>Ga0306920_100008949_pt1 | contig 13339 bp, 13 predicted proteins | sample flu12Cox44000170_FD_204666 | JGI IMG/M metagenome (GOLD analysis project Ga0306920, IMG submission 204666) | Lab enrichment of tropical soil microbial communities from Luquillo Experimental Forest, Puerto Rico - flux4day.12C.oxic.44.000.170 (v2)... | ecosystem: Environmental > Terrestrial >... | reverse complement strand
CGCAATCAACTTGTTAGCAACCAGCGGAACTTCCTTACGACGGCGTTAGTCGACCACAGCGAGACGCAAGAAAAAGCCGTGGCGACCAACCCGCCGCCGGAGCAGTACCATTGGAAGCAGCGACTGTGGCTGCTGATGCCATCGGATACAGCAGAACGCCCATTCGGCGAATGGGGCTATCAAAATTTCAGATGGAAGCCCGGCCCGAGTTTCTCGATTTCGTACGGAATTGCTCGGCTAGGCAGCTTTCAGGCGTGTCTTGGAGTTCTCGCCCTCGCGGAATAAGCCATGCGTCAGATGCACTATTTCGCTGGCACGCTGCTGGCATTTACGCTTGGAGCTACGCCCCTAAAGGAGCGCAACGAACATGACATTCCCGTTTCGCAATATTTTATGCCCCGTGGATTTCGACGATAGCTCGATGTATGCGCTTGACACCGCAGGTGAAATTGCACGTCAGAATGACAGCATCGTGTTCCTCCTGCATGTCGTGCCGATGATCGTCCCGCCGATGGGGATGCCGGTCTATGTCCAGCTATACGAAAGTCAGAGAGAGACAGCCGCGACCAAGCTGGAAGAAATCGCGCATAAACGGCTGACCGGCTTGAAATATGAGCTCCTCACGGAAATGGGCGACCCTGCACCGGTCATCCTGAGAATGGCAACCAGGGCGGGTGCGGATCTGGTTGTAATGGCTAGTCATGGGCGGCGGGGCTTTTCGCGTCTGTTCCTGGGCAGTGTCGCCGAACTCGTCCTGCGCGAATCAAAATGCCCGGTGCTAACCGTGCGCTATTCGCCACCGCAAAAGCATCTGGTCAACGCCTGGATGACGCGTCATCCGATTACTGCCGCGCCAAACGAAAAACTGTCCGCGATACACGGTAAGATGCTGGAAGGCCGGTTCCACTCGATTCCAATCGTGAAGGACGGCGTTCCCGTCGGCATTGTGACCGATCACGACATTCACGCGTATAGTGGCTCTTTGGACAGCACGGAAGCGTCCACGGCCATGAGCGGGGCGTTGATCACGGTCGGCCCGTCCACCACGCTTCGCGAAGCCGCGCGACTGCTGCGCGAGCGCAAGATTGGCGCATTGCCCGTGGTCGAAGGCGGCAAGCTCGCAGGTGTAATTACCACTACAGACATACTCGGCGCGTTGATGGCGGAGGAATGACGGGAGAGGGGGGAAAGGGCGAGGCCAGCGTGTCTGGTCTGCCAGCGCCCATACAACCATATGTACCAAGCCGAATACAAAGCCAAGCTGACCACGCCCGCAGAAGCGGTCAAGCTCATTCCTGCGCGGGGGACACTCTCGATGGGGATGGCGGTCAGTGAACCGCCCGCGCTGCTCGAGGCGCTGGAGCAGCGGCTACAAGGGGGCAGTATCGAAGAGTTGCGCGTCTATTACTCGCATTCGGTGGCGGCCGCAGCCCAGACCATTCTCAAATATGAGTACTTGGGTCAGGTAAAACCTCATCCATTCTTTCCCACCGCGGTCGAGCGCACACTTATGCGGCGGGGACGCAAGGATAACCGGCAAGTAGTGTTTTACATGCCCGGGAACTTCAGCTCGATGCCGCGTGTGCTGAGCGAGATTGGGATCGACGCTTTCATCGTGCAAGTCTCGCCGATGGACAAAGCCGGCTTTTTCAGCTGCGGCACCAATGGCGATTACACTATCCCAACGGCGCGCAACGCACGTCTCCTGATGGTCGAAGTGAACCCGCGGATGCCGCGAGTTTTCGGCGATTCGGCGCTTCACATCTCAGATGTCGACGCAATTGTCGAGCATGAAAGTCCGCTGACTGAGGTGCCGACGCACCCGCCAAGTGAACTGGATCGCACCATCGGAAAATTCATCGTCGAGCTGGTGCCGGACCGCGCTGCCCTGCAAGTCGGCATCGGCGGCGTCCCCAACGCGGTGTGCCTTGAACTCGTGCATCATAAGGACCTGGGCGTTCACACCGAGCTCATGACCCCGAGCCTGGCGGCCCTTATCCGGTCGGGTGCGGTCAGCAACAGATACAAGAACGTGCGGCGGCACAAGAATGTGTATACACTGGCCACTGGTGATAGAGAGCTTTACGATTTTCTGAATGACAATTCGAGCATGGAACTATATTCGGTCGACTTCGTGAACGACCCGAACATCATCGGCCAGAACGATCGCACCATCTCAATTAACGGTTTCCTCGAAGTCGGCCTCGACGGTGAAGTAAACTCCGAAGCTATCGGAACGAAGCAGTACAGTGCGCCTGGCGGCCAGCTCGATTTCGTGCGCGGAGCGCAGTTGTCAAAAGATGGAAAATCCATTTTAACTGCTTATTCGACCGCGAGCAAAGGTGCTATATCGCGCATCGTCGCCAAAGTCGAAGGACCAGCCACCGACCCCAGGGCTGATACACAGTATGTAGTGACCGAGTATGGTATAGCAAATTTGCGCGGGAAGTCGACTGCACAGCGCGCCGAAGCACTGATCGCCGTTGCTCATCCGAACTTTCGAGAGGAACTGATGCGCCAGGCGAGAGAGCTGGGATATTTGTAATGTGGCTTTTCCGGCGCGCTACTGTACTGAAGTTTAAGGCGGGGGCTTGGGCAAATTGGGAGGCCGAGCGTCCTGGGAAAAGCCAGCTTTGTGGTATCCTGTGAGGCGATCATGGCGTTTCCTTACCGAAAAATTCTCTGTCCGATTGATTTTGACGAAAACTCCATCAACGCCCTGGAAAAGGCGATAGAAATTGCCCGCCACTTCAAGGCCGCCGTCGTTCTCATCCACGCGGTGCCATTGGTAGCCCAATTCGGCGAGGTCCCGCTACCCGTCGACCTCTACCAGGATCAGCAAAAGGCAGCATTGGCCAGGTTAAATGAGATCGCCGGCCAGAAGCTAGGCGGTATCGAGCACAAGACCGCGGTGTATACGGGCGACGTGGCGGGTTCGATCCTGCGGGCTGTTGATCAATTTCAACCTGATCTGCTGGTCCTGGCGACCCACGGCCGGACCGGGCTCGTACATTTCGTGCTGGGCAGCGTGGCCGAAGCCGTAGTGCGCAGAGCCGGTTGCCCGGTGCTAACGATTCGCGGCGAGCGACCTCGGGCGCAGCCGACCTCAGCATGAATGAATCTTTCCACATGCCGAAAGGCAAGCTCGAGGAGCTTATTGCGCTTCTCTGGCGCGAGGAGTTCAAGGTCCTGGGGCCGGTTGCTCGTGATGGTAGTGTAGCCTTTGACGAGGTGCGCCGAGTTTCCGATCTGCCGGTCGGCTTCCGTGAATCCCAGGAGCCTGGGCGCTACCGGCTAGGCGCGGGCGCTGCGGACGAAGTCTTCGGCGTAGTGAATGGCGCCGGCTCACTCAAACCCTTCTTTTTCGCGCCCGAGGAAACCCTGCTCGAGTTGCAACTCAAGCAGCGAACCTTCACCGTTAGCGAGGTGCCGCCGGCTGCGCCCCGGCTCGCTTTCATCGGGGCCCGGGCATGTGACCTGGCGGCGCTAGCCGTCCAGGATCGCATTTTCCTGCATGACCGTTTTCGAGACACCCATTACGCAGCGCGACGCAAGGATGCCTTGCTGATCGCGATCAACTGTACTCGGTCCGCTCCTACCTGTTTTTGCGTTTCGATGGGCACGGGGCCGGAAGCGACGTCCGGCTTCGATCTCGCTCTGACCGAAATGGAGGATCATTTCGTGGTGCGAAGCGGGTCTGACGCCGGTGATACGATCGTGCAAAAAATCGCCTTGACGCCAGCAGCAGAAGAGCAGGTCGTGGCGGCAAGCGCACGCATCGAGCAATGCGCAAGCGGGATGCAGCGGCATATGGACATCTCGGATCTTCCGCGGCTGCTTTACGAGGAAGCGGAAAATCCACGTTGGGACGACGTCGCCTCGCGCTGTCTCTCATGCACGAACTGCACGATGGTTTGCCCCACCTGCTTTTGCCACACCGTGGTCGACGTTCAGGAATTAGATGGGAACATGAGCCAACGCGTGCGGAAATGGGACTCCTGCTTTTCGCTTGAGCATGCCCACATCCACGGAATTAACTTCCGTCCCCGGATTCGCCAGCGTTATCGCCAATGGCTCACCCATAAGCTTGCCTCCTGGATCGATCAATTCGGCACGTCAGGCTGCGTGGGATGCGGCCGCTGCATTACCTGGTGCCCGGTCGGCATCGACCTGACCGAGGAGGTCGCAGCTATCCGGGCCAATCGAAGCAAACATTAAGGTGGCGACGCCTTACGAAATCTATCCCGCGCGCATCACCTCGCGCCGAACTGAGACGGCGGGGATCTACACCTTTGCCATGAAATTCGTGGATCCCGAGTTGCGCCGCTCTTACCGCTTCGAGGCCGGTCAATTCAACATGCTCTATGCGTTCGGCGTTGGTGAGGTCCCGATGTCGATAGTGTCCGACCCATCGGAGCCCGCCCTTCTCGAACACACCATCCGGATAGCGGGTCGCGTGACCAGGGTGATGGCGGAGTGGAAGGTCGGCCAAGTCGTCGGCGTCCGCGGGCCATATGGCAACGGATGGCCGATTGAAAAAGCGCGCGGACGTGATGTCGTGATCATCACCGGCGGGCTGGGTTGCGCGCCGGTTGTTGGGCTGGTCAATTATATTTTCCGCCGCCGCGGCGAATTCGGCGATCTGCATATCCTGCACGGCGTCAAGACCCCTAATGATCTGCTGTACCGCGAGCGATTCGACCAATGGCGCCGCGCGCCGCGTACCAGAGTTTATTTGACCACCGATCGTCCCGACAAAAGCTGGCACTACCGAATCGGGGTGGTCACCGAGTTGTTCGACGAACTGGCCGCGCCGCCCTCCGCTATCGTGATGATGTGCGGACCGGAGGTAATGATGCGGCTGGCGGCGCATTCGCTGCGGCAGAAGGGTATCGATGACGACTCCATTTACCTTTCGCTAGAACGGCGAATGGAATGCGCGGTCGGAATCTGCGGTCATTGCCAGTATCGCGAGCACTTCGTCTGCAAGGATGGGCCGGTGTTCTCTTATCGAACGTTGAAGACATTGCTTGGACAGCCTGGCATATGAAACCACGAATCGCGGTTTTCAAATTCGCTTCCTGCGACGGCTGCCAACTGCAATTCCTGAACGCCGGGGAGGAGTTGCTCAAGCTCGCCGGCCTGGTCGACATTGCCTACTTCCCGGAGGCGCGCGGCCGCGCCCTCGAAGGACCTTACGACATCGCCTTTGTTGAGGGCAGCATTACCACCCCTGACGATGCGCGCCGCATCCTCACGGTCCGTGAGCAGAGTCGCTACCTGATAACGATCGGGGCATGCGCGACGGCTGGCGGAATTCAGGCTTTGAGGAACTGGGCTGACATCGAACAGTACCGGCGCATCGTCTATCCGAACCCGGAGTTCATCTCGACGCTTTCGACTTCCACTCCCATCTCGGAACACGTAAAAGTTGACTTCGAGATCTGGGGCTGTCCGGTCGACCGGCACGAACTGCTCAATGTCGTGCGCTCGCTGCTGTCTGGAGCCAAGCCGGTCCTTCCCACGCATAGCGTGTGCATGGAATGCAAGCGGCGCGGCAACGTATGCGTGGTGGTCGCACGCGGCGAGCCCTGTCTCGGGCCGGTGACGCGAACCGGCTGCGGTGCGCTATGTCCGCCTTTCAATCGCGGATGTTACGGCTGTTTCGGACCGGCCGATGACCAGAATCTCGAATCATTCACCCGGTTGCTGGCAGCCCAGGGAATTACTGGGGCGGACGCGGTGCGGCGCTTGCGTTCGATCAACGGCTACGTCAGACCTTGGCGTGAGACGGCCGATGCCCTCGCGGCGAACAAAGACTAGAACGATCCGGGTCGATTATCTGACCCGCGCCGAAGGCGAGGGCGCGCTGCACATCAGTGTGCGCGACGGCCAGGTGACTGAGGTGCAGCTCAAAATCTTTGAGCCGCCCCGCTTCTTTGAATCATTTCTGCGCGGCCGTGAATCGCGCGAAGTCCCGGACCTCACCGCGCGCATCTGCGGCATCTGCCCGGTCGCTTACCAGATGAGTACGGTCCACGCGTTCGAGCGCCTGTACGGAGTCACAATCGATCCGGCAGTGCGCGCTCTGAGGCGGCTCTATTACTGCGGCGAATGGATCGAAAGCCACGCCTTGCATATTCACATGCTGGCCGCACCGGATTTCCTGGGCTGCGAGAGCATTATCACCTTGGCGGAGAAGGACCGGCCCGCGGTCGAGCGCGGGCTCAGGCTGAGAAAAGCCGGCAACGCTATCGTAACCAAGCTCGGCGGCCGCTCGGTCCATCCTGTCGGCGCTTGTATTGGCGGTTTTACCCGCGCGCCGAAGCGCGAGGAGCTGAGGGGGCTGCACGAACAACTCCTGCAGGTGCGTGGCGACGCGGTCGAATCGGTCCGTTGGGTTTCGCGTTTCGATCTGCCCGATATCAGCCGTGATATCGAATTTGTCTCGCTGCGGCATCCTGATGAGTATCCGATGAATGACGGAAGAATAGCCTCCAGCAAAGGCATCGACGCGGCCCAGGAGGAGTTCGATGACGTCTTCGAAGAACACCAGGTCTCGTATTCGAACGCGCTCCACTGTCTGGTCAAGGGCCGCGGCGCTTATTTCCTCGGACCGCTGGCCCGTGTCAATCTCAACTTCGAACGATTGGGACCGGAGGTCACTTCGATAGCGCGTGAAACCGGTATCCCATGGCCGAATTCGAACCCCTACATGAGCATCGTCGCGCGCACGTTGGAAGTCCTTTACGCGGTCGACGAGGCAATCAGGATTATCGATTTATACGAACCTCCGCCGATGCCCGCAGCCGAGTTCACAGCGCGCCCGGGTATTGGCCGAGCAATCACCGAGGCGCCGCGCGGTTCTCTCTATCACGCCTATGAAAGTGATGGGCAAGGAATGGTAAGAGCAGCGAGGATCGTCCCGCCCACCTCCCAGAATCAGGCGCGAATTGAGGAGGACCTGCGCGAATTGGTTCCCGAGATTCTTCAAGGCAGCCGCGCCGAGGCAACCCGCGCATGTGAAACAGCAATCCGCAATTATGACCCGTGCATATCGTGCTCCACACACTTCTTGCGGCTGGAGATTGACGCAGAGTGATCTGCAAGGGGGGCGGACACGATCATTCGCCGTGCGAAATGCGGAACCCGAGAACCGTGCCGGGCGCCGGTTCTGCGGGTCAGCCCCAAGCTCCGCAATGAATTGAGCGAATTGTGACTCAGGCATGTGATGCTCCGCGCGCCTTTTGGCGGTGGGAGATTGAGAAGCAAAGTGATCCGAATCATCGGAATCGGTGCCCCGTTCGGAGACGACGCCGTTGGATTGGAAGTGGCGCAAATTCTCGCTAAGGATCCCCCGCCTGGCTGCGAAGTAATCGCAGCCGATCGGCCCGGCGCAGGCCTGGTCGACTTGCTAGACGGCGTCGAAGCCGCGATCCTGATTGATGCGGTGTGTTCCGGAGCGCCCCCCGGAACGGTCCATCAACTCAGCTTCGCAGAAGTCGCGCGGCATACCGGCCGCTTCGTTTCGTCACACCAACTGGGGGTCGCGGCATCAGTCCAGCTTGCGCGCAAGTTGAGACGCGCCCCTGCCAGCGGCGGAATGCTTGGAATTGAAGTGGCCGCGGTACCGCCTGACGCGCAGTACACGCCGCTCAGCCTGGATGCCAGGCGGGCAGTGCTCGAGGTGCTGGCACGGGCGCGCAGTTGGGCTGATGCGCTTCTTTAGGAATCGATGTGCGGGCCCGCGTTAGATTGATCTGAGCTGCGTCGCTTTACTTATGACCCATTAATACTTCAGTCACTTTCTACTTTCCCTAATCCTCTCTCTAGATTAGAACACGACGGCTCAGATCGCCCTTGGGCGCCCTGCCGCAGGCCGTCCAACGGTAGCAGACAGGTAACGATCCAGCTCAGCAATCAGAAACTCCAACCGGCGAAGCGATTGCAGTTCGCTTAGTATCGTGCGGCGTTGTTCGAAAGTCCACGAGTTTATTCGAGCAAATCCCTGCTCTTCGAGCCGGCTGCTGAACGTGCTCAACGCCGATGCGATTTCCCCCTGATAATCTGCGCGCGGAGATGCGCCGACTGTGCCGGCACGTCGGAAGGTCGGGCCGGCCTCGAAGCATGCAAGCCACCATCCCAGCCGTGCGCGAACTCCGTTGATGACCGCCTTACGTGACGATTCCGTCTCGTCGTCGAGCCGTGGCACTGGCACGGCAATGCGACCCATCGAGATTCCGGTCAACCGGTTCGCGATGCGGCGCAAGGTGCCGGCTGCCTGCACCACAGCATCGTAATCGACGACGCGCGCGCGCCCTTCGAGGCGGGCGTCATCTGCTATCTCAAGTATCTGCGAAAGAAGATGCATCGTTTCCGAATTTGTAGCCTCGAGCGTGAACTCGCCGGCGGATGCCCGTTCGCCCGGCGCCAGCGCAATAGCGTCGCGAATTACCTGGCGTATCCGAGGCAGCAGCGAATCTCTGGCGTATTGCGGCCACACGAAAAAGAAAACAATGGTCACGACGACTGTTCCCAGCAGGATTCCCCAGATACGCCAAAGCGGTCCGTAAACGTCAGCCGAGGGACTCAGGCCAGCGAACACCAGCAAGAAGGTTGTGCCAATCTGCTTTCCGGCGTATGCGATGCGCCCGCTGCTAAGTGACGAATAGGCTGAGACATATAAGACGACAAAAGTCGCGAGTAGATACGCAGGCAGCGTTTCGAAATTCGGCGTCATGATTATGATCGCGAGCAAAGAAATCAGTCCGCCCAGTACAGAGCCGGCCATCCGCAGAATCATCTTGTGCAGTGATGCGCCGTAGGTTGGTAGGGCGGTTATTACGACCGTGGTGAGGATCACCGAAAGCTCCGGACGTTGACTTGTCACACCAATAACGTAGCCCGCCACAGAACAAAGGCCGACTTTGAGGCTGTAACGAAGCAGCATTGGATCCTGCGTGCCCGCGCTTTGGGAAGCAGCACGCGTGGTGCGAGTAAAAACCGGCCTTGGCGGAGGCTCATCCAGCGGGCGCTCAAGAAGTCGCACCAGGGTCCCAAGGCAGTCGTTGAACGACGCTAAATTGGCCACCTCGATGGCGCCAGCCCTTCGGATGTAGGTGGGCCGCACCTGGGTGACACGCGCGCTGAGAGCATTCATTTGCAGTCGCGCCTGCTTCGCGGCCTCAGAAGGTGGCCTATCCAACCCGGACTGCGGGCGGCTTGATTCATCATTTGCGATTTCATCGCGTGCGGCACCAATCGCCTCTACCACTTTCTCAAGCTCCGGTCGCACCATCGCCCGCACTTGGTGCGGCACATCTTCGCGTGCGGCGATAATCAGGCGGTCGGTTTCAAGTTGTATTCGCACCATGCGCGTAACCGCAGCAAGGAGCACTGCGCGGCTGTGCACAGTTAAACCTTCAATCACCGCCCGATCGAACAGAGCAAGGTATTGAGGCAGATCAGAGGCAGCAGGAGGCTCCTCCGGTCGAGGTACCGCGTCAGCAGTCAGGTAGAATCTTGCAGCCTGCTCCAGGCGCTGACGGTGGCGCGCGGCGCTGGCCCTAAGCGTCTCGAGCAGAATTGGCTCTGCCCGGTCGGGCCACAGCCAGTTATCGAACAGAACGACCAATCCAAAAGCGATCGCGGTTCCGCCGAAATTTCCCGCCGCGGCCCAACCAATTTGCCGCGGCTCGAATACCACACCGTAGAGGCTGGCGAGGCTGACCACCTGAATCAGGAGCCCGGCAAATCCCAATTTGCGGCTGACGGTAATGAACGTGGATGCGGCCATGAATGCGAAAATGAACGGCAGCATGAGCCATGGAGTCTCTGCTAGCGCCCGCGCCATCGCGACCGATGATGCAAGCATCACTCCCTCGGCAATTAGGATTGCGGTTGCGTTGCGCAATGGCATCATCGGACCGGCGCCTATCACGAGCCAGACGATATAGGAGCCGAGTTCGCCGCTGACGTGGCATATTGCGATGAGGCCCACGCCGACAGTTGCAATCGCAGTGAGGCGTAAGGACGTCCAGAATTTTCGCGGGCTGGGGGCGAGTTCCTCGGCCAGTAGCGCCTTTAGCCGCTGCGGCCAGGCGGCCGCCTCGGAGATGCGGCTCAATTGATCGACCAAAGCGGCCATCGGGTCTGCCCGCTAACGGTTCCCCTGAATAGTCACGACCGCAGTAGCGCCCATACGGAAAGGAAACGACGGATCGGGAGCTTCGAGCAGGATGCGCACCGGAAATCGTTGTGAGAGGCGCACCCAGTTCAGGGTTTCCTCCACTTGCGGCAATCCTTCGACGCTGGCGCCGTTACCCTGGTAAAGCGCCCAGCCGATTCCTTGTACCCGGCCCCGGAATCGTTTGTTCGGATAACTCAGCAAATACACTTCGGCACGCATCCCGGGCCGAATATTGCCGAGAAAGTTCTCGCGGAAGTTTGCCAACACATACCATTGACGATTATCCACGAGGCTCAGCACTTCCCTTCCCTCATTCGCATACTGACCCACCGCGATATTGAGATTGGTGACGTAGCCGTCGAACGGCGCTCGCACCGAGCAGTAGTCGACATTCAGCTTGGCATCGTACACAGCTGCTTCAGCCGCCTTTCGCCGGGCGTTGATATTGCCATATTGCCCGAGATCGTTCTGCGCCCGCCGCACGTCGCTCCGGGCACTCTCCACCCCGGCTTGGGCCGCTTCCAGCCGGCTGCGGGCATTGAAGACATCATTGGCGGTGACAAAGTGCCGGTGTAGCAGAGGCTCGATTCGTTGGAGATACTGCTTATCATAAGCCGCATCTGCTTCAAGCTGAAGCTGGCGAGCATGTGCAGCACGGATCGCGTCCTCCAGCGCCCTGATTTGCAGGGTGGTCAGTAACAGATTGGCCTGAGCCTTATCGAGCGCCGACTCATATGGCCGCGGGTCAATTAAGAACAGGAGCGCGCCTGCCCTCACGTGTTGGTTGTCGCGAACCGGAAGCTCGATGATGGGGCCGCTTACATGAGGCGCGATACCGACGATGTTGGCTCTCACGTAAGCATCATCAGTGCGAGGGTATAAGTAATACAGACGCGTAACATCAACCCCGAGAACTATCGCACCCGCCACGATGAGAGTACCGATAGTGCGGCCGATAATGCGCGCGCGGATGCTGTGGCTCAGCGGTACCGTGAGTTCGTAGTCCGCGGCGTGGTGGTCGGGTTCCGGCGACGAGTGGGCGTTGCCGGCGCGTGGTGCCTGGGACGATGCGTCTTGTGCTGCTGGCGTTTGCGACTCCGGCAACTGCGCTCTCCTTAAATGCGATTAAAGAAGATCAGATAGACGGCGCAGCCGATCAACACCGCGAGGCATGGATAAATCAGCAGCAGAGGCCCAAGGTAAAGTTCAATCCCGGTCGCGGCAAAGACTAACCGCAAAGCGGCGGCGAGTATCGCGCCAGCAATCGCGCAGAACAGCCAGGCGGGAAAATTGGCCCCTGCTATATTGACCACCGGGTCGCAAGCAGCGAGCACAATTAGTGCGCAAACCAGCGCAACGGTTAAGCTGCGCACTGCAGCAGGCCTCCGGCCATCACCATCGCCATCCTTCGTTACGGAACACGCGCTGAGCCGGCCGCGTAGCCAACCGCAGCATAAGAAGTAAGCAACTCGGCTTTGCTTTGAATCAATGTATAGCGGGCACCCGCCAGGTCGCGCTCGGCTGTTAGCAACTCCACGATAGTGCTCAAACCCTGCCGGTAGGTTTGTAGGTTTGCATCATATGACTCGGCGGCGGCCGCAAGTAGACTTCGGGCGTACTCATATTTGCTCGACGACGATTCGAAAGCGTAGTACGCCCGCCACACCTGGGCGGCAGCATCGATCTCGAGCGATCGCAGGTCCGCCCGCGCCACCTCACGGTCTGCTTCGGCTCGACGCATATCGTTGAGCCGTCTGAATCCGGTAAATACGTCCCATCTCAAAGTCAACATCGCCGAATATTGTGGCTGACCGGTTTCGACCGTGCGTGGGCTGGCGAAGGTGAAGTTCCACAGATTCTCGCCATAATCCGCCGACAACCCCAACACCGGATAGAATTGCGCCCGCGCCTGGCTAACATCGGCGTTGTTGGCCCGCAGATTTGCAACTCGTGCGGCGAGGTCGGGCCGCTCCCGGCGAGCCTCTGCGATGAACTGCTCGACAGTCGCCTTCAGTGAGTTGGGCACGGCTTGATTCTCCAAACCCTGGACCGCGGGCATCTCGTTTGCGGGAACGCCCAGCGCAACAGCCAGTTGAGCTTCAGCATCATGCACCAGCAGATGCGCGTTCGCCAACTCGAAGCGGGATTGTGCCAGTCTTTCCTTGGCGAGCAGCAACTCAGGCTCGGTGGCAAGGCCAAGATCTACTCGCTGCCTAACTGCGTCGAAATCAGTTTGAGCGAGTTCGAGATTCTGACGCGCCGCCGTTACTGCGGCGCGCGCCGCGTCCATGGCATAAAAGGCGCTTTGCGTATTAAAGACGACGTCCTGAATCGCGCGGTTGAAAGTGAAGTTGGTTGCAATCAGGCGGTTGTGCGCCGCCTCGGCCGCCGAGCGCCGCCTGCCAAAATCAAGCAGTACGTAAGTTAGTTCTGCGACTGGTTGTGATTGCCATTGCTCCAATTTTCCAACCGCAGCCGGAAGCTGGATGATGGTACGCTGATATCCGTTGGCCGATTGAACGTCGACCTGCGGATAAAACGGCGCCTGCGCGGCGCCAAACTGGGCGGCAGCAGAGCCCGCTGCCTGCCACTGCCGCCGTGTCGCAGGATTATTGCGTAAGGCGATATCGACGAGAGCCGTCAGATCGTAGATCTGCCTGGTTTGCCCGATCGGGGATGCTGGAAGAGCCGAGGTATTCTCAACCGCGTAATTCTGCGCGAGCATGGGCTCGGGTATCCATTCATTTTCAGCCGATGGCGGCGCAAACTTGTCAGGGTTCAACTCAGGGCGCGCCGCTATGGTGGCACAGCCGGCGAGCCAGGAGAGAACAATCAGCAGACCCAAACCCGCGGTTGATGAAACGGCACCAGAGGGGTGCACGGACAGGGGTTGCGGCCGCTTGAGAATGGAACGAATCACCGAAAGCAAATCCCCGTTATGCATCATGAAGCGAATGCTACCGATACCAGAAGCAACGCGCAGCGATTGGAGGTCAGCTTACGATTCGAAAATTTATTGGAGGTGACTCTTGGCCCACGGTTTTTTAAACAGGTAGGGACTCTCCGAACCGAGGGAGCAGAGTCTAACGTTGCAGGTTCAGGGTTCGTGAGTCCTCTGCTGACGCTCGATCTCCAACGTCACTAGACGAG
>Ga0306920_100008948_pt1 | contig 13339 bp, 13 predicted proteins | sample flu12Cox44000170_FD_204666 | JGI IMG/M metagenome (GOLD analysis project Ga0306920, IMG submission 204666) | Lab enrichment of tropical soil microbial communities from Luquillo Experimental Forest, Puerto Rico - flux4day.12C.oxic.44.000.170 (v2)... | ecosystem: Environmental > Terrestrial >... | reverse complement strand
CAGTTGCACCAGGCGTTTCGAAAGCGTGGAGAACCACGCGGTTACCAGCAGCGGCACGATGCCCAGCAGTACGGCGGGCAGCACCAGCAAACAGATCCCGGCCAACAGCAGTTTCGACAGGCTGATTCCGATGAGAAGGCTTCCGGCAATCGCGACAAGCGACCTTTGTTTCGGGCTCGAAGTGTCGTCGCCGAAATCTCCCCAGCGCGGGTCGACTAACGGATCGAGCCCGGGGGCAGTAGCATCCCCCACATGCGGTGGCTCGGTGGCTGTGAGATCAGGACGTTGCTCCAGGATCGGTCTGCTCATGATCGTAGTCATTCACCGAGCGCTCTACAGGTACCCTGCGCCATTTGGAGCCGCTCCGTCAAAGCGATCTGGCGCGCGAACCCGGCCCGGGGCGGCGCTCGAGGCGGAAAAGTTCGTATGATCCGAAATTAGCAAACCCGGAGAGGACACTCCTGCGTCCGTCCCGCGAGACTCGGCTTCGGTCCACCGCACCCCATTCGAGAGCGGCAGGAGATGTCCTTGAAGGTAAGTAACCAGTTGGCCCTGTCGGGCGTCGTGGGCGTGTGTGTCGGCGCGGCTGTCCTCCAGACGATACACGCGCAGCAAACCAGGCCGCCACCGGCCTATCTCATCGCTGAGGTCGAGAAAGATCCCTCCAAGCCCCAGGATCCCGAAGCCGCGCGGCGATATGCCGATGAGGCGCCCAAATCTCTGTTCCCCTTCGGTGGCTGGTACGTGGTACGGGGGGGCAAAGTGCAGACGCTCGAAGGCGAACCGCCCAAGGGGTACATCGTCGTCATCGGTTTCGACAGCCTGGAGAAGGCTCGCGCGTGGTACGACTCACCTGCTTACCAAGCCATTAAGCCGATTCGTCAGAACACAACGAAGAGCCGACTCCTACTTGTACAGGGCGTGATGGAACCCTGACCGGAAAAGCCGACGTTACCGTTACCAGAGTTCCACTGGCGGACGCGGTCGCACGACACCGGACGGCGGTGTCCCGTAGCGGGTGGTGAACGATGCACTGAAGGACGTCGTGCTCGAGTAGCCGATCGCGAAACAGATGTCTGTAACGCTCCACTTCGTCGTCCTGAGCAGTATCAGCGCGCGCTCCATGCGGCGGCGCGCGAGCCACGCTCGCGGTGTTTCGCCATAGGCCTGATGAAAGCTGCGATGAAAGTGATGCGGCGCCATCATGGCCGCTCGCGCCATCGTCAGGAGCCGCCATGGTGCGGCCAGGTCATCCTCGATCGCTGCGCGCGCGAGTTCGAGGCGCCGGTGAATCTCGAGGCGCGTTGCGGGTCGGAGCGCATTGAGGCGGACAACTTCCCAGCGCTGCTCACAGACCGACTCCACCACCTTGGCGCCCAGAGACTCGAATAGCCAGTCTACGCACTCAGGGGAGGCCTTGGCGGCCACTGCCGCGGCGAGCGCCTCCAGCGCCTGACCCAGTGGACCTAGCTTCGATTCGAGGCGCCGCCGAAAGGCCAACGGTTGGACGTCGTACGGTGCGTCGAGAAGCGCCTCGGGTTTCGTGATCATCGCGTGCCAACAGTCCTCGACCAATCCGCTGCGGAACAGCACGTTGAATCCCCGGCTCGGAGTCGCGGAGTCGATCGTCAGGGCGTACTCGTCCCCGTCGGGAAGCAGCAGCAGCGTATCTGCGTGAATAACGTAGCGTCTGCCCTCGAGTCGCCATTCGACTTCCCCGTAGCACGCGGTCTTGATCGAGACCGGATCGGAGAAATTTGGGACGTGGCAGTGACTGGTGGCGCCCGTGAGCACTACGTTGCGGGTCCCGCCACGACTGTTCTCACAGCGAGCAACATAGGGCGGTGCCTGCCGGTCTGCCATGGTGACGCCAACGCACGAAAAATCCACGGCGAAGTAGCACCACTTGTCAGGGACGCCGCCCGAGCCGCGCCCGCAGGCGACGCGCTACGCTGTCCGCTCCGGTGCTCTATGGGCGACCATCCGGTACGAACCGCGCCGACTGAAGGAACTCTTAGTCACTGTATGGGGCCGAGGAAATCGCGCTTGCCGAGATCGACGCCGTTTTTGCGTAACAACGCATAGGCCGTCGTCACGTGAAAGAAGAAATTTGGTAGCACAAAATTCGTAAGGTAGTTGATACCAGTGAACTTCAACGTCGTCTGCGGGAACTGCAAGACGATCTCCCGCGTCTCCGCTCCCTGGAGCTGGGCGGGTTTAATAGTCTTGATGAAGTCCAAGGTCTTGGCCACGCGCGCCTTGAGCTCCGCGAGCGTTGCCTCCGTGTCCTCGTGCTTCGGTACTGCGACGCCGGCCAGGCGGGCGGCAGCGCCCTTGGCGGTATCGCAGGCAATCTGTATCTGGGCGGACAGAGGCAGCATATCGACGATGAGGCGCGCCTGCGGGATCACCTTCGGGTCGACCTTCTTCGCCTCTTCATGGCTCGCCGCCTTGTCGAGGATGGCGGAGAGATTGGTCAGGCTCAACGTGAAGATCGGAACGGACACGTCATATATAGAGATAGACATGTAATAACTCCGGAACTGTGGTTTAGGAATTCGATTACGCTCACTGTAACAGACGCCGCCGGGCGTTCGTCCGGCGAGCTACCCTCTTCAGTCAGACGCCATCATCGTCAGCCAGTTTTTTGTCCGGTTGGTTGCCAGGGGTTGCCTCGTCATCCTTTGGCCTCTGCTTCGCGCCTTCGGATTGCAGCTCCCTTAGGGTCGGTCAGGATATCGATCCATCTCGGGTCAGGCGGGGTCTCGGCGTTGTAATTGTCGTGCCAGTTCCACCACTTGTACCGCGGGGTCTGGGGGTAGCCTCTCGGCGAGTCCTCTCCAATCTCTTGCCGGCCGAGCGGGGTAATGTCCAGGAAGCTCCAGGTACTCCCCATCGCCTCGTCGCCGCGGTTGTTGATGTAGTAAGTGCGGAACACTCGCTCGCCTTCGCGGAAGAACACGTTGTGGCCGTGCCACTCATCGACGCCGAAGTCCGCGTCGAAGCTGTCGGTGATGGTGTACCAGGGCATCTTCCAGCCCATGCGTGCCTTCAGACGCCCGATGTCCGCCTGCGGGGCACGTGACGCATACGCCAGGGTGGTGTCACGAGCGTTTAGATGGGCCAGGTGTGCGACCTGATCGGCACCGAGGGAGCAACCGCGGCAGGCGTGCTCCGGCCACCCGAACACCCCGGGTTCGAAGAACGCCCGATAGACGATCAGTTGCCTGCGGCCCTCGAACAAATCGAACAGACTCACTCTGCCCCGGGGCGATTCGAATATGTAGGCCTTCTCGACCGCCATCCACGGCATCCGGCGGCGCTCGGCCGCCAGAGCGTCACGGGCCCGCGTCAGCGCCTTCTCCTTTACGAGCATCTGCTGGCGCGCAGCCTCCCAGTCCTCCGGCGAGACGATTGGCGGGGTATCCATAGTGGGTTGTTCGCCGCTCCGGTCCTTGTCAAGTGTCTTGGTCGTGGCCATGCCGGTCTCCTTTGGCTGTTTATTCATCGGTCACTGATGAGTGCGAGTGACAGGTATAGCGGGATGTACTGAAACCGTTTTTGCGCCTGCGCATGCTCGCCTTCATTGCATATATGCCTCACGCTAAGCCTTCCCGCTAGCCAGACTGGCGGCCCGGACACTCCATTCACCGCTCATTGACCGCGGGGTATTTTTGGAGGCGTTGGAGAGTCGGATGTTCCCAAAGATGGCGAGTAGGATGCCGTGCTTGAGCTAGACGGTGGGACACCCTCCTAAGCTCGAAGCGCTCGGCATTGGCCCGCGACTCGAGAGCAGGGCCCGTAGCGCCAGTATCGGCGCAGCGTTCGTCTCCGTACCATTGTTAATTATGCCTCTCAGCCGGCGCGGGAGCTCGATCGGGCTACGCGTGCTTGCTGCCTCAGCGATCCTGACTTCGTTTGCGGCTCGGGCACAGCGCGCTAACGAGAACGCCGTAACATCAGCCAGCGATGCTTTTGGGACCGTGGTTGGCAGTCAAACCATTGGTCTGTACAGCCCGACGAATGCGCGGGGATTCAGCCCGACGCAGGCCGGGAATCTGCGGATCGAGGGGCTCTACTTCGATCAGCAATCTCAAGGAAGCAATCCCTATCTCTTCAGTGGCTATGACATGCGGGTTGGCATCGCGGCCCAGTCATATGCCTTTCCCTCACCGAGCGGCATCGCCGATTACGCACTGCGTGCACCGGGCGACAGTTTTCTTACCAGCGCGGTACTCATTCGCGGGCCGCTCGACCTTGCTTCGGCGGAGATCGATGCGCAGTTGCCCGTGGTGAAGAACCTGCTCAGTATCGGCCTGATCGCAGCGGCTCAGCGCGGGTTTGATTATAACTATGCACTCATAAGCAATCGCCGCGCGATCTCGCTGCTGCTGCGATTCAGGCCCGGTTCCGGAACCGAGGTGACGCCTTTTGTTGGGTACATTCACAACACCGAGTGGGAACAAACACCGATAGTGTTCGCGGACGGGATCCATCCGCTTCCCCCATTCAATGAGCAGCACCTGCCCACACAGAGCTGGACCGATTGGCGCTGGAACCAACTCACCGCGGGTGTGATCGCGCGGGTCTCCATGGCCAACGGCTGGAGCCTGCGGGCGGGGCTGTTCCGCTCCACCGATGAGAACTACCGAAACTTCAATCCCCTTTTTCTGGAACCGATGCCCAACGGCATCGCCGATCAGGTCATGGACGTCGCGCCCGGTCGCATCGCGACCTCATACTCCGGTGACTTCCGCGTAACGCGGACCAAGACCACCGCGGATCACAGACGCGAGCTCACCTTCGCAGTGCGTGGTCGGCACATCGAGCGCAATTTCGGCGGAGATTCGGTGACGGACTTGGGGCCAATCAACATCTATCAGAGCGCGAGCATCCCGGAGCCTGCGCTCGCGTTTTCCGCCCCAAGTCTCGACAAGGTGCGGCAGACCGGCATCGGCATCAATGACATCGAGCGCTGGAAAGACCGGGGCGCACTCAGTCTTGGAATCCTGCTGACCAACTACACGCGCAGCGTCACCGCCCCAGGAGTTCCAGCGAATGCCCAGCAGACGACCACGGCCTTGCCGAGTGCCAGTTTCATGGTAAATCCCGGGAAGAGCCTCACGCTCTACGGGAGCTACACGCGCGGCCTCGAGGATTCGCCGATTGCGCCAGCCTCGGCCGTCAATCGCGGCGAGCCACTGCCGGCTAGCCCGACATGGCAAATCGATGCTGGGGTGCGCGTCGTAGTGCGGCCGCATCTGCAATTGCTCCTCGGCGTCTTCAAGGTGCAAAAGACCTATTTCGGCTTCGATTCGAGCGGTCGTTACACCGACATCGGAGAGATCAGCAGCAAGGGTGTGGAGAGCTCTGCCACCTGGACCGATGCGGAGGGATTGACCCTGGTGGCTGGTGCTGTTTGGCTGCGGCCTGAAGTGACGCGATGGGCGGCCGAGCACGCTGCGTCGGGCAACGTCCCGATCGGGCCGGTGCCGGGCACGATCAACCTGAACCTGGATTACGCGCCTCACGCCTGGAGGGGATGGGGCACATCGCTGCAATGGACCTGGCTGTCGGCTCGCGTGGAGACGAGTGACGATCGTTACCGTCTACCACCGCTTGGCGCCCTGAACGTCGGGGTGCGCTATCTGCTCAAGCTGTCCGCACATCAGTTCTCCGCGCGCCTCGATATGGGCAACGTGACGAACGCCGCAGGCCTGATGCTTTCATCGCAGTACATGGCAACGCCACAGTTGGGGCGAAACTACACACTGACTTTGGCGGCCGACTTTTAGCTGGATACTGATTATCATGGGTCATCTCGCGGACGCCCGATCAGATCCGTGAACGTAGCTACGTCGGTGATGAGGGTATTTCCCTCGAATGCAAGACTCTCGAGGGACCGGCGCGCAGCATCCGGATTACCCGAACCACAGGCGTCGGAGATCAGCAACGGGATCAATCCGAGGTCTATGGCATGTCGCACCGTGGGCTCGATACCCACCTCGAGCGCAATGCCGGTGATAGCCACCGCCGTCACCCCACAGTCACGCAGCGCAATATTGAGAGGAGTCCCCTCAAATGCCGACATGGTGATCTTGTCGAAGATGGCTTCACTGGGAAAGGGCGTCAGTTCCGGAACAATTTGAAAATTAGCCGAATCACGCAGGAACCATGGTTTGACTCGCTCGGGCTCCTCCACCCGTTGCCAGGCCATGGCCATTCTCAACTGAAATGCCCCCGTAAGCTCCAGCGGCAGCGACATATGCCGCGTGAAGAAAATACGCATGCGCGCGGCGCGCGCCGCCTTCAGGACGCGGCCAACGTTCGCCACGACGGCCTCAGATCCCTTTATCTGGCGCGTGATACCCATCTGCATGTCGTAAACAAGGAGTGCCACCTGCTGCGCGCTGCAGATCTCCGGCAGCGTGGTCCGCACATTCAATCCGAGGAACGTCTTCACGACTCAGCTACCGAGCAGCCTTTTCCGGCGGGGATGTGCCAGTGGTGCGGTCGAAGGGTTCGCCTACATCGATACCCGAGTCAAATATAAACTCGAGCGGTAGCGGGGCACTTACCGGAATAAAGTCCCACTCCAGCAAGCCTGCCTTAGAGAGGGGAAAATCGGCAACATAGTGCTTCGCCTCGTCCACACTGCTGCACTCGAATACGATGACCACACCGTTTAGGTCCGCCCGAGCGTAGTTTTCCCGAACAATTCCTGCCTTCCAGAGACGCCAGACATTTGCGACCTCTTCCTTGATGTACGGCCTGACGGTGTCCATGTCGACACCCGGCTTAAAACGATCATAGGCAATGATTTTCATCCTCGTCCTCCGCATCATTTCTCAGGCTCTGCGAGCTTGCGAGCGCGATCAAATGGACGCAACGCACCAGTTGGAAAGTGAGGAAGCACCGGCCGTGCCGAAGCTGGGCGCCCGATCGGATCGCGTATGAAACCCGCACCCGTCCTCTAAGTGACCTGAAACATCCGCCTCCAACGATGCCTTCAGAGGCAGACTGGGAGCCCCATGGCCAAGAGACTACCAACCTATTTCCACTGCCCGACCGAGTTCACACTCGCCGTTCTCGACGGGAAATGGAAAACAGTGATCCTTAGCTACCTGAAGGAGCGGCCATTCCGGTATGCGGAGTTGCGAAAACTTGTCCCACGCCTAAGCGACAAGGTGCTCACCGACCGCCTGCGGGACTTGACCAGATCGGGACTGGTCGTGCGCCAGGAAGTGCCGGGAGGCCGTACTACCGTTTATACCCTCACCGAGAAGGGTCGTTCATTGAGCGTGCTCCTGCAACATCTCTATTCATGGGGCGTGGAGAATTCGAGGTCTTTCGGTGTACGAGTAGGAGCGCCTCTTACCGATCTCGACTCCGGGTCGCAAGCGGAGAGCAGATCGACGCTTGCACACATCGAGAACCGGCGTTAACGGGTAACCGAGGCGAGGTTTGATCTTTCAAATTCCGTCATCGTTCGACTGTGTTCGCGATCGTCCGTGCGGCATTGTACCCACGGTGCCGTGATAAGCACTCGGCTCCACCAGTTGATCCTCGCCATCGTGTTGGGGGTGGGATTAAATTCCGCCGCGCCAGCGGCTGCACCTGCCGCACCGGCACTGAATCAGTCCGCCAGGCAAGAGAGCCTCGCCTACCCGCGTGCGTGGAAAGGCGACCTCGACAGGATGAAGAAGCGTCGCTTAGTACGGATACTCGTCGTTTACAGCAAGACTTTTTACTTTCTCGATAAGGCCAGCCAGCGCGGGGCGACATACGAAGCGGGGTTGGAGCTGGAAAGGGAGCTGAATCCTACCCGTAAGAGTCGCACACGTCCCGTCCGCGTGGTCTTCATTCCCACCCGCCGTGACCAATTGCTGTCCGCCCTGACCGAGGGCCGCGGTGACATCGCGGCAGCCAATCTCACGATAACGCCCGAACGACAGCAGATAGTCGAATTCACGACGCCGCTTGCCGGCAACATCGATGAGATCCTGGTTACGAACCGTGACGCGCCCGGTGCCAGGTCGGTAGAGGATCTCTCCGGCACAAGCGTCTTCGTGCGACGCTCGAGCAGCTATTTCGCAAGCCTCCAGGCGCTTAACGTACGGCTCGCGGCGCAGCGCAAGGCGCCCGTGAAGGTCGTACAGGCGGACGAGAATCTCGAAGACGAAGACATTCTGGAGATGGTCAATGCCGGACTGGTCACGGCCACGATCGTCGACAGTCACGTGGCGGAGTTCTGGCGGCAGATCTTTACCAACATTACGCTGCAATCCGAGGTTGTAGTCCGCTCCGCGGGCGCCATCGCGTGGACCATGCGCAAGAACAGCCCGAAGCTGAAAGCCGCGCTCGATGCCTTTATCGTAAAGCACGGTATCGGGAAACCGACCGGAAATACGCTCTTACGCCGCTATCTGCAGGACACCAAGTGGGCACGCAGTGCCACGGCGGCTTCGGACATGCAACGCTTCGGCGACCTGGCGAAGTATTTTCGAAAGTACGCGCAACAGTACCAGTTCGATTGGCTGCTGCTGATCGCTATGGGCTACCAGGAGTCAGGGCTAAACCAATCGGTCCGCAGCCGTGCGGGCGCAATCGGGGTCATGCAAATGATGCCGAAGACCGCCCGGTCGCCAAGCGTGAACATCCAGGATATTCATCTCACCGAGCCAAATATCCACGCCGGTGTGAAGTATCTGCGTGTCCTGGTCGATGAATACTTCGCCGACCCCGGTATCGACCCATTGAACCGCCAGCTGTTCGCATTTGCCGCCTACAACGCCGGTCCGACCCGCATGCAGCAGCTGCGGCGGGAAGCGGCCGCGCAGGGGCTCGACGCCAACAAATGGTTCGACAACGTCGAGCTAGTGGCCGCAAAGCGAATCGGGCGGGAAACCGTGCAGTTCGTGAGCAACGTCTTCAAGTACTACATCGCTTATAAACTCAGCGTCGAGCGCGTTGAGGAGCGCGAAGCGGCAAAGAAAAAGCCTGTGTGAGTTCCGGCTGCAGCCACCCCTCGCAATCGGACCCGCTCCTCGGGTCGCTAATTCGTGTATCTTGTAGGCATGGAATCTGGGTAAAGGTGACTCAATACCTCACGCGCACTGGCCTCCACGATCGGTAACAGCGCAGCGGTTGTCGTGTCCGCATTCGAGCCGTCCGCATCCGCCGCACGGGCCATGGCCCAGACTGGTTGCAACTGCACCCGCCTCATCCGCACAGCCTCGTTAACCGTCTCCTGCCAATGCGCCGGTGCGAGGCCGGCAACAAAATCACCGCGTCCCCGTCCAAAATGCGCGACTGCCAGATACCTCATCAACGCAGCGGCGAAGCGACTTTCGAGAAACTCGGCAGACCACCTCACGGTCCCATCCTGCGAGCCGCGTGCGAGGTTGTATGCTGTTGCAATACCGCGCGCTCCAAATGCACCTAGCACGCCACCGACCAATGCACCTGCGCCAAAAGTCAGGCCCCCGGCGCCAAGGTCGGCTGCCAACCCGCCCAGCGCGCCAGACACGAGGCCACCAAGCACACTTGCCTTGTCAGCGTCCACGGGACGGCGTACCGAGAACTCATGCCCCAGCCGCTGCAGCACTTCCTCCGTCGCCTTGCCTGAAAGGCCGTGGAGACGCACGAGTTCCTCGGTCGCCGCGCGGACCTGTGCGTCGAGGCGCGTCGCAAGAAGGGTTTGTGCGCGCTGCAGCTCAGGGGCGTCTCGCTCGACATCCCCGGTTAGCGCCCCGATCCAGGCTCGAGCTTTGCCTCGCAAATCCAGATCTACTGTCGGTTCGCTGTCGAGTGCAATGACTGCGACCTGGCGCGCCAGCGTTTGCATCGAGTGCTCGAAAACCGTGAGGTTGCGTTGTCTCCAGGCTTCCCGAAGCCTCTCAAAAGTACCCTGCTTGCCCGTGGGCAGCACGCGTTGCACGTGATCGAGCAGCGTGCCCTCCTGCACCCAGCACCGTGCGAAGGCGTCAAACGGAAGCACCGCCTGAACGCACGGATGGTGCGCTGCTTGGGCTTCCCACTGCTTCAACTCTGTCTGGAGGAACGCGCTATCGCCTGGTGGTCCAAGCTGGTTAAGCAGCAAGATGACTGGCTTTCCCAACCACTGCAGAATCTGCATCTCGATATCGACGTACGCAGTTGAAGATGGCTGCTCGCTAGCGTTCGCCACATACAGGATGACGTCGCTCGAATCGCGTGCGTTGCGCACTGCCTGCTGTCCGCACCAGAACGGACGGTCCGCGAAACGATCCCAGACTTGCGACAGAAACCAGCCCACAGGCTGACCGGCTTGCTGCAAACGCCTGAAAAGACGGGCACTGTCGCCGAAGCCGGGAGTATCCCAGAGCACCAGAGAATCGCCCGCGGGAGACTCAATGAGCACGTCACTTTCGGCCATGTCGGTGAGATGTGGTCGGTCGCCGATAGCGCCGATGTCACGGCGCAACAGTGTTCGCGCCAAGGTTGTCTTACCGACATTAGTATGGGAGATCAGGGTCAAGTCGACGCGTGCGGGCGCGCTCGTCATGGGGTCGCCGACGCTCCACCTGCGGACCAGAGGGAAGCACGCGCCAATTCTTGCGCTTCAGTCGCGGCCGGCGATTCCGGGGTGATGCGTGGTAAATCCACCAGGCAGGCATTCAAGCCGTAGCCAGCGACGAACTCGGACCACAAGTTGCGACGCTCCCGTAACCGCTGCTCGAAGGTCGCATCGCCTTGCATTCGTGCGGCGTAGGGACCTGTGTCGATGACGATTAGCAACGGTAGCGGCTGTGACTTTCGCGCCAGCGAGTCGCGCAGGGTGCTGATGACCACGCCATGATTTTCGGCCTCCGGGGTTGAGGCCGCGGCCATGAGCAGCACGTTCCAGTCTGTCGCGTCGGCGCCGCTCGTCGTCAGTGTGTCGCGAAATTCATCCTCCTGCCCATAGCGGACGGTCGCTCGCATTTCTAACTTGACGATCGCGCCGAGCGTTGCCGCGAGCAGTGTCTGCAATCCGGCAATGGACGCCGGACTCGGCTCGTACGCGAAGCAGATAACGCTGACGCTCTCCCGCCTGCCGCCCTCCACGGTGCCCGCAAGTACGGCACGTCCGTAGCCGATGAACGCAGCCGGCAAAGGCGGATTGCGCGACAAGCGCCAGAGGTTCAAGCCTGAAACGCATGCCAGGATCAGCCGAGGCACGATGATATACAACAGCGCGGTGAGCGCTATGAGATGGATCCAGCTTGCTGCCTCGCCGCCTCCTGACTCACCGGTCCAGCGCAATGCATTGAGGTCGCTGACCGACGGTAATCCAATGCCCGAAAGTGTCGCGCCAGGACCGTATAACACGGCAAGTAGAGCGTGCACTGAGTTTGGACTGAGGAACGTGCTTTCCCAGCCGGCGTCGTAGCGGAACACGATGCCACGTATGTAGAGCCCTGCGATCAAGCCGGCTGCCACCAAGGCCGCAGCGCAATGCATCAGTCGTTGTGCCCGTTCCAGGAGCAGCGGATGCTCGACCTGCACCCACTCGCGGGTAAACCGTCGCAGCGCACTCGCCAATGGGGCGTTGAAGCGCATCGACTGCTCCAGCAGACCGTCGATGCGCGCGCCGATCCAACGCTCATAAAGGCGACCAGTCCAGAGGGTGCCGCCGGGCGTCGCTCCCCTTCGCTTGATCCGCGCTGCGATGAGTAGCGCGTAGATAAAGAAATTCCAGGCAATCAGCCCGATGAGGGGAAACGCCAGAATATTGATCCGACGGCTGCCATCCAGAGCCGACAACGACAGGCCAACTATGAGAGCGAGGACGAGGGCCGCTCGGCCGAGCCACGTCAGCCCGCCTGCAACTGCCAGAACATAGTCGATGGCCGGTGATCGCAGCCGCACGCGAGCCAGCAGGCGCTCCGCCCTGAGGGCCAACACGGTCTCATCCGCGGGTGTAAGCCCGATGCCAGGCTGGACGGCTCGGCCTTGTGGCGCACTTCGCACAGCCTCCCGCGTCGCCTCGGCACGATCGGCCGAAGGCAGCACATCCCCCCCGCGATCGGACTCCTCGATCGCCTGGATCAGTAGAGCGGTGCGCAGCGTTCGGATTTTCACAGAGTCAGCATTAGTTCATCGGCAGTACGTATGAAGAGTGCCCCACCATCCTGACGCTCGACGGCGAATTCGATTGGCGCCGCGCGGACGCCAGGCCCACGCTGGCGCGCTTCAGGCAGCGATGAAACCCGGCAGCTTGATGGCTCGCTGATCGAACGACGCGGTCGCCTGACACCCGAGCTCGAGATGCCGCATGCCGATCAGGCAGTCCGCAAATTCCGCCGCAGAGTCCTTCCAGATAAACAACGCCTGTTCGACCGACGGCTCCCCTTCGATCTGCAGTTCTGCCGACTCGAGCAGCCCAGAAAACGCCCCAAGGATCTCGGCCTTGCTCAACCCATAACGGCTACGCAGCACCCACTCGGTCTCGAGCAGCACCAGGTGACTGACAAACACCGGCTCGCCGCGGTCGGCCTCGCGGCGCAGCAGGCGCTGTGCTCTCCCGAACTGCCGCTCCTCGTCGCGCACCAGGAAGCGCACCAGTACATTCGTGTCGATGCCGAGCATCAGCGCGACAATTCGTCGACGGACAGCGCTTTCCGCCCGCGCCGACGCAGGCTCCCGGCGAGACTCATGACGCTCTTGTTCTTGACTCGCATCAGCACGGTGCCGTCCGGCATCGGGGTGAACGTAATCCGGTCGCCGGGCTTCAAGCGCAGGCTGTCGCGAATGGCCTTGGGGACCGTGGTCTGGCCCTTGCTGGTCAGGGTGGATTCGGTGCTCATGAGAGGCTCCTTACAAAGGTAATTCTAGTAAGGATTGCGCCGCGGCGCAAAACCCGCCGGAAACGCGTTCAGACAAAGAAATCCATGAGATCCGAGTCTTTGAGCATAATATTTGTGTGATTTTTCAATCGTATCTGACACTTAATTAAGGTCGCATCGAGTCAGTTAGCGGCTCGAATCTGTGCCCAAACTATCGAGGATTCCCGCGCAGTTGATCCTTAATTAATGGGGCTGAACGCTGCGTCTCGCAAGTGCCAGACGGCGCCTGGGTACGTTTGGCCGGTTGCCGGAGACCTTCGTCGGGCACCTCGATTCAGGTGCGGTGCGCCCTGGCAATGTGCTCTATTCTTTTGAACACGGCCTCGATATCTCCTGCTTGCGTCCGTGGATTCATTACGACCAACCGCAAGACCCTGCGACCATCGAGGACGGTTGAGCTGATATAACCATACCCGCTTTCATTCAATTCTTCCTTGACGTTCCAGTGGATTCGGTCGGAATCCTTGCCA
>Ga0306920_100008947_pt1 | contig 13339 bp, 14 predicted proteins | sample flu12Cox44000170_FD_204666 | JGI IMG/M metagenome (GOLD analysis project Ga0306920, IMG submission 204666) | Lab enrichment of tropical soil microbial communities from Luquillo Experimental Forest, Puerto Rico - flux4day.12C.oxic.44.000.170 (v2)... | ecosystem: Environmental > Terrestrial >... | reverse complement strand
GGTTCCGGCCACGGCGGGCCGTGCTCTATGTGCATGGCGCGACCTTTCCGTCGGCGCTGTCGATCGCGCATCGCCTTGACGGCATATCGTGGCGTGATGCGCTGAACCAGTTCGGCTTCGACGTCTGGGGCCTCGACTTCCACGGCTTCGGCCATTCCGACCGCTACCCGGAGATGGACCAGCCCGCAGCGGAGAATGCTCCGCTCTGTATCGCCGAAGACGCCGCGCGGCAGGTCGCGGCCGCGGCGCGCTTCATCCTTGGACACCAGGATCTCGAAAAGCTGTCGCTGATCTCGCATTCCTGGGGATCGATGCCGGCCTGCCGGTTCGCGGCCGCCCATCAGGCGCTGGTCGATCGCCTCGTGCTGTTTGCTCCGATCGCAAAGCGCGGCCCGCGGCGCTACGAGAGCCCGGCCAAATTTTCGGCCTGGCGCATCGTGACCCTGGAAGATCAGTGGAATCGCTTTGTCGAGGACGTGCCGGCGCACGAGCCCCCAGTGCTGTCGCGCGTCCATTTCGAGGAATGGGGCGAGCGCTATCTCGACAGCGATGGCGAGAGCTGCTCGCGCAACCCGAAAGGGGTCAAGACACCGCTTGGCCCGTTCAGCGAGATCATCAAGGCCTGGCACGGGCAGCTTGCCTTTGATCCGCGAGAGGTGCGCTGCCCCGTCGCCATCATCCGCGGCGAATGGGACGGCTTGATGCTGGACGACGACGCGCGCTGGCTGTTCGACGCCTTTACGCAGGCGCCGGTCAAGCGCGACATCAAGATCGGCCGCGGCACGCACCTGATGCATCTTGAATCGATGCGGTTCGCGCTCTGGCGCGAGAGCATCGCCTTCCTGTGTGGCGAGGATGTCGCCGCAATTGCCTCCTGAAACCAACAAGGGAGAAGCAAATGTTTTCCGTGATCTTCGAAGTGCTTCCGGGCGAAGGCAGGAAAGACGACTATCTGGAGCTCGCCAAGCACCTCAAGCCCATTCTGGAAAGTATCGACGGCTTCGTCGACAACGAACGCTTCGGAAGCAGGCTCCGGCCCGGCTGGGTGCTGTCGCATTCGACATGGCGCGATGAAAAGTCGGGTCGTGCGCTGGCGCACCGAAGGCGAGCACCACGCCGTCCAGGAAAAGGGACGTTTCGACATCTTCCGGGATTATCGCCTGCGCGTCGGCAAGGTGACCTTCGACACCGATCCCCCGAGCGAAGCGCCGATCCTGGAGCGGCGTCTCGACGAGACCGAGGTCGGCGCGGCGACGTTCGCGACCCTGACCGAGATCACGCCGGACACGGGCGTGGCCTTTGCGGCCCAAACCGATCTGCTCGCCGCCCATCTCGGGCTTGACCTGAAGGACGGTGGCATTGTCGACCACGACATCTATGACAGCATCTACAACCCGGGAAAGCTCGCGCTGCGGGTCGGATGGAAAGATGCGCTGGCGGCGAACCGCTGGTCGCCGAAGAAAATCCAGGGCATCAAGGAGCTGCGCCATCGCAGCATCCGCATCGTGCGCGACTACGGCCGCTTCGAGCGCCGCGAGGCGCCGCAGTTCTATGCCGACGTCGAGGGACGCGAGACGCGGCACGCAAAGCGCGCGGAGCCGGCACACTAGCGGAGCGGATCGAATCAAATCGACTCAGACACCGTTTGTTGTCCTAGTTCGTTTGCAATCCCCGATGTATGCTCCTGCGGAGCAGACCGGGAGCAGCTTGGGGGTTGTAAGTCGTGATGCGTCTTGTTGCTGTTACATTTGCGGTGTCGATCGCAGCCGCGTCCGCACAAACGACAAATTTTCCTCTAGGTTCGGCGCCGGCGCCTTCGGCGTTTGGCCCCGATCCGATCATCCAGATCACGACGACGTTCCGGGCGCGAATTGAGGGGCAGAGCGACCCGCGCGATGTGCCCACCCCCACGGCGCAGGACACCACGCGTCGAAAACTCTACAACATGGCAGCCAACGAGTGCTCGGTGCTGGCCGAATACTGGAAGGCGGAATGCCGGTTGAGCACCGTTGATATCTCGATCGAGACCGGCCTCGCGCCGGATGCGCCGCCCCAGGCTCCCTCGATGTTCGCTACGGCGGTCTATGAATTGAGGCTGACGTCGCCCGCGCGGTAGGTCCCGAGCCGTTTCACGCCGGACCTGACGTCCACACAACCTTTGCTGGGCCCTAGAACCGCGGAATATCCGGAAAGGCCAGCTTGCCGGCATGGACGTGCATGCGGCCGAGCTCGGCGCAGCGGTGCAGGGTCGGAAACACCTTTCCGGGATTGAGCAGGCCTTGCGAGTCGAAGGCGCATTTCAGCCGCTGCTGCTGATTGAGATCGATCTCGGTGAACATCTCGCCCATCAGGTCGCGCTTCTCGATGCCGACGCCGTGCTCGCCGGTGAGCACGCCGCCGAGCTCGACGCAGCAGCGCAGGATGTCGGCACCGAACGCCTCCGCGCGTTCCATCTCGCCGGGCTGGTTGGCGTCATAGAGGATCAGGGGATGCAGATTGCCGTCGCCGGCGTGAAACACGTTGGCGACGCGCAGGCCGTGCTTGACCGAGAGATCGCGGATGCGCGCCAGGGCCTGCGGCAGCGCACCGCGCGGAATCGTGCCGTCCATGCAGAGATAATCCGGCGAGATCCGCCCGACCGCGGGGAAGGCCGCCTTGCGGCCGGCCCAGAACAGGTTGCGCTCGGCCTCCGAGGTCGACATCTGGCAGCTGGTTGAGCCGCAGCCTTTCGCGATCGCCTCGACGCGCGCGATCAGCTCGTCGACCTCGACGGACGGGCCGTCGAGCTCGATGATCAGGAGCGCCTCGACGTCGAGCGGATAGCCGGCGTGCACAAAGGCTTCCGCGGCGTGGATCGCGGGCTTGTCCATCATCTCCATGCCGCCCGGAATGATGCCGGCCCCGATGATTTTGGCCACGCATTCGCCGGCCGCTTCGACCTGCGCGAAGCCGACCATCAGCGCGCGCGCCGTCTCCGGCTTTTGCAGGATGCGCACCGTGATCTCGGTGATGACGCCGAGCAGCCCTTCCGATCCTGTGATCACGCCCATCAGATCGTAGCCGGCATTCTCGGGCGACTTGCCGCCGATGCGCACGATCTCGCCGGTCATCAGCACGATCTCGCAGCCGAGCACGTTGTTGGTGGTCATGCCGTATTTCAGGCAGTGCACGCCGCCGGAATTTTCCGCGACATTGCCGCCGATCGAGCAGGCGATCTGGGAGGACGGGTCGGGCGCGTAATAGAAGCCGGCATGCGCCACCGCCTGGCTGATCGCAAGATTGGTCACGCCGGGCTCGGTCACCACCACGCGATTGTCGAAATCGATTTCGCGGATGCGCTTGAATTTGCCGAGACCCAGCAGCACGCCGTCGGCGAGCGGCAGCGCCCCGCCTGAAAGCGAGGTGCCGGAACCGCGCGGCACCACGCGGATACCCTGGTCGTGGCAATATTTCAGGACTCTTGCGACCTGCTCGGTCGTATCCGGCAGCACCACCACCATCGGCGGCTGGCGATAGGCCGTGAGCGCGTCGGACTCATAGGGCCGCATCTCCGCTTCCGAGTCGATCACGCCCTCGCCCGGCACGATCGAACGAAGGCTTGCTACGATCTCTGCGCGTCGCGCGAGAACGGCCTCTTCCGGTGCCGGCATTGTCGTGGCCAATGATGTTCCCTCGCCCGTCCGCTGCGGATTTGCCCGGACAAACCAAGCATATCAAACCCAGTTTGGATATAGGTGGGACGTGAAAATGAAAAAAGCCCGGTCCTTCGGCCGGGCTTTTCGTGTGTGCCGGCTTGTTCGCTAGCGCGTTGCCGCCTTGAGCCGCCGCATCGTCACCCTGACGGGCTTGAGCGAGAACGCCCAGGCCAGGGCGTAGAAACCGATCGCGAGCAGGTACAAAAAGGCAAAACCGAAATACATCGAGTTGTATTCCATCAGCCCGCCGAACAGCGCGCCCATCAAATTGTAGGCGAGCGCGGTCGAGATGTTGATGTCGCGCCGGCTGATCAGACCGGAAAAGACGATGCCTGAAAAGAACAGCGGGATGGTGAGCAGCACGCAGGCGACGGCAAGGCTCACGGCCGGCGAGGCGAAGGCGGTCAATTGATGATCGCGGGCGGCGACATAACCGATCACCAGGGAGAGGATCAGTCCGGCATAGGCGAGCGAGACGCGCGGCACGAGCTTCTTCTGCACCATCAGGTTGGCGATGAACGCCATCAACAGAACCATGATGATGGTGGCGGCGACGACGAACCAGGTGCCGCCGAGATGCAGGCCAAGCTCGGTAATCGCCTTGGTTTCGACCAGCATGAAGCCGGACCCCAAGAAGAAGAACGGCAGATAGGTGCGCTCGACCGGCCCGCTCCAGCCAATGGTCTTGCGCACGAACATGGTCGAGAGCAACAGCACCATGCCGAGCGCGAGCATGTAGCTGACCGGATAGGTCCGCTTGATCATGTAGAAGAACGGCCAGTCGTCGGTCGGGATGCTCTCGGCGGAATAGGGTTGCGAAAAATAATCCGACGCGTCGGTGAAGCCGAAGGCCGAGAACGCATCCTTGTCCGGCATGGCGATGTTGCCGCCCTTCCGCGTGACAAAGGCGGTCGTGGTCTTCGAGTCGTAACCAACGCGCACGGCGAGCGGTTTGCCGGCGCCGGGAATGCCTTGAAGAATATGCGAGAGCTTGAAGCCGAGCGAGTCGTTGGGTAGCGCAAAGGCGATCGACATCACCCCGTCGCCCTTGAGCAGCTTGAACGCCTCAGTGATGCCCTCGCGCGTATAGACGTAGGAATCGACGCGCAAATTGGAGGCGTGGCTGATCGCGGTGTGGGAATCCAGCACGCCATAGATGATCAGGTCGTATTGCTGGCGCGCGGTTCGAAAAAAATTGCGGGCATCGTTGATGACGACGCTGACGCGCGGATCGTCATAGGGATGCTCGGGATGATAGGCCCTGCCCAGATACACGATGGCCGGATCGATCTCGATCGCGTCGACATGGGCCGCGCCCATGCGCAGCGCCGCTGCCACGTCGTTGCCGCTGCCGGCGCCGACGATCGCGACGCGCTCGGGACGCTTCTTGAAGTTGAAGGGAAATTCGTAATAGGCCCGCGCATAGCGGTCCTCGCTGCTCTCGTGCCCGCGATTGGCCTCGGAGAGGTTGAAGACCTTCTGGTAGTAGGCGCCGCCCGAGAGGATATTCATCAATCCGTCGGGTTTCGCCATTTTCTCGATCAGCTGATATGGCGAATAGATGCGCTGCACGTCGGTCTCGACAGGCCAGGCCAGCACCGTGAGCAGGAGGCAGAGGCTTGCGACGCCGACCGGCAGCTTGGTATCGCGCGCCAGCACGAAATAAAGCGGGACGCCCCCAACCGCTGTGAACCAGATCAAGGGCGGCAGCCAGAACAGGCTCATCACGAACAGCACCATGACGCCCAGGATGCTGCCCGCGAGATTGAGGCCGTAGGCTTGCAGCGGATCGGTGGCGCCGAGCAGCTTGCCGCAGAGCTGGCCGATCGGATAGCAGATGCAGGCACAGAGAACGAAGCTTGCGCCAAGCAGCAGGTAGACCGGCATGCTGTGCTGGAGCAGGAGCAGCCAGTTGAGCTGGTCCATCCAGATGCTGATCGAGGTCTGCTCCTGCATCGGCAACGCCGAGAAGAACTCGGTCTCCGCGCCGACGTCGTAGCGGAGCAGCGTGATGACCAGGACGAACAGCGCCAGCATCGGCAGCACCAGGGCCGGGGCGCAGCGCTCCTTGTCCGCGACCGCGTAGCCCGCGCCAAGTCCGAGGAAGCAGGCAAGCAGGGTGAAATTCTTGAAGAACGAGAACACCGGAAAGACCGAGGCGAGCCAGCGGATCATCACCAGCTCGAGCAGCAGGCTGACCATCGTCACCAGCACGATCAGGCGGATCTTCTCGGCCGCGCTCGTCGCGGCGAACTGCCCTTCAAACAGGGTGCCCATCTGGTCGACCTGACGGTCGAGCTCTCGCGCAAGCCAGGGCGGATAGAAGATGACGAGCAGCGCGGCCGCGCCGAACAGGACGCGCAGCGCGACCAGCAGCCAGTCGACGAAGCCGAAGGCGTGGCCGCTGATGAACAGCCGAACGGCGAACAACGCGTAGACGAACACCAGGCTGGCGAGGCAAATTCCGAACAAGCGGATGAGCCTGCGATTGGCCTCGTCGCTCTGCTCCATGCCGAGGGATGGGGTGCCCATGCTGCCTTGCCGTTTTTCTCGTACGGGAAGGCCAGAGCATGCGGGGTCTTTAATTAAGAATTTGACAAATACCGGCGGCAATCCGCCCGTAAACTGGCCGATTCACCGCCCTACCCGCCGGTCGCGTTGGCATTCGCCGAAGCCTTGCCGAGCATCGCCTCGATCTCGGAGACGACGAGATCGGGCGCGGCGTTCTGCACCATGTGACCGACGCCTTCGAGCACGATCAGTTTTGCGCCTCGCACGGTGGCCACAAACGGACGCGAGTGGATATTGGTCGACACGGTCGTGTCGACGTCGCCCGAGACCACCGTCACCGGAACGGCGATCTCGCCATAGCGCGGCGCCTGCGCTGTGACCGCGGCTTTCAACGTAACGAGATCCCAGGCGTTGGCGATGAACTCGCGCGGACGCAGCAGAAGCAGCGTCGCGGTGTCGCCGACAAAATTCTCCGGCATGGCCTGCGGCAAAAACACCTCGCGCGCCGCTCGCTTTGCGACGACGAGGCCGAGCGGCAGCGTCACCGTGTGGGCAAGCAGCTTTCCGATCACAGGCGTCGTGATCGCCCTGTTGTACCAGCCCACCCCGCCGCGCCAGGGATGGGTGACCGGCGCCAGCATCACCAGGCCTGCGAGTCGTTCGGGATGATCGAGCGCCATCTTTGCTCCGAGCGCACCGGCAAGCGAATGCACCACCAGGACTACACGAGGAACGCCAAGTTTTTGCAGCGCCTCGTCGATCATTTGCGCCTGCACGTCAGGCGTCGAATCGGTTTCGCGCTCGCGCGTGCTCCAGCCGTGGCCGGGCCGATCGATCAAGATCACGCGATGGTGTTGGGCCAGGAGATCGCCCAACGGTCGCCGCATGGCCTCGAGATTCGAGCTCGCGCCGTGAATCAGTACGATCGGCAGGCCCGACGCCTCCTTTGGCCCAAGATCGACCACATTCAGGCCCGCGCCGGCCACGGCGACCTTGGTTCCGAGTTGTGGATAGGCGTGATCCACCAGAGCAACACCCAGTTGCGTGATCAGCGCCAGCACCACCAGTGCCGTCACCACACCAATTGATATCATTGATATTTTCCGGATGATGCCTGCCACGATGGAGTTACGGCTCGGCCTGCGCGGCGGTTTCGAGACCCCCGGGAGCAGCGAGTTTTCCCGTAGAATTGCTGTTCATGTCATACGGTCGTCGTCGGCCATTTTATAACCATGGTCAGCACTTTTTCTCGACTGCCGGGGCGCACCCCGTTGAGGCACACGCAGCCCGAGCTAATCCACGTGATCCACAGGGACCAAGGGATCACAAATCGGACGCTGCATTACTAGATCCCGCACGGGAAAGAGGAGGGTTGAGAATGACTTTCGGACCGAACGAGGCAGCGATCGACGAGATCGTCGCCAATTGCAACGGTGACCTGCGCGGCGCGGTCAAGGCACTGCTGCTGGTCAACGAGCATCTGGAGGCGGAGATCGCGCAGCTTTACGCCGCCGCCGCCCATTACGGGTTGGCCGAGCGCGGCAACAACGTGCTGCACTAGCGACCAACGATGGCTGCCCGCCGTCATTTGGCGGCGGGTTCGTCCTTATCGTCCTTGTCGGTGACCTTCGGACAGGCGGTAATCGTCGAGCGCGCAAGCTTGGCGTCATCCTTCGACTTGTAGGGCCCGTCACCGAACCAGATGTCGCCATCAATGATGGGATTCTTGGTGACGATGTTGCATTTGTTGGTCGCGCGGTTGCCAACCACCCAGTAGAGGCTGTCAGCCGCACTCACCGTTCCGCCCAACAAAGCCAGGCTGCCTGCCAGCATCAAGCGTTTCATCGCTTCGCTCCGAATCATGGATACGTGGGGGATAATTATGCCCCAAGCCAGACGCGCTCCACCCCGCAAATGATGCGCTGGATTTAGGGTTAATGGCGCGCCAAGCCGCTCGCATCAATTGTTCAGATATGCCGAATGAGAACCCCGCGCGATCAGATATCGCGGCCCTCGACCTTGTCGCTCAGCGTCTTGACCAGGTCCGGCACCTTCTCCAGGTGCGGATTGATGGCGAGCGCCTTGCGGAAGGCCTCCAGTGCGCGTTTGTCCTCGCCGAGATCCTGCATGATCATGCCGAGACCTGCGAGCGCGCCGAAATGGCGGGGCTCGCGCGCGAGCACCTGGGCGATGTCGGCGAGCGAACGGCCGTAGTCGTTCTGCAAGTAGTAGAGGGTGGCACGGCGGTTCCAGCCTTCGATATAGTCGGGACGCAGCTTGATCACGGCATCGAGCAGTTTCAGCGCGACATCCATCTGCTGCGCTTCCATCGCCGCGCGTGCGCGCAGCATCAGAAGGCCGGCAGTGTCGCTCGGCGTCTGCATCCAGATCGCCCAGATGCGCGACTCGACATGGCGAGCGCTCGCATCATCCGGCGCGGCCTTCAGCGCGCCGAACAGGAAGTCGAGGCTCTTGGTGCGCTCGGCGTTGGTTTTCGGCTGGATGGACGGCCCGGCGAGCTTCTTCTTCGGCGGGATTGCGGCCTGCCCCTGCGCCAGCGCGACTGCCGGCGCAGCCGCAACGGCGGCGACGAGCGCGATCACTGCGGACAGGTTCCGGATCCAAGGGAGTCTTGCGGCCATCAACAAAGTCTAGACGCGAAAAATCCTGCCGCATAGCAGCAGGGGTCTGAAAACAGCTGCAAAACTTGTCAAAGCCTGGTGATGGCGCGAATTGCCCCGGGCGCGATCGGCCCTGCGGATCACCCCTGCCGCGCCTTGAAGCGGCGCTGGACCTTGTTGATCACATAGACGCGGCCCTTGCGGCGGACCAGGCGGTTGGCGCGATGGCGGCCACGCAGCGATTTCAGCGAGTTACGGACCTTCATGGCAGAAATCCTCAAAGTGGTCGAAGGCCGTTGTTGACGGGCCGAATCTGGAAAAATGGGATTGTCCCGAAAAGCGGACCAAACCGCCCGGGACGGCGCGGTTTCTATCAAGGAATGGCCAAATGTCAACGCAAATGGCCCCCGCCTTGCCGAATTTGTTATATGATATAATCAATTGCGAAACCCAAGAATTGAAGCGCCCCGGGGAACGAAACATGCCCAAGCTGAAACTGCCCGACATCGACGCCGCCATTGCCATCGACATCCACACCCATGCCGAGGAGCCCTGCGGGCTGCATGCCGACGACGGCTATGACGATTTCCAGGCGCAGATGGCGGAGTATTTCAAGTCGCCGAACAAGCATCCGCCGACGGTCCAGGAGACGGCGGCGTATTACCGCGCCAAGAAGATCGCGGCCGTGATCTTTCCGGTCGACGCCGAGCGCGAGACCGGATTCCGCCGCTACAACAATGACGAGATGCTGGAGGTGGCCTCGCAAAATCTCGATGTGCTGATCCCCTTTGTCTCGATCGATCCGCACAAGGGCAAGCTCGGCGTGCGCGAGGCGCGACGGCTGATCGAGGAGTTTGGCGTCCGCGGCTTCAAGTTCCATCCGACCATGCAGGGCTTTTATCCGAACGACCGCATGGCCTATCCGCTCTACGAGGCGATCAACGAGGGCGGCGCGATCGCGCTGTTCCATACGGGCCAGACCGGCGTCGGCTCGGGCATGCCGGGCGGCATGGGGATGCGGCTGAAATATTCCAACCCGATGTACATGGATGATGTCGCGGCCGATTTTCCGGACCTGAAGATCATCCTCGCCCACCCCTCCTTCCCCTGGCAGGAGGAGGCGCTCTCAGTCGCGACCCACAAGCCGAACGTCTATATCGACCTGTCCGGCTGGTCGCCGAAATATTTCCCGCCGATCCTGGTCCGCTACATCAACTCCATTTTGCAGGATAAGATGCTGTTTGGCTCGGACTGGCCCGTGATCACGCCGGACCGGTGGCTGGCTGACTTTGCCAAGCTCGAGATCCGCGAAGAGATCAGGCCGAAGGTGTTGAAGGCCAACGCGCGCAGGCTGCTCGGGATCTGAAAACCACAGCCTGCTCGCAGGAGACGCGAGGTGGCGGGTGCTCTCGAAGCTTGCCAAAACGATCGCAATCCTCGCTTTGCTCGTGCTCACGCGGGCAACCATTGCGGCTGCGTTTGAGACAATCCCTGCGGTGGTCGAGCTGGAAACGCCGCTCAGCGCGCCTCAACCGCTGCAAGGTTTCTTGCGCCAGGTGGGCGAGGCCGGCCCCTCGCCTGCCGTCGTCCTCCTGCATGGTTGCAACGGCAATTGGCGTCAGCTCGACGAGCGCTGGGCAAAGCGCATCGCCTCCTGGGGCTACATCACGCTGACCGTCGACAGTTTTGGGCCGCGCGGCATTCAAAACACCTGCACCAGCAGCGCGCCGGTCGAGATGGCCTTCGACGCCTACCGCGCGCTCGATTTCCTGGTGCGAAAGCCTTCCGTCGATCCTGCGCGCGTCGCCGTGCTCGGCTTTTCGCAAGGCGGCTGGCTGTCGCTCTCCTCGGTCGAGCACGGGGCCGTCGAGAAAATCGCGCGCCACAAGTTCCGCGCTGCGGTCGCATTCTATCCGCCCTGCAAGGCTTTCAAGGACGACATGACCGTGCCGACCCTGATCCTGGTCGGCGAGCTCGACGATTGGACGCCGGCCGGCGAGTGCCGCACCATGGTCGAGGGGCACGACGATTACGGCATCTCCCGCACCAAGGGCGATGGCGTGCCGATCAGCCTGATTGTCTATCCCGGCGCCTATCATTCCTTCGACATCCCCGCACTCCGCGATGGCGTGGACTATTTCGGCCATCACCTGGAGTTCAATCAGCCAGCCACCGATCGATCGGTCGACGACTTGCGCAAATTCCTGTATGCGACCATCGGCGGGAAGGAGCAGCGCAAGGGAGCTTTTGAGTGAGTATCAAAGCCGTCGTGTTCGACGCCTATGGCACGCTCTACGACGTCCAGTCGGTCGCCGACGTGACGGAAGAGGCGTTTCCCGGCTACGGCGAGATCATCACACAGGTGTGGCGCATCAAGCAGCTCGAATATTCCTGGCTGCGCTCGCTGATGGGCCGCTATCGGGATTTTGCCGTTGTCACCAGGGATTCGCTCGCCTACACGCTGCGTTGCCTCGGGCTCGACTATGAGCGGGCCGCCTTCGAGCGCATCATCGACAAATACCTCCACCTTGACCTTTATCCCGACGCGATGGACGCACTCGCGGCGCTGAAGGGCAAGAAGCTCGCGATCCTCTCCAACGGCAGCCCGGACATGCTGAATGCCCTGGTGAAGAACACCGGCCTCGATCGCGTGCTCGACGCGACGCTCAGCGTCGATGCGAAGAAGATCTTCAAGCCCAACCCGCAAGCCTACACCCTGATCGAGGAAAAGCTCGGCGTTGGCCCGCGCGAGGTGCTCTTCATTTCTTCCAATCCGTGGGATGCCTGCGGTGCGAAAGCCTTCGGGCTCAACGTGGCCTGGATCGAGCGCGTGACACCGGAGGCGATGGCCCTCCTCTGCGTCGAGAGCGAGACGATCGCTCCGCTCACGATGTTCAAGGCGTTGCGCACGCAGATGGACGAGCTCGCTGTCGAGGTCGACCATCGCGTTCGCTCACTCACCGAATTGCCGAAAGTCGTTGTAGCTTATGAGTCTTGAATCCGTTCGCGCCTTCTTCGCCGAAAAAGCCCCCGACATCTCAGTCATCGTTTCCGACAAGAGTTCCGCGACAGTGGTGCTCGCAGCGGAGGCCTATGGCGTCGAGCCCGCGCGCATCGCCAAGACGCTGTCGCTGCGCATCGGCGAGCGCGTGGTCTTGATCGTTGCAAGCGGCACCTCGCGAATGGACAACAAGAAGGTCAAGGCGCTGTTCGGCGGCAAGCCGAAGATGCTCGGCCTGGAAGAGGTCGCAGATATCACCGGTCATGAGGTCGGCGGCGTCTGCCCGTTCGGGCTGAGAGCGCCGCTGCCGGTCTATTGCGATGTATCGCTGAAAGCATTCGACATCGTGGTGCCGGCCGCGGGCTCGACCCACAGCGCGGTTAGGATCGCACCGGTGCGGATGGCGGAGCTGGTCGGGGCCGAATGGGTCGATGTGTGCCAGAACGGCGGATGATGTGATTTTGCCGACGGCAAATCGCTTTACGCAAATCCGAGGAAAAACGCATTTGTCCGGACCGGCTCCTTGGCGAGGCCTGTCATTCATGCCTTCCTGCCCTTCGCAAATTTCTTCATCAAATATTCCGCGAGCACCTCGACGCGCGTGGGCCGCGGGCCGCCGGGAGGCGTGACCAGATGCACCGCCCCCTCCGGCTGCTTCCAGCCTTTGAGAATCACCTCGACCTTGCCGGAGGCGACCGCATCTCCAACGATGAACTCCGGCAGGTCGGCGATGCCGAGCCCCGCGAGCAACGCCGGCATCACAGCCTCGCCGTTGTTGACCCGTAACGGCCCTCCCGGCCGCACGCTGGCCTGCTCACCGGCGGCGTTGGTGTAATGCCAGACGTTGGGCGTGGAGAGATAGGCATAGCCAAAGCAGCGATGCTCGGCGAGTTGCATCGGATGCGTCGGCCGGCCGTAGCGCTTGAGATACGATGGCGCAGCGACCGTATAGCGCGGCATGGCGCAGAGCCGCCGCGCGATCAGCGAGGAATCCGGCAAGCGCGCAATGCGAAGCCCGGCATCAAAGCCCTCGCCGATCAGATCGACCGTCGCATCGCTCAGATGCAGGTCGATCGAGACTTCGGGATACATCTCCAGAAACTCCGGCAGCAGCGGCGCGACATTCTTGATACCGAAGGTCATGGGCACCGCGAGCCGCACCAGGCCGCGCGGTGCTGCCGATTGGGCCAGCGCCTCGCTCTCGGCGGCCTCGCCGTCGGCGAGCAGTTGCCTGGCGCGCTCGGACAGCCGCTGGCCGGCATCGGTCAGCGCCAGGCGCCGCGAGGTGCGGTTGAACAAGCGCGCGCCAAGCCGCTCCTCCAGCCGCGTCACCGCTTTCGACACCGTCGCCTTCGACAGCGCGAGTTCGCCCGCCGCCGCCGCAAAAGAGCGGACCTCCACGACCTTGGCGAAGATCGCGAGCGCCTCGAAATCCGGGAGTTTTGCCATTTGCCCGCTCAAATTTAGAAACAATGCGTTTCGATAGTTTCTATTTCTAAACCGTGCCGGCA
>Ga0306920_100008946_pt1 | contig 13341 bp, 9 predicted proteins | sample flu12Cox44000170_FD_204666 | JGI IMG/M metagenome (GOLD analysis project Ga0306920, IMG submission 204666) | Lab enrichment of tropical soil microbial communities from Luquillo Experimental Forest, Puerto Rico - flux4day.12C.oxic.44.000.170 (v2)... | ecosystem: Environmental > Terrestrial >... | reverse complement strand
GGGATCAGCTTCGCCTGGACCAACTCGCACTGCAAGCAGCCGCGCGCCTATCATGACCTCAACGTCGCCGGCATGAAGGCCCATGCGGCGCTCGCCGAGGAGTTTCCGGGCCAAAGCTGGTTCCACCCAACGGGCAGCGTCGCCTGGCGCAGCTCGCCGCAGGACCGCGAGACGATGACGCAGAATGTCGAGCGCCTCAAATCCTGGGGCTATGCGATCGACTGGATCGACGGCAAGCAGCTCGCCGAGCTCGAGCCCGATATCGATATCGGCCGGGTCGGCGATGCCGCCATCACCTATTGCCCGCAGGAGGGCTATGTCGATCCGCTCGTCTATGCGGACGCGATGATCAAGGCGGCGCAGAGGCGCGGCGCGAGGCTCGAGACCGGCGTGAGGGTCGTCGATGTCGAGATGCGCAACGGCAATGTCACCGGCGTCAAGCGCGAGGACGGCTCACGCCATGAGGCGGATATCGTCGTCAACTGCGCCGGGCGCTGGGCCGACCGAGTGGCGCAGGAACCTGGCCTGAAGCTGCCGCTCGCCCCGACCACCGGCTTCATCATCTTCACGCCGCCGGTCGCGACGAGTGTGAGGCATCTCGTGCACGCGCCCGGCTGCCATTTCCGCCCCGACGGGGCCGGCCGGCTCATGATCCGCTCGAGCGACGCCGACGATCAGGTTTCCCTCGACATGACGCCCACTCCGACCATGCCGCAGGCGCTCGAAATCATGCGCCGCGCCGCCTTAGTCCTGCCCTGCCTCAGAGGCGTGAAGCCGGAAGCGGCGCGCATCACCGCACGGCCGATCCCGCAGGATGGGCTCTCCGCCATTGGACCCGCGCCGCGCGCCAAGGGCTATTACTTCGTCATCACCCATAGCGGCGTCACTCTCTCGCCCTTCCTCGCGAAGGCGGCCGCGGACGAGATCGTGCACAACAGGACGCGGCCGGAGCTCGAGAATTTCCGGCCGAGCCGCTTTTTCAACTGATCAAAACCGAGGAAACGCAAAGGGAGACGAGCATGTCCGGCAAGCAGAACCGCCGTCAATTCCTCAAGGCCGCGAGCGCGACTTCGGTCGCAGCGGCCACCGGCATCACCGGCTTTCCGTCGATCGTCCGCGCGGCGCCGCCCTTCTTCAAGCTTTATTTCCTGATCCCCAACAACCAGCCGGCGCGCATGGCCTGGGGAACGCTCGCGGCGAACCAGATGACCAAGCTCGGCATCGAGGTCGTGTCGAGCTATGTGCCCTTCTCGGCCATCCTGCCGCGGCGCAACAAGGGCGGCGGCGCCACCCATGTGAATGGCGGCTGGGACTGTTATCTCGAGCGCTATTACTACAACTCGATCACGCCGGTGCCGAACAGCCTGTTCCGCAGCACGGCGTTGCCGCCGAATGGACAGAACTACTACTACATCGGCGATCCGCAGATCGACAAAGCGCTCGACGACTACGCCGCCGCACGCGACGACAAGAGCCGGATGGAGGCGATCCACCGCTTCGAGAAGCGCTGGTACGACACGCAGCCGATGACCATCCTGTTCTATCCGCAGGACGTGATCGCGACGAACCCCAAGCTCAAGGGCTATGAGGCGACGACCTTCAACCCGGTATTCTTCCCCGACCCCGAGAACTGGACCATCGAAGGCGCAGGCAGCGATGCGACCTCGGCCTTCGCCTCATGGGAGCCGCCACCAAGCCTGATCCCGATGTACACGACGGGCTACAATGAATCGAACATCTTCGGGCCGGTCTATAACCGCCTGTTCGAATATGGGAGCTGGAAGGACAAGACCGTCGTGCCGGCGCTCGCCGAGAGCGCGACGCCGTCGGAGGACGGCCGGCAATGGGTGGTCAAGCTGCGCGAGGGCGTCACCTGGCATAGCGGCGAGCCCTTCACCGCGAAGGATGTGAAGTTCACCTGGGACACCATCCTCGACAAGACCTATACCAGCCTCTTCCAGGCGAATTTCCAACAGATCTTCGGCTCGCCCGACGCCTATAAGATCACCGGCACCCACGAGATCACCGTCTCGCTACCCGCCTACACGATCGACTTCATGAACTGGGTGCTCACCTCGATGCAGATCATGCCCGAGCACGCCTATAAGGACATCAAGCCCGAGGCGATACGCGGGCACACCATCAACACCTGGCTCGGCACCTTCACCGTGAAGACGTCCTCGGGCGCGAGCTACACCGCGCATGGCGGAATCGGCACCGGGCCCTGGGTCGCCGCCGGCTACGATCCGGCGCGCAAGGCCTACAAGTTCACGAAGAACGAGAAATACTGGAAGAAGACGCCGGGCAACGTCACGACCTTCTATGTCGTCAACATCCAAGGCACCGATGCGGTGCTGAGCGCGCTCAAGGCCGGCGAGATCGACGCGCATGATCCGATGTACGACATCGGCTCGCTCGCGAAGACGATCGACCCGTCCTGGGGGAAGGTGAGCGCCTATGATTCCTATAAGTGGCAGCACATTTGCTACAATATGCGCCATCCGGTCTTCGGCACCGGCGTCGACACGCCGCTCGGCCAGAAGGACCCGTCGCGTGCCGCGGAAGCTGCCGCCTATATCCGCCAGGCCTTCAGCTTTGCCATGCCGCGCGAGCAGATCGTCAAGGAGATCGCGAGCGGCTATGGCGTACCGGGCACGGTGCCGATGCCGTTCACGGCGCCCGAATACGACCACGACACGCTGAAGCCGATCCCCTTCGACATGGAGATGGCGAAGCAGTACCTCGAGAAGGCGGGCTACAGCTACTGAAGCCGCGCTCGATCGGCGTCGCGCGCCATCGCGCGGCGCCTGCCCTCATCGCAACATCCGAAAAGGACTCTCATGCGTGTCGCCATCATCGGCGCTGGCGCCATCGGCCTTGGCGCCGCCGCCTATCTCTGCAAGCACGGTCATCATCCGATCCTCTGGTCGCCCGGCGGCAAGCGGACGGAGGAGCTCGCCGACGGCGCGCCGCTCGTCGCCAGCGGCGCGATCACTGGCGAGTTCAGGCCGGGCGTCGCCGCGAGCTGCGCCGAAGCACTCGCCGGCTCCGAGGCGGTGCTGGTGGCGCTGCCGGGCAACGGCCACCGCCTGGTGTTCGACGCCATGGCGCCACATCTCACGCCTAAGCAGATCGTGCTGGTGAGCGGTCACCTCTCCTTCGGCGCACTCTATCTCGCGAAGCGTCTCGCGGAGCGCGACCTCGTCGTGCCGATCGTCGCCTGGGGCACCACGGTGACCACCGGACGCCAGCGCGGCCCGGCCTCGGTCAACGTCAACAATCTGCGCAAGAAGGTCGATATCGCGACCCTGCCGCTCTCCGATTCCGCGCGCGGCCTCGAGGTCTGCCGGACGCTGTTCGGCGACCGCTTCGTGCCGCGCGACGATCTCCTCGCCATTGCTGTCTCGAACCTCAATCCGCAGAATCATCTGGGCATCGCGCTCTGCAACCTCACACGCATGGAGCGCGGTGAAAGCTGGAGCCAGAACGAGAACCTCACCGATGCGGTCGGCCGCCTGATGGAGGCGCTCGACGCCGAGCGCCTCGCGATCGCCGCAATGCTCGGCGTCGCGGTACGCACCATCCGCGAGCATTACAGCCTCTCCTTCAATGTGCCGCCGGGCTCCGTCGGCGAGATGGCAAGACGCATGCATGAGCGCGGCGACGTGACGCTTGGCCCCACCTCGCTCGACACGCGCTATGTGCTGGAGGACGTGCCCTTCGGCCTCGTGTCGACGGCGCGGCTCGGCCGCCTCGTCGGCGCACCAGCGACACTGCACGAGGCCGGCATCGCGATCCTCGGCGCCGTCTATGGCCGTGACTTCGCGGCGGAGAACGATCTCCTGCCGGCGCTCGAATTCGGCAATCTGCGGCTCGAGGAACTGCGTCGGCTCTCGCGCGACGGATGGACGACAAAGGAAGGATGAAGCCAATGAGCGTGGCTGCAAGCGGCAAGGAGGTCCTGATCGTCGGCGGCGGCATCTATGGGGCGAGCCTCGCCTATGATCTCGCGACCGCCGGCTGCAAGGTGACGCTGCTCGAGGCGGGTGAGATATCGGGCGGCGCCTCGGGCGGTCTGGGTGAACGCGGCGTCAGGGCCTCGAACCGCGACATCCGCGAGTTGCCGATCGTGGCGCTGGCGCAGCAGCGCTGGGCCAAGCTCCAGGCAGAGATTGACGGTGGTGTTGGCTATCGGCGTGTGGGCGGGCTGCAGGTCTTCGACATTCCCTACGGCCAGCGCCACAGCGAAGTCATCGGCGAGCTCGAAGCTCGCGTCGCAGTGCAGAAGGCCTTGGGCGTGCCGTCACGGCTTCTGTCGCGCGAAGAGGCATTGGCGATCGAGCCCGAGCTCTCGCCGTCGATCCGTGGCGCAATCCATTGCCCGAATGACGGCGTCGCCGATCACGGCTTCGCGACGCGCCAGCTCGCCAAGGCGGCGCAATTGCGAGGCGCTACGATCCGAACCAGCGCCAAGGTCACGGAGATCCTTTGCGAGAAGGACAGGGCCGTCGCTGTCAAGCTCGCCGACGGCGAGACAATCGCTGCGGGAGACGAGCTCGTGCTCCTCGCCAATACCGGCATTCCGTCACTGCTGCGGCCGATCCTGCGTGCCGATGAGACCCTGCCCGTCTGGACCATCATCCCGCAGATGCTGTTCGTCACCAATCCAGAGAAGCGGGTGATCAATCACCTCACCGGGCACAAGTTCCGCAAGCTCTCCGTCAAGCAGCTCGTCGATGGAACCATCATGATCTCCGGCGGCTGGGGCGTCGACCATGGTGAAGGCGGAAGGCTGCACGGCTCGCTCGCGGCCGGCGCCCTGAATATCGGCGATGCCGTCGCGACCTTCCCTTTCCTCGACGGCTCCGAGTTTCTCGAGGTCGACGGATCGCGCCTCGAGAGTTGCGCCATCGACCATATCCCGGTGATCGGACGGCCGGCCGCTGTCGCGAACCTGCTCTATGGCTTCGCCTGGTCCGGCCATGGCTTCGCGATCTCGCTCGGCTTTGCGAAATATCTGGCGGACTGGATCATCCACGGCGAGGAGCCTGGCGAATTGGCGAGCTTCTCGCCGCGCCGGTTCTGGGGAGCGGGATAGCTCGGTCTCCGGCTAGGCGAGCGCCCGTCTCGCCTGCGCCGTCACCGGCATCTCGAGGCGCTGATTGACCAGGACCGCGACCGCGCTCGCGCAGGCGAGCGCCACGACCACGAAGCCGAGGGGCCCCGTCAGGTGAGCAAGCCCGCCGCGGACCCAGAGCTCGCGCAGCGCCCGGATCACGAAGGGGTGCAGGAGATAGAGCGCATAGGAGGCATCACCGAGCGCGACGCCGAGCCGCATCATCTGGCCGTACGCCTGACCAGGCGCCTGTATGCGCTGCGGCGCGAGCCCGGCTGCGGCGACGAGGAGCGCCGCCGGCAGCCCATAAGCGAGCGAGCGCGGCAGCGCAGGCGTCAGCCCCTCCTTGGTGAAGTCGAGGCAAAGTAGCGCAAGACCAATCAAGGCAAGCCCGATGCGCAGTGGTCGGCCGAGCGCGACGCCCTCCTCGCTGAGGTAGCCCAGCGCCATGCCGAGCGCGAATTCGAGGATGATCGGATCGCACCAGAAGCCGAGCGGCTGTGGCAGCGGCGCAAAGCCATTGCCGAACCCGACGAGCAACATGAGAACGAGGATCAGCGCCGGCACGGCGCGCCGGCGCGGCAGAACGACGGCCGCGGCGAAGAGCGCATAGAAGAACATCTCGTAATTGAGCGTCCAGCCGAGCGAGTAGATCGGCTGCACGAGCCCGTCCGGGCGCGCCATCGGGATGAACAGCAGGGAGGCTGCGACGAAGCTTGGCGACACATAGTCGGTGTTGAGGAGGGCAGGCGAGATCAGCGCCACCACGAGATAAAGCGCCGTCGTCGCCCAATAGATCGGCACGATGCGCGCGATGCGGTGCGACAGGAAGATGCGCGCGCCGCCCGGCGCGCCGAACAGGCGGCGCGACGCATGCACCATGATGAAGCCCGAGATGACGAAGAAGATATCGACGCCGGCAAGCCACGGGAAGGAGGTGCTCGTCGTGAAGCTACCGCCAGCCCGCGCCATGACGAGGCTGGCATCGTTCTGGGCATGCACGGCCGCGACGCAAAGAGCCGCGAAGGCGCGCAGGATCTGGACATAGGGCAGCTTGGACACGGCGCCTCTCATAGCCGATCGCACCGCGCGGCGCATCCCGGGCGGCGGGCCGCCTGAGCAAGCGGCTAGGTGGGGCCGGATTGATCACGCATCCAGGGCGGCTCGCCGAGGCCGAGCTCGACGCAGATGCGGCGCACCCCCTCATGGCGTCCGGCGAGATAGAGGAGCCCGATCTGGGCCGGCACCGCGAGCGTGCCGTCCGCCGCCATAGCGCCGATCCGGTCGCAGGGGACGAAGCTCGCCTCGACGCCGATCTCGGTCGAGCCGAGCTCGCCCTCAACGAGCGCGAAGAAGCCGAAGGCCCTGTTGGTCATGCGGCCGTTATCGGCAAAATTCTCCATGAGCGGGATGAGCTCCTTGACGGCGAGCCCCGTCTCCTCCTCGACCTCGCGCCGCGCCGTCTCGGCAGGCGGCTCGTCGGCCTCGCGCAGGCCGCCCGGCATCTCCAGCGTCCAGCGATCGAGGACCGGGCGGTACTGGCGCACCAGGACGAGATTGTTGCTGACATGCAGGCCCAAGACATGGACGTAATCGGCTTGGGCGAGCGCGTGATAGACCTCAGGTGCCGTCGCGCCCGGCATGACGGCCGTCACCGTCTCGAGCCGCACCCAGGGCGAGATGGTCTCGGCGACACGGCTGACGACATGGGGCTCGGAACGTTGCTGCGAGTATGACAAGTGAGTGCCTCGGCGGTGGTGATCGACGCTCGGGTTTTATAGGGGCGGGCCGATGGATGCCAGGGCAACAGAGGGCAGGGCGCGAGCTTAACCTCTCCCCCTGGCGGGAGGTCGGCTTGCGCGCTATGAGCGCGAGCCGGGTGAAGGGGGCTGCGCTGGGATGGCGGAGTTCGGGTCGGTGCCGCTTGCGCCGACTTTGCGCAGCGACGGCACGCAGCAGAGGCGAGCGCTTCCCAATGTTGGAGCTGCCCCCCTTGTACCTCTCCCGCAAGGGGCGAGGTTTTCGCCTATTTCGAGAACACCAGGACGGCCGGGCTTCCGACGGCCACATAGGCATTGGTGAAGGAGAGCGAGCCGCTTCCAGGGTTCACACGGAACGTCGTCACATTGTCGCTGCGGTGGTTGCAGACATGGAGGAAGCGTCCGCTCAGATCCAGCGCGATGTTGCGCGGATAGTCGCCGCGCGTCCATTCCTCGCCGCGCCAGCGCACCTGCCCGTCGGGCGCGATCGCGAAGATGCCGATCGAGTTGTGCAGCCGGTTGGCCACATAGAGAAAACGGCCATTCGGGCTGACGACGATCTCTGAGGTGAAGTTCGTGCCGGCATAGCCGGGCGAGGTCGGCGTCTTCTGCTTCAAGGCGAGCGTGCCGTTCTCCGCATTCCAGTCATAGACCGCGAGCTGCGAGGCTTCCTCATAGAGATTGTAGAAGACGCGCCCATTCGGGTGGAAGGCGAAATGGCGCGGGCCGGCGCCGGCCGAGGCCGACGGCACGAAGGGCGGATCATTGGGCGTCAGCTTGCCGCTGTGCGCGTCGAGTCGCCAGACGAAGGTGCGGTCGAGCCCGAGGTCGTTGACGATGACGAAGCGCCCAGCGGGATCGCTCGCGACCATATGCGCATGCGGGCCGTCATGATCGCTGATCGAGAAATTGCCGGGCGGTCCTTCGGCGGCGCGGCCGGCGCCGGGAGGACCCTGATCACCTTGCACATCGACCGCGGCGCTGAGCCCGCCATTCTCCTCAACCGGCAGCACCGCGATATTGCCGCCGCCGTAATTCGCGACGAAGACGAAGCGGCCCGAAGGGTGCACGCTGCAATGGGCAGGCCCGGCCCCTTGCGAGCTCACCACATCGATCTCGGCGAGCTCGCCTGTCGCCGGGTCGACCCGATAGGCCGTGACGCTGCCGGCCTTCTCGCCGTTGAAATCGTCGATCTCGCTCGCGGCATAGAGGTATTTGCGCTGCGGATCGAAGGCGAGCCAGGTCGGGCTCGGGCCTGCGAAGGTCTTGACCGGGGTCTGCGCTCCACTGCGTTGATCGGCGCGCAGGAGGATGATGCCCTCGCCATGACCTTTCGAGGCCGCGGTGTAGCTGCCCATATAGGCGAAGAGATTGCCGCCGGCGGCCGGCTTCGCGACGGCCGGCAACACGGCGCTCGCGGCAATCGCCGCCGTCCCGCCCAACACGGCCCGGCGCTCGATCCCGCGGCGTCCGACTGAAGCCTGCTGCATCGGTCTCCCCCCTTCCAGATTGCGATACAGGCGCGAGGCTCGAATAGGCCACGACGACGAGGCCGATTGTGCCATAGGCAAGAAGGGACCTGCCGCTCGTCCCGGGCGGCGTGCCGCTCGTCACGGCCAGCAGCTGCTCATCCCTCGGCCCACCGTGCTCATCCCCTCCTGTCTCGACGGTCGGAGCGGCGGCGGCTTCGATTCGCTCCTTCGAAACGGCGATTGCGACAACCGGAAGCCCCATGGAGATGAGCATGAAACCCGAGCGGCGCGTCGACTTGGATTGGATCAGTATCATCGCATTCGGGATGTTGATCCTATATCACGTCGGCATGCTCTTCGTCCCTTGGGACTATCACGTGAAGAGCGCCCATATCGAGCCTGGCCTCGCTCCAGCCATGCTCCTCCTCAATCCGTGGCGGCTGTCGTTGCTCTTCCTGGTCTCGGGGGCGGCGACGCGCTTCATGGGTCAGAAGGCGCCACCGTCCGCGCTGTTCAGGAACCGGACGGCGCGCCTCCTGCCGCCGCTCGTCTTCGGCATGCTGGTGATCGTGCCGCCGCAATCCTACCTGCAGGTGGTGCAGAAATTCGGCTATGCGGGCAGCTTCGCCGACTTCTATGCGACGCACTACCTCGCCTTCGCGCCGCAATTCTGCGATCGCGGCAATTGCATCCTGATGCCCACCTGGAACCATCTGTGGTTCGTCGCCTATCTCCTGGTCTACACCGCGATCCTCGCGTTGCTGCTTGCGATGGCGCCGCGTCTCATCCGCGGCATCGAGCGCCGGCTTACTCCCGTGCTGTCCGGGCCACTCCTTCTGCTGCTGCCGGCGCTCGCGCTCGTCGCCTATCGCATCTGGCTCCAGCCCGTCTTCCCGCAGACGAACGCGCTCATCGGTGATTGGTACAATCACGCCCTCTACGGCACGATGTTCGCCTTCGGCTATCTCTTCGCCCTCGACGGGGGCGTGGCCGGGGCGACGCAGCGCCTGCGCTGGCCCGCGCTCACGGCTGCGATCATCGGATATGGCGCCTACATGGCCTGGCGGACCTTGGGCCAGAACGGCGTCCCGTCAGCCGAGGCGCTCGCCGTTCTGGGCCGTTCGGCATATGGGGTGTTCCAGTGGTCGGCGATCATCGCCATCCTCGGCTTTGGCCGCCTCTGGCTCAGGGGCGACACGCCGGCGCGCCGCTATCTGACCGATGCGGTCTTCCCCTATTACATCGTGCACCAGAGCGCGATCATCCTCACCGCCTATTGGCTGCGGGCGGCGGATCTGCCGGCCGCGGCGGAAGCCGCGATCGTCATCGCGGTGACGCTCGCGAGCTTCGCGCTCACCTATGAGATCGTGCGCCGGGTCCACTGGCTTCGTCCACTCTTCGGGCTCAAGCTCCTCAGTCCGTCAGTCGCGAGCGCCGAGCAACGCCTCGCCGCGCGAGACCTGTCGGGCTCCCCTGTCACAATATCCGCTGATAATCGATGACGAACTGCTTGTCGTCGACGGGCTTCGTGGTGTTGAGGCCCGAAAGATTGACCTGCGTGGTGTAGCCTTGCGGATCGGTCACCACCCAATAGCGCAAGGTGGTGATCTTCGCGTCGAAGATCAGGGCAATCTCGGAGGTGCCGCCGAAAGTCGAATGGTCGGTGACCACCACGAGATAGGAATCGCCCTTGAGCTCGGCCTGCTTGACGGTGGTGTCGCGGCGCAGATCGATGCGGTCGGAGACCAGGAATTTCAGCGGCGTCTGGCCCAGGGAATAGATATCCTGCGTGGCGAGGCGCCGGTCCCGCAAGGCAACCGAGCGGCCGTCGGCGATGATCTCGAGCGAGCTCGGCGAGTCGTATTCGAAGCGCAGCCGGCCCGGCCGGTGCACAAAGAGCTCTCCCGTGGTGCGCTTGCCGTCGGGGCCCGTCTGCGTGAATCGTCCGCTCACCTGGACGAGGCTGTTGAGAAAGGCGTTGACCTGCTCGATGCTCGGCGCGACGACGGCGGCCGAGCCGCCGGGCGCAGGAGTCGCAGGCGAGATCGCAGGACGCGCCGTCGAGGGCTTCCCGGGCGAGGGCGTGATCGACAAGGGCCCATTGTTCTGCGCCGCGAGCGGCGACGCCGCCATGGCGCCAATGCTGAGCATCGAGATGCCGAGCACCCTTGCCGCGGCTTTCCAAGCCCGCCTCATCCGTTTCTCCTCGCCAATTTGCCAATCACCATCGCTGCCTATCGCCTTGTCGTGAATCGAACCGCTTAGAAACCAAGGAGATGGCGAAACCACGGCCGATCCAGGCGCTGCTTCGTCGATTTGACGCATTCTGCCCCCGAACCGCCGGCTTCTTGCCGGCCCTCAAGACTTCAGGCCGCAGCCTTAGTCAAGGAAGAGCCGGCCGGAGGCCGGCGGTCCAAGAGAGGGTGGTCCAAAGAGGGCAATCCCGGGCCCAGGAGCGCCGGCTCTTCAAGCCTGATGGTTGCGGGCGATCAGGCTCAGGCTGCCGAGCACCACGGTGCCGGCGAGCAGCGCCGACATGCCGCCCAAATCATGGGGCGGGCTCACCGTGTTGACGTTGACGCCGACAAGGTTGAGACCCCCGCACGCTTCGAGCGCCGCGAGGCCTTCACGCGCCGAAGCGCCGCCCCAGGTCGGGGTGCAGACGCCAGGCGCCACCGATGGGTCGAAGAAATCCATGTCGTAGGAGAGGTAGACTGGCCGCTCGCCGACCACCTCGCGCACGCTCGCGAACACCTCGGCGATGCCGCGCCGCAGCAGTTCCTCCATGGTCACGATGGCGTAGCCGAGGCCGCGCCCATGAGCGAGCACGCCCTGCACCATGGTCGAGCCGCGCATGCCGATCTGAAAGGAACGGCGCGCATCGACGAGCCCTTCGTCGACCGCCCGCGCAAAGGCCGTCGCCGTGTTGTAGCCCTCGATCGGATAGGCATCGGTATGGGCGTCGATATGCACAGTGACGAGATCGCGATGCAGCCTGTGCAGGGCGCGCATCTCGGGGAGTGCGATGGTGCCGTCGCCGCCGAGCGAAACCGGCACGGCGCCGGCCTCCGCCACCTCGAAGATCGCTTCTTCGATGATCTCGAGCGAGGCCTCGACCTCGCCCGGACGCACCGGTGCATCGCCCATATCGACGACCCCGAGCGCCGACAAAGGATCGAGATCGGTGATGACGTCATAGGGCCGCAGCAGCAGCGATTGCTCGCGAATGGCCGCAGGGCCGAGTCGCGCCCCGATGCGGTAGGGATGGGTGCCGCAATCGAAGGGCAGGCCGACGATGGCCGCTTTCGCGCGCTGACCGTCGCCGGCGCGCGGCAGCCCCATGAAGCTCGCCGTCTGGCGGAAGTTCGTTTTCGGCACGGCCTTGGCTCTCATCTGGCTCGAGTGGAGGGGCGAGTTGGCAGGACGCTGCTGGCGAACGAAGGCAGGCGCAAGCCATCATAGTGGCCAGGCAGGCGCTGGTCTCGTCGAGATTGCGCGAAGCGCGGGGCCGGCGTCTAAGGCTTAATCCTCGTAGTCCTCGAGTTCGTCGCGCTGCGCCGGCTGCTCCATGAGGATCTCGCGCTTGCCCGCATGATTGGCGGGGCCGACGATGCCTTCCTTCTCCATGCGTTCCATCAGGGAGGCTGCGCGGTTATAGCCGATCTGCAGGCGACGCTGGATATAGGAGGTCGAGGCCTTCTTGTCGCGCAGCACCACGGCCACCGCCTGATCGTAGACATCGCCCGACGGCGCCCCGAAGGCGCCCTGGTCGAAGACGGCGCCGTCATCGCCACCCTCGCCCTCCTCCTCATCCTCCGCGAGCACGTCGGCGAGATATTCGGGACGGCCCTGTGCCTTCAGATGGGCCACGACCTTCTCGACCTCGGCATCCGAGACGAAGGGGCCATGCACGCGCGAGATGCGCCCGCCGCCCGCCATGAACAGCATGTCGCCCTGGCCGAGGAGCTGCTCCGCCCCCTGCTCGCCGAGGATCGTACGGCTGTCGATCTTCGAGGTGACCTGGAAGGAGATGCGGGTCGGGAAATTTGCCTTGATGGTGCCGGTGATGACGTCGACCGACGGACGCTGCGTCGCCAGGATCACATGGATGCCGGCGGCGCGCGCCATCTGGGCGAGGCGCTGCACCGCGCCCTCGATCTCCTTGCCCGCGACCATCATCAGGTCCGCCATCTCGTCGACGATGACGACGATGAAGGGCAAAGCCTCGAGATCCATCATCTCCTGCTCGTAGATGGCCTCACCCGTCTCGCGATCGAAGCCCGTCTGCACCGTGCGGTTGATGCTCTCGCCCTTGGCCTTCGCCTCGTTGACGCGGGCGTTATAGCCCTCGATGTTGCGCACGCCGAGCTTCGACATGCGCTTGTAGCGCTCCTCCATCTCGCGCACCGCCCATTTGAGCGCGATGACGGCCTTCTTGGGATCGGTGACGACAGGGGTGAGGAGATGCGGGATGCCGTCATAGACGGAGAGCTCGAGCATCTTCGGGTCGACCATGATCAGGCGGCACTCCTCCGGCTTCAGCCGGTAGAGGAGCGAGAGGATCATGGTGTTGATGGCGACCGACTTGCCCGAGCCCGTGGTGCCGGCGATCAGGAGATGCGGCATGCGCGCGAGCTCGGCGATCACCGGCTCGCCGCCGATCGTCTTGCCGAGGCAGAGCGGGAGCCGGTATTTCGAGCTCTCGAAATCCGAGGAGGCGAGGAGCTCGCGCAGATAGACGGTCTCGCGCCGCTGATTCGGCAATTCGATGCCGATAGCGTTGCGTCCGGAGACGACCGCGATGCGCGCCGAGACGGCGCTCATCGAGCGTGCCACGTCGTCGGCGAGGCTGATGACGCGCGAGGACTTGGTGCCGGGCGCGGGCTCGAGCTCGTAGAGCGTGACGACCGGGCCCGGGCGCACATTCATGATCTCGCCGCGCACGCCGAAATCCTCGAGCACGCCTTCTAGAAGCCGCGCGTTCTGCTCGAGC
>Ga0306920_100008945_pt1 | contig 13342 bp, 16 predicted proteins | sample flu12Cox44000170_FD_204666 | JGI IMG/M metagenome (GOLD analysis project Ga0306920, IMG submission 204666) | Lab enrichment of tropical soil microbial communities from Luquillo Experimental Forest, Puerto Rico - flux4day.12C.oxic.44.000.170 (v2)... | ecosystem: Environmental > Terrestrial >... | reverse complement strand
CGGTGGTCAACGGTTCCCTGACGACGGGCGGCAAGCTTGTGGTTCCCTCAAGCGCCGTCCTGAAAGGGAAGGTCACAACCAACGCTCCCATCCATGCGGTCCAGCCGGCATTGGCTACAGTGAAGTTCTCGGCTGGGGCGGCTGTGGATGTGCCTGGCGGCTCAACCCGGAAGCTCGCGCCCGGCGCGTATGGAGAAGTGCGGGTCGACTCGGGCGGTACGCTATCGCTGTCAGCAGGGACGTACTTCGCGAGTTCGCTGACCGTCCTGTCGGGGGCTACGCTTGAGCTGGACGAGACGGCTGGAGCGATCGTTGTTTATGTGAAGAGCCGCGTTATGTTCGCGGGCGTCGAAAGGCAGGTCGGTTCGGACGGCCACGTTTTGATCGCCGCGTTCGGCTGCGAGCCGGACCTCCTCTGGGCGCCGTTCCATGGCACCGTCTCGGCGCAGAACGCCTGGCTGTCGCTGATCGCGCCGACGTCGGCCAAGGAGACGTTTGCCGGAAGATTTTTCGCAAATTCCATCGAAGTCGGCGCCGGCACGACCGTCGTCGGACTCGGCGTCACCTTGCCGAGCGGGCCGCCGCAGGCCGCCGGGGGCCCGTCCCCGCGACTGCCCGCGTCGCTCCCCGCGCCTCCTCCCGAAGAGGGTTGCTACGTAAACACTTCTAGTGGCTGGAGACGAGTGGCGTGTGCAACCCAAGATTTCATCAACAGCCATTTTCCGCATCCTGACGTTCAACTCGGACTATCGTCGTCCGCGACCGCGTCGCTCGTGTTTGGGCAGGTCGAAGCCACGATCCCGCAGGTGACATCCGAGCAAAATGCATTTCTAGCGTCGACCGCCAGCATCCCGGGCTGCCAAAGCTCGGGCAGTCCGGTGCCCAATCAGTGGAGTGTACAGAACAATACGAACCAGTGGACGATCGCAAGCGGCTCCGACAAGGGCGATACAGCGGCGGTTCAATTTGTCATTCAGTCGAATGGCTCAACGAGCGCCGTCTGCATCTGGCAGGTCGACGTAAGTAGTCAGAAATACCCCAACACGTGCTACTCGCCTCCGCCTCCGCAACGGTCGGGCGGCCTCCAAGCCTTTGATTTCGGCAACATCGCGGCGACGGCTGCCAACGGCAAGTTGTCGATGGTCGCTGAACTGAGCTGGGTACCTCCCTCGCAGCCAAACCAATATGCCGTGGTCGCCCCGGACACCTACGACTTGGCGCACAACTGGTCCCAAGTCGGCGGCGGTTTGATCGGCTTGGGGGTTTGCTCGCAAGCGCAGCTCACCAATGCGGAGGTTGTTACTCAGGTCGTGGCTTCCACATGCCCGGGCGACACCGATGCGACCAGTCCCACATGCGCGCCGCCGACGCTTCAGCCGAACGAGAGCGCCTTCGTAGGTCCCATTGGCACCGTCGAGACAAACAACCTGACAGCCATCGGCACCCCTTCGGTGAGCTACCCCAATTCCGACCTGGCCGTCAGCTCCATGACAGCGACGACCTCGGGCGGCTGCCTGGGGCCGAGCCACGCCTATGTGAAGGACAGCGTAAACGACTTCGGCGCGACGCCTTCGACCTTGGGCAACGCGGTCTTCTGGGAGAGCCCGGACATCTTCCTCGTACCGCGCGGTGCGCCGGTCGATCTCAATTCAGTTTCGACGGAGACGACGATTACCCCCGGCGGTCGGTTCGACATCTGGGTGCGCGTGCACAACGATCTCGGCTGCTCCGACGTCAACAACGTGAAGGCGCTCGTGTATCTGGCGGACCCGTCGGCGCTTTCCATCCAGTGGGCTCCGGTGACCAACGGCCAGTACGTCGGCAACAACGGTAGCGTGACCGGCGTCACTGCGCCGGCGGGGGGCGAAGCGCTCATCGGTCCGATTCCCTTTACTGCTCCGACTACTGGCATCGGCAACGGCCACAAGTGCATTCTCGCGGCTATCGATGCTGACGGCGAGCCGCCGCCCGCGAACCAGTTCGACGCTCCGGATTCAAATCAGGTCGCGCAGCGGAACGTTCAGTTCGTCGGTCCGTGCGTATTTCCGTTAACCAACGCAACCACGTCGAACGGCAGCGCGCAAATTACGTTGTCGGTTACCCCCATGACGGGTGCGGTTCCCTCCCTCACAGCGCTTCCCGACGTTGAGGTCGCCTTTGACGACGCCGATTCGAGCTGGTTCAACGCCTGGACGAGCCAGACAGGAAACGGCTCGTCGTTTGCGGTGACGCATTCAGCGGGCTCGACGACAGTGCGGCTCGGCTCGTTTAGCGTCGCGCTAAACCCGGTCCCACTTGCAGCTGGCCAATCGCGCAACGCCACGGGGACCACCAACCTCTCGAGCGGATCGGGCTCGGTCACGCTGCAAATTGCGGCGACGTTGACTGAGACCAGCGGCGGGGGAACGGTGATGGTCCAGAACGGCGGCTCGTGCGTGACATCGGCCCCGGTGATCAAGTGATACCAAGAACCACGCTCTGCGCCAGGCAGTTTCCACTGCGGCCATAGCTTCGCCAATGCAGCGCCTCGCCATTATCGAATTGACCGATTTCCGCGTTGGCTCTTGTCAGATATGACAACCACAACGGCATCCACATCGTTGCTCCTGTTGATTGCATTGCGGTGACGCCGGAGGTGATCGTTTCAACTGCGTCCGAGGCTTTGCCGGTCAGAGCCAATAAGCAACCTCGTTGCATCATCCCCCATGCCCCCCAGAACAACGACCCCGTTTGATCTTTCAAAGCGCCAAACTCATCGACAAGCGCGTTTGCTGCGGCATAATTCCCGCAGAGGATATGGGTCCATGCGCTGAAATTCAGCACGAGGATCGTTTTGATGAACTAGAAGGAGCAAGCCGCCATAGTCGCACGACACACGATCAAGCCCATTTGCGCTCTGAGGGCGACGTAACGGCAAGCCAACCTCCCCGGCGCGCACGCAAGACTAGCAAGCATAACGGTCAAGGTTGGCGACGCTCTTCTTTAGTCCGTTCCCGTTATTGTAGTGTGAAAATTCACAGAGCGGGGGGCGCCGTCGGGCAAAGCTGGCGCGGCCCTATAAGGAGTGCCACTCATGGGACACCGATTGATCACGGCTTTGATATTTCTCAATGTTATGGGGTTCCTTGCCTGTGTGGCGCTGATTGCCGCCGCCGTCCCCAAAGATGATGCTGTAGTTCTCGCACAAGTCACCAACTCGGTGTTTATTTCCATTCGTATGTTCGTTGTCGGGGCAGCCGTGCCTACTGTTGCGTGGGGAATAGCAGCCTTAGAATTTGATCGGAGTCGCACAAAGAAGAGATTGCTGGCATCGGCGACAATGTATGCGCTACTAGTTGTCTCCTTGATATTGTTTTGCGTTGCCGGATGGCGCCTTCCGCGAGCATTCCTAGAGAGCCTGCAAATTACAGTCGAATTCAGCGACACCCAGACGGCGTTGGCCTCGGTAAAAATCATCTCAGATACCGTCGCCGGATGGCGCGAGGCAGGCCACCCCCTACGAGACCATTCGAGATCCTCCCAATTCGATCTCTCGGTATCCCCAGCCGAGGACAACAGCACTTCGGCGCTGGTGTTAGATCAGCATCAACCGCAGTCCCAGCGACCGTTTCGAGCCCGGACCCGAGGGAAGCAATCCCCTGAAACAGCATCGGGCGAGGAACAGTCGTCGCCCTTGTAGGTCAGAGTCGCCAGTTGACGGTAGCGACGAGGTCTCACAGCGCGTTAACGAATGTTTAACATCTTGGCCCCACATCATCCGCCAAGACCGATGTGCGCATTGACGCGCCAGATGCAGCGACATGTGGCTCAACTTGGAGTCGCTTGCCGTCGGGGCTGAATGCCGCGTTTGCAACGCCGCTGTCATGGCGAACGACCCCCTAAGAACGAATCGCTCGCGCGTCCCCGAGTCGGAATTGACCGCCCCCAGGGCGGCTAGGTCCTCACTGAAATCCTCGTCATCCACTCACTATATGGGGCAAGATGCTATGGCGGTGTTCGCGCACGGGCGAGCGCGACGCCTGCATCACGATGCCTTTGGCAAGGAGGATAGGCTCGTTGGACAAAACGAATGCGTGCTTTCGTTGCCTGAAAGCCACACCCGCAGGATTTCCGCTCCCTCCCGGAACTCCTGGCAAGGAGACCAATTCTCCCACTGTGTGAACCGGGGGATCGGGCCATGTGGATTGTCATGTATGTCGCGATGATTGCCTCGCTCAGCGCCATGGGGATGTTGCCGGTGGCGGAGTACAGGGACCAACTGCCGCACGACCACGCGTAATCGCCCAACATCGGGCGGTGATTGCGCGTCGATCGCGTGTGAACGCAGTTATAGAGATCAATTTGCGCACTCAAGATAGGCGGTAGGTCGATGACCTTCGCCTTGTCTGCAGCGAGCATTTCCCGCCATGGCTGCTCGCCGATGATTGTGCCGAGAGCAATTCTATTGACGCTGGACCGCACGTCTGCCTCCGGTAGTGAAATATGGGCCTCTCGATGACCGCGATTTGGCTGACACTCTTTTCCAAATTGATGAGCGCTCCAAATTTCAGACCCAAAAGGGACTAATTTTCGGCTTGGTCTAGGACGATGGATTCGGCACGGGTTTCATCTCCATCGTTCGTTAAGTTTTGAGGTGTAAAGGCGCTAACAGCTCGTTCGGTTAAATGGGGGGCTCAATGACTGCGATCTCGCTCGGACAATCCGCTCGCCCCGGCCGGCTCGGTATCAGGACCATCACCGCCATCAAGGTTAGTCGAATACCGAGAGAGAGCGGCAGATATTTAGTTGGCTCGGCTCAGTTACGCGAGCAGTTCGAGATGGGCAGTATCGCTTCGCGGCCGCAAGAGTTTGTTGGTGGGTTCGTCGATTTCCTCCTGGGCAGGCGCCCGCCATCCTCGATGATACCGCCTCGCCCCGAGGATTGACTCCTTGAATGCTCGTTCGCTCGCCGACCTAGAGCCCAGGGCATTGACTATTATACGATTAGACTGATTCCTGTGGTAAAGTTAAGCCAAAAACTTGTTTTGATAATGGGCGCGCACCGCGAATTGAAAATGATAGCGGGGCGATCACCCGCGGGCTCGACCCGCGGGTCTATCTTAGTTGCAAGCAGCCGGTCGGCAGATGCGTCCACGCGCTACGCGGCCGGCATTCCGGAAAGGTCTCCCATTTTTTCGACCGCCATACGCAGCAACTCTTATGTAGTCATCGACCGCTTGTCGGGTCTGCTCGGTCAATTCAAACCTGACGGGCTGCCCGGACTTCTTCTGCCGCACCGTCACCCGATCGACTGAATACCCGCTCGGTGCAACATCCTCGACCTTGAGGGCAACGACATCGCAGCCACGCAGTTTCCTGTCGATGGCCAGATTGAACATCGCCAAGTCCCGGGTTCGCCCCTCGACCTGCAGCTTGGTCCGGATGGACCAAAGGTGCTTTGGCCGCAGCGGTGGCTTTGCTCCGGTCAGCTTACCCTTGTTCCAGGGCAGGCGTTTGGATGTCGTTGGGACGGCATTCTCGGTGTTTTGCATGGTCATACTCCTCAGTTACTGAGGGAGACCAGCATGCGTCCTGCGTCCGAAAGTATCGGTCTTCGCTCATTCAACGGCATCGCCAGCCTGCGGCCGTCAACGTGGCCAGTTCCTGGCAGTATCTCGCATTGATGTCGCCACCGACATCAGGCTCCTGAGAGACATCGAAAACGATGCTCATGAGGATGCTGCCGATGGCATGAATGGCCTCGTGCCGGTCAAGCCCTTCATGCATCAACCGGTTGAGTGTAGCGGGCACCGGCGTCGCTTCTCCTAGCGCAACCTGGTTTTCGACCACCACATGGGTCATCGCATGAAGCTGGAGGTTTTCCGGCACCACCTTGGCGCGGCGATGATAGTCCATGACGGCGTCGACTCGTTCGCTTTCATCGAGTTCGAGCCAAGTCGCCGAATGCGGTTGCTCATTCGCTTCGTACTGCATGGCAAACTCCTCGTGCAGCCGGCCGACCGTGAGATCATCGTGTAGTATAGTCGATACCCCCTAACCTTCGAAGCTCGACGAATCGCACCATGGTGGCCAAACGCAAGCTCACGATCGAAACGCTGAGCAAATTAGGTCGACGCAGGCTCGTCGAATTGCTGATTGCCGAGGCGGCGGGGAACCGCCAACTGATGCAAACCCTCAACTTTGCGATTTCGGCAGAGGAAGGGCCAGCGGCCCTCGGAGCAAGTCTGCGCAAACGCCTGGCCATGCTCGCCAAGTCACGCTCCATGCTGTCCTACGACAATGGCCGCGAGCTCATTGGCGAACTTGATGGGCTGCGCACGACCTTAGTTGAAATAATCGGCCCCCGAGAATCAAGACTTGCGTTCGAGCTGCTGTGGGAGCTCATCGACCTGCACCCCTCGATCCTAGAGCGCGTCGACGATAGCAGCGGCCGCGTCGGGACTGTGTTTCGAACAGCATGTGACGACCTCGGGCCACTGGCGCAAAGAGCCAGCATCGAACCGGATGCGCTGGCTGCGACGGTCTTCGAGAAGGTCACCAACAACAGCTACGGAATATATGATGGTTTGATAGTAAGCCTCGATGCGGCCTTAGGCCGGAAGGGTCGGGCAACGCTGCGAGGGCTGCTGCTGCAACAACGTCAACAATACCTAACCGAAGACAAACGCGCCGCGATTGCTGCTGGCCGCTATGACTTTACGCTGAGCTGCCTTTCGCTCGCGTTGCGTGACATCGCCAAGTCCGAAGGTGATGCCGACGCTTTCATCGACTCCTATCAAGGCTACGACCTGACAAATCCGCGCTTTGCAAGCGAAATCGCGCTGCAATTGCTTCGGTCAGGCCGTGCCGAGGAGGCACTGACCTACCTCGACCGGGCGTCTCCTTCGACCGAAAACCGGTATTTCGGACAGACCGAATGGACAAATGCCCGTATTGCCGTGCTCGCTGCTTTGCAGCGCGGCGACGAAGCGCAGGCCCTGCGCCTGGCATTCTTCCAAGCCCAGTTGAGCCCATCTCATTTGCGCGCTTACCTCGACCGGTTACCTGACTTTGATGACGTCGAGGCAGAAGACCGGGCGCTCGATGTGGCCGCCGGGCACTCAAATGTTCATGCGGCGCTGGCCTTTCTGGTCGTGTGGCCGGCCCACGAGCGCGCAGCCGGACTGGTCTACCTACGCATCAGGGAAATCGACGGCGATCGCTACGAGTTGCTTGACCCCGCCGCTAGAGCCCTCGAAGGCAAACACCCATTGGCCGCGGTTTTGCTGCGCCGTGCCCTCATCGAGGTCACACTACAAAAAGGCCGCGCTACCCGCTACAAGCACGCGGCTCGGCATGTCCGCGAGATTGACAGCTTGAACGCACAGCTCGAAAACTATGCGGATTTCGAGACTCACGATGAGTTCATGGCGCGGCTACAAAGGACTCACCCCCGGAAGACAGGATTTTGGCCGCTGCTACGCGATTGACTTTTGTGAGGGATGTCAGCTTACGGGAGAAATACTGACGCCTCATGCTCAAAACCAGTTGTTCTCAGTTTGACCCACAGCGGGCATGGAGGTGGACTGGGTCTCTCTGAACGTGACTCGTAGCAATTTTCGGCGCGCCGCTGGGACCACTCGCCCGCACCCGCTCTCAGCGTTATTCTTTTCGACAGAGGTGACTGTCGGATGTCCACTTGGACCGAGGATGACAAGCAAATTGCTGCTCGCGCTCTGAAGACGCTGGAACAGGCGCGCGTCGCATCGCGCGGTGCTGCAATTTATTGCCTTGAGCCGGTGCGGGGCGAAATGGCGAGTAAGCGCCCTGACGATATTCCAGAACGGGCGGATGCTTGGCTGGCAGTGTGCAGCCTTTGCGAGGCGCTGGTAGAACCGGATAGCGAGGAACCGGTGTCCAAATGGCGAGATGCCATCAACAAGACGCAGGCTTGGCTTGACGCCATGCGGTAGGCCATACCGACATTTCCGAACAATTAATCCTCGCACTGAGCTTCGTTACTCATAAATCGCCCAGCGATGTCCGCTTCCAAACCGGACATTGAGCCGACATCGCCGAAATTACCGATTCTGGACCCCAAGCCGACATGGGCTGGATCGAAATCCCGCAGCGCAGCTTATCGGTATGCTGCGCATGGGACACAAGGATCAGTTCGGCTCGACACACTGCTTTCGTCAGCGTCCGAACCGGCGGTTGCGCGCCTGATAGGCACGCACGGCCCGCAGGAAATCAACCTTGCGAAAGGCCGGCCACAACACATCCGTAAAGTAGAACTCGCTATGCACGCTCTGCCAGAGCAAGAAACCTGACAGGCGGATTTCGCCACTCGTGCGGGAGGGATGGGTCATGTACCAGTATGATCGTGGCTGTGAGCACCAGACCCAACAGACAGAATAGGAGCACACGCTCGCGCATGTCGGTGCCCTTAGTACAAAAGCAAAAGCTGAGGCTGGTAAATCGGACAAATGCTCGGCTCAGCCATCGCCCACGTCGCGACCGCTATGGTCAACGCCATCCCGACGGCAAATGCGAACCTAGCTGGTTTTGGTGCCATGTACCCCCTCCTGGCGCGTCGGATCGATGTCAACGGACTTTAGAGGGGAATCGGGAGAAAGTGCCGCCGCGCTGTGGTTGTTGGGTTGCCCACATGGCATTTTTTCGTCGCGGCGATTGGTTTTTGGGCAAAGCACACACGCTCGCGCGCGCCCTCTCTCGCTGCTCTGCCTGTAATCACTTGGAGATTGCGGCTGGTGACGGTCATGGCTGGCTCTGGAGCGTTGTTGCTGAAGCAGTCGTTCGAGCTTGTCTGACCAGCGCCCGCTACAAAGGCGCTTGGGGTCGCCGCGGATCAGTCCCGCGCAGAGTTAGCCGCTCCGCCACTGCTTTCATTTCCGCAATCAGGGCCAAATTCGGCTTAGGCATTATTTGGTTATCGGAAGTCAGGGTAGGTGACCTTTTTCGGGTGGCGACGCCGCTGGTGCCCGGCGAGCGGCCGGGGGCGGTTTTTTGTTAGGTCGGATTTTCTCCACTCCAGTTCTCCGTCCCTATCCGAGCTATGCAACAGTGCTGTCACCGATGTCACGTACGTGTCACGTCACGTCACGGATTAGCTGCGGTGCACAACGTCACGTACGTCACGGATACCTATATATCCGTGACGTACGTGACACACCGTGACCCCTAAACGAGGGCTTTCCATCGGTTGCCGAGTTGCGAGACGAGTTTTCGCGACTTCAGTGCCATGCGAATATCGAAGAGGTCTGAGCGTCGGGTTGCTCCGACGCCTTCCTTGCGTGCGCGCTCGTACCATTCGTCTGTTGTCAGCCCGCCTTCGCCGGCGTCTTGCAGGACGGCGAGCATAATCCGCTGCTTTTTTGTCAGCTTGGGGATTCGGGGTGGCGGAGGACCTTGCGCTGGTTCGATGACGGCGGAGGTGATGGTTTTACCGGCCCTGTCGGTTGCGACGTCGACCACTTGGAGGCGGCTGACGATGATGGCACCTTCGGGTCCGTCGCGCATATCCTCGATTTCGACGGTGATGAGGTTATCGACATCACCGCGGGTGACTTTGAGTTGGGCGGCGACGGCGCCGCGGAGGGAGGTATGGCCGCGTGGGCGGGTTTCGTCGATGCCGTGGTGGTGGACGATAATGACGACCCCGCCGAAGGCTTTCTGGATGGCTTCTGCGGCGGTGAGGTAGTTGGCCATATCTACGTCCTTGCTTTCGGAGCCGATGAGGCTGCGATTGAGGGTATCAAGCACAACGACGCGGACTGGCCGGTTTGCCATGTCCTGCTCTGCGAGTTGGGCGCGGATATCGCGGATCAGGGCGGCGTGGTCTTTGATGAGGTCGGTGCGGCCCGGGACGATGTAGAGCGGCGGATTTTCGTCGGTCAGCCCGTAATGGCGCCGGAAAGCCTCGCAGCGCTTGCGGTAACCGTGGGCGCCTTCGAAGGCGCAATAGACAGCGGTCCCTTGCTGGACGGAGCGGTCGCGATATTCCCAGGCCAGTGCGATGTGCAGCACGAGGTCAAGTACCCAGAATGACTTGCCGCTTTTTGGTGCGCCGTAGACCAGCACTAGGCCGGCGGCAGGAATGAGCTCGTCGACCAGATAGTCCGGCTCGACGCCGGGCCGCATGGCGTCGAAACGCAGAAGAGGGAAGCGGTACTTTTTCGCGGGATCGTTGGCGGTGGAGTAGTCGACCTTTTGCTCTGCAGCTCGGGCGGCTTTGGCCGGTCCGGTACCCTTCGGCCGTTCTCTGCCGCGGATATAAAAACCTCGTGCGTTGCAACCGAAGTGCGGGCGTCCGGTTGCGGCCAACGCTTCGGCCCATGGCAAGTGGAAGTCGCCGGGGAGCCAGCCGGGAACTTCCTCTTTGACCGGTTCGTAATCTTTGAGCAGTAGGTTGTGGTATGCGCTCAGAATACGCTTAACGGTAAGCTTAGTTTCCTCCTGTCGGTTCCACTGCAAGCCCTGTCGCTTGGCCACGCGCATGACTTCATCGACTACGCGGGCGAGTACGTCGTCGGGGTGCTCGGCCTTGCGCAGCAGGGACGGGATGACCCGGCAGACGGTGGCATTGACGCCGTTGCCTCCCTTACTTTCGTAGGCCATGGCGGCAAATGCAGCGTCGATGTCGACCGGTCCATCGTGGAAGACGAAGCCGTGCCGATTAGGGCGCGTATTGCGTTCGCGCACGCGCCCGGGGTCGGGCTGCCGAATGATGGCATCAAGCGCTGCTGGCAACGCCGGAATTGTGTCGACCTTGTAAGCCTGCGTCAGGGACGGGGTGCCGGCGTGAGGCCGGTAGACGGCGCCGTCACTGCGCACCGACCCAGGGCCCACAATCCAGCCGCCGTTGCCCCGGACATCGACACTGCGGGGTAATCCACCTGGGCTGTTGCCGAGCGGCTCTCCGCCGTTCTGACGAAAGATGTGATGGTGTCCAGACGGGGTGTCGGTCGTGGGATGTACTGGCAACCCACCAATATCGGTAGCGAGCTGCGCGAAGGCTTCTACGCCATCCACAGCTTTGCCATGGCGGTCGGGATCGATGACGACGAGACCGGCACGGCCGAGCTCAATGCCGGGGACGGCTACTGGAAATTGCTTCCACCACGAGCGGACTTGAATTTCATCGGTGGTGGCGGCTTCCTGCCACCGTTTGACAAGCGGTGACTTTTCCCAGCTGTTGAAACGTGTAGTGATGCGCGCTGGGAATATCGGAATGCCGGCGTGTGCGAGTTCAAGCGCCACGGTGAGGTTGGCTAAGCACACGTTGGCTGCGGCACGGTCCGCCATGATCGCCTTCCTGGGAGATTGCGTACGGATCGACAACCTTGAACGGGGTGTGCGTGGGCCGTCTGGCTGACGAAGCGAGCCCGGAGACAGCGCATGAAGCAGAGGCTGATATTCGCACCATGTCGCTTGTGCTTCCGCGAGCGTGCGCGCCTGCGTGATGCCGGCTTCGAGTAAAGGCAGAGCTCTGGCCATTCATCTGGTCGCCGGCGTCTGCGTCGTCGACTACCACAGCTGTCTCCCTCAAATAGGAATTTGGTCGTTCATGTCTTCCCGCAACGCCGCCGGCTTCGACGCGTCGTCCTTCGACGTGCGGCCGGTGACGACAAACATCGGCGTATTAACCCAGCCGACGCGGTCGTCCTTGTGCTGATAGCCACCGGTTTTCAATTGCGCGACCGGATACATATCGGGGTGCTTGCGCTGCATCGTGTTGTAGTGGCGTAACAGGTTGCCGACGGCTCGGCGTCCTGTTTTGGACGACGTCACGAAAGTGAACATCTCCCCGGTGTCGACACGCTGCAGCACCAGATACATGTGGTGCTGCCACGGATCGGCAGGCTTGCCGTCGAGACCGAGCTCCCACTCCACTTCGTTATCGTCGCCGAGCTCCTCGCGTTGCGGCAAGACGAAGCCGTCATACAGCAACCCCATGCGCCGATCCGGCGGCTCGCCCTCGCCGTTGAACTTGATCCAGCCGATCAAGGTCTGATCCGCCAGCACGATAAAATTCATGTCGCCACTGATCGACTCGTCATCGTCGCTGGTGACGAACTTGCCTTCTTTGGAAAACTTGATCATGCGGCCGACGATGTTCGCGGGCGCGACTTCGTCGAGATACTTCTGTACGCTGCTGCGCGCATCCGGCGCGGCAACGGCAGTCAAGGCCGCCGGCGCGGTCGCCGGCTTAGTGGTCAGCCGCTCGATTTCGTCTTGCGGCGGCTTTGCAATGGGGCGCTGGAGAGCGGCCTGCTTGGCCGCACGCTCACGCTCGGCGTCGGCTTTTTGCTCTGCAAGCACTTGCGCGGAGGTTCTACGAGCTTTCGGGGTCATGGGCATTTGAGTTCTCGTGCTTTGAGTGATTGCGCGCATTGTGGTGCGGCCACGCGCAGGGGCCGCTATCTCACTGGCGGTCAGCCAGCGCACGCTGTCGCCATCGACCAGTCGGTTCGCCAGTTCGAGCGGGATATGATGGCAGCGATAAAGGTATCGGCCGGCGCGTTGCGGACCATTGAAAGAGGGGAAGGTCAGGAAGCCCGTGACGGACGGGCGGCCGATGCGGTATCCTTCGCATGTCATCTCCTATGCGGATCATGGGGGTTTGACGTTGCCACGGGTCGCGGTGTCGAGACTGCGACCGGGGCGCTTCATATCAGTCACGAGTCGATGCGTGACCGCTGGGAGGCCATCGAGCCATGCGCGCAGGTCGTCGGCCAAAATGATGGTCCGGCGACCGCGTTTTCTGGCGACCAACTCACCGGACTTGATCGCTGCGTAAACTGACGTTCTGCCGCTGCGTGCGACCGCGCACGCCTCAGCGATGCTGTAGGCAAGTGGTACGTTCATGGGTGACCTCGCCGCCATCAGCCGGGATGGTTCCGGCAACCGCGCCCGCGTTCGTGCGGCGCGACGACAGTCTTTCACCATTGACCTAGGATGTGTCGATGGGACGAAATTTGGTAGGACGAGCTATTTCCGTCCCAGTTTCAGTCGTCTGTCTTTACCTTCGCGACGGCGCTCATTGCCTTCGACACGGTTTCAGCCACGACAGGCTCTCCAAGCTCTGCTGTCACAGCGGTTACGAATCGGACAAATGGGCTATCCGGTTGTCCGTCTGAACGGGTGCGAACCGCTTGTTTTGCAAAGTGCTTTTCGAACAATTCACAAGGTCGTTGCCGATTAACCAAAAACTTGGCCTCACATTTAGCACCTCTCGGAAGGATGCGGTGCCAGTGCATTGACGTTCGATAGTTCCGACGACGGACAGCAGTTCACCTAGACTACGCGTCAGAGATGCTTGAGAGGCAATCTTTTCGTCTTC
>Ga0306920_100008943_pt1 | contig 13343 bp, 13 predicted proteins | sample flu12Cox44000170_FD_204666 | JGI IMG/M metagenome (GOLD analysis project Ga0306920, IMG submission 204666) | Lab enrichment of tropical soil microbial communities from Luquillo Experimental Forest, Puerto Rico - flux4day.12C.oxic.44.000.170 (v2)... | ecosystem: Environmental > Terrestrial >... | reverse complement strand
CAACCGCCTGCGGGTGCGTCCGGGCGAAAAAGTGCCGGTCGACGGCGTCGTGCTCGAGGGGCACAGCGCCGTCGACGAGTCGATGATCACCGGTGAACCCATTCCGGCCGAGAAAGCGCCCGGGGACAAGGTGACGGGTGCGACGGTCAACGCGACCGGCAGCTTTGTCATGCGGGCCGAGAGGGTCGGCAGCGACACGCTCCTCGCCCGGATCGTCCGTATGGTCGCCGAAGCGCAGCGCTCGCGCGCGCCGATCCAGAGCCTTGTCGACACGATCTCGGCCTGGTTTGTCCCGGCAGTCATCGTGACCGCAGTTGTTGCATTTACCGTGTGGTCGATTTGGGGGCCGGCGCCGGCGATGGGCTTTGCATTGGTCAACGCCGTCGCAGTTCTGATCATCGCCTGTCCCTGCGCGCTCGGCCTGGCGACGCCGATGTCGATCATGGTCGGCACCGGGCGTGGCGCGCGCGCCGGCGTTCTCGTCAAGAATGCCGAGGCGCTCGAGCTGATGGAAAAGGTCGACACGCTCGTCGTCGACAAGACCGGCACATTGACCCTGGGGAAGCCGCGGCTGGTCGGCGTGACGGCGACGGGTGCGGTCGGCGAGAATGAGCTGTTGCGGCTCGTCGCCAGTCTCGAACGGGGCAGCGAGCATCCGCTCGCCGCCGCCATCGTTGAGGGCGCCGAGCAACGCGGCATCGCGCTCGGCCCCGTCGAACATTTCGCGTCGCAGACCGGAAAGGGTGTCACCGGCTCGGTCGACGGCAAACATGTCGCCGCCGGCAACCAGGCGCTTCTTGCCTCGTTCGGGGTCGACCCCGACGGCTTGCCCGAACGTGCCGACGAGCTTCGCAAAGAAGGTCAAGGAGTGATGCTCGTCGCCGTCGACGGGCATGCGGCGGGACTGGTCGCCGTCGCCGATCCGCTCAGGGAGAGTGCTGCCGACGCCTTGCAGGCGCTGCGGCAGGAGCGCATCCGGGTGGTGATGCTGACCGGCGACAGCCGCACCACCGCGCAAGCCGTCGCACGCCAGCTCGGCATCGACGAGGTCGTGGCCGAGGTAGTCCCGGACCAGAAGGCCGCGGCGGTCAAGAAATTGCAGAATCAGGGCCGTTTTGTCGCGATGGCGGGCGACGGCATCAACGATGCACCGGCATTGGCGCAGGCGGAGGTCGGCATCGCGATGGGTACCGGCACCGATGTCGCGATGGAAAGTGCCGCCGTCACCTTGATCAAAGGCGATCTGCAAGGAATCGTGCGGGCGCGCCGGCTGAGCCGGGCGACAATGCGCAACATCCGGCAAAACCTGTTCTTCGCCTTCGTGTTCAACGCGCTCGCGATACCGATCGCCGCCGGCGTGCTGTATCCGGCATTTGGTCTGCTGCTCAACCCGATGATCGCGAGCGCGGCGATGAGCATCAGCTCGGTCAGCGTGATCGCCAACGCGCTACGCCTGCGCACCGTCGCCCTCTGATCCCGCCGGCAGCAGGCCGAGGCGGCCGGGCGGATCTCGGCTCATTAGACTGAGAACATATCGGGAAGATGCCGGAGCATCGCTGCGGCTTCTCCGACCTGGCGAACCGACATCCAAATCCGACATTTGGGCGGACAGGCTGCCGACCATCCGGAAGGTCGCATCCGCCGGGGTAAAGGGAGAATTTCGATGTCGTATGTCAGCCGGGCGAAGCAAACTGGCCGGGGTGTAGTCACGGCGGGTGCGCTGACGGCGCTTTTGCTGGCGGCAGCGCCGACGACAACTTACGCCAAGGATCCAGGGGTCGGAGCGGACATCGGACTAGGCATCCTCGGCGGTGCGATCGCCGGCGCCGCCATCGCTTCGCCGGCCCCGCCGGCTTATGCGGTAGCCCCGACGTCGGAGTATTATTACCCGCCGCCGGGCTATTATTCGCCGGCTTCGGTCAATTATCCTGCACAGCCCTATTACGCGCCGAGCTGGTATCCGTACAATTACCGGTGACCAGTACCGGCTGAGGCCAAACCAACAACGATGTATCCGGGGGATATCGATCCGGAATCCGGCTGCCGGCTGTCCTTGCCCAAGCGCGAGGAGCTCGACGAGGCGGGCCAGCGAACCTATGACAGTCTCGCCAACCCGGGGGGATCGAGCTTACGGGGCCTCCGCGGTCCCGGCGGCATCCTGCTGCATAGCCCCGCGCTGGCGCGCCATACCCGACCGCTCAACCACTATCTGCGGCACGAAGCAGGGCTCGGCGGGCGCGTGCGCGAATTGGCGATTCTGACGACCGCCCGCGAGCTCGACAGCCAGTTCGAATGGGCGGCACACGAACCCGCAGCCCTCGGCGAGGGCATCTCCGCCGAGATCATCGACATCGTCAGGAGGCGCAAACCCACGAGCGGGCTCGACGAGGCCGACGCGATCGTCATCGAGCTCGGGCGCGAGATCTTTGGCGCGAAAAAGGTGTCGTCGGCGACTCTTGCGCGCGCCCTGCAACAGTTTGGCCGGCGCGCGCGCTCGTCGATCTGGTGGCACTGATGGGGAATTATGCCGGAACCGCGGCGCTGCTCACCGCCTTCGACATGCAGCTCGATTCCGGTCAGCCGCCGCCTTTGCCGCAGCTCTGACGGTCGCCGCCGAGCAGCAGTTCGCCGATCGACACGGGCTCGCGCAGCATCGCGCCGAGCCGGGTCAGGGAATCGTCGATCGCTTGGGCGTACCGGCCGGCGCCGCCAAAGCGCTCCAATGTCTCGGGCGGCACGAATTTGATCAGCAGGTCGGCGGTGCCCGGCGGCACCCCGACAAAATGCACCATCAGCATGCCGTGGTTCTTCAATAGCAGCATGGCGAGTGCGGCAGCAGCCTCGTAGGGGACGATCGGCGGGTTTTCGACCCCGCCGCGCTGCATCGCGATGTCGAGGATGTCGTCGGCCGGGATTTGCACGGTTGTCGGCGTCTCGCGCAGACGGTTGCCGACAAACGGCCGCAATTCGCGGGCGATTTGCTGCGTCGTCTCGATCAAGGCTTGGACGCGCGCCGGATCGATTGCTCGAGCGTGCGCACCACGGCCGGATACAGCATCTGCCGCGCCTCTAGCCCGAATTCGAAACCGGTTGCTCTTATTCGCGCCACAAGGTCCGCCCGCCCGGCCAATAGACCGATGCGCGGGCCGATCGTGCCGTATTTGTCGAGTCCGGTCGCGCCGACATCCACACCGAGCTCGAGCATGCGCGGCTGAGCAAAACCGGCGGGCCCGACCCGCGCACCGCCGGCGTCGTCCATATAGACGAGCGCGTCCTTATCGTGGGCCAGTCGCACGATGGCTAGGATCTCTTCGACCGACATCAGATCGTAGGTGACGGTAAGCCGGGTCAGGTCGACGAGCGTGACCTTGTCCTCCCGGGTGATCGTCTGCTTGAACATCGCGAGACCGGCGGTGTCGATAAAGCGGGCGCCGACATGGTTTGCCGCACGCACGACAGAGGGGTGGCTATGGCTCGCCGATGCGCCGATCACGACGTCGCCGGGACGCACCAGGGTCAGATGCGTCGCCAGCGTGGCGCCCGTCATGCGGTTGAACACCGCGACATCGTGCCGGTCGGGAGCCCCGCCGAGATGCTCAAACGCCAGCGACCTCAACCGCTCGAAATAGAGCGCCGGTGCGATCTCGTCATCGGCAATTGGCAGCTCATCGCCGCTCATCGGCAGCGCATGTTCGAGCCCGGTAAAAATGAACACCGCTTCCGGCCCGCGCTCGCGGATCAGCGCCCAGGCTCGCTGCAACTTGCGAAAATCGTCCTCGGTGGTGGCGAGGATCCTGCCGCGCGCATAAGGCAAGTTCGGCGCATATGGATTGCCAAAGCGATCGGTTGCCATGCAGAACTCTCCGCGCGTGCAGCGACTTCCGGAGCCTAGTCGCGGATCCGTTCGATCTCAACCGGTCGGTTCGTCGTCGTAGCGATCCTAGAATGGCGGATACCTGGGCCAATCGGCCTCATCTTCTGCGGACACCGGGGGAGCGCCCGGTGGCACGAGCGCCTCGAGGAACAGGAGAAGGGCGGCATGCGCGCGAATTACGCCAAGCCGCCATAGCGGGGATTGGCAACGAGCCGTGCCGTTCGCATTGGGCGCGCCCCGGATCGCCCCTACCCCAATAGCCGTTGCGCTCATCATTCCCTCCAGAACGGACGATTGATTTCGCGCATCACATCGCCGGGGGTGAGGCCGATGTCGCGCAGCATGCGGCTGTCCAACCGGGCGAGCGCCGTGCGATCGCGGGCGCGCTGCCGCCACTGACGCACCAGACGCAGTACGGCGGTCATATGCCCGGCAATGGCGGCCGATCCGCGCGAGACGGCGCTACGGAATGTTGAACCTCGCTGCGCCGGCACCCCGGAGTGCGAGTGGCATGCCGCAGCATGGAAACTCCTCACGTGACCCTCCGTTCGTGATCAAGAGCGGGGGTCCTTGTAAGGCGGCAAACCTGTCAAATCCTGTCAGGAATTTTTTTTGCCAGCAAAAAATTCCTGCTAGGCTCACGCGATGCGCGCGAGCCGGCTGCTTTCGATCCTGATGGTCCTGCAGACGCGCGGCCGGGTGACCGCCGAGGCGCTTGCCGCCGAGTTCGAAGTCTCGGTTCGGACGATCTACCGTGATATCGAAGAGCTGAGCGCTGCGGATGTGCCGGTCTATGCCGACCGTGGCCCAAATGGCGGCTTTCAGCTGCTCGAAGGTTACCGCACCAAGCTCACCGGGCTGTCGACGGCCGAGGCCGAAACGTTGTTCCTGGCAGGTCTACCGGGTCCGGCGGCCGAGCTCGGGCTCGCCGAATTGTTGACCGCGGCGCAGTTGAAATTGACTGCGGCCCTGCCCGAGCGCGCGCGGGCGACCGCAAACCGCGTAGCAGCCCGCTTCCATCTCGATCCCGTCGGTTGGTTCCGCAGCGCCGAGGAGGCGCGTCTCCTGCCGGCGATCGCCCAGGCCGTCTGGAACGAGACGTGTCTCGAAGTTCACTATAAGGGCCGGGCGGGCGCAGTCGTACGTGAGCTGCAGCCGCTCGGCCTCGTGCTTAAGGCTGGCATCTGGTATCTCGTCGCACAAGTGCGTGACCAGCCGCGTACTTACCGCATATCCAACATCCTGGAAATCGTCGAGGGGGACGAGCGCGTCGAGCGCCCAAAAGACTTTGATCTGGTGCGCTTCTGGACGCGGTCGTCGCGCGCTTACGAGGTCGGGCTGTATCGCTCCGAGGCTGTGCTTCGCATATCGCCCAGCGGGATGTCGAGACTGGATCTTCTCGGGTCGGTGGTTGCCGAGGCTGCCGCCGCGACCGCGCAGCCGGCGGGCCGCACCGGATGGGTCCGCGTCGTTATCCCGATCGAATCGATCGACCAGGCTGCGGCCGATCTGGCCAGGCTCGCCACCGACGCAGAAGTGGTCGAGCCTCCGGAGCTGAGACACCGGATCGCCGCGAACGCGCGCGCGTTGTTGCGGCTGTATCGCAGAAAGCAAACAGCTCTAAGCGGCGCACGGGCACCGCAGTCGGCCGGCAAGGGGGCTCAGCTGAGGCTCCCGGGGTAATCCCGCCAGATGCTCGGTTCGAGGCGCAGATGGGTGGCAGCCGGGTAGGTCTCCAGCCAATAGCGCGCGCACTCCGCTCCGGTCGGGTTCCATAGTGCAGGAAAGCCGCGCAGGTACGAGAGAAAGTCGTCGAGCAACTGCAGCCGGTTGCACCAGCCGATGTGGCGCGGGTGCAAGGTCATGTGAAAGTGGCGGCCGCGTTTGTATTGCGCGTCGAATTCGGCCTTCCAGTTTTTGAACAGCGCGTCGGGATGCTCGAGGCCGGTGCCCTTGCGTGGAAACATCAAAAAGAACTGGTCGTCGAAATGGTAGTAATAGGGCAGGGTCAGGATCGCGCGCCGGCTGGCGAAGTCGGTGACCCAGTAATGCGGGATATCGTCGGCCAGCCCATTGCCCATATAGGCGTAGCCAGCCTCGATCAAGAGATCCATGGTGTTCGGGCTGATGGTCCCGCCGGCAAACGGATCGCCTTGCCGCGGCAACGAGAACCAGCCCTCCGGCCGGCGTTCCGCAACCTCAGTCAGGATTTCGGTCGCGCGGGCGATCCGCGCACGTTCGTCCTCACGCTCGAGCCCGCTGACGTCCTCGTGCTTGAAGCCATGGCCGGCGATCTCATGGCCCTCGGCGAGGAGCGCGCGGATCTGCTCAGCGTAAATATGCGCGAGCACCGCCGGTACGGCGAAGGTCGCCTTGAGATCGTGGCGCTTCAGCGCGGCGAGCAATGCCTCCAGCCCCTGGTTGGCGCCGAATTCGGCCTCCGGGGTCCTGAGGTCGGCGGCGCGAATACCGTCGGGCCCGGCCGCGATACTCAGATCAACGGTGATCCCGAGGCAACAGCGCGCACCTTGCGGCCAGCGGATGTCGTCATCGGCGAGGCTCTTCTCGTCCGAAATCGTGTAGCGTTCTTTCCACGGCATATTGCAGGCTCCTCGGACTAAGGGTCGGACCAAAGATGACGCGCACATTTGTCACCCCGCGGAAGCGGGGGTCCAGGCTTGCCCCTGGCAAGGAACCGGGGGGAACCGCAGAGGCCCTGGAACACTACCCCTGGGCTTCGCTCGCGACGGTCCGACACTGGCGTAATCCGGGGGCCGCTTTCGCGGGAATGACGAGACAACCCTAACAAGCTCTCGAAAGTCATTTTGGGCTACGTTGCCTGCGCCGGCGGCGGGAACTTTTCGAGGCACCAGCGCGCCACCTCCTCGCAGCTCGGAAACCACACACCCGGCAGGGTCTGCATCCGGGTGATCAGCCGGTCCACCATCGCGACGCGCAATGCCCGGCCCGAAACAAACGGATGCATGCAGATGTTGAGGTAGCCGCCCTCGCGGTATTGCTGGCGGAACGCCGCCCACCAGATGTCGAACACATGTTCCGGATCGGTGATGCGCTGCGCCGCATTCTCGCTGCCGAGCCATGCGAAGCTGAAGAACATCGCGTCGTCGATCACGTAGTGAAATGGCAGGTGGAGGAGGCAATTCTCGCCGCTTTCGTCGACGACGTAGTGCGGGAGCTGATCGGCCGAGCCCTCGGAGCGGTAGATGTATCCGTGCTTGCGCAGCAAGGAAGCGCTGTGCCCGCTGCGGGTGCCGACCGGCCGCCGGCCGCTGATCTTCTCGATCGCGGCGACCGTCTTGGCGAGGTGGTCCTCTTCGAGGCTCGTCTCTTTCGGCACCCGGTGCTCCCACATGTGGTCGGCGATCTCGTGGCCGCTCTTGACCGCCGCGCGGATCGCCTGCGGGTAGAGTTCGCAGGCCCGGCCCGGCGTGAAGATCGTCGCCTTGACTTGGTGCGAGTCGAACAATTCGATCATCCGCCAGATGCCGACACGGCCGCCGAACTCGCCCTTCGCGAGCTGCATCGGCGGCTCGTTCAGCAGGCGGCGCAGCAGCATCGAGTCGAAATCGAGCGTGAAGTTGACCGCGATCCGCACCCCTGGCGGCCAGCCGAAATCGGCGATGCGCCGATGCCGCGCGGCATAGGCTCCGGCTGCCTGCTGCAGCTCGGTGAGGTCGCGGTCGAGCTGGCTGATCATAATGTCTGGTCCCGTGCTATACTCCGCCTCGCTAATATTACGGCTGACGCTGATCGCGACCAAGCAGACCACTCTCCCCAGCCCTCTCGCCGCGCGGGGGAGAAGGGAGGCATCCGCAGATCCCCGATCAGGTCCGGGGAGGAGAGTGACAGGCGGCGGGGCAGCTGGAGGAGGCAGAGATGAAAAACGGCTTTCATGTCTACGACGCCGACACCCATGTCAGCCCGGCGGCCGAAGTGCTGGAGCGCTATGTCGACCCGGGCTTTCGACCGCGGCTGCCCGAATTGGCTCCCTATCGTCAAGCTGGCGACGGCGGGCTCCACCACTACAGCTTCGGCCGGAAATTCTACCGGCGGGTGCTCGGCGAGGCAGCACCCCGCGAGACCTTCACGGGACGCGAATCGCGCTGGCGCGGCGGCAAGCTGCCCCGGGCGGGAGTGCAGAACGATCAGGCGGAAAACCGCGTCAAGGACATGGACGACGAGGGGACCGACATCCATTTCCTGATCCCCGGCTCGTTCATGAGCTTTGTCGGGCTCGATGATCCGGCGTTTGAGACCGGGCTGATCCGCGCTTACCACCGCCACATGGCCGATTTCTGCGGGGCGTTCCCAAACCGACTCAAGGGATTGATCGTCGCCTCGACGCGCAACGTCGAAGGGGCGGTGCGCGAGATCCGCGAGTGGGGGGATTCAAAATGGGCGGTGGCGATCAAGCCGCTGATGCCCTTCGACATGCCGCCCGACCATCCCGACCTCGAGCCGATCTGGCGTGCCGCCGCTGAGCACGATCTGGCGGTGGCACACCACAGCTCGACCTGGAACCCTCCTTACTACCCGGCCTATCGCGACGTTTGGGACAATATCTTTCTCGGCCGCCTGGCCTCGCATCCCTGGGGCGCGATGCGGTTTGTCGCCTCGTTTATTGGCGGCGGGATCTATGACCGCTATCCGAACCTGCGCATGGGTGTCCTCGAATGCGGCTTTGGCTGGCTGCCGTTCTGGGGCCGGCGGATGGACGAGCAGGCCCACTATGTCGGCGGCACCGCGCCCTTGAAGCACGCGCCGAGCGACTACCTGACGAATGGCCGGTTCTTCTGCAGCATCGAGCGCCAGGAGGGTGAGGACATGTACAACGCCGTCACCGAATTTCTCGGCGACGGTGCGCTGATGTACGCCTCCGACTACCCGCACTCGGAGTGCCAGTTCCCGAACTCGATCGACAACATCCTCGCCTGGTCGAGCCTCGAACCGGACACCCGCAAGAAGCTCCTCTGGGACAACGCTACCGGCTTTTTCAAGCAGACGTAGTACTCTGGCTCAGACAGTTGATACGCCCAAGGCGGCGTTAGAATCGTTCGTCCATGCCCGGAAGCTGGCAAGGCGCGTGCCGGTAGCCCATTGATGCTCGCGGACCTAGTCCGCGGGCTGAAGGCCCACGGGTCACCCCCGGGTTTAGCACCGACGGACCGTCGCAAGCGTGGCCGGGCTAAGACCACAGGGTGAATCTTGCGTTTGAGTCTGAGCTTAAGACCGTCGGAGCGGGATGGAAGGTGAGGATGGTTGCCAGCGACAGCTTCGCCGAGTTCCTGCGCGAGCAGCTCGCTCCGCTCGGCCGGCTCACAATGCGACGTATGTTCGGCAAGACCGGCGTGTTCTGCGACGGGGTGATGTTCGGGATGGTGGCGGACAACACGCTCTATGTCCGGGTCGACGACGACAACCGGGCGGTCTTCGAGGAAGCCCGATCCTTTCCGCCTCTAAACTATGAGAAGAAGGGCGCCACGATAGACCTCTCCTTTTGGCGCGTGCCGGAGCGGCTGTTCGATGAGCCCGATGAGCTTGTCACGTGGGCGAGAGCCGCGTTGGCGGCGGCGCATCGGGTCGCCGCGAAGAGAAACCCGGCAGCACCAAGGCGAAACTTCGCGTAAAGGCCGTTTCTCCCCTTTCTTACTAGAACGACGGCCGTGCTTACGCGGCGCGGCGGCTGTGATCGCGGGTTTTGTGCAAAAAAATTGAGACTTTGGGGCGGCATCTCCTCTGAGCCAACCCGGATAGCTGTGAAGCTGTCGGTGGCTGCGTCTTAACCCAAGCTCTCTGACACTGCGGCGGACGCGGCCACCCCGACCGGTCGCTCGATGTGGCGCTGTGGCCGGGTCCTTGGACGAGGAGAAACGATGTCGCCAAAACACCGTCGTAGCGCGCCAACCGGCGCGATTTCCTGCGATTTATTGCCGCCAGTCCGCTGCTGGCGCCGGCGGCTGGCCGAGGAGCTGCGGTCGCGGCCAACCGATCCGATCGCCTGGGCGCCGCGCGATCTGGATGCGCTGATTACCGATCTGCAGCAGGCGCTCGATGTGTTCGATTTCGAGCCGGTCGCGCACAAGAACCCGCCGCCGGCACATTTCGGCTACATGGCCACCGGGGCGGATGACGAGGTGACCTTGCGCGCCAATCGCGAGGACTTTCTCAGATTGCAGCTCCGTCCGCGCCGGCTGGTCGATGTCGCGACGATCGACATGAAGGTCGAGATCTTCGGCGCCATTTATGACAGCCCGATCGTCATCGCACCGACCGGCAGCAACCGCGCCGTTCACCCGGACGGCGAGCTTGCCGTTGCGCGAGCGGCAAAGTCGGGCAACCACTTGCAAATTCTGTCGACCGTCGCCACCACCTCGATTGAAGACGCGATCGCCGCGCGAGGCGCCCCCGTCTGGTTTCAGCTCTACCCGACCGACCGGTGGGAGCTGACCGAAGCGTTGGTCAGGCGTGCGGAGACGGCTGGCTCCACAACGGTCGTCTTGACGGTAGATGCGATCGTTGATGGCAATTGGGAAACCCTGGCCCGGATGCGACGCACCGATGCCCGCCGATGCGGCGACTGCCACGGTCGGAGCTTCCGGGATTTCCTCGCGCATCGGCCGAATTTCGACGGCCTCGACCTGACCGGCGTCAAAAATCTCAATCGCGCCGATATGAATTCGGTTTTTGTGAAGCGGTTGCGCGACATCGTGAAAGGAAAGCTCCTGCTCAAGGGGATTCTGACGCAGGAGGACGGGGTGCTCGCGAGCAAAGCCGGAATCGATGGGGTCATTGTTTCGAACCATGGCGGACGGTTCGGCGACAGTGGCCGAGCAACGATCGATGCCCTGCCGGAGATCGTCGAGGCGGTCGGCGATCGAATGCCGGTACTGATCGACAGCGGCTTCCGCCGGGGCACTGATATCATCAAGGCGCTGGCGCTCGGCGCCCGAGCGATTTGCATCGGACGCCCATACTTATGGGGGCACGCCGCTTTTGGCCAGAGCGGGGTCGAGCGCGTTTTCGACATCCTGCGCAAGGAGACGCACGCCGTGATGCAGCAGCTCGGCGCCCCGTCGCTGCATGACATCACCCCGCGATGGTGCGTCACGCCTAACCCCGGTCACTCCGCACGGAACATCATCAGTGTTCCAGCTGCGAAAAGATTTTCCCCGACCAGAATGCCGGGTGCGGTACGCCCCGTCTTGCATGACGCCCCGGAATTTGCGCGCTATCTGATCCGGGAGCGTATCCAAGCAGGCCGAGCCGCCGCTCGGCGCGCGGGGTGCATCGGCGGGCGACCGACGAAGCTGACAGAGGATGACCTCGAAGCCGCACTGGCATTGCTCGCACTGCCGATATCGGCGTGACCCAATCGCACACCCACTCGGTGTATCTCCCGCTAATCTCTATCGGCAGATCGCCGCCGCGCTGCCGTGTGAGACACCACTGGAAATGCTTCTTACAGTACAGGCTAGAGAGCGATGGCCGTAGGAATGGGGCCGGTGAAACGTCCTCACCGGTCAATAGAGAATAGCCTTCAAAGTCAAACTTCGGGCTCTGTGCCGTAACCTCTAGGTCGGAGTTTTTTACACATGATTATTTAGGATGTATTTTGCCGTGTCGAATTTGCTTACAATAAAAATCCAGAATATCCTTTTTTCGCCGATGTTCCAAATCAGGAGTGTCGGATTTGTTTACACCTTGCAGAGCGATTAGCCTACCACCACGAACAAGGCACTGTATTGCAGCGGGTTTTGACGATGGCATGCAAATTGCTGATTCAAGGCGGGTCTGAAATTGAACATTGGAGGTAACGAATGTTAAATTATAAGCTCTCCACGGCGATGGTATTCTCAGTCGCCGTCGCCGGGTCGTTCCCGGCACAAGCCGCACTGATGACGTACCTCGGAGCGGACAACGCCGTCTCGAGTCTGGCGCAGATGACCAATTCGCAGGCGGCACAGGCGTCTTTTGTCGCGGCGGCCGCTGCCGCCAACAGTCCTCTCACCTCCATCACCTTTGAGGTCCCAGTGCCGTCCGGTGTTGGCCTTTCGGGTGGAACTATTACGAATAACTCGGGCTGCGGGGCGCTTTGTGGTTTTAACACTACACCTGGTGGCCAGTTTTTTTATCTCGTGGTTGGAGGGACGGCAACTTTTACGTTCTCTACCCCAATTGATGCCTTTGGTATGTACATTACCGGGCTGCAGACGAACCTAGTGCCACAAGAAACCCTGACCTTCAACGATGGTTCGACTCAAATAATTAACACTCCGGCAGCTACCGGTGGCGGCGGTGCCTTCATGGGCTTGACCGACTTCGGTAAGAACATCGTGAGCGTCAGCTACAACGCTACGAATGACATCGTGTCCTTAGACGATGTGTTATTCGAATCGACGGGTTCGCCCTCGCCGGCGCCAGAACCGGCTTCGCTTGCGATCCTCGCAAGCGCCCTTTTTGGTTTGGGCGCGATCCGAGCCCGCCGTCGCACGTAATATAAGACTGCCGGCAGCGCCAAGGGCGGGCACCCCGCCCTTGGCGCCGCCTGCGTCTGCCGGTGTGAAGATATCGGCACGACGTTCGAACGCGCTCTCGACAAGACGGGCCACGCACACAGCAACGCCGCGGCGGGCGGGCCAAGATGGATCACAGTCGGGGCCTCGCGCGCCGGTCTTGCATCGGCGCGCATATCTCCTGTGCCGCACACTAGCAGTGCATGGGGGGCGCATCGGTGACGGCGAACAAGCACGTCCAGCCAAGGGCTTTGGCCATCTCACGAAGCGCGAACGAAGCGTTGTCTGCGCTCGGTTGATGGGATAACCTTTCGGCATGTATTATTTGGTTCTACGCACCAATATGCAAGATATGGATGTCATGCTTGCCTGAGTGCCTGCTGCTCTGGGATGGAATAAAGTGCGATTAAAAGGTCAATTACAAAAGCGTCCGGTGGCGGGGGTCATCGCCATAATATCGTTTTTCATCTTACAAAATCTTTTGACAATATTATTCGACCAAATGTTCGGCCCCGTAAAATGCAGCGATGGTTATGCCTCTCCGTCGATTGGTCGCAGCGGAGCTTGCTCATCGCATGGCGGCGTTGACAAGAGTCGGGACATGTTGATCGCCGTGCTGAGCCTCGCCGGCGCCGGCGCCATATTTATATGGTGTGCGCCGCTCGGCCGAGCACCGCAGCCCCCAGTCGACGCCGAAGCACCGCCGCCCGCGTTGCGCAAGAAACGTGGCGGAGGCTTGCGCCGGGGTTGACGAGGCCGGGAGGCGAGAACGCCACCTACCGGGCCCAATTGGGACCGCAAGCTCTCACGCGGCCGGTCCCGCAGAGAGCAACAGGTTGCCGTCGGGGTCGCTGACTATGAAGGTCATCGCGCCTCATGGCTCCTTCCTCAGGGTCTGGAAGAACGCAACCCCTGCCGCTTGAAATTCGTGGAAG
>Ga0306920_100008942_pt1 | contig 13344 bp, 10 predicted proteins | sample flu12Cox44000170_FD_204666 | JGI IMG/M metagenome (GOLD analysis project Ga0306920, IMG submission 204666) | Lab enrichment of tropical soil microbial communities from Luquillo Experimental Forest, Puerto Rico - flux4day.12C.oxic.44.000.170 (v2)... | ecosystem: Environmental > Terrestrial >... | reverse complement strand
GGGGCTCACTCGATAGAGGAATTGGCCGGGATGCTCAAGCGGCCGCGCCGAATCATGCTGATGGTCAAGGCCGGCGATACTGTGGACCAGATGATGGGCCTCGTTCTTCCATATCTCGAGCCCGGCGACATCATCATTGACGGCGGCAATTCGCTGTTCACCGACTCGAACCGGCGCACCAAGGAGCTTGCGGCAAAGGGCATTTTGTTTATCGGCACCGGCGTCTCGGGCGGCGAAGAAGGCGCGCGACGCGGGCCTTCGATCATGCCCGGCGGTAACCCGTCGGCATGGCCGCACGTCAAGGCAATCTTCCAGTCGATCGCTGCGAAGGTGCAGGATGGAACGCCGTGCTGCGATTGGGTGGGTGAGGACGGCGCGGGCCATTACGTAAAGATGGTGCACAACGGCATCGAGTACGGCGACATGCAGTTGATCTGCGAGGCCTACGACCTGCTGCAGCGGGGACTGAGATTGACCCCCGATGAGCTTCACGAGGTTTTTGCGGAGTGGAACAAGGGCGAACTGGACAGCTATCTGATCGAAATCTCTGCCCAGATCTTCGCGAAGAAGGACGAGGATGGGAAGCCGCTCGTGGACAAGATTCTGGACACCGCCGGCCAGAAGGGTACCGGCAAATGGACGGTGATCAGCGCCCTGGATACGGGGCAGCCCGTGACCCTGATCGGCGAGTCGGTGTTCTCGCGTTGTCTCTCTGCATTGAAGGACGAGCGTGTAGCGGCATCGAAGGTGCTGCAGGGGCCAGCGGCGAAGACGCTGAACGTGGACCGCACCCAGTTCATCGAAGACGTGCGGCGCGCACTTTACAGCTCGAAGATCATCTCGTATGCGCAAGGGTACATGCTTCTGCGTGCCGCCGCGAAGGAGAACGGCTGGAATCTGAACATGGGCGGCATCGCGCTGATGTGGCGCGGCGGATGCATCATTCGCAGCCGTTTTCTGGGCAAGATCAAAGAAGCCTTTGACAAGAACCCTACGCTCGAGAATCTGCTCCTCGACAGCTTCTTCTCCAGCGCCATCAATCAGTACCAGTCGTCGTGGCGCAAGGCGCTTGGACATGCCATCGAGCTGGGCGTACCCACTCCGGCATTCTCCACAGCGCTTGCGTTCTTTGACGGCTACCGGACCGGTCGGCTGCCGGCTAATCTTCTGCAGGCGCAACGCGACTTCTTTGGTGCGCACACCTATGAGCGCATCGATCAGCCGCGAGGCCAGTTCTTCCATACAAACTGGACGGGGCACGGCGGCCGGGTTTCGTCTTCGACGTACAACGTCTAAGTCACGCATTGTTTAATCTGGCTAACTTCGCTCCCGCCTTCGAGCGGGAGCTTTTGTTGCGGGCGAATCGTAGCTCGAGCTCTCATTCAGCAGACTTACATCACGTTCAAGGCAGACAATTCGCGGCGCAACGCGTCTGCGCCTTGAAAGCGGATGGTACTCATGCCGGCGCCTGCTGCTGCCGCGGCATTCTCAGCGCGATCGTCGATAAAGAGAACGCGTTCCGGTGATTTCCCGAGGATATCCAAGGTACGGCGATAGATGGCTTGACCGGGCTTGCGCAAGCCGACGTAGCACGAACTGAAAGCAACCTGAATGTAAGAGCGAAGACCGAATTGCTGGAACCGATAGTCGTTGGTTGCGCGAGCTTCATTATTCAGCACACCGAGTATGCACCTGTCTGACGCTGCCAACTCGGCAAGAATTCCCAACGCTCCATCGGGAAGCGGCCTGGATTGCGCGCAGATAGCGGCCATGAATTCATCACACGAGAAATCGCGCGGCTCATAAAAGACGGTCGCATCAAGGTATTCCTCCGCTGTGATTGCATCACGTTCCCATGCATCATTCGGCACGGGGTGGCGCGCCTCAAATGCCGCCAGGTCCAGGTGAAACTGCTCGATGACAGCTGCGCGCTCGCGGTGGTCCCAGCCATTGGTCAGCAGGACACCACCAACATCGAAGAGGATTACGTCGAAGGGGAACATCGGCGCCTCTTGTTGCAGTTCGCAGGTCTCAGTTCACGTTCTTGCTGTCAGCCCTGCAGTGAACAGTGAATTACGGATTGTTAACTATGAACTACTTCGCTGATATTTTGCCTCGATCGCAAGCACCTTCTTGAACCGGCGAGTGAAGCGTTCTTCGTTTGCGATGAATTTGGCCTTGATGAATGTGTCGACCAGTTCGTAAGCCAATGAAGTGCCGATAATCCGCGCACCAAGCACGATGACGTTCATGTCATCGTGTTCCACGCCTTGGTGTGCCGAGTAAGTATCGTGACACATGCCGGCACGTATGCCAGGGATCTTGTTGGACGCGACGCATACGCCCACACCGGAGCCGCAAATCAGAATGCCGCGGGGAGCCTCTCCGCTTTTGATCGCTTCGCCAACGCGCTCTGCGAAATCGGGATAGTCGTCCTCCGGATCGCAGGTGAACGCACCCAGATCGACAATCTCATGGCCGGCTTTGCTGAGGTAGGCGCGAACTTCTTCTTTGAGCGAAAAGCCCGCGTGGTCCGAACTGATAACGAGTTTCATTACGCTCCTTAGAGAGACAGGAGTAGGGAACTAGGACTTTATCGAGGGCAAACGCCGTTGCCTGTTATTCCTTACTCCCTATTCCCTACTGCCCTCTTTCTACCGCGCTCCTACCGCCTGCTGAATCAGCGCCTTCGCGCGGGCTGCGACATTCTCTGCTGTGAAGCCGAGCTCGGCGAAGACCTTTGGACCGGGCGCCGAGGCGCCGAAACGATCGAGGCCGATCACATCACCGTCCTTGCCGACGTACTTCCACCAGCCCAGCGTGGCGCCGGCTTCGACGGCGATCTTGGGAACGTCAGCAGGTAGCACGCTTGCCTTGTACTCCTCGGACTGCTCCTCAAAGAGTCTCCAGCTCGGGAAGCTCACAACACGCGCTGCAATTCCTTCTGCTGCCAGCAACTTTGCCGCATCGAACGCGGGCCAGAGCTCAGAACCTGTGCCGATCAGGATCACCTGCGGATTGGCAGCATCTTCCAGAATGTAAGCGCCTTTTCTCACACCCGTGTAAATGTCGTGTTTGGCTGGGTCGATCACCGGAAGATCTTGGCGGGTGAGCGCGAGGAAGGCCGGTCCCTTCCGCTCGAGGACGAGGCGCCATACAGCCGCGGTTTCATTTGCATCGGCGGGGCGGAAGTCAGTTAACCCAGGGACCGCGCGCAGCATCATCAGATGCTCGATCGGCTGGTGAGTTGGCCCGTCTTCGCCCAATCCAACCGAGTCGTGCGTGAAGACGAAGAGCGAATGGGCTTTCATCAGCGCGGCAAGGCGGACGGCCGGCTTAGCGTAGTCCACGAAGCAGAAAAATGTCGAACCAAACGGAATCAATCCGCCGTGAGCAGCCATTCCATTCACAGCCGCGCACATGCCGAACTCGCGCACGCCGAAGAAGACGTTGCGCCCTGCGGGATCGACGTGGAAACTTGCACCCGGCTTGAAGATCGTCTTGGTGGAAGCAGTGAGGTCTGCCGCACCCCCAAATAGCTCGGGGACGACTTCTGCGATTGCGTTCATGATTGCCCCACCTGCGTTTCGCGTGGCCTGCTTCTTGTCGGTGGGGAAGCTCGGAATCGCATTGAACCATCCGCTCTTGAGCCTGCCATCCTGCGTACGCTCGAACTCTTCGGCCTGTTCGGGAAACGCCGACGCATATCGAGCGAAGAGCTGCTTCCACTCGCTCTCGGCCGCTTCGCCCCGATCGACGGCCTTGCGCCAGTTCTTCAAGGCGTCTTCGGGAACATAAAAGCTCTGATCCTCCGGGAACCCGTAGAACTTCTTGGTTGCAGCGGTGTCAGCTGCGCCCAGCGCCTCACCATGCACCTTGTTCGTTCCGGCTTTCGGGCTCCCGTAGCCGATCACGGTGCGAACGGCGATCAAAGAAGGCCTGCTTGTTTCGGCCTTCGCCGCTTCAATCGCCGCCTCAATCGCGTTGAGATCATTGCCATCGGCGACGCGCTGCGTGTGCCAGTGATACCCCTCGAATCGCCTGAGCACGTCGTCGTTGTAGCTCAATTCCGTTGGGCCATCGAGGGAGATCAAATTGTCGTCGTAGAGGAGGATCAGCTTGCCGAGGCCGAGTGTCCCGGCCAAGGCACAAGCCTCGTGCGATACACCCTCCATAAAGTCGCCGTCGCCAGCCAAGACATAGGTGTGGTGGTCGACGATCTCAAAACCCGGCCGATTGTAGACTGCAGCGAGGTGTCGCTCCGCCATCGCCATGCCCACGGCCATTGAAAGCCCCTGGCCAAGCGGGCCGGTGGTCACCTCAACTCCGTCTGTGTCCCCATACTCGGGATGCCCCGGCGTGCGCGAGTGCCACTGGCGAAAGCTCTTCAAATCATCCAGAGTCACCTTATATCCGGTAAGAAACAGTGATGAATAGAGTAGAGCCGACGCGTGTCCATTCGAAAGCACAAAGCGATCGCGATCCGCCCACCTGGAGTGCGCCGGATTGTGTTTCATGAGCTTGTGGAAGAGAAGATATGCAATCGGCGCGCATCCAAGCGGCGCACCAGGATGGCCGCTCTTGGCCTTTTCAACTGCATCCACCGAGAGAAGCCTCAATGTATCGATGGACAACTGTTCGAGGGAGAGATCTGCGAGACTCGCCATAAAAGCTGTTCAACTTCCTTTCAATGGATTGTGTGTGCCCGGTACGCGTACCAAAAGTGTGAGGTCGTTATCTGGGCTCGATCTTAACTTCGACGTTGTAGCCAAGCCAGCGATTCTGGTCAGGCCAGTGGAAAGTCCATGATAGCCCAACGCTCTCGTTGTTCGCAGAGGTGGGCAGGTCTGCGCTGTATCCTGCGCTGCCAAGACTGCGGCTAAGCGTGGCTTGTGTTGTTTTCCAGCCATCGGCAGACCACACGATCTCGAAGCGGGAATCGTCGAGAATGCGCAATGTGTCGCCAGCGGTGATTTTCTGGATGGGCCTTCTCCGGCTGTAGAATTCCAGCCTGGCGCGTCGTTGCTTTCTCCCATTCGTGGTGCAATAGCGGTCGTAAACCGGATCGATGCGGTCAAAGACTTTGCCGTCGACGGCCGAGCGAAGCAGCTTGAGGTACTCCGCATGCGCCCATACGAGCGGCACGGCGGAACCGGCAGGCTGGCCAAGGGCCAGCCCATCACCGGGCCTGCTTTCCTCATCCCATACCTGTTCGGGCATCATCTGGCCGGAGGTGGCGAAACGCTCATACGTGGCGATCAGCGCCGCAGGGTTGTTTGCAGCGGCGAGTTCGTAGTGCGCGCGCTCTCCGGTAAAAAGAGGCCAGACCCGGCCCTGGCCCCAGCCCTCAAATGGACCGCCATCCGGACGCTGCCCATAGCCATCCCAGTTGTATCTGAGCCAGCCCTGCCCTTGCGGAAGCCCGCGTTTCAGGACGGCATCCACGACCTTGAGCGAGTCCACAATCAGCGGATCGTCCGCAGGGCGCACTCCGTACCGAACGAGTTCGAGGAAGCCTGCGTCTATGATTTCGCGAGCTTCGAACTCGGCGCGCGAGCCCGGTGGGCGGTTGTTGATATGGACGATCTCAGTACCGCAATCCTCGCAGGCATACGCCTCCCCTTTTTCCGGCGGGCGAATACGCATGTAATGGCGCTTTACGCCTGGAAAGAGGACACCGTTGTTCGTGACCGTCCAGTCTTCGAGGTGGTGCTCGATCCAGTCAGCAAACTCCTGAAGAAACACAGCCATCTCTTCGGAATCGTGCGCGCGAGCCATCTCTGCGGCGCAGATCAGCCCCGCAATCACTGCGGCGAGCGTGGATGGCGAGTAGCCGGCGTTTTCTTCCCACCTGTCCTGGTGCGTAATCGGTGCATGCTGCACGAGAAACCCTGCCGCGCGCTCAATGAACGGAAAGATGTCCATTTCGCCGAGAGCATTCGCCTTCCACAGCCGCCAGGCAAGAATGATCGGAAAAGCCACTTCGTCCAGTTGTACGCCGGTCCAGTATGGGCGCCCGTCAACCCAGAAGTTCTGCGCAAAGCCGCCATCGGGTCTCTGCGTACAAGCGAGATAGACGAGTGCGCGACGGGCCGTCTCGGCTCGATTGCACGCCAGCAATGCCGTCGCCGTCTGCACCATGTCCCGGGTCCATACCAGGTGGTACCCGCCGAGATCATCGTCGCCGTGCGCCTGTCCCCAGGGAATCGAGGCAGATGCAACGAACGCTCCCGAGAATGTCTTGTCCTCATGCGCCAGAAGCACGTTGTGGCTTGCGCGCATCAGCTTGCCGCCATCGCAGGACTTAGCCGCAAGCCACTCAGGGTTCGCCACGCGATGCCACTGCTCAATGAAGCGTGTTCGATGTTGCTCAAAGGGCATCGACAGTGCGCTGACCGTTTTTTGTAGGGCGGTATGATTGCCTTCGCCGATCCCGACCGCCACCGTGAATTCGCGGGCGCCATCCGCACCCGCTGCACACAATTCCAACTCACCTATCACTGCGATGTTGCCGTTGGACGCCGAACCGAATTCCCAGTCCATCGTGTACATGTCCATGAGGTCGCGCCAGCCGTCGCTGGCGCCAACGAAACCGCAGCTCACGCGGGAAAACCCGCAGCTTGCTCCCATCGCAAGCGACCACTCATCTTTCCAGGCAAGCAGCATCTTGTGACCGGCAACATCGAGTGCTCGCGCCGTGTTTCCCTCTCCCCCTCCGCCGAGGTGAGGCGCAAGCAGCACGTAAACCTTGAGCCGCGGAATCAGTTCCTCGTGCCCCTCCAGGCGCACGCGCGTCAGCAAGACGCTGTGGTGCGGGTCGGAGATGATCTCCTTCGTCAAGGTGTAGCGGCCGCCGGAGTCCCGATTCACGTAGCGGATACCGAGTGCTTCAGGATGGATGTATTCAAATGTCGAGACCAGGTCGCGCTTTTCTTCGTGCACGAATGTCTCGCCATCGGTCACCAGGAACTCCATGTCGCGTATCTGAGCGCTGTCGATTGTGGGGTGATAGACCTCGTTGACGATGCCGTGCGAGCAGGTGAACCAAAGTCGGCTGGAGGCCGAGTATGCGGTTCCAACAGCGTCCTTGACGCTTGATGTCCAACGCGGCTCCAGGCCGGGCGCACCAAACGCCTCGCCCTGCTGGTTGAGCCAGCGGTAGAGATGCTGGTCGTTCATTATGCGGTTACCCATTATTGGCGTTTTCGAGAGAGCAAGTCGATGGCCTGGACATTTAGTTCTAGGGATGTCCTTACCCTGCTGAAGGTTTCCAACTTCGCCGTGGAAAACCTTCGCACCCTATCGGTGGCTTCCTGCATCCATCAAAACACAGGGTTTGACCCAAGGATGTCAACAGAGTGTTGCATCTGCCTCCATCTTGCGGCGACCACGGGAGCATCGCAGGTCCCGAGTCGGTGGTCCCGACGTCCCTAGTTACAATGACTGAACTGAGGAGAGATTACGAATGGCTTACGAGCTTGCACCGCTTCCTTACGATTACGCGGCTTTGGAACCGTTTATCGATTCCGAGACCATGCATCTGCATCACGACAAGCATCACCAGACCTATATCAACAACGTGAACGCCGCGCTGGCCAATCACCCCGATCTTGCCGCCAAATCAGTCGATGACCTCATCAGCAATTTCAACGCCGTGCCCGAAGATATCCGCACAGTTGTGCGCAACAACGGCGGCGGCCACTCGAACCATACGATGTTCTGGACCATCATGGGACCGGCAAACACAGCCGGAATCGGTGGTGCGCCGACCGGTGCGATCTCTGACCAGATTGCCAAGGACTTCGGCGATTTTGAATCCTTCAAAAAGGCTTTCAATGAGACAACAGCAAAGCAATTCGGCTCGGGTTGGGGCTGGCTGGTGATTCAGGGCGGGAAACTCAAGGTCATCACAACAGCGAACCAGGACTCGCCGCTGAGCCAGGGCCTTTACCCGATCCTCGGCAACGACGTGTGGGAACACGCCTACTATCTGAAGTACCAGAACAAGCGCCCGGACTATCTTGCCGCGTGGTGGAACGTGGTGAACTGGGCCGAGGTGAACAAGCGGTTTACGAAGGCGAGAGGATAAGGACAACATCAAGCTTCTAGCTCCTGTTTTTGGGGCTAGAAGCCGCCTTTTCACAACCCTTTCATGCGAATCGTGTCTATTTCATCAGCACAATGTATGTCACGTCCTGTTCGCAGTTATTCCATTTTCGCGATTGCAAGACTCGTTGCTCTCGGTTTGTCCACTTGCAGGCTGCTTTCGGCTCAGTCGGGCGACTTCTCGATCAGCCAGCACGGCAGCCAGGTTGGTACGGCCAGCTTCAAGTTCGACGAGAATCCCGAAGGCTATGACTCCAGTTCCATCGTGCACGTGTCGATGCAGGGGCTGGACTATCAGCTTTCCAAGACAGAGAAGCTCTCACTGTCGAGTGGGCTGGAGCATGTTCAGCTGAGCGCGATTGTCAACGGCTCTGCCGTTCACGTGACGGCGGCGCCTGACTCGATACAGTTGCTCCTGAACATCTCTGCGAACGGCCGCAGCAGCACAACGCGCCTGGAACCGCACAATGCTGCCGTCTTTCTTCCGGATTTCGACCCGGGCGCATTGGAAACACTGCTTGCGCTCGCCGCAACAAATAACAACCGCGATCTCTGGGCTATCCTGCCCAAGCAGGCAGGATCCGTTGAACCGATTCAGCTGGCAACCTATCCCGACGAACAAGGCATGCTCGACAGCAAGCCCGTAACAGTTCATCATCTGGTTGCCACAATCGCCGGAGCAGATACCGAACTATTCTCCGGCCCAGGGAATCAACTTCTGCAAGCAGAGGTGCGGCAGCAAGGATTCGCCCTCGTCCGCAAGGGGTTCCTATTGACACCGCCCGCCAAGCCGATGGCGGCCGTCCCATCCGCTGCTCAGCCACACTAGATGGCCCGTCCCGCTGCCACCCCAGACGCCCAGGCCCATTGAAAATTGAATCCGCCCAGGTGACCCGTCACGTCGACAGCTTCTCCAATGAAGAAGAGCCCTGAAACGGAGCGTGATTCCATCGTGCTGGATTGCAGGCCATTGGTATCGATGCCGCCCGCAGTCACCTCAGCCTTTTCGAATCCCTCAGTGCCCGCCGGGTGGAACTCCCAGCGTCTGAGACTGCGCTCGCATGCTTCGAGGGCCGCATTGGACCAGCCATCTGGGTTGGCGGCATCAGACAAGTGGGCTGCGAGCCGGTTCGGCACAACGTCGTGCAGTGCCTTGCGGAATGAAGCGAGGTCGCGGCGTGCCTTGGGCTCAAACAGCGGATCCAGCAGCCTTCGGCCTGCTGAAAGACCGGGAGCAAAGTCGACGGTGATTGATTGACCCACCCGCCAATAGGACGAGGCCTGCAACACCGCCGGGCCGCTCAGTCCGCGATGTGTGAAAAGCATCTTCTCCCTGAATCTGGGTCCGCCGTTTACGCAAGCCACCACTTCCGTTGACACTCCTGTGAGTTCGTTCCAGCCGTTTTCAGCCTCACCCAGAACCAAAGGCACGAGCGCCGGTCTCGGGGCGATCACCTTCATTTCGAATTGCCGAGCGAGATCGTATGCCAGCCCTGTGGCTCCCATCTTTGGAATGGAGAGACCGCCAGTCGCAACAACCAGAGTCCCGGCTGTGAATTCGCCACTGGAGGATGCCAAATGAAACCCGTCTGTGCTCCGTTCTGCCTTGATTCCGCGCGCGTTGAGGCGGATTTCCACGGCGCCGCGCTTGCACTCCGCAAGCATCATGTCGAGAATCGCGCGAGACGAGTGGTCGCAGAAGAGTTGACCGAGCGTCTTCTCGTGCCACGGAATCCGGTAGGTATCCACAAGCTCAAGAAAATGCGCCGGTCGATAGACCGCCAGCGCCGATTTAGCAAAATGCGGATTTTCAGAGATGAAGTTTCCAGGACCGCAGTGGATGTTGGTGAAATTGCACCGGCCACCGCCCGAGATAAGAATCTTACGGCCCGGTTGCGCGTTGTGCTCCAGGAGCAAAACCCGCCGACCCCGTTGCCCTGCCACAGCGGCGCACATCAGTCCGGCCGCGCCGGCGCCGAGCACGATCGCATCGAACTTGGTGGGAGGTGCAGCCATACCTGATGTTCAGAATAGCCGGGCATGCCCTCCATCCCTGATCAGGCAATCACTCCCAATTGTCGCAAAACGGTTGCAAGATCGAAGTACACGTGCTCGCATACCAAAGCATCGTCCTCGAATTCGAAGACCAATACGGCCGGAACACGCATCGGTTGCTCAGTGGGAGCAACGCCTGCAAATGTGCCCCGATGCGTTCCCCCGAGCGTGCATTCTATGATGACCGCATCGTCGGCGTGATGACGCCGGCTTTCCTTTACCCAGAAGTCCGGAAAGCCTTCCAGCAGATTGCGGAGCAATTCTTCCAACCCGGCGACCCCCTCAAAAACACCTCCCAATGCCGGGACGTCATAATTGGGCCTCTTGAAAGTCGCTATCGTTGCCGCAACATCGTGTTGAACTGCTTCCGCTTCAATGTGCGCCCTGACGACGGCCTCGCGCCGCGCGCGGAGATTGCTGAGGTCAACGGGGCTCATTTTTCCAACTCCTTTTAGACGATGAACAGCTTATTCCCAGATGGTTTCAGTGGCAATTCGATTCCATCTATCTCAAAAGGTCGCGTCGGAGATTCGGTGAGTGGAAACACAAAAGCGCGCCCCGCCCGGTGCAGAGAAAGGCGAGGCGCGAAGCGATGCAGGGGAGAGTGGAAAGTCTAGGGCTTGACGATCTTTGCCAGGCGAGGATCCTGCCAGAGGACCGCGAATTCCTGGTCCTTGTAGACGCGGTGCATATCGGAGAAGTGTCCCTCTTTGGCGCGCGCCAGATACTCCAGGGCTCCATCGATATTGCCGCGCTTGGCATACGCCTTCGCGATCAGGAAGTTCACGCGGGCGCGCTGCTCCGGAGTGCTGAGTTGCGCTGAGACTCCCGCCTCGCTTGCGGTCAAAATATCGGCATCAAGCTCGATGGCACGGGCGTACTCAACCATGGCATGGTCAATCTCACCCAGGCCCATCCAGGCTTCAGCCAGGTTCAGATGCGCGGGAGCGCTGGACTCGTCGAGTTCAAGAGCCTGTTTCAGGTATTTGACGGAGGTCTTGTACTTCTTGTCCAGGTACGCCACGGCGCCGAGATTGATCAACGCAGAGATGTTCCGCGAGTCGATCTTGAGCGCCTGCGCGAACTGCTTTCTGGCCATGCTCCTGTTGTTGAGCTTAAGCTCGGCGATTCCCGCCTTGTTGTGCAGCATCGGATTCTGGGGGTCATTACGCAGAGCCTTCTGGTACTCGGAGAGGGCCAGGGAATAGTTGTTGTGTGCGCGTGCCAAGTCTCCTTTTAGCTCCGCGGCTTTGGCCGCCTCAATTGAATCTGTCCTCGGAATATCGGGAACGGAGTTGGCCCAAACGAGCGATGACGAACCAACCATCACCATCGACATTACGATTGTCAGTCTTCGCATGATCTACCTCTTTCGCTAGGAAGCATCGCTTTGAGCGTTTCCCGGACCCGGTTCAAAGATCCACGCGCCGGCGATCTGCTTCAACGACGGGATCAGTAGAGACCCGGCCGCTTCCGGGCCGCAACGCTATATCTGCTACCTTCCCGTTTCAGCGGGGGTTACATGGGTCCGGCAAGACACAAATACCGCCATTTCTTTGGCTTACACCGGGAAGCAAGATTGTGACAGGTGAGTAATTGAAAGGAGATGCGGGGGTTAAACGCCGTTACATACGTGCCGCCATCCGCTACCTACACCGTTAAAACCGACTGGCAACAATAAAGTGGAACTATTATTAGGCAGGCTTCGAATATTGAGTCAGAGGCGCGCTCTGGAAGGCGTCCAAGATGACGATTGAAAGTGCCGAATCGGTCGAACTCCAGGAGCAACGCGCTGAGCTGCAGGCGGTGCTCGGGTCCCGGGATTTCGTGCGTGCACCGAAGCTTGCCCAGCTTCTCTCATATTTGTGCGAGCGGCTATTCGCGGGAGAGTCCCACAGGATCAAGGAATATTCGATCGGGCTGGAGGTCTTCAATCGCGGAGCGACTTTCGATCAGGACTCCGACTCGATTGTGCGGGTGGAAGCCAACCGGCTTCGCAGGCGACTGGCGGATTACTACTCAGGAGAAGGCTCCTCTCATCGGCTTCAAATCACGATCCCGGTCGGCCAGTATGTTCCAAAGTTCGAGCCATGCAATAAGCAGCTATCGCTCAGCGGAGCGACGAGTTTAGCGACAACAATTGACGCGGTGCCCCCGGCGACGCACCCTGCTTGGCGCCAGTGGCTAACTCCAGCGGGTCCAAGACCATGGTGGTTGGTCGCTGCATTCGTCACCGTGATCCTCGGCTTGGGCATTGGATATCCGTGGTTTCTAATCCATTTGCAGCGAAGCCCGGCTCCCGTCACAGTGGCGAGGAACTCTGCTGCACCTGAATCCGCAGACCTGCAGTTCGGACCGCCCTCGGGTGACGAGATACGGATTTTGGCGGGCGCGACGCGAAGCTTTGTCGACCACGCCGGCAAGTTGTGGAGCGCCGACACGGCATTCACCGGCGGCACGGCGGTGAAGAGCTCCGTTCAGCACATCTGGCGTACGCAAGATCCAGACTTCTATCGAACGAGCCGGCAAGGCCAGTTCCGCTACGACATTCCGCTCAAGAAAGGTATATATGAGCTGCGGCTCCATTTTGCGGAAACGGTGTACGGACCGGAGTCAACGGGCACCGGAGGCGAGGGAAGCCGCATCATGGCCGTGCGCGCCAACGGACACCCGCTGCTGGCGAACTTTGACGTGGTCGCCGATTCGGGAGCCAGCAGGACCGCCGATGTAAAGGTATTTCCCGAGATCACTCCCGCCACGGACGGACAGTTGCATCTCGAGTTTGCGGGTGACGATGGGAAACAGGCCACCCTGTCCGCTATCGAGATTCTTCCGGGAGTGCGAGGACGCATGCGGCCTGTGCGAATCCTTGCACGCCAGACCCCCTACTACTCCAACGACAGCCATTGGTGGAGCCCGGACAACTACTTCGAGGGCGGCGAGCTGGCCTCCTACCCGACCAATCCCGTGTCCGGAACCGACGACCCGGAGCTTTACGAAACGGAGCGTTGGGGCAACTTCTCCTATGCCATCCCGGTGCCACCAGGGAAATATATTCTCACCCTGCTATTCGCTGTCCATCGCGGCGCGGATGGGCAAGCCGCTTCTCCGGTTTCGAAGCCAGCTGCCGTCCGCGTGTTCAATGTGTTCTGCAACGGCGAGTCTCTGCTTCAAAATTTCGAT
>Ga0306920_100008941_pt1 | contig 13344 bp, 10 predicted proteins | sample flu12Cox44000170_FD_204666 | JGI IMG/M metagenome (GOLD analysis project Ga0306920, IMG submission 204666) | Lab enrichment of tropical soil microbial communities from Luquillo Experimental Forest, Puerto Rico - flux4day.12C.oxic.44.000.170 (v2)... | ecosystem: Environmental > Terrestrial >... | reverse complement strand
GTAGGCAGCGGCCCGGTCCGCCCGGATCAAGGCCCCGTCGGCATTGCTATCCAGGTCACGGTCCGCGGCCCGCAGCAATGACTCCACTGTCCTGCGGGGCAGGGCGGAGGCGCGTACCAAGCTCTCAACGGTCTGGCGCCGCTCGGTCAGTATCGCCAGCGCTTCCCGAAGCCGACGCTTGCCGACTCCGAACTCGGCGACCATTTCCGCGACGGCATCCAGAGAATCGGGAAAGCCCTCGTCGGCCCCTCGGTTCTCCACCATGCGGTCCGGCCTCCGCTCATGGTCACGCCCGTCACCACCGTGGCTACACAACTTAGCGGCAGGTGACTCAATGACCGGGGCCGTCAGGTGGCGGCCTTGTGATGGCCGGCCTGGTGCGATGTGACGAGGAACGCGAATACGACGGTGGAGCTGAGGTACTGGCTGGTCGCATAGTTGAAGGCGCCGCCGCACGTTATCAGGCGCAAAGCCGCGAAGCGGGTCGCGTCGCGGTACACGGTTTTCGCCGGGAACTTGGATTTCAGGTACTGACGTACGCCGGTGACGCGGAAAACAGCGGTGATCCCGTCGGCGAGCCGCACGTTAACGAGGTCTCCGGGCCGCAGCGCCCCCAGCCGGTAGAAGACGGCAGGGCCCTGTTTGGTGTCGACATGACCCTCAATGACCGACGTGCCGATCTGGCCGGGGGTGACCGAGTACTTGTACCAGGCCGCCAGGCTGGGCCGTTGCAGTGGCGGTACCTGCATGGTGCCGTCGGGCTTGACGCCAAGGCGCAGGAGTACCGAGTGCACGCCTATGGCCGGGATCTCGATGGAGACCGGCGGTGAGTGCCGCAGCGACAGCCACCACGCCTTGCCCGCGGGCCCGGTGGCGCCCGCCGCCGCCAGAGAGGGCTGCGGCGCATGCTGCTGGGCAGCGACCGCGGCGCCGACAGCGGCGGCCCCGCCCACGATGAGAAGGGCACCGGCCACTCCGGCAACACGGGAACGCAGGCCTCCAGGCTTAGGGGGCCTAGGAGGCCTGGGGGGCTTGGGAGGCCTGGGGGATGAGGGAGCGAACCTGCCCTCCGGCCAGGACATGACCACGCGGAACCCGGCTATGCGCCGCCGCTCCGCGCCCCTCAATGCGGTCTCCTTGCCTTCCTCGAAGTGATCTTCTCGCGTAGCCTGATATCACAGTGATGAGCAAACCATTACGTGTCTTTAGTGCCCGCTGGTCTCTCTTTTATGGCCGGCGGCGCCTTTCAAGGACCGTCCTCGGCTGCGCCGCCCTGGCGATATTCGCTCTTGCGTCAGTCTCGGCCTGCTCATCAAGCTCGACACCGACGACACCGCCTCCGTTCGCAACCGGCACGCCCACGCCGACGCCTACGCCGACGGAGACCCCTACGCCGACGGAGACCCCCACGCCCACGGAGACCCCTACGCCGACAGCCACGCCTACGGAGACGCCGACGCCGACACCCACGCCTACGGAGACGCCCACGCCCACGCCCACACCGACGGAGACACCCACGCCCACGCCCACGCCGACGGAGACGCCCACGCCCACGCCGACGCCCACCCCGTCGGATACCTCCATCCCCGCTGAGGCACCGGGCACGGGCGGCGGTGGGACGGCCGGGTTCCAGCACGTCCTGCTGTTCTACCTCGGCGTACTGGCGATCTTGGCCGGTGCCGGGGGCATTGCCTATCGGAGAAAGGTCATGCGCGACCGCTGACACCCTGGCCACGGCCGGCGTAGAGCATGTCTTACAGATGTCCAGCCGGCCGTGCGCCCGCTCGCGGCGGCGCAGATCGATAAGGCACCCCCCTAACGATCGGGCGGGGCGAACATGCCGCCAGCCCCCTCCACCAGCATCGTCATCTCGTACGCGACCGTGTCGAGGTCGGCAGTGGCGGTGGCGAGCACGGCGAGGCTTGATCCTTGATCGATCGCCATGATCACGAGCGTGCTGCGTGCCATGGTTACCAGGGCTTGGGTGACAGCGCCGCCGTCGAACGTCCGGGCCGCCGCACCGGCCAGGCCGATCAGGCCGGCGGTTAGCGCGGACAGTTGCTCGAGCTGATCGGGATTTGTCCGGTCGGACGCCGCCAGTAAGACGCCGTCCGAGGCCACCACGGAGGCCCGCAGGACGCCGGGGACGCGCTCGACGAAATCTGTGAGGACCCGGTCAGGGTCCTGGGGGTCCAGGGCCGGATCGCGTGCTTCGCCCTCAGGCATCCTGTCCCGGCGGCGCGCTGCGGTTCATCTCGGCCGTCGCCCGCGCCCGGCGGGAGCCGCGCTGGAAGCCTGCCAGCTTGTCGCGCGCGGTCTCCGCCGATTCGGCCGCCGGAGCCTCCTGGGTCTCCTGGTCAACCGCCGCGCCCCGAACCTGGCCGGAATCCGGAATGCGCTGCGGCAGCCCGGGGAAGGGCGGGGGACCCGCCACCGGAGGCCGGGCGTGACCGTTGCCCTCGCCCCAGGACGCCGGTGGCCCGGCAGGCTGTTCCGCCGGTGGCCCGTCGGCCTGTTGCTCGCTGGCCCGGGGCAGGTCGGAGCCGAAGGCATGGAGGTAGCCGGATCGGATGGACTCGAAGATGGGCGGGCCGTCACCCAGGTCGGCGTCCACCGGATCGGGTTCGATCACGGCGGTGGAGGTTTCCGGGACCGGTGATGGCACCGGCGCGGCCGCCATCGCCGGGACGCCCTCGAGTTCGCCGGCCTCGGGTTCGCCGGCATCCTGTTCGTCGGTCTCCAGGGCGGGGGGAGTCTCCGGTCCGGAGGCGAACCGGACAGGCAGTTCCATAACCCTGCCGTCGGCTTCGTCGCTGGCCCTGGTCAAGGAGGCCTCGTCGGCCCGTCCCTGCCAGCTGCCGTGCACGTTGCCCAGCGAGATCAGCGCGGCAGGAAGGTATACCTCGGCCGTGGTACCGCCGTCCAGCGGCCTGCCCAGGGTCACCGTGATGCCGTGCCGTGCCGCCAGGAGCGCGACGGCGAACAAGCCCATGCGCCGGGCTACCGCCGTGTCCGCGGGGGCGGGGTTGTCCAGCTGCCAGTTGAACAGCGCCAGTTCCTCCTCGGACATCCCCGGTCCGCCGTCGGTGATGGTGACGAGCGAGCCGCCACCGACCATCGCATGCCCGGACACGAGAACCTGGGTCGTCTCGGGAGAAAACGTGGTGGCGTTCTCCAGCAGTTCGGCGAGCAGGTGCACGGTGTCGGTCGCAGCGCTCCCGCTGAGATAGACACCTTGCTGGACCTCCAGAATGACCCTGCCGTAGTCCTCTATCTCGGACGCTGCGGCGCGCAGCACGTCCACCAGGGCGAGCGGCCCGGCCGGGCGCGGCGGCTCATGGCCGCCCAGGACGAGCGCGCTGTCTGAGTTGCGCCAGATCCGGGTGGCCAGATGGTCCATCTCGAACAGCTTGGCCAGCCGTTCGGGGTCGTCCTCGCTGAGTTCCATGCTGTCGATCTGGCGGAGCAGCTGTTCCAGCAGCGAATGGCTGCGCAGGGAGAAGCCGGCGGATACGTCGCCGGCGGTGATGGCCAGGGGTGCCTGGGGGCTTTCCAGGGCCGCTGGTTCAAGCAGTCTCCGTCGGCGGACCCAGGACCTTGCGGCGAAGATGGTACCCAGCAGGATGAGAGCAAGGACGCCAAGGGCGGCGGCGCCGGTAACGATCGCGGACCGCGTCCCGCTGTGCTGCTGGGACCGGGCGTCGGCGGTGACCCATTCCGCCAGCTGCTGCTGGGCATGACCCATCCAGCCGATCGTGTCGGACATCCCGGCCGACCACTGCTGGCTGGCCCGCGGGCCGAGGGCCAGCGCGCCATTGCCAGCCGCGATGGCCTGCTCCTCGACCGCCTGCGCCTGCCGGGCCTTCGGGCTGGCCAATGTCGCGGTCAGTGCCCGGCTCTCCTCCGGGGTCGCCGAGGTGCCGAACAAGGCCTGGTCACTGGCCTCCTGGGCCTGCGCGGTGGTCAGCGCGGTGAGCGCCCCCGGCCCGAATCGGCCCCCGGCAAGCGCCACAGCGAGGATGGCCTGCTGCTGCGAGGCATGATCGAGCATCCTGGACAGCGAGCCGAGTGCCCGCACGGTGGTGATGAGCGTGGGGTTGTCGCTCAGGTCGGCGATGCCGTCGTTGATGGGAAGCAGGCCCGAAATCGCCGCGGAGTACCCGGTTACCGCGGCCAGCGGGGAAGCCTGGCTCTGTATCGCCTGTCTGCGCAGGCCGGGCAGCTTGCCGATGCTGGCCAGGACCTGGGCCGCGTTGGCTCGCGTCTGGGCCGGGTATCCGTTGCCAAGCTGGGAGACCAGCCGGCGAACCTCGGCCGCCCGGGCATCGGTGATCGCGTACTGCTGGTGCAGGGCGGCAAGGCCGGCGGTCGGCTGCCCTTCGGAGATGAACGTGGCCGTGCCGGACCGCTCGTCCGCCATTGCCCGCGCCAAGCCGGTGACCTGCTGGCCCAGCGCCGCGAGTTGCCCGACCTGGCCATAGGCTCCGGCGCCGCGCGTCGCGCCGCTGACCCACAGCCCGGTGAGGGCCAGGGCCAAGACCGCCGGAATGGCGACCAGGATGATCAGCAGGCGCCCGGCCCGCCGGTTCCGCAGCGCCAGCGCGGGGTCGGCGGCGCGCTGAGCGGCCATGGCATCAGAAGGGACGACCTCGGCAGAAGGGGGCTGGGTCACTGCGTCTCCGCGTCTATTTCCGGCAGGTACTTCGAGGCAACAGGCGAATCTCCAGGCCGCCTTGTACAAGTGGCGCGAGTGATCACTTTCCCCGGGTTCCTCTCCCGACAATACCTCCGTGCCCGTCTGCGACGATACGGTCTCGCTGGGTCGTCTGCTCCTGGTCAGGATGGTAAGAGTCCCGTTATGGCACCCGGATCACCGCCCGCCCGGGGACGATCCGGAGGTGGCCTGGGAGTTGTGTGGCCCAAGTGGTGCACGATACGAACGGGCCGATGTGCGGGAATCAGCTCTGGCGAATCGGTGAGTGCTGACACGCGTGGTGACAGTGTCGCGGCCGGGCCTGGGCGCCCGCGCCAGCAGGCGGGCTAGGGCGCCCGCGCCAGCAGGTCCGAGGCGGCCTTCTCGATGCCGGCCTCGGATACCAGTACGTGAGCGGCGGCGGTGCCGAGCGGGATGAAGCTGTCCATGGCGGTGATCCGCCCGGTCCGGCCGCCATAGCCCGCGTCGGCCAGCGCGGTGATCACGGCCTCCGAGACACCGCCCGAGCGGCGGGTTTCGTCGACGACGAGGACCCGCCCGGTGGCGTCGGCCTCGCGCAGCAGGTCCTCAACGGGCAGTGGCGCCAGCCACCGAAGGTCCAGGACGCGGGCGCCGATCCCGGTCTCGGCCAGCCGCCTGGCCACCCGCAGCGACATCGGCACCCCGTTGCCGAAGGTCACGAGCGTGAGGTCCGAACCGTTGCCGTAGGTGCGGCCGCGGCCGATCGGCACGTGCGCGCCCGCCCATTGATCAGGCGCGCCGTACGGGGACAGCCAGCCGCCGTCGCCGGGCTCATACAGGTCGCGCGTGTGGTACAGGGCGATCGGCTCCAGGAACACGCAGACCGAGCCGTCGACGTCGGCGGCAGCCAGACATGTCCGCAGCATCGCCGCGGCGTCGTCACCGCGGGCCGGAACGGCGACCACCAGGCCGGGAATGTCGCGCAGCACGGCAACCGCGTTGTCGTTGTGGAAATGCCCGCCGAAGCCCTTCTGGTAAGCCAGGCCAGCCACCCGGACCACCATGGGGTTGCGGAATTGCCCGGAAGAGAAGAACTGCAGGCTGGCCGCCTCGCCGCGGAGCTGGTCTTCGGCGTTGTGCAGGTAGGCAAGGTACTGGATCTCCGGCACCGGAAGCAGCCCGGAGACGCCGGCGCCGAGCCCGAGTCCGAGGATCGACTGCTCATCGAGCAGCGTGTCGAAGACCCGGCCAGCGCCGAACCGGCGGGCCAGACCGCGGGTGACCCCGTAGACCCCGCCCTTGCGCCCGACGTCCTCGCCGAAGACCAGCAGGTGCGGGTAGGACGCCAGGGCGTCGGCGAGGGCGCGGTCGATGCTGTCCGCCAGCGTGAGGCGCCCCGCGGCCTCGGGCAGCCGGTCGCCGAAGGCTTGTGCGCGCGCCCTGGGATCGCCGGCCTGGGCCGCGCGCCGGGCGACCTGATCGGGGTGGCGCGGCGCGAGCGGTGCCGTGATCTCCTCACTGCTGGACAAATGCCTGTGCGTGATGGCCTCGTCGGCGGCGGCGCGGACTTGGCTGCGCATCGCCTCGTAGCGATCCACGACCTCGGCCGGGGTGAGCAGCCCGGCGCCGACGAGCAGCCGTGCGGTGCCGAGCAGCGGGTCGCGCTCGTAGTCCGCCGCGATCTCGCCAGCGCTGCGGTAGCTCACCTCGGCGTCCGAACCGGCGTGCGCCATGAATCGCACCACGCTCACGTGCAGGAACGCGGGCGCGCGCTTGGTGCGCACGTAGTCCGCGGCGGCGAGGGCGGCGTCATAGCAGCCGGCGAGGTCGGTGCCGTCGGCGTAGAAGTACCGCATCGGCGGCCGGTTGGAGTAGTCCGCCGCGATCCAGCCCGCTGGCGTCCGGACGCTGATGCCCATGCCGTTGTCCTCGCAGACGAACAGCACCGGCATGGGCAGGCCCTGATAGGCGACCTGGCAGGCGGTGTTGATGGCCCCGGTCGCGGTCGAGTGGTTGGCCGAGGCGTCGCCGAAGCTGGTCACGGCGATGGCATCGCGCGGCCATCGCGAGGCCACGCCGAGCTTGCGGGCGCGGTCGATGGCAAAGGCGACGCCGACGGCGCGCGGCAGGTGCGAGGCGATGGTCGAGGTCTGCGGGATCACCGCGAGGTCAGCGTGGCCGAAAACCTTGTGCCTGCCGCCCGCGATCGGCTCGTCGGCCGCCCCCACCAGCCCGAGCAGGACGTCGCGCAGCGGGTCGGCGCCGGGCACCTGCGCGGCGCGCGCCAGGTAGAACGCGCCGGAGCGGTAATGCAGCAAGGCCGGGTCCGTCGGGCGCAGGGCGGCCGCCACCGCCGCGTTGGCCTCATGCCCCGACGACCCGATCGTGTAGAAGCCGTGGCCAGCGGCCCGCAGGTAGCGCGCGGCGAGGTCGAGGTGGCGGTTGCCGAGCTGGGCGTCGAACAGCGCCAGCGCCAGGCCGCCGGTGAGCTGACTGCCCGGCCGCACCGGAGCGGCCGGGTCGGCCGGTTGAGCCCTGGGCGCAGACGCGGCGGGGGCGAGCGTCCTGGCCCTGTTGAGGAAGAAGTGGTCGAGCGCTTCCTCGGGAGAGTGCTCGCTCATCCGCCTGGATCCTGCCGCGGGGGTCAGTCGGCGAGCCGGAACGACTCGTCGGGGGCCAGCTCGGTGACATCCATCTGAGCCTTCTGCAACCGCCCGGAGTAGTCCCAGTTCATCGACTGCCACCGGGTGAACTGGTCGAGCACCCACACGCCCGACTGGCGCGACCCGTTGCCGGACTTGCCGTTGCCGCCGAACGGCAGGTGCGCTTCCGCGCCGGAGGTGGAGTTGTTGATGCTCACCATGCCGGCCGAGATGCCCCGGCGGAACGCGAAGACCTCGGCAGGGTCGTTCGTGTAGATCGACGATGACAGTCCGTAGCCAGGGAGGTTGGCCAGCCGGATCGCCGCGCCCAGGTCACGGTAGGTCGTGACGCCAACCATCGGGCCGAATGTCTCGTTGAGGAAGATCGCATCGTCCTCGCGGACCCCGTCGACGATCGTGGGGTGGTAGAAGATCCCGGCGTCCGGGTCGCCGCTAAAACCCTCCCGCGGGCTGGCGGCCGTGATCCGGCCGGTCGCGGTGGACCCCAGCACGCTGTGATGCGGCTGGATCCACCCGAGGTAGTCCTCGAACCGCTCGGCGAACTTCTCATCCAGCATCGGGCCGTACACCACGTCGCCGAACGGGTCGCCGACGGTGGCCTGCCGGGTCGCCTTGTCGAATCGCGCGAGGAAGTCGTCGTGGGCGCTCTCGTGCACGATCACGGTTCCCAGCGACGTGCACCGCTGCCCGGCGGTGCCGAACCCGGAGAACAGCGCCGCCTCCACCGCGAGGTCGAGATCCGCGCTGGGCGTCACGACCATCGGGTTCTTGCCGCCAAGTTCCAGGCAGGCCGACTGCATGTGCCGGCCGGTAAGCTCGCCGATCCGGGACCCGACCGCGCTGGACCCGGTGAAGCCGACCTTGTCGACCAACCCCTCGGCCAGCGCCCGCTCCAGCCCGGCGAACGTTGCCTCGCCGCCGGTGAGGACCAGGTTCAGGACGCCGTCGGGCAGCCCGCCGCCGTGCACGAGCAGGTCGAACAGGGCCGCGCCGCAGGCGGGGGAGTAGTCGGCCGGCTTCCACACCACGGTGTTCCCGCACAGCAGGGCAGGGATGAGATACCACGACGGCACGGCGACCGGGAAGTTGCCGGCGGTGATGACGCTCACCACGCCGACCGGGTTGCGGAACGTGAACAGCTGCTTGTCCGGCATCTCGCTCGGCACCGTCTGGCCGTAGAGCCTGCGTCCTTCGCCCAGGAAGAAGTCGCAGGTGTCGACGATCTCGCGTACCTCGCCGAGCGCCTCCGGGTACGGCTTGCCGATCTCCCGGGTCACCAGCCTGGCCAGCGACTCAGCGTTGGCCTCGACCACGCGGCCGATGTGGGCGATCGCGCGGCCGCGCACCGGCGCCGGCACGTCCGCCCAGGCCTGCTGCGCCCGCCGGGCCGCTTGTGCGGCGGCGGCGAACGTGCCCGCATCCCCGGGCGACACGTCGGCGACAACCTCGCTGGTCCGGGCGGGATTGGTGGATGCATACGGTACGCCGGCCGCGCTTGCCGGGGATCCGGCAATGATCGAGGTGATATTCCGGCTCATCACGGCCTCATCTCATCCGTTGCGGGCAGGTCATGCGTTGCTGGCGACCATGCGTTGCTGGCGGTCATGCGTTGCTGGCGGCGCCCAGCCGGCCGAGCACCTCGTCGAAAGCCCGCACGCCAATTTTCAGTTCGTCCGTCGTGACGTTCAGGGCTGGACGGAACCGGATGGTGCGCTCGCCACAGGGCAGCACCAGCACCTGCATCCCGCGCAGCCTGGTGATGACGTCGTCGCGCACGCTGGTGTCGGGCAGGTCGATCGCGCACATCAGGCCGCGCCCGCGGGCGTTGCTGACGAGCGTGGCGTGCCGGTCGGCCAGGCCCTGCAGCTCATTGAGGAGGTAGCCGCCTGTCTTCGCCGCATGGTCGAACAGGCCCTCGGCCTCGATGATCTCCAGGATCCGGCGCGAGCGCACCATGTCGGTCAGGCCGCCGCCCCAGGTGGAGTTGATCCGGCTGGATACGTGGAACACGTTGTCGGCGACCTCGTCGACTCGGCGGCCCGCCATGATGCCGCCAAGCTGCACCTTCTTGCCGAACGCCACGACGTCGGGCTCGAGGCCGAGCTGCTGGTAAGCCCATGCCGTGCCGGTGGTCCCTACGCCGGTCTGCACCTCGTCGAGCACGAACAGCGCCTCGTAGGTGTGGCACAGCGCCTGCATCGCCTGCAGGAACTCGGGGCGCATATGGTTGTCGCCGCCCTCGGCCTGGACCGGCTCGGCGATGAAGCACGCGATGTCGTGCGGGTTGCTCTCGAACGCCGCGCGCGCCTGGGCCAGGGTGTGCTCCTCGGCGGCCTCGACGGCGGCGCGGTGCGTCTCGAGCGGGAAGGTGACGGCAGGCACGTCGATGCGCGGCCAGTCGAAGGCGGGGAACCTGTCGGTCTTGGCCGGGTCGGTGTTGGTCAGCGACATCGTGTAACCGGACCGGCCATGGAACGCACGGGTCAGGTGCATCACCTTGGTGCCGAGGTTCCGGGAACGGCCCGCTGCCTCGTTGCGGCGGCTCTTCCAGTCGAAGGCCGTTTTCAGCGCATTCTCGACCGCGAGGGCACCGCCCTCCACGAAGAACAGGTGCGGCAGCGCCGGGTCGCCGAGCACCCGGGCGAAGGTTTCGACGAAGTCCGCGAGGTGCGTCGTGTACATGTCCGGGTTGGCCGGCTTGCTGACGGCCACCTTGGCGAGCAGCGCCATGAACCCTTGGTCGTCCACGATGCCCGGCGGGTTGGCGCCGAGCGGCGCGGACGCGAATTGGGTGTAAAGGTCGAGGTACTCCGTGCCGTCGCGGGCATCGACCAGCCAGCTGCCGTGACTGCGCTCCGCGTCGAGAACCAGCCGGTACCCGTCGACCAGCAGATGCTCGGCGAGGCGCTCATGCACCTCAGCTGGCGGCACGTGCACGCTGTGAAACTCGCTCATGCGCCTCCCCACGTCATGCTCATGCGCCTCCCCACGTAATGCAGACAGCCTAGCGTCCGCTCGGTAACAGCCAGGACCTGCGGTTGCGCCGGGTTCTTCAAGCTCAGCGCCCACGCGGCAGCGTGCCAGGATCTGCGGCTGCGGCTGGTGCTTCAAGCTCAGCACACCGATCGTGGCCAAGCTGAAGGCGGGCCGGGATCTAGGCGGCTCCGGCCTGCGGGCCTGCGTCGTTGTCTTCCAGCGGGTGATCCGTCAACGGCTGCGTTGCGCTCCAGCCGTTATTGCCGCCCGCCAACGCGGTGAGCGCGTGCACCCAGCCCGCCATGCGGCGGCGGCTGTGGCTTACCACGCCGCGCGATCTGGCGACATCGGCCAGCGCGGATGAGCTCCTGGCCTGCACGGATGGGTTCCTGGCCCGGACGGATGAGCTCCCGCCATCGAAGGGCCCGGGTGGTGTGCTGCCACCGCTGGCCTCTGGCTCGGGGCCGGGTATCCACGGCCACCTCACACCGTGAAGCTGCTGGCAGGCTGGGCACAGCAGGCGGCCGAACGTGTCCGTACACCAGCCGGCAGCCAGCGCCCGTGCCCGGTTGTCCGCCTCCCCCAGGGCAGCCGGGTCGGTGTACTCCGCCCCGCAGCCCATGAAGTCGCAGCAAGTGGCAGGCAACCGGATCTGGTCACCGATGACACAGTGTTCGGTCACCGTCATAGGATCAAGCAGCGGGTCACGGCGGGCAGCAGGCTGGGCCGCCTCGGCCTCTGCCGGAAGGCGTGCCAATCCCCGGTCAGCCGTTCGGCCCGGCCAGCGTCCCACCGTCAGCGACCGGGCGTGCCTCGGCAACGTCCTCGGGCTCACCTGCCCCTCCCCGAACCCTGTCCATGCCGCACAGCACGGCAACAGGAAGAGCCCTGGCAGCGGAGGCCCGCCGGATATGTCCGGCCGCGGCGCCAGGGCGTACCTCGTTTGCAAGAACGCGCAATGGGCGCTCTGCGTTACTCCACCGGTCAGTCGTGAGCCAACTGCTGGACAGCTTGATTACCGGAAGTCCTTCGCCTGCCATTCCCAGCAGAACCCGACGACGGCCTTCTCGATGGCCCGAAGGTAGCGGTGTACCTCGTGCTGGCTGCCCGGCGTCGCGGGTTCACGCTCGATGATGTCCCCGTCCACCCCGTCCCAGACCGCCCACCAGACGCGTGCAGGCAGCATTTGCGGGTGAAATTCCACGCGGATATCGAAGTTCTCCAGCCGCCGCATGACGGCCCGGCGGAACTCCCGCTCGTGCGGATCGGCCAGGTTTCCCGGATAACGGTAGGTCGTCACGTACTCGAGGCTTGTGGTCTCGCCAGCGGACAGTTCCCTGGCAAGGGGGATTGTCGCGGCGTACACATGGTCGCTGATCTGGTAAACGTCACCGGACACATCGCCGCACCCCTGCCCGACCTCCAGCGTCAGGGCGTTGGTGTCATACAGGTAGGGGATGCGGCTGAGGCCGTCGGCGATCGCCTCAACGACCTGCAGCGTGCGCGTTCGCTCGATGCGGCCGTCCGATCCGACGTAGACGTGATCGTGCATGGATACGGTCTGGTGGCGGCGTGAGCCGAAGGCCGAGCGCAGTTCTTCCTCGGTCTTGGCTCCCACGGCTCGCGGCCCGGAGAGGACGCTGATCCTGCCCGAGCCCTCCCACAGCCGCCACAGCCGGTCGGCCTGCTCGCCGGAGATCCCGAATGCGTCGATGAACAAGGCCAGCGTCGGCCGGCTCAGCAGCGCGCCAGACAGCGCCCGGCCAACGGTGTCCTTCAGCTGGCGAGGTAGCGCATCCTCGTCGCCGGCCGCGCGCGGATGGCTCCATAGGTACCGGGCAAGCACCTGCGCAACGGCCAGCTGGGTGATCTCACCGGGCCGGGAGCGCACTACATCCCGCTCCCATAGCCGGCGATAGGGGCCTTGCTCAGCCAGTAACTCGTGCAGGAACCTGGCGGCTGCACGACGGCCGGCTGAAGGCCGGGCGTTACTCACCTGTGCACGTCCTTGTGCTTGTTTGCTCGTCCTTGTGCTTGTTGCGAACTTACTGCGATATTCACCCGATACCTTACGAACGCACGGCATCGGCAGGGGGGGCGGGGCCCGTCGGCCCGCCGCTACGGTGGCGGGCCGAAGGGCCTCTCGGGCCGAGCGCCTCTCGGGCCGGAGAGCCGCTATCGGCTAGAAGCCTGATACCTCTGCGCTTCGGCGTTGGACCTCTGATAAATCCTGGCTCCGGGTTCCAGCGGCCTGACCTGGGGCACGTGTAGAGGGTGTGCAACTGATCTTTGATGCTGTTGCCGCAGCGGCCGCGCTGGTTGCCCTGATCATCGCCTGCTGGCGCGTCTCCGGGGCCATCGCTGCGCTGGACAGGGTCAAGGCCCGGCTTGAGGAGACCCGGGTATTCAACGAGCGGTTCAGGGCGGCGGGCACACAGATCGGTGACGAACGGGCCGCCATCCGGCTGGCCGGGGTGGGCGCGATCGCGGAGCTCGCCGATGACTGGCCCGAGTATCGGCAGGCCTGTGTCGCCGTGCTCTGTTCGTACCTGCGGGCGCCAAATTCGCCGGACACCGGCCCGGGTACCCCACTGGAGGAACGGCTGAAGGCCGATTCCGCCCGCGACGGCCGCTACGCTGTTCTCAAGATCATCACAGCTCACCTCAGGCCAAGCGCTGAGGTCTCGTGGCGGAGCCTGGACCTTGACTTCACCGGTGTGTTGTTTGACGGCGGGGACTTTTCCGGCGCCGAGTTCTCCGGTGGTGAGGTCAGCTTCGCCGGTGCCCGGTTCTGCGGTGGCGAGGTCAGTTTCGCCGGTGTCCGGTTTTCCGGTGGTGAGGTCAGTTTCGCCGGTGCGGAGTTCTCTGGTGGCAAGGTGAGCTTCGCCGGGGCGGAGTTCTCTTGTGGTGAGGTCGGCTTCGCCGGTGCCCGGTTTTCCGGCGGCGAGGTGAGTTTCGCCGGTGCCTGGTTCTCCGGTGCTGACGTCAGTTTCGCTGGTGCGGAGTTCTCTGGTAGCCACGCAAGCTTCG
>Ga0306920_100008938_pt1 | contig 13345 bp, 10 predicted proteins | sample flu12Cox44000170_FD_204666 | JGI IMG/M metagenome (GOLD analysis project Ga0306920, IMG submission 204666) | Lab enrichment of tropical soil microbial communities from Luquillo Experimental Forest, Puerto Rico - flux4day.12C.oxic.44.000.170 (v2)... | ecosystem: Environmental > Terrestrial >... | reverse complement strand
TGTCTCAAGCGGTTGGGATTCCGTATCGAAGTGGCGGATGATCCGGCCGAGCCGGCCAACCGCACCCTCACGGTTTACGGATGCGGCGGGAGAATCCCCAACGCCGGCACGCTGGCGCAGCCGCTCGAGCTCTTCGTCGAGAATGCCGGCACGGCTGCGCGCTTCTTGCCGCCCTTCCTGTGTCTCGGCCAAGGCGCCTACCGCGTGAGCGGTGTCCCGCGCATGCACGAGCGGCCACAGGCCTCACTGATCCATGCCTTGCGCGAACTCGGTTATCGCATCGACAGCGCAAACGACCGCCTCCCTGCCGTCATTCACGGCGCCGGCCCGCGTCACGGCGCAACATGCAGCGTGAGTGTCGAAGAAAGCTCGCAGTTTGCATCGGCACTGCTTCTCAGCGAACGCATCGGCGGCTGGAGGGTCAGCGTAACCGGCGGCAACGAGGATGAATTACCCTACGTCGACATGACACGGCGCTTGGTGAGCGATTTTCCCTGGGATGGAGGTGACTATGACGTGGAGCCGGATGCGTCCGGTGCCAGCTATTTCTGGGGGGCTCATTGGCTTCTGCGTGACAGCGGGAGCCGCATCACTGTGATGCCTGCCCCTGCGAGCGGCATGCAGGTCGACCAGAAGTTTTGCCATCTCATCCTTGAACAGGCGTGGCAGCCCGTTTTTTCCCGCAGCACGGACTTGGCCGACAGCATCATGACCGCGATCGTGCTTGCGCCCTTTGCTTCGGCTGCCACGCTGTTCACCGACCTGGGCCGGTTGCGAGTCCAGGAATGCGAACGTGTCGAAGCCTTGCGTACCGAGCTAACCAAATGCGGTGCCCACGTGGAGGAGATCCGTGACTCGCTCAGGATCGATCCTGGCCCTCTGCGCGGGGCGGAGATCGAGACCTACGACGATCACCGCATCGCAATGTGCTTTGGCATGCTTGGGTTGCGGGTGCCTGGAATCCGCCTGCGAAACCCCGCGTGCGTGCGCAAGACCTTCCCCAACTTCTTTGCCAAGCTTGCCGAGCTCGGCGTTGTGATTCGGCATGCTTCGCTCGGCACGCAACTTTCCGGAGACGACCTGTTAGCCTAAATGGCACAGGGCCCATGGAGGTCCCCTATTGGCCCTCCGCGTCATTTTGCGGCGACGGCACCTGGGTTGACGTTGCGGCCGCGGTCACATACATAGCAGCCCGCAACCAGTTTTCGGCTGCCTCGCGACGCTCCCGTTTTTACGGTGCCCCGCCAGCTCCCCAAAAATTGGATGACCTGCCACGCGATGCTCGCGTGATGGGATACGTAAACTCATTAAGGAGGCCATGATGGCCACAGGTACCGTGAAGTTCTTCAATACTCAAAAAGGCTTTGGATTCATCCAGCCGAGCGACGGCAGCAAGGACGTGTTCGTGCACATCAGCGCGGTCGAGCGCGCCGGCATGCGCAGCCTCGTGGAAGGCCAGAAGGTCAGCTACGACGTCGTGACCGAGCGGGGCAAGCAGGCGGCGGCCAATCTGCAAGCCGCGTAACCCCGGATTGGTCCCGATCCACTGAAGCGACAACGCTCGGCTTGACGCCGAGCGTTTTTTGTACGCCTTCTGGAGAGCGACCCATCACGCGCTGAATTCACGCAGCCGTGAGCGGCATCTCATCGGTGATTAAGCTCATGCTCTCAAACAAAGAAACACTCGCGCTGTTCATTGACGGTGCCAATCTCTATGCCACCACGAAATCGCTCGGCTTCGACATCGACTACAAGCGGCTTTTGCGCGAGTTCCAGTCACGCGGCGACCTGCTAAGGGCGTTCTATTACACCGCCGTCATCGAGGATCAGGAATTTTCCTCGATTCGGCCGCTGATCGACTGGCTCGATTACAACGGTTACACGGTCGTGACCAAGCCGACCAAGGAGTTCGTCGACCAGGCCGGCCGCCGTAAGATCAAAGGCAACATGGACATCGAGCTTGCCGTCGATGCTATGGAACTCGCCGGCCAGATCGATCACATGGTGTTGTTCTCCGGCGACGGGGATTTCCGCCCGCTGGTCAAGGCGGTGCAGCGCCGCGGCGTGCGCGTCAGTGTGGTCTCCACCACCTCGACACAGCCGCCGATGATCGCCGATGAGCTGCGCCGCCAGGCCGACCAGTTCGTCGACATCGTCGAGCTGCAGCCCAAGATCAGTCGCGATCCGAGCGAGCGCGCGGCCCGCGAAACCCGCGAGCTGCGGCATCTCTTGCAGCGCGGGACAACCCGGCAGGGCGGCGGTGACGACGACGAAGAATTCGAGAGCTAAGTCCCGAGGGAGGGAAGGGTGGCCGGAGCGTTCCTAGGCGCTGTCTCAGTCGCGCCGGGGAGGCGGGATGATCAGCGGCAACTCACCATCTGCCGAGGCCCGGCGTTCCTGCGGGACCGCATTTCCCCAGGATGGGACAAATCCAAACGCCCGTATCATGGTGTAGCTGCGGTAGCCGACGCGCATTCATCACCTCGTAACCCCAAACCGCACATAAGACGGCAAAAGCGGCGATCCATCCGGCGTTCGCAAGACGTCTTAACATCCAGCAATTCTCACATGCGGACGTGAAGAATATTCCCGGCGCGCGGCGACGGGAATGTCCGGCTTGCTGGCAAGTACGATGTTGTACCCGTTGCCGAACACAAAAACCTTTGATGTGCGCCAAATGATGCGCTCCAAATCTACCATGGTCCGCATGCGTAGCCGAAATTTCCAGAGAAACAGGTGTTGAATGAAGTTGAGAGTTAGGCCCCATGCCCAGAATGGCAATTGCCGGTAGCGGATCGGATCAAAGCCAAGCCGGCGCAACTTAAAGACAAGCAGATTGGCGCCGAGGAAATTGTAACGCCAATTCTCGAAAAATGCGGTGACGCTGCGATAGTCGTGCTCTCGCCGGCAAGCATCGAGCGATCCCGGCGAACGAATGAGCAGCCGCCCGCCAGGCTTGAGTGATCGCCAGCAGCGCGCCAACCACGCGTCCAGGTCCTTGGTGTAGCCGATCGACTCGAACGCGTAGATCGCGTCGAAATGCTCGTTTGCAAGTTCGAGGCGGTCGAAGTCGGAAACAATAGTTTGGACGCGACCGTCAAATTTCTCGAATTTCCGCCGGCAAATGTCCGCCTGCACGGCGGAATTGGTCACGCAGACGATTTCAACGTTGCACCGGGTCGCAAGGTAGTCGGCGGCAGCTCCAGATCCGCATCCCAGGTCTAGGAAGCGCATCCCCTGCCGCACCGGTTTGAGAAGGGCATAGTCCGATTCGTAGGGATGCGTGAAGATCGCGCGCGGAAACACGCACGTGCTGTAATTGTCGTACTCGCTGCGATAGGGGCCAAACACATGGTCGTAGGTACGGTTCTCGTCATCATGCTTCAAAAAATCTTCGGCCTTAGGCGTCCACTCCACAAGTTGCCGCTGTTCGAAGGCATTCAGCGCATGACCGATATTGCCGGCATCCTTCGGATGAATGACGAGAAGATAGAGAATGTAATGAAACAGGTTATAAGCCGCGAACAAGCCGACGGCGGTCGCCATAGCCGCTAAAAATGCCGAACCGAGCACGGATAATTCCCTTCAGCTCGTATGCGTACCGGCGCCTGCGCCAACGCGAACGATTACATCACCTGCGCCCGGTAGGGCGCAATGCGCGAAGCGCATTGCGCCGTACGGCGAAGGGCGACCGGCCTTTCGTTCGTTTCACCGCGACGTAGCGGCCGGATTTCCCGGCGATTGCGCAGGCAAATTCGAGGCAGACATCTCGCTAAGTCCGCTCCGTGCCATAAGCGGACTTACGCGATGCAATAAAGCGGCGTGAGCAGAAGGTTCGGTAATTTAGTCGCGAGCAGGTAATCGACGGCGAGCGCCGGAGCCTGCCGCTCGAAGTCTTCCTCTTCGCGCACCTGTTGGGGAGCCCTCATGGCGTCCAACGGCGCGCGGATGCGCCCATCTTTTGATCCGACCCCGCCGAAAAATTTTGCATTGCACAAACTCATGCCGCAGCGCCGCAAAAATGCGCAATCCACGCCCTCGGTGTGCGTCGAAATGGAAGACTTTTCAGTGGGATAGAGTTGGCACAGGCCTTGCCAAGGCAACTCCGGTGGGAGCCCGCGCTGCGGGAGAATCTACCCAACGGAAAGGAATCCTTGATGAGCAAGCGAAACCCGACGTGGATTTCGAACTGGAACCCTGAGGATCAGGAGTTTTGGAAATCCGAAGGCAAATTCATCGCCCGACGTAATCTCATATGGTCGATTTTCGCCGAGCATCTCGGTTTTTCGATCTGGCTCGTCTGGAGCATCGTCGCAACCAAATTGCCGCAGGCCGGCTTCCATTACACGACGGACCAGTTGTTCCAGCTCGTGGCATTGCCGGGGCTGGTCGGATCTCTCATGCGGTTCCCCTATACGTTTGCAGTCACGACGTTCGGCGGCCGGAATTGGACCGTCTTCAGTGGCGTAGTGCTGTTCATTCCGACGCTTGCGCTCGCCTATTTCGTGACTCAGCCTGACACGCCGTTCTGGCTGATGCTGTTGGTGGCGGCGACAGCAGGGCTCGGCGGCGGCAATTTCGCCTCGAGCATGGCCAATATTTCCTTTTTCTACCCGGACCGCATGAAGGGCTGGGCGCTCGGCTTGAACGCAGCTGGGGGAAATATCGGAGTGAGCGGCGTGCAGTTGCTGACGCCGCTTCTGCTGGGCTTCGGCTTTGTGAGTCTTTATCAGGCAAGGCCGGTCGCGGAAGGCTTCTATCTTCAGAACGCCGGGCTGATGTGGATCCTGCCGCTGACCATCGCAGTGATCGGTGCGTTTCTGTTCATGAACAATCTCACCTCGGCACGCTCGACGTTCAAAGACCAACTCGTCATCGTCAAGCGCAAGCACACCTGGGTGATGTCTTACATCTACATTGGAACGTTCGGCTCTTTTATCGGCTACTCCGCCGCGTTTCCGCTGCTCATAAAGACGCAATTCCCGGAGGTGACGGTCGCCATTGCCTTTCTGGGGCCGCTAGTGGGGTCGCTATCGCGTCCGCTCGGCGGATTGCTCGCGGACAAAATCGGCGGCGCGATCGTGACGTTCTGGAACTTCATCGTCATGGGCGCCGCCACGGTCGGCGTCATGTACTTCGTCGATGTCAACAATTTCGCAGGCTTTCTGACAATGTTCCTAATCCTTTTCATCACGACCGGGATCGGCAACGGCTCGACGTACCGGATGATCCCTGCGATCTTCCGTGAGGAGAAACGTAGAGAGGCGAAGGGCGCGGGCGAGGTCGCGCGCGCGGACTCATTAAAGGCTGCGAGTATCGAGGCCGCCGCGGCGCTCGGATTCATCGGAGCAGTTGGCGCGTGCGGCGGTTATCTAATCCCGCGCGGCTTTGGCGCCTCTATTGCCGCGACCGGTAGTCCTCACCTGGCTCTGGTGGTGTTCCTCGCTTTCTATGCGAGCTGCATCGCGCTCACGTGGTGGTACTACCTGCGCAAGATCACGTTCGCCTCGATCGCGCCGAGCCTCGCGGAAGCGCGCGTGTGAGACAAGGATGAGCTGCCGGCGACCGGCTTGTGGCCGCCGGCACTCGTTTCGATCGATCTCACAGCGAGTGATTGTCCCTGAAAGCACGTATTTGAGGCGCTCATGAGCACGCGCGTAGAAGGCCGGCAGGGAGTTCGTACCACCTGTCCCTATTGCGGGGTCGGATGCGGGCTGATCGTGCAGCCGGATGGCCGCGGCGGTGCCGCGATTGCCGGCGATCCTGCCCATCCCGCAAATTTTGCGCGCATCTGTTCAAAGGGAGCGGCGCTCGGGGAGACGCTCGGCGGCGAAGGACGATTGCTGCATCCTATGTTGCGACAACCCGACGGCAAGCTGGCACGCATCAGTTGGGACGTCGCTCTCGATCGCGTCGCGCACCGCTTCACGGAAATCGTCGAGCGGCATGGGCCGAACGCGGTCGCCTTCTATTTATCGGGCCAGCTCCTCACCGAGGATTATTACGTGGCCAACAAGCTCATGAAGGGCTTTGTCGGTTCGGCCAATGTCGACACAAACTCGCGACTGTGCATGGCTTCCTCAGTAGCCGGCCACCGCCGCGCCTTCGGCAGCGATACCGTGCCCGGCACCTATGCCGATCTCGACGAAGCCGAGCTGATCGTGCTCGTCGGGTCGAATGCCGCCTGGTGCCACCCGGTGCTGTTTCAGCGCATGATGCTCAACAAGTCTTTACGTCGCGCCCGCCTCGTCGTCATCGATCCGCGCCGGACGGCAACCGCCGAAGAGGCGGATTTATTCCTTCCCATCGCGCCGGGCGGCGATACCGCCCTGTTCTGCGGGCTGCTCGTGCATCTGGCCGAGGCGCACGCGCTCGACTATCGATACATCGACGCGCACACGAGCGGCTTCGAAACCACACTTGCGCGGGCGCGCAGCATCGCGCCCGATATCGCCGCTACCGCTTGTGCAACCGGCCTGGCATCGGCGGATGTCGCGCGTTTTTTCCAGCTTTTTTGCGCCAGCGAGCGGGTCGTCACCTGCTACTCGCAAGGCGTCAATCAATCGGCGCAGGGTACCGACAAAGTCAACGCCATCATCAATTGCCATCTCGCCACTGGCCGCATTGGTCGCGCCGGCATCGGGCCGTTCTCGCTCACCGGCCAGCCCAACGCCATGGGCGGTCGCGAAGTCGGCGGGTTGGCAAATCAGCTTGCCGCCCACATGGGGTTTTCGCCACTGGATGTGGACCGGGTGTGTCGATTCTGGAAAGCGCCCTGCATGGCAACACGGGAAGGTCTCAAGGCCGTGCAGATGTTCGAGGCGGTCGCGCGCGGCAAGATCAAGGCGCTCTGGGTGATGGCGACGAACCCTGCGGTGTCTCTGCCGCGCGCCGGCGCCATGCGCAACGCGCTCAAGAACCTCGAACTTTTCGTTGTCTCCGAGAACGTCATGTCGAACGACACCGTGGACACCGCCCATCTCCTGCTGCCGGCTGCGGCTTGGGGCGAGAAGGACGGCACCGTCACCAATTCGGAGCGGCGCATCTCGCGGCAACGCGCATTCCTGTCACCGCCCGGCGAGGCCAGGCCCGACTGGTGGATCGTCGCGCAAGTCGCGCGCCGCATGGGATTTGCCGATGCATTCGGCTATGTTACGCCCGCCGATATTTTTCGCGAGCACGCCGCACTCTCAGCATTCGAAAACGATGGGACGCGTGACTTCGACCTCAGCGGTCTTGCCGCGATCTCAGACGCCGACTACGACGCGCTCGATCCGGTACAATGGCCGGTTCGCGCCGGCGATCAGGTAGAGGAGCGGCGCTTTTTCGCGGCCGGCGGGTTTTTCACGCCCGACCGCAAAGCGCAATTCGTTCCGCCCGAGCCGCCCGCGCTAAAGGAAGAAACGACGTCGCTTTACCCGTTCCGGCTTAATACCGGACGTATCCGCGATCAATGGCACAGCATGACGCGCTCCGGCTTGAGCGCACGGCTGTCCATGCATCGGCCCGAACCGTTTGTGGAGGTACATCCAGCAGATGCACGTGCAGCCGGGCTTGCCGACGGCGCCTTTGCACGGATCTCCACGGCACACGGCGCCTGCATCATGAAGGTCATTGTCAGCGATGGCCAACAAGCGGGCTCGTTGTTCGTCCCGATTCACTGGAGCGATGCGACCGCCTCGTGTGCGCGCGTGGGCGATCTCGTCGCGCCGCACACCGATCCCCACTCGGGACAGCCGGAGGCAAAAGCTACACCAGCTGCGATCGCCCCGGTTTCCTTCTCTCTGCGGGGCTTCGTGCGAACGCGCCATCCGCTCACATTCCCGCAGGCTACGTGGTGGGCGCGCGCCGCAGTTGCGCAATGCATCGAATATCGGCTGGCAACGAGCCTTGGCCCATTGCACTGGCATGATTTTGCGCAACGCGTTTTCGCCGGTCGCGGACGGTTCGCGGACCGGCTCGCCGGCGGCACCTACAGCGCCGGCGCCTTTGTCGACGACGAGCTTCATGGGTGCCTTTGTGTGGGCCCAGTGGACGAACCCCTACAATTCGCACTGTCGGCTGCAGATGGGCCGGATGAAGACGGATCGGCGTCGGCGCGCCGATTGCATGAATCCATCCGGGCTGCCGAGCCCGTCGTCTGCGCGTGTTTTCAGGTCAAGCTCGATAGCGTCCGCAAAGCTATCGCTTGCGGCGAGACGAGCACGCTCGTGCAGATTGGTAAAAAATTACGCGCCGGCACGAACTGTGGGTCGTGCATAGCCGAGCTGAAAAGGCTCATCAAACATGAACGACTCGCGGCGACGCAAGCGCTGGCCGGCACGCGATTGGAGTGACACTCGAGACCGCTGCACTGCGGGATTTTGACCGGGCTCATGTCCGCTTTGGGTCAAAAGCAGACAACTGACCTAATGTCGCGAAGTCGAGGGTGTCCGCTTTACCCCAAAAGCGGACACCGGTTTACTCCCACCGCTCTTGGCAAAATGCCGCCATCGTCGCTTCGCGCGTCGCGGCAAAAAGCACATTTTGTGATCGGCATCACAGCGCAGCCGCAACCGCGCGGCTAGCATCGTTATCGTCGATCGTTACTTACGCAGTTCTCCCGATCGACGTTCCTCCTCGGTAACTAAGCCCCGTTCGCGCGGGGCTTTTTTTACAGCCCTCGTTGTTGAGGCCACCGTTTCTAATCTGCAGGTCGCGAATCCTGCTCCTGCATCAGCGGCGCGAGCTTGTCGAAGTACTTTTGCACCAGCGCGATGTTTTCCTTGAATTGAATCGGCTTTGCCGTCTTCAGCGCCGCCGCAAGGTCCGCCAACTCCTCTTTCTTTTCCGCCTCCGAGACGGATTTGTCGGCCTTGAGGCTGTCGATCTCCTTCTTGAGCCGTTCGGGCGGCTCGGTGAACTGCTTGGTCTGCGGATCGATGCCGAAAAAGACCAGCGAGACGTTGCCCCACACGTTGTCGTATTCGTCGAGGCTCGCAAAGCCGCTCTTCTTGGCGAGCGCCGCGGCCTGCGCGTCCACCTTCGGATCCGGCTTGTCCGGATTCGCGCCCTCGTAGAGCTGGGCCATGCCCTTGGCGGCGGCCAGCAAGCTTTCGATTTGCTTCTCGGTGAGCTTGATCTGTTTTACCTCCTGCGCAGTGGCCGCGCCGGAATCAAACAGCGCGAGCGCAAGCAGCGCCGAGAACAACGCACCCAAAAACCCCCGGCGCGTGGACAACGCGCACCCGTTGCGAATGAGCGACATGACATGGGCCTCCATTTCGATCCATCGCTTGCACCCCACAATTTTGGCCGCGGCATGACGGCAACCGCATGGGCGGCGATGTCGAGCCCGATCTTTACGCCAATGTTATGCGATCATCGCCGACGCAGCGGCGATCGAGGTTTTAGGGCTCCGCCGTAGGGCGCAATGAGCGAAGCGCATTGCGCCGCACGCTCCGTCTGCCGATCGGTGTGGTGCGGTAGCCGATCTTAGCTCACATTCGCGGCTTTGCTCGGATGCAGGGATCGTATGATGGCGCCGTGGGATCGCGCACCGACGAACACCAACAACACGGCGGGAACGGTGATCAGGAGATAGCAGGCGGCTCCGATCCTGAGGGTCGTGTCGATGCTGAAGGCAATGCTGGTGACAACGGCAACGCTCGCAGCGAGGACGCCTGAGGCTCCGTTGATTCCCCAGAACCAGGGCGTGGGACCGGTGTTGATGGCGGAGACCAGACGCATGCCGGTTGGAAATCCAAAGCCCATCAGGAAGCCTGCCGGCGCCAGGACAAGAACACAGAGGCCGGCACGAACGAAAAGGCCTGCTCCATCGAGGCCGGCGAGGAGCGGCGGCAGCCAGAACGGCAATGCAGACAGGTAGCAGGCGCTCGCCACCCCCCAGACCACGAGCTTGCCGGCCCCGGTAAGCCGCACGCGCTCCGATGCCATGCTGAGAAGCCGATCCCGATCAGGGCAAAATAGACGGTGCCGCCCACGGCCAATTCCCAGCCGGTTTCTCTGACCGTCGATTGCAACGGAACGACGATGGTGGCGCCGACCAGCACGAGCGATATCAGAACCAGCATTGTGAGGGTGAGCGTCGCGACCAGATTGCCCGCGACCACTCCGGCGTGAGCGAGACGCGCGAGCACGTCCGCATCGAACAGCGAGAAAAACGTCAACTGGTTGAAGAAGAAGGGACGCGCATCGGTAGGCGGCGTGAGATCGAGATGGAACCCGGCCGTGGCCTGGTCGAGCGTGCTGCGGTCCTTGGCGCTGACGATCTTCTCGAGCTCGGCGGTCGGCGCCGCGCTGTCCGGGCTCAGCAGCACCGGAAATTCATGTGTCTTGGCGGCGTCCTTGAGCGCTGCGAGCGCGGCGGGCGAGAGCGGCGACTTCGACATGACCAGTGTCGCGATGTTTCCCGACGCCGCGAGAAAGAGGTGGCGCCTGGGCTCGGCGGCGCCGTTCGCGAGCAGGGTCGCGACGGCAAGGCTGACCATCCGGCCGGTCTCGTCCACCTCGTCGAGCGCGTACCAGCGGCTCACGGTGAACAGGCCGTCCGGGTTGAGCCGGCCGAGAAAGCGTTGCCAGGCCTCGACCGTGTAAAGACCGTTCTCCGTGAGCGTGAAGGCGCCGGCGCCGGTCGCCGCCCAGGTGTCGATGAGGCTCATCTGGATGACGTCGAAGAAGCGCGGCGTGCGGGCAAACCAGCTGCGCGCCTCGTCCACTTCGAGCTTCACGCCGTCCAGTGTCGCGATCGCAGTGTAATCGGAAAAGCGGCGCTTCAGGAGATCGATGATGATCGGGTTGATCTCGACGCCCGTCACATCCTTCACGCCGAACAGGCGTTGCGACAGGACATCCCGGCCGCCGCCCACGCCGATGACGGCGCCTGTCTTCAGGTCCGGAATGGCATAAGCGAGGTTGCTCACGTCGTGGCGCAGGAAGTCCAGGCTCGCGAGGTTTCCGTCGAAGCGGTACATGCCGGTGCCGGCGCTGCCGTCGATCGTCAGCCATCGCTGCTCGACCGACGGAACCGGAAAGCGCGGCGAAGGCCCCCACATGGCCGCCGGGCCGGCGTAGCTTTCACCGACGGTGATGCGGGAGAACGAATTCCAGCGATCAAAGGCAAGGTCGCCCGCTTGCAAGGCATCCTTCACGATCGTCGGCCGGACGCCATAGATCGTGAGCATGTTGGCGGTCGCAAACAGCAGGCACCCCGCGAAGATGCTGCGGCGATGGCGAAAGAGCTTGGCGCCGAGCGCGCCGGTGTCGTGAAGCTCGCCGAGTCCGGAGCCGGCGAAACCGAGCGCGGCAAGCGCGATGACGGCACCGACCCACAGCACGGCGGACGGTCCGCTCGTCAGGTTCAGAAGCACGAGCGCCCCGATGCACCCGATGGCAGCGCCAATCAGGTCCGCGCCGTAGACCTTTCCGATCGGGTAGGGGCTGCGCGTTAGCGCGAGACTCACCACGATGCCCGAAAAGAAGAACGGCAGGGCCAGGCAGAGCGCAAATTCCGTCCAGGCCGCGAGCGCGGTGAGCGACGGCGATGCGCCTGTGACCAGCGTCAATTGCACGACGACGGCGAGATCGGTCGTCAAGGCGAAGGCCAGCGCCACCACGGCCAGGTCGTAGGACAGCCGCTCCGGTCGGAACCTCTCCTTGCGCAGATAGACGAAAACCGCACCGGCGGTCAGTCCGAACATGGCGATACTGATGACGAAGAACGCCAGGTGGTACCAGGACGTCACGGAAATGATTCTGGTCTCGATGATCTGCAGCATCAGCGTCGCCGCGGTCACGAGGCCGAGAGCCACATAGAAGCGGACCCTTCGGCCGGTTTCGTCTCGCGCCTTCAACTGATGCACGCGACCTGCCACGGATATTGCGCGGAGCGACCAGAGTTCGGTGTAAACGCTAGCATTCGGCAGAGATGCGCGGAAGTCCGAGGTGCCCGCGAGTTGACGACGCCCGGGATTCGCGGTTTCCCGTTAGCTCGTAGGACGCAATAAGCGAAGCGCATTGCGCCGTGCGGCGAAGGCGACTCGCCTTTTGGTTCCTTTCACCGCGACGTGGCGGCCGGGATTTTTGCGCGATTGCGCAGGCAAATTCGAGGCGGTCAGTGAATTCGGCGAGGCATGAATGGCGCAATGCGCTTCGCTTATTGCGCCCCACGCGTCACGTCGCGAAGATCATGCGCGGAAACCCGGCGGCGCGCGCAGTCGTGTAGGATCACCAGAGGGAAGCTGCCGCTTGAGGTCTGCTTTTGACTTGAAGCGGACATTGGGGCGCTGCATTGGGCTCAGGGAAGTCCCTAGCCTGATTTCAGGTGATGCCTGATAGCCAAAGCTACGCTCAGAAGGTGCAAAATCCAGGGACCACTAGGGGATGGTCCCATGAAACATCTAGGCTTCCTCCCCGGTTTATGGGCGATAACCTTGGGCTTTCCGCGACCGGGCGCGCGGACGCTCGATGTGGAGGGAAGGAAGTGAAGCGTGCTAGCTGGGGGACGTATGCCCTCATCGTATGAAGATGCAGCAGCCGCTTACAATCGAGCCGATTATGCTACTGCAAGACGGCTCTGGCTTCCTCTTGCCGAAGGAGGAAATGCCGACGCCCAAACCATGCTCGGCATCATCTATGAGGAGGGCCAAGGCGTCTCTCAGGACTATGCGGCCGCGGCCACCTGGTATCGCAGAGCAGCGGATCAAGGAGATCCTGATGCTCAATTCTACCTTGCGTGCATGCATGACCTGGGCAAAGGCCTTCCGATCGACCCGGCAGCTGCCGCGAGCTGGCTAAGCAAAGCAGCCGATCAGGGCCATACCGACGCGCAGTTCAACTTAGGCGTCATGTACGAGGAGGGGATAGGTGTCTCGCAGGATCACCACGCTGCCGTGACTTGGTATCGAAAGGCGGCTGAACAAGGACATGCCAAGGCGCAAAACAATCTCGGGACTATGTTCGTGAAGGCCCAAGGCGTCCCGCAGGACTACGACTCGGCGGCCGACTGGTTCCGTAAGGCGGCTGTCCAGGGGGACGTAGAGGGCCAGTTCAATCTCGCCCTCATGTACGAGAACGGAACAGGCGTTCCGCAGGATCAGCACGCCGCTATGACCTGGTATCGCGCGGCGGCCGACCAGGGACATGGCGCAGCAAAGGCACGAGTTGAGCTAACGCAGCAAGGCGCCAAAGCGGCAGAAGAGCAAAAACAGCAAGAAGAGGAAAAACCTATAGAGCTGCGAGGAAACGTTGAGTTTGCCGCAGCATTCCAGAAGTTGTTGCGAGAGGTAGCAGCAAATGCCAGCGGTGCGGCAGCCATCGCGGAGTTTTCATCGCACTACTCGCCGGC
>Ga0306920_100008936_pt1 | contig 13346 bp, 14 predicted proteins | sample flu12Cox44000170_FD_204666 | JGI IMG/M metagenome (GOLD analysis project Ga0306920, IMG submission 204666) | Lab enrichment of tropical soil microbial communities from Luquillo Experimental Forest, Puerto Rico - flux4day.12C.oxic.44.000.170 (v2)... | ecosystem: Environmental > Terrestrial >... | reverse complement strand
AATGGGGCGGCAATGTCGCATCTGTTCAATCCAATCAAGAAACATTTCAGGCCGGGCCAGGCGTAAAAAATATGCCCGTTAGAGCATGATCTTTTCCGAAAACCGGTTCCCACTCCGCATCGTGTGCGGGCAGGCTTTGTTTCGGGATCATGCATTTAGAGCGGGATGATTTTTCTTTGAATCATCATCCCGCTCTAGCTTTTTGTTTGAGCATGATCTTTTTCCGAAGACCGGTTCCCACTTTTCGGGATCATGCTCTAGTGCACGCGACCCGACGAATCGCGCCGCAGCACTTTTCCCGGCAGGGCGCCCGTATGGACCGAGTTCTCGATTACCGGAACTCCGTTCACGAGGACCGTGGTGCGGTCGCCGCTTGGATACTCATGGGGGTCGGAGTAGGTTGCGCGATCGCGAAAATCATCAGCATCGAAGATAGTCACGTCCGCGCAACAGCCTTCGCGCAAGAAACCACGATCGCTGAGCTTGAGCGCCTGCGCGGTCGCGCCGGTCATTTTGTGGATGGCATATTCGAGCGGGAGCAAACCGAGCTCTCGCACATAGCGGCTGATGATGCGAGGGAACGTGCCGTAAAACCGAGGATGCGGCATGCCTTGGCTGACAACACCATACGTCGCGACAGAGTTTCCGTCCGACCCAACCAGGGCGATGGGGGAACGCACCATCTCGCGGATGTCATCCTCCGACATTGATGTGACGAGCACGCGCGTTGCCGCTCCGTCATCGATCAGATAATCGGCGACGGTATCGATAGGGTCCTGCCGGCGCTCGGCCGCGAGCGAGCCGATTGTGCGTCCGGCATGTTGCGGCAGGTTGGGCGAGATTGAGATCTGCACACAGTCCCACGACGGAATGCGGCCCCAATTGTTCAGACCATCCCGCGTGATATCGGCGCGGATGCGCGCACGCATGTCTGCAAGCGCAAGCCGACGCAGCATTGCGTCCACGCCGCCCGTCTGCAGCCATGGCGGCAGCAGATTCTTGAGGGGATTGCTGCCTGCTGCATAGGGATAGAAATCGCAATCGACGTCGACCCCGCGCGCCTTGGCCTGCGCAATTATTCCGAGCGCGCCTTTCGCCTTGCCCCAATTATTCGAGCCTGAGCACTTGAAGTGCACGATCTCGACGTGCACGCGGCATTCCCTCGCGATGTCGATTGCCTCCTCGATCGCTGGCAGGACGCGGTCGGATTCATCGCGCAGATGCGTGAAATACCCGCCATTGTATTCCTTGAGAACGCGGCAGAGTTCCATCATCTCGTCTTCGGCCGAATAGCAGCCCGGTGCGGTGAAGAGGCCCGAGGAGAGGCCCAGCGCCCCCGCATCCAGCGCCTCTCTGAGCAGGAGAATCATGGCATCGAGGTCCGGCCTCCTTGCTGGCCGGTCTTCCATGCCCATCACCATCAACCGCAAGGTATTGTGCCCTACCAGCATGCCGACATTCACCGCAGTTGCGGGAAATGTGTCGAGGTAATCCGGAAACGACATTTCCTCGAACGGCAGCCACGGCGCGCTCGGGCTCAAATAATCGCGCAGCAGATCGGCCTTGCCGGCAAGCGCCGGCGCAACCGAGAAGCCGCAATGGCCCACGATCTCGGTGGTTACGCCCTGGCGCACCTTGCTCTCGGCCTTGGGATTGATCGGCAGGGTGAAGTCGGAATGCGTCTTGATGTCGATGAAGCCGGGCGCAACCACGAGGCCGCGGGCATCAATGATTTTGGCGGTTGCGGACGACAGATCAGAGCCAATGCTGGCAATACGGCCATTGCGAATGCCGATGTCAGCGCGCCTGGGCGCGGCTCCACTGCCATCAAGCAACAAGCCGCCCTGGATGAGGATGTCGGTGTTCACGCGAGGAGTTCGCGACAGCAAGAAGGGGAGCCGGTGCCCCGGCTCCCCTTCGCTAAAACAGGCTGTTTGATAACGCCGGGCGTCAACAGACGACCGATGTCATTCGGCCGCCGTTTCGGTTCTGGTTGTTTCGGTTGCGGGTAGAACCGAGACGAAGATGCGGCCCTTGGCCTTGGTATGGAACTTGACCTGCCCGTCGATCAGGGCAAACAGCGTGTGGTCCTTGCCGAGCCCCACATTGGGGCCGGGGTGCCACTTGGTGCCGCGCTGGCGCGCAATAATATTGCCTGCCAGAACTTGCTCGCCGCCGAAAATCTTCAAACCGAGCCGCTGACTGTTGGAGTCGCGGCCGTTGCGGGATGATCCGCCTGCTTTCTTGTGAGCCATGGCTCAAGCTCCTTGTTCGACCGGTATGTAATCGAACTTCGATGAAAAATCACGTTGCCGCGCGTTCAGGCTGACGCGGCGTCCGATTTTGTCTTCGCGCCTGATCCTGCGGCCTTGTTGGGCTTTGCTCCGGCAGTCAGAATCTCGGTGACCCTAACAAGCGTGAATTCCTGCCGATGCCCGCGTTTTCGACGGGAGTTTTTCCGACGCCGCTTCTTGAAAGCGATGATCTTGGGACCGCGTCCTTGCTCCAGGACTTCGGCTGCAACCGAGGCGCCCGCCACGGTTGGCGCACCGAGCGCGATGTCGGTGCCTCCCAGCACCAGCACTTCGCCAAACTGGATAATCTCGCCGGGGCTACCCGTCACCTTGTCGACTTTGATGACATCGTCGGCGGCGACCCGGTACTGCTTGCCGCCGGTTCTGATGACTGCGAACATCGTTGTGCCCTCGTGTTCGATCCCGATGCTCGGTTGTCCGGATCGGCTTCTTGCAGTCCGTTAGAGCGGGATGATTTTTCTTCGAATCATCATCCCACTCCAACTTTTTGTTTGAGCATGATCGTTTTCCGAAAACCGGTTCCCACTTTTCGGGATCATGCTCTAGGAATTAGAGCGGCACCGCCGCCAATTAAAGCGCGCGGAGCCTTCCGGCCCCGCGCCAGTTGTTGTTATGGCGCCCGTTCCCGGGGCTGTCAAGAAACGGGGGTTCAAACGCCCTGGTCAATGGACCACAAGGCGCCATATAAGGACCGGAAATTTGAGCCATGAGCACGCTTGCCAATCATGCATTCGTCAAGATGAACGGGCTCGGCAACGAGATCGTCATTGTTGATATGCGAGCGGAGACGGGCTCCGTCACGGGCGCGCAAGCGCGGGCAGTTGCCGGGCCGAAGGGGGTGCCATTCGACCAGCTCATGGTCCTGTGCCGTCCGCGCGCCTCCGGCACCGAGGCTTATGTGCGCATCTACAACAATGACGGCTCGGAAGCCGGCGCCTGCGGCAACGGCATGCGTTGCGTTGCGGATTTGCTTTTCAAGGAAACCGGCAAACGGGAACTGGCTTTCGAGACCAACGCGGGTCTGATCGGCTGCTGGAAAGGTAACGCGCCGCTGGTTTCGACGGTGGACATGGGCAAGCCGCGCTTTGCCTGGAACGAAATCCCATTGGCGCAGAAGTTCGAGGATACCCGCGCCATCGAGCTCCAGATCGGTCCTCTCGATAACCCCACGCTGCATTCCCCGTCGGTATTAAGCATGGGCAATCCCCATGCCGTCTTCTGGGTCGACGACCTCGACCGCTACGACCTCGGCAAGATCGGTTCACTGCTCGAGCATCATCCCATGTTTCCGGAACGGGCGAATATCTCGCTCGCGCAAATTCGCTCGCGCGAGCACATTGCTGTTCGCACATGGGAACGCGGCGCGGGCCTCACCAGGGCGTGCGGCTCGGCTGCCTGCGCCGCAGCGGTCGCGGCGGCGCGCCTGCGGCGCACGGGACGCTGCGTGACCGTGACGCTCCCCGGCGGGGATCTGCAGATCGAATGGCGCGAGCGCGATGACCATGTCCTGATGACGGGCCCGGTCGCCTACGAGTACGAAGGCCGCTTCGATCCGGCGATTTTTGCCGAGCCCGCATCCGCGTGAATGGTTGCCCGCACGCACCGCAGGGATGAGCGCCAGCAATGACCGTCGATGTCGTGACGTTCGGCTGCCGGCTTAACGCCTATGAGTCCGACGTGATCGGGCGCCAGGCGCGCGCGGCCGGTGTTGGCGACCTCGTCATCGTCAATACCTGCGCGGTAACCGCTGAAGCCGTGCGGCAATCGCGTCAGACCATCCGCCGCATAAAGCGAGAGCGCCCCGATGTACCTGTCGTGGTGACCGGCTGCGCCGCGCAAGTCGAGCCAAGGACCTTTGCCGACATGCCCGAAGTGGCTTTGGTGCTCGGCAATGAGGAAAAACTCGGCGGCCAGGCGTGGCGCGAGCATCGCGATGCTCTGCTGATGCGGGGACCGGCAGGTGTGCCGTCTGAGGAAAAAATCAAAGTCAACGACATTATGGCCGTGCGGGAGACAGCCGCACATACCCCCACCCTACCCTCCCCCGCGCGCGGGGGAGGGCAGGGTGGGGGGACAGCCGGACGGGCCCGGGCCTTCGTCGCGGTGCAGAACGGCTGCGATCACCGCTGCACGTTCTGCGTTATTCCGTACGGCCGCGGCAATTCCCGCTCGGTTCCCATGGGCGAGGTCGTCGCAGAGATCAGAAGCCTTTCCGAACAAGGCTATCGCGAAGTCGTGCTCACCGGGGTGGATCTGACGAGCTATGGCTCAAATCTGCCCGCACGGCCGAAGCTCGGCACGCTCGTCAAACAAATTCTCAAGCATGTGCCACAACTTCCGCGCCTGCGGCTCTCTTCCATCGATTCCGTCGAAGTGGATTCCGATCTCATGGATGCGCTCGCGAATGAAGCGCGGCTCATGCCGCATCTGCACCTGTCCCTGCAGTCCGGCGATGATCTCATTCTCAAGCGCATGAAGCGCCGGCATTGCCGTGCGGACGCAATCGCGTTCTGCTCGCAGGTGCGGCGGCTGCGCCCCGACGTGGTCTTCGGCGCGGATATGATCACCGGCTTTCCAACCGAAACAGAGGCAATGTTCGAACGCTCTCTCGACCTCGTCGAGGCTTGCGGCCTCACCCGTCTTCACGTGTTTCCGTTCTCGCCTCGCCCAGGCACGCCGGCAGCACGAATGCCGCAAGTGCCTCGCACGGCTGCAAAGGAGCGCGCTCGCCGGCTGCGTATTCGCGCAGAGGCGGCGTTCAAGCAACATCTCGATAGTCAAATCGGCCGAAGGTGCCGGGTGCTCGCCGAATCAGACACGTTTGGCCACAACGAGCAATTTACACCGGTCAGCTTCAATCGGCCCGCAGAGCCGGGCGTTATTCTCGATGTCGGCATTCTCGATCATGATGGCCGCCAGCTCCTCGCGGCGTGACCGGCGATGTGGTAACAATGCATTGAAACGAGGTGCAATCCGATGACCAGCACATTACCCGCCGAACACATCGTGACCAGCGTAGACGCCTTGGAACGACTGTACGGCACGCCTTACGGCCCTTCGCTCGCCAAGGAAACCGACCGCATCACGGCACACTACCGCGAGTTCATCGAAGCCGCGCCGTTTTTCGCCCTCGCTTCCGCGGGTCCGGAGGGCCTCGATTGTTCGCCTCGCGGCGATGCGCCGGGGTTTGTGCGGGTCGCGGACGAGAATACTCTGCTCATCCCTGACCGGCGCGGCAACAACCGCATCGATACCTTGCGCAACATCCTCAACGATCCGCGCGTTGCGCTGCTCTTTCTGATTCCAGGATGCGGCGAGACGATCCGGGTCAACGGACGTGCAAAAATATCGACCGATCCGGCCCTGCTGCAGGATTTTGTCGTTGATGGCAAGACGCCGCGTTCCGTCATCGTGGTCTCGGTGGATCGCATCTTCTATCAGTGTGCGAAGGCGATCGTGCGATCGAAACTGTGGGACTCCTCCCGCCATGTGGACCGCAAGACCCTGCCAAGCACCGGCACTATTCTCGCCGATCTCACTGCGGGCAAGATAGCCGCGGCGGAACACGACAAGGCGGCACCGGAGCGCCTCAAGGCGACGCTTTACTAGAGCGGGATGATTTTTCTTCAAATCATCATCCCGCTCCAACTTTGTTTGAGGATGATCTTTTTCCGAAAACCGGTTCCCACTTTTCGGGATCATGCTCTAATACGCGCCTGCGTCAATCGAGCAGCCGGTATACCTCGCCCTGCCATCCGCAGGCGCGCATCCGCTCCTGCATGTGCAGCGGCACCGGGGCGCTCACCGTGATGGGCGGACGGTTCTTGTAGAGCGGCACCACAACGTCGCGTGCATGCAGGTGCAGGCCGGGGCCTCCGGTCCGCGGCGCGCTCCCGTAGATGCTGTCTCCGACAATCGGCCATCCCATCACGGCGCAATGGACACGCAGTTGATGAGTGCGGCCGGTGTGCGGCTCGAGCGCGAGCCACGTCAATTCGTGCGAAGCGAACTCCTTTGAAGCACGTTCCAGCACGCGCCACGCTGTAGTGGCAGGTTGCCCGGCAGGATCGTGCTTCATCCACCAGCCGCGGGTGGCGTCTTTGCGCCCCAGCGGCACGTCGATGCTCCCCTCGTCCTGCGACGGGCCACCCTCGACAACGGCCCAGTAGGTCTTTCCAACCCGCCCGGCTTTGAACAGCCGGCCAAGCTCTGCGAGCGCCTTGCGATGACGGCCGAGCACGAGGCAGCCGGAAGTGTCGCGATCGAGGCGGTGCGCGAGCGCCGGCGCGCGCGGCAGCCCAAAACGCAGCGCCGGAAAATAATCTTCAAGGCTCTTGCCCTCTTGCGCCGCTTTCGGCCCCCTATGGACGGCAATGCCTGCGGGCTTGTCGATGACCAGCATCAGACCGTCGCGATAGAGCAGGCGCGCCACTATCTCTTCTTCAGTCACAATGGAACGGGTTATCACGGGGCCTGCATGAGCGATACCGCCGAGGGGAAGCCGACATGGTGGCAGCGGCTCAGCGGCGGGCTCAAGCGTACGTCGGCCTCGCTGGGTGGCGCGATCGGCGATCTCGTTGTCAAGCGCAAGCTCGATCCGGCCATGATCGAGGAAATCGAGGAATTGCTGATTCGGGCCGATCTGGGAATGGACTGTGCAGCGAGGGTCGCCGAGGCAGTCGGAGAAGGTCGCTATGACAAGTCCATCACGGCGGACGAGGTCAAGTCAGTTCTCGCTTCCGAGATAGAAAAAGTGCTCAGCCCGGTGGCAAAGCCGATGGCAGTCGACTCTGCCAAACCGTTTGTTGCGCTCGTGGTCGGCGTCAATGGTTCCGGCAAGACCACTACCATCGGCAAACTTGCCGCCAGAATGCGAGAACAGGGACTGTCCGTAATGATGGTGGCGGGCGATACCTTCCGCGCCGCTGCGATCGATCAATTGAAGCTGTGGGCCGTGCGCAGCGGCGCTTCCATCATGGCGAGGGAACCCGGCGCGGACCCCGCCGGTCTTGCTTTCGATGCGCTCGTGCAGGCACGAGCAGCGAAAACCGACGTGGTACTGGTTGACACGGCGGGGCGCCTCCAGAACAAGTCGGTGTTGATGGCCGAGCTCGAAAAGATTGTGCGCGTGATGAAAAAAGTGGATGCTTCCGCGCCCCATGCCGTCTTGCTCGTGCTCGACGCGACGGTCGGGCAGAACGCGCTCTCTCAGGTGGAAGTATTCCGGGATGTCGCAGGGGTCACAGCCCTCGTGATGACCAAGCTCGACGGCACGGCGCGCGGAGGCATTCTCGTCGCGATCGCGGACAAGTTCGGCCTGCCGGTTCACTTCGTCGGAGTAGGCGAGGGCATTGACGATCTCGCGCCGTTCTCGGCGAGGGAATTCGCGAACGCCGTCGCGGGGGTTGCCGCAACGTGACAGTAACGTGATGAACACGCAAAAAGCTCCCCTCAATCCGACCCTCAAGCTCGTGCTCGACATCGGGCCGTTGCTGCTGTTTTTCATCGCCAATTCACGGCCGGCGATCTTTCTCCCGCTGCTTCGTCCGATACTGCCCGAGGGAATCGTATCCGGCGAGCGTGCCGGCATATTCGTCGCTACCGCCGTGTTCATGGCGGCCGTCGTGATTGCGCTCGCAGTCTCCTACGCGCTCACCCGGCAGCTGCCGATCATGCCGCTCATTACCGCCCTCATCGTCCTGGTATTCGGCTCGCTCACCCTCGTCCTGCATGACGAGCTATTCATCAAGCTCAAGCCCACGATCATCTACCTCCTGTTCGCGGGCGTCTTGTTGGGAGGGCTTGCCTTTGGCAAGCCGCTCCTCGGGCTTGTCTTCGATTCGGTGTTTCATCTGACCGAAGAGGGCTGGCGCAAGCTCACGCTGCGATGGGCGGTATTCTTCGTTGCGCTTGCGATCGTCAACGAGATCGTCTGGCGTACCCAGACAACGGATGTCTGGGTGAGCTTCAAAGTATTCGGGGTCTTGCCCTTGACGTTTTTGTTTGCGGCCTTGCAGTTTCCCTTGATGTCGAAATACGCAGTGCCGCAGCCGAAGGAGCAGGAAACCTCGCGCTAAAGCATCTGCGAGCCGTGCTTCAGGAAGGAGATGCCGGGAAGGACAGCGCTTTCTCGATTGCGGGCTTGAGCGCGCTCTCCAGATTGTCGGGGGTAATTGGCCCGATCAACTTGTAAGTAATGCGCCCCTGCCGGTCGACGACGAACGTCTCGGGGACGCCATAGACGCCCCACTCGATTGCCGCGCGGCCATTGCCGTCAACGCCGTTGGCGACAAATGGATTGCCGTAGCGGCCGAGAAACCGTCGCGCGTTCTCGGCCTCATCCTTGTAGGTGATGCCAACAACACGAATACGCTTGTCGGCGGCGAGCCCCACGAGCAGCGGCGCCTCATCTCGGCATGGCACGCACCAGGATGCCCACACATTAATGAGCGTGACTTCCCCCTTGAACCTCGCCGGCTCGAGGCCGGGCACGGCAACGCCGTCGCGTTCGAGCCCCGGCAACCCCGGCAAGCTAACCTGTGGGGCGGGACGGCCGATCAAGGCCGAGGGAATGCGCGAGGGGTCGCCTGCTCCGAGACGCAGGATGAAAATCGCAGCAAGCCCCAGAAAGGCTACCAGCGGAATGAGCACAATCAGCCGGGTTCGGGTGATGATCCCTTGCCTACGGGAGGTGCCTTCTTCGGATGCGGTCACGGATTTTTCTCGCTTGCAGGGGCGGGTTTGAAAGCAGCTCCAACGGAACGCCGCGTAATCCCCTTCGCCTCGAGCTCATTGATCAGACGGATCAAATGACGACGATCGAGCACGATCCACGCGATCAGCGCTACGACAATCGCCGCGGCAGCGGCGTAAGCACCCACGATGAAAATCGCGTAGGAGCCGGCAGCCATGCTCATGCTCCTACGGCGTCGGCCTGCATGATCAGCATGGCGCGCAACCGCCGGCGCAAAATCTCATTGCGCATGGCAGCGATGTGCAGCGTGAGGAAGAGCAACGTGAATGCCACGACCATGATCAGCAGCGGTGCAAGAATGCTCACATGAATGGTTGATCCCCCAAGCCGCAACACCGAAGCCGGCTGATGCAGCGTATTCCACCAGTCAACCGAGAATTTGATAATGGGGATGTTGATCGCTCCCACCAGCGTGAACACTGCCGCGGCGCGCGCTGCACGCGTGGGGTCCTCGATCGTCCGCCAGAGCGCGATCACCCCGAGATACAACAAAAAAAGCACCAGCACTGAGGTGAGACGCGCATCCCAGACCCAGTAGGTGCCCCACATCGGGCGGCCCCACAGCGAACCTGTGAGGAGACACATCAGGGTGAAAGCGGCGCCGATCGGGGCAGCGGCCCGTGCTGCAACATCCGCAAGCGGATGGCGCCAGACGAGCGTGCCAAGCGCGGCCATGCTCATCGGGACCCAGGCAAACAGACCGAGCCATGCAGCGGGCACGTGGATGAACATGATCTTGACGGTTGCACCCTGCTGGTAGTCGTCCGGCGAGAGATAGACATAAATGCCCCCCACAACGAAGGCGCAGATCGTCGCGCCCGCAAGCCAGGGCAAGGCGCGCGCGCTCAGCGCGAGGAAGCGCGTCGGATTTGCTAGATTGATGAGAGTCATGCTGCGCTCGTGTGCATGCGCCGCCCTTTAGAGCGGGATGATTTTTCTTCGAAACATCATCCCGCTCTAACTTTTTGTTTGAGCATGATCTTTTTCCGAAAACCGGTTCCCACTTTTCGGGATCATGCTCTAATTCCTGCGCACGCTGTCCGCAATGGCAGGCAACTCCCTCAGTCGAGCCCCTGGCGCAGGGCGATTGCCGCCGCCACGGGCCCGATAACAAGGCTCATCAATGTAAGCGCACAGAGCACGGCAAACGGGGCACCGAAGGGCGTGGTCCCGGCCGCCGCCTTGCTCGCGCTGACACCGAAAATAAGCACGGGAATGTGCAAGGGTAGTACGAGAACCGGAAGCAGCAGTCCGCCGCGCCGCAACGCAACAGTGAGCGCAGCGCCAATCACGCCGATGAACGTGAGCGCGGGCGTGCCGGCAAACAGCGTGAGCGCGACCGCTCCGGTCGCTTCGGGACCGACGTTGAGAAGAATGCCGAGGAGCGGTGCCGCAATGACGACCGGCAAGCTCGTCGTGAGCCAGTGTGCGAGGGCTTTGGTTGCAACGGCGAGCTCCAGCGATATGGGCGCCATCAAAACGAGATCGAGAGAGCCATCCTCGAAGTCCGTCGCGAACAGCCGATCGAGGCCGAGCAGCGTTGCCAGGAGCGCGCCAAGCCAGAGCATGGCCGGACCGATACGCGCCAGCAGCGCCAGATCAGGGCCAATCGCGAAGGGCACGAGCGTGACCACCATCAGAAAAAACACCACCCCGATCAGTGCCCCGCCCCCAACGCGCACCGCAACGCGGATGTCGCGAAGGAGCAGCGCTGCGAGCGGCTTCATCGCGGCTTGCCTTCATCGGCGCCAACGACAGGGCGCCGCGCTGCGAGCCTGAGCTCCTTGACCGCCCCTGGGCCGAGTTGCCCATGGGTCGCCACCGCAATGATCCCCCCCTGCCCGACGTGAGATTCCATCATCCGAGCGAGCAGTTCCTGGCCTGCCGTATCGAGCGAGGCGGATGGCTCATCGAGGAGCCAGATCGGGCGCTCGGTCGCAAGCAGGCGCGCAAGCCCCAGTCTCTTGCGCTGCCCGGCTGAGAGATAGCCGGCGGGCAAATGCGCGAGCCCTTGAAGGCCCACTTGGCACAACAGGGCGTCAATCTCGTTCTGGCCACCGAGAAAATCCCTCCAGAAAGCGAGGTTTTCCGCAACGGTGAGCGAAAACTTGAGCGCATCGAAATGGCCGAGATAGTGGGATTGCTCGCCGATTGAGAGTTCGGCGTCACCCCCCTCCAGCATGATTTGCCCCCGACTTGGACGAATGAGTCCGGCGATCAGCCGCAGGAGCGATGATTTCCCGGCCCCATTCGGCCCAGTGACCGCGAGCGTTTCGCCGCCAATCACGGCAAAGCCCAGCCCCTGGAAGATTTCCCGCCCCCCTCTCACGCACGCAAGCTCATCTGCGGCAAGCCGAATCATCCCTGCTCACTCTGCCCGGAAAGCAAGGGCCGGCGCAGCCTCGGCTCGGCCCGTTCTTTCGGGGCCTGGAAATTCACGGCCAAACAACCACCGATTTTGTGGAAGACACCAAAAAATGTTCTATAAGCCATCGCTCCGTTCACATCATCAAAAGCCCATTGGAGCGAGCCGGAGCGGGGAGTTTTTGGTATTTTGATACCGCAACCCCGCTTCCAAGAACAGGATTGGAACCAGACTAAGATGACTTCCCTCGACAGTTTTCGGTGCTGCAGAACGCTCAAGGTCGGCAGCAAGACCTACGCCTATTACAGCCTCGCCGCGGCGGAGAAGAACGGGCTCAAGGGCATCTCGCGCTTGCCGTTTTCCCTCAAGGTGCTGCTTGAAAATTTGCTGCGCAACGAGGACGGACGTTCGGTCGCGAAGGAGGACCTGCAGGCGGTTTCCCAATGGCTCAAGACCAAGACCTCCGAACGCGAGATCGCATTTCGGCCGGCGCGCGTTCTGATGCAGGATTTTACCGGCGTGCCCGCCGTGGTCGATCTTGCCGCCATGCGCGATGCCATGAAGATGCTCGGCGGCGACCCGAAAAAGATCAATCCGCTCGTTCCAGTCGATCTCGCCTGTGATCATTCGGTATCGGTAGCTTTTTTCGGCAACAACTCCGCTCTGAAAAAGAATGTGGACGAGGAGTACAGGCAAAATCACGAGCGGTACGAATTTCTGAAATGGTCGCAGAAATCCTTTGACAATTTCCGCGTCGTGCCGCCCGGAACCGGCATCTGTCATCAGGTCAATCTTGAATACCTCTCACAGACTGTCTGGTCGAAGCGCGACAAAGTGAAGCTCGACGGCAAGTCCGTCGTGACCGACGTTGCATACCCGGACACGCTGGTCGGCATGGATTCCCACACGACGATGGTCAATGGGCTTGCCGTACTGGGTTGGGGTGTCGGCGGCATCGAGGCGGAAGCCGCCATGCTCGGCCAACCCTATTCCATGTTGCTGCCCGAAGTGATCGGGGTGAAGATTACGGGCAAGCTCAGGGAAGGCGTGACGGCGACCGATCTTGTTCTCACCGTGACCCAGATGCTGCGCAAACGCGGCGTGGTTGGAAAATTCGTTGAGTTTTTCGGTCCCGGGCTGTCGAATCTTTCGATTGCCGACCGCGCCACCATTGGCAACATGTCGCCGGAATACGGCGCCACTTGCGGCTTCTTCCCGGTCGATGACGACACGCTCCGGTACCTGACCGATACCGGGCGGCCGGCTGCGCAGGTTGCGCTCGTGGCCGCCTACGCCAAGGCACAAGGCATGTTCCGCACCAAATCGACACCGGACCCGATCTTCACCGACGTGCTCAAGCTCGAACTGGCGCAGGTCGAGCCCTCGCTTGCCGGACCCAAACGTCCTCAGGACCGCGTCGCCCTCAAGGATGTGAGAACCGAGTTCGCGACCGCCATGGAAAAAGAATTCAACAAGGGCGGCGACGGCGGTGCCGATATCTTCGATCTCCATCCTTCGCTCGCCACTTCCCTGGACAAGGATTTTTCAAAGGCCGGTCCCTCGAAACGCGTTGCGGTCCAGGGCCGCAATCACGATCTCGGCCATGGCGATGTCGTCATCGCCGCGATCACGTCATGTACCAATACGTCCAACCCGAACGTCATGGTTGGCGCGGGGTTGCTCGCCCGCAAGGCGGTCGCCAAGGGCTTGACGGTGAAGCCGTGGGTCAAGACCTCGCTCGCGCCCGGGTCGCAAGTCGTCGCCGAGTATCTCGACAAATCGGGATTGCAGAAGGATCTCGACAAGCTCGGCTACAATCTCGTCGGTTTCGGCTGCACAACCTGCATTGGCAATTCCGGTCCGCTGGCACCGGAGATTTCCAAGGCAATCAACGAGAAGGACCTTGTCGCCG
>Ga0306920_100008935_pt1 | contig 13346 bp, 12 predicted proteins | sample flu12Cox44000170_FD_204666 | JGI IMG/M metagenome (GOLD analysis project Ga0306920, IMG submission 204666) | Lab enrichment of tropical soil microbial communities from Luquillo Experimental Forest, Puerto Rico - flux4day.12C.oxic.44.000.170 (v2)... | ecosystem: Environmental > Terrestrial >... | reverse complement strand
TTACCTCCGCTACGCCATCGGCATTGAACTCGCTGAGATTAAGCAGGCACATGCCGGCGCAAAGCGAAACATGATCCGGGAAATTGCGGAGACGACCGGTGTGCAGCTTTCCGAAAACGTCGCCACGCTCGGATTTGCGCGCCGAGCGGCGGCATACAAACGAGCCGATCTGCTTTTCACCAACTTGACGAGACTTCGTGCTATCCGTCAACGCGTGGGCCCATTTCAAGTCGTGTACGGCGGAAAGGCTCATCCACGAGATGAAAACGGCAAGGCCGTGATCCAACGAGTGTTTGAAGCAGCCGCGGCCCTGCGTGAGGTGGTCCCAGTGGTATACGTCGAAAACTACGATATGCGCTGGGCACAACTGCTGACAAGCGGCGTGGATCTGTGGCTCAATACGCCTCACCGCCCGTACGAGGCATCGGGAACGAGCGGGATGAAAGCCTCCCTGAACGGCGTCCCTAGCCTCAGCATCCGCGATGGGTGGTGGATCGAGGGCCATCTCGAAGGAGTGACCGGATGGGCCATCGGCCTCGACCAAGATCCAGAGCAACACGAAATCGAAGTGGCTTCCATGTATGACAAGCTCGAACACGTAGTCCTGCCGATGTTCTATGAACGGCCTGCGTCATACGCTGAAGTGATGCGTTCCGCTATCGCCCTCAACGGATCTTTTTTCAACACGCAACGGATGGTGTCCCAATACCTGGCCAACGCTTATTTTCCGGACGAGGTCAAAGGCAAAGAGATTACGTCGGGCCGACTCCAGGATGTAGACAAAGGCGCCGCCAAATCTGCCGGTTAATCCTGGACTCTGTAAGCCGTCAAATAGGCTCCATCGAGAACGAAAACCCAACAAGGAGAGGACGCGGCCCCGTGCGTTTTCGACTGGTGGAGCCCGCGGGATTTACGAAGATTTCCGCGCTGGGAGTAGAGGAAAAACGCGTCAATGTGATTGCCGATTTCATCGGTCCAGCGGACGGGCTAGGAGACGGATTTCGCGTGGAAACACGCATCGTAACCTGGTAAAGCCCTGACATCCTGAAGATACCCGGCAGCGCTGCCTTTCGCGAGCGCGACGGCTGGAGCGTCTTTGTTCTCGACAATGGCCGGGCACGCAGGCATACCATTGAGATCGGTCATAGAAACCAGACCGAGGCAGAAGTTCTGAGTGGGAATACCGCCGGCGAAGACGTCATTCTGCATCCGTCCAATCAACTCCGCGAAGGTGTTCGCGTTCGGAGGCAGTAGCTTGACAAAGAACCGAGCGACAGATGCTTTCCTGATGGCCCTGACCGCCATCGCCCTCTACCTCTGCTATGTCTTGGTTGCGCCTTTCCTGAAACCAATCCTCTTCTCGGTCATCTTGGCCATCGTCTCTTATCCGGTACACTCTAAAATCCGCTGCTGGATTCGAAATCGAAACGTTGCAGCGGCACTCTCGACGGCGGCGCTGATTGTACTGATCGCATTGCCTTCCTTTTTTCTTGGGCGAGCACTCGTTTCAGGATTCCACGACATCTACGATTCGTTGACTGAATCGGGAGAAGGCAGGGAACGTCTTAGCGTGTTTCTCGTTCATCTTTTCGATCGAGCAATTGCATGGGCAAGCCACTACATCCCCATCTCAGTCCCAAACCTGCAGGGCGTAATCTTGAGTCAGATCGAAAAAGCAGTCGCCAGTCTGCTTGCCGTCACCGCTGGCCTGGTCGGAGGCGTATCGTCGTTCGGCCTTAATGCATTTATCGCGATCTTCGTACTGTTCTTCCTTCTTCGCGATGGCAGATCCATCTCGCGTCGTATGACTGTCCTGCTGCCCCTCAGGCCCGATCAAGTCCGCCGGCTGTTTGCTCTTGTGACGGAGACTCTCCATGCCATTGTCTATGGCACGCTGGCGATGGCCGTGATTCAAGGAACTCTCACCGGTCTGGCTTTCTGGTTTCTCGGGCTCACATCACCTGCCGTTTGGGGACTGCTCGCTTCGTTTCTGGCTGCGTTGCCGATCGTGGGTACGACCTTAGTTTGGTTTCCAGCAGCCTGCATGCTGTTGCTAAGCGGCCACTGGATCAAAGGCGTCCTCCTGCTCATCTGGGGTGTCGCGGCCGTACATCCCGTGGACAACATCCTGAGGCCGTATCTAATTGGAGGCCGAGTAAAGCTATCCACGCTGTACGTATTCTTCGCGATCATCGGCGGACTTAAAGCGTTTGGGGCACTTGGACTCTTCATAGGACCATTGGTGCTCGCCGTAACCGTGGCCTTATTGACCTTTATACGGAAAGAGAAACTCGTTGGAAGTGGGAGCTGGCAGCTAGATTCCCGGCCGGAAGAAAGAATCCTCGATCGAAACAGCTTAGCGCAGCAACGCAAGTGAAATCGCGCAAGCCAGAGCAACAGTAAACAAGTTAATAGACACAATTCTCCGGAACTGTCTTAACCCGAAGGCGATTCCGATAAATAGCTTTAACAGCGTATTGGCGAGAACTCCGATTGCGATAGCCCTCGCAGCTAACTCTGCGGCTAACTGTGCGCCCGAATCCTTCGCCATGGAGACGACAAGGGCATCAATGTCAGTTAAGCCGAGAATCCCTGCCGATGCGAAGACGCCGGTTTCTCCCCATGTGTTCTGCGCCCATCGGACAACAAACAACACAATCTGAAATAGGACCGCCATCTGAAGAGCCGACGCAAACTGTAGGGGATTTGATGGACTGGCCGCAGATTTTTCATCCGAGGCCATCCCCTTTTTACGTCTGAGGATGCCCCACCCAGCGATGAGCGCCGCGGCAACAAACGGCCCAATGAGATAAGGGACAAGAGCTATCGAAACAGACGGGTTTAATACCGCAGTCGCAACCGACACTCGCACGCACATTCACGGCACAGGCACCAACTACTCCTAAGGCTAAGGGCACGTCGGCGTCCACTTCATTCCTGCTCGCGCGTGCAAACGACAGCGTGTCATTCGTCGACGAAATTATCCCTCCCAACATGCCCGCGAGCGGGTATCCACGGCGCGGTCCTACTGCTCGGCGCGTGATGTATCCAGCAAAGCCTAAGGCCGAGAAAAACAGCACAATCGCCCAAAGCTGTCTAGGGCGGATGCCTCCCAATGGGCCAAAGGGGCCTACGGGAAGCATGGGCAAGATCACAACGGCCATTACCGCAAACCTGAAGCCGGCCCGTAAGCTCGCGTCATCGATGCGTTCGACCAAGCTATGGAGTTTCGATTTCTCCACCAGAAGGAGCGTCGTGATGGCAACCGTGGCGCTCGCGAGCCTCAACTCGTGCATACCAGCGACGACGCCCGCCGCCAAAACTACGAAGGCAGCCACTTCAGTCGTGCCATCTACTTCCACTCGACTGGCAGCAATGTAAGCGGCCACGATCAGCCCGGCACAGCCAGCGAGGAGTACGGCGGCAAGAATCTGTAGGCCGTTGGCCCATAGCCAACCCGCCAACCCCGCCAGTAGACCGAGAAGACTGAAGGTTCGTATCCCTGCAAACCGCGCGCTGGGGCCAGTCGCATGGCCCGACCATTCACGCTCCAGCCCCACGGCCGTCCCACCGAGTGCGGCGATCAAGATCCCGAGGGCATCCTTAAGGGTTAAGACCATTTGTTACCGATCTCGTCGGCCATTGTAGTCAAACGATATGTCCCGAAGAGTGGGCTCCATCACACCTGCTGGTGATATACGTCACGGCTGCTGGCCGGTTTGGCACTTAGGCTGGATACGTGCCAGGCTGATCTTAGCCGCGGCTGACTTGTCTCCTCGTGGCTGCACGTGAGGCCTCGGACTTTCGACCAGCAACTTGGCAAGGAGGATGGGCATGGATGTTCACGCAGCTGTTGCAGCCAGCCTGCCCGCAGAACTTGCCGAAAGACACAAGAAACCTTCGAAGTGGACGGCGCCGACCGTCATCGCACTCTTAGCAGTCGCAAGCATTCTCTCTCACCTTTTTCTTCGATACGTGTTCGATGTTCCCCGAGTCGCCTGGCAAGCTCCCCTCATTCTGGCCCTGATCGCGGGCGGTTTACCTCTCCTCGTGCCTCTGACGCGAAAGCTCCTTGCAAAGGAATTCGGATCCGATCACCTTGCCGGAGTCTCGATCGTCACGTCCGTAATTCTCGGCGAGTACCTTGTCGGCGTCATCGTGATCCTCATGCTCTCGGGAGGAACGGCTCTGGAAGAATTTGCAAGTCGCAGGGCGTCTTCTGTCCTCGACGCGCTCGCAAGACGAGTGCCCCAGTTCGCACACCGGAAAACTGGAGATAACTTGTCCGACGTGAAGCTCGGTGAAATTGTGGTCGGGGACACCCTGGCTGTTTTCCCCCATGAAATCTGTCCAGTCGACGGAGTGGTGATCCAAGGTCGCGGAAAAATGAACGAGGCCTATCTCACGGGCGAACCGTTCGAGATTGAGAAAATGCCCGGATCGCAGGTAATTTCCGGTGCCATCAATGGCGATACGGCTCTGTCCATTCGCGCGGAAAAACTAGCAGTAGAGTCGCGTTACGCGAGAATCATGCGGGTGATGCAAGACGCGGAGCAACGACGGCCACGCATCCGCCGGTTGGGGGACAAGTTGGGAGCCTGGTACACTCCGGTCGCTCTTGGGCTCGCTGGACTGGCATGGGCTGCCACGGGTGAAGCCCATCGCTTTCTCGCCGTCGTGGTCGTCGCGACACCATGCCCGTTGCTGATCGCCATTCCTGTGGCCGTGATAGGCGCGATCTCCCTTTCGGCACGGCGTGGCATCATCATCAAGAACCCAGCGGTGCTCGAGCAGATCGACCGCTGCCGGACACTCATTTTCGACAAGACCGGGACATTGACGTACGGAAAGCCCGCCCTATCCGAAATCTTGTGTGCTCCGGGATTCACGAAGGAGCAGGTTCTGCAGGCCGTCGCGAGTCTTGAGCGATACTCAAAGCACCCTCTTTCCCGCGCAGTTCTGGACGCAGCCCAAGATGCACACCTGCCTGAGGAACCTGTTTCGGACATCAGCGAACGTCCTGGTGAAGGACTGCGAGGAACCGTTGGCAAGCGAAGGATCCAGATTACGAGCCGCAAAAAGATAACGGACAAGAAAATTACGCTGCCGGCCGTTAGTTCTGGGTTGGAATGCGTAGTCTTGTTCAACGATCTATACGCCGCTACCCTCCGCTTCCAGGACACGCCTCGCACAGACAGCCGCACGTTCATCAAACATCTGAGACCCCGTCATGCCGTCAGCCGGGTCTTGATCGTTTCAGGTGATCGGGACGAGGAAGTGCGGCACTTGGCAGAACAGGTCGGCATCAGAGAGGTGCATTCCGCCAAGAGTCCAGAAGAGAAAGTCACGATCGTCCGCAGCGAAGCAAGCCGGGCGCCGACGCTCTTCCTGGGAGACGGTATTAACGACGCTCCTGCCATGCAAGCAGCGACGGTCGGAGTAGCCTTCGGAGTGCAGAGCGACATTACATCCGAGGCCGCGGATGCGGTCATCCTGGAGACTTCCTTCGGCCATGTAGACGAACTCATCCACATTGCGAGGCGCATGCGCCGCATTGCGCTTCAGTCTGCACTTGGAGGAATGATTCTCAGTATTCTTGGGATGGTGGCTGCCGCGTTTGGATATCTTCCGCCAATCGGAGGGGCCATCGCTCAGGAGATCATCGATTTAGCGGCTGTCCTCAATGCCGTGCGCGTAGCGTTACCTGCAGGCTCGCTGACGGACTTCTGAGCCTAGCGTGGCGGTACTGCCCCTGCAGAAATCTCCACCTCGTGCTCGTCGCGGAAACGGAGCTTCAGTTTGCGAGAGATCTCCGGCCAGAACTCACGGAGCACGTCAAAGCCCATGTCTTGGATGAGGGAGCATCCCACACGCCTCCCTGCCGGCCCCACGCCGCGTTCGTTGTCCGGATGATACGCATTGCTCAGGGTAACGGCGCTCACCGTTCCCGGCCACTCGGAATAATTAGGCATGTGCTTGCCATCCTCGCGGTGAGCCACAAACACATGCCCTGCCGCATGAAGAAAACGCTTTCTTACGCTGCCGTGCGCCAGCCGGTAATACCGCGGGTCTTCGGAAAAGATCGACGAATACGCACCCGATCTGCGAGGTTCACCGCGAAGCGCTTGCCATAGCCCGCGGCGCCTTGCCCGAACGTTGGATCTGTGTTCGAAGCTTGGTCCATACCCGCCGAGAAGGCAGCACTCAGAAATGTCACCGGGTCCAACGAGTCCTGGGCAAACAGAAAACTTATCTTTCAGCTCGAGGGAGCACAACACCACGCCCGGTTTGTAGTGCGGTGGGTGTACTGACTTGCGTTCTAGCGCCCGCGCGAAAATTCCCACCACCTTATTCAATGGACCGTTGTAATCCTTCAGGCTCACGAGCGGAGGCGGCTCCATACATGGTGCGACAAGGTTTTTGGAAGTTTTCTCCTCCAGAACCTGCTGTGCGGGAGGAGGATGAGCCTGAGAGCTAGCAGGTGGCTCCTGGGCGCCGACCATTTCGACCCAAGCCAGCCCGATGGAGAGCAGCCAGCTGAAGCGGAAGCAACGTTGTTGGTACATCGCATTCCAGCCGAGCATCCGTTGCTTTGTCTGGGTCATATTCCTTTCCCGTCCTCCTGCGCCTCACGACGGGCGGAATCCTACCTTCGACCCCAATAATGCTCATGCAGCAAAGAGCCGCCGGATAAACTTTCCTATGGCAATCCAACGCAAGGGCATTCTCCAAACCAGCGGGTCATATTCGGGGACCAACATTAGGTGGAACGAACGAGAAGGCCACGACGATCTTTGAGGACACCGGCTTCCCATCGAGCTTCGCCGCCTGAAACGTCCACTCTTGCACGGAGCGCTCGGCGGGTTCCGTCAGCGAAGCGACCCCACGCACGACACGAATGTCGGTGATCTTGGCGGCATCGTCGAGCGAACCTTCGAGCACGACCGTACCCGACGCGACGCTTTGCAGCGGGTAGATGGCTTCGGTCGCAGTAACCACAGATGGAGGATCGAAGCGGCGTCGCGCTTGCTTCACTTCCTGTTGCGCGTCACCAAGCGCAGCCGCGACCATCAAGACGCAAATCCATGGCAGCACAGTACGCATGTTGAGTTCCTCTTCCCCGTACCACCGCAAAGATGGGTAAGGACAGCCGCACGTCATCTTGCAATCCGATAGGGAGGCGTCTACAGCATGGAAGGATACGTCTCGGGAACTTCTCCGGTCTGCCACTCCGCTGTCCGCTCCAGAGGCTCGACGGCGCGAGTTTCGTCGTAATGCAGAACGACATCGAATTGCTCCGGGAGCTGCGCGTGGAAATAGTGGCTCGCGCGCTCCGATCGCGGCAGATAGATGACGCCAATGGCACGCTCCAGGAGAGGCTCCTGCAAGGCCGCTGTAGCCTCTTCCCTCTTACCGAGACGAAGGAGAAAATTCGGAGTACCCATCTGGTGGAAGAGCGCCTCGTAACTCCCGGGCAGCGCGGGCCGGACATACTTACGTTCAGCAGGACTATCCCAACCGGACGCCGCCGTCACGGTGCCCGAGTGCGTAGTAAACCCAACGAGGGTCGCTTCTCTGCCGTATCGCTGGCGTACCAGTTGGCCCAGATTCAATTCCCCTCGCTGTCCCATTTCTGTCGCGCGGGCGTCCCCGAGATGAGAGTTATGCGCCCAGACAACAACCTTCGCAGTCGGTCCAAGGTGGTGCCCCAACGCATCCAAGGTCTCCGCCATATGGGTGTCACGCAAATTCCAAGAGGAGACTCGTTCATGAAACATGGAGCGGTAGTACTCCTCCGCGTTTTTCACTAGGCGAGCATTCTGTTCCGCAAAGAAAAACGCGTCTCGGGGGACACGGCCGTCACGTCTGGCAAGGTCCGCGGCGCGCCGGCGCATTTCCATCCACTGACTGATGACTTCATTCTCACAGCTCTTGTTCAGGCCGAAGCTGGTGGCATACCCGTAGGCTTGGGTGTCCTCGCCATAATTGTCAAAGCAGGCGTAACGATAGCGCGCCCGGCGGGCGGCATCGGGGTCGACTTTGTCCAAGAAATCTAATACCGCACGAATTGAAGCGTGCAAGCTATACAGGTCCAATCCATAGAAACCGACGCGGTGGGCGTGGCGATGCTCATTGTAGTTGCGCAGCCAGCCGACGAAATCCAGAACGTCGGCGTTACGCCACATCCAAGCGGGAAACCTTTGGAAGCCTGATAGTGCATCGATCGCGTCCTCGTCGTCACCCTCGAATCGTACATATTGGTTAATGCGATATGCGTCCGGCCAATCGGCTTCCGCTGCAACCGCCGTGAATTCTTTTTCGGTGATCAGACGTTTGGTAATCTGTGCGCGCAGCCGATAGAACTCATGAGTGCCGTGCGTCGCCTCTCCGATCAGAACGAAACGAGAGTCCCCAATGGCTTTCAGTAAGGGATCAAAATCCGTGGTCTCTCCCGTAAGCGGGTGTGCCGACCGGCGAATCGCGTGTACCAAGTTGTGTTCCTGTTTGGCGAGCATCTTGCACCTTCATTCTGAGGACCATGAAGAACTTGGCTGAACCATCGCTCTCGGGAGTCCCCTTTCCACAGTTACCCCAGGTCACCGACGCGCTTTGGCCTCCACATCGTGATATTGCTGCTCACCGCGCTGCCGGTAGGCACTGTCCAGCAACGCATTGACCTCTTCGTCCGACACTTGCGAAAAATCATGGTAGAACCGCCCGACCCCGTAGAATCTCTCGGGGGTTTCTACACAAACCACGTCGTCCACTTCGTGTCTTAGACGTTTTACCGTCGAGCGGGGCGCGACCGGAGCAGCGATTACGATGGCCGCGGGCTGCATTTGCCGTACGGCATGCACGCCCGCTGTCAAGCTCGCCCCGGTGGCAATGCCATCGTCCACCAGAATCACAATCTTCCCGCGCACATTCAGCGGGGGGCGCCGGCCCCGATAGATTTGTTCCCGACGAGCAAGCTCGGCTCTCTCTGCCCGTGTGATCAAGTCAATGACCATATTGGACAGGCCCAGGGATTGAACGACCTGTCCGTCCAGGACCCGAACGCCGCCGCTGCCGATGGCTCCGAACGCAAACTCTTCATGCCCTGGCACGCCCAACTTGCGCAGCACAAATATGTCGAGGGGCAGGTTGAGGGCTCTGGCCACCTCGAAAGCAATGGGAACGCCGCCGCGTGGAACTGCGAGCACAATTACATCGTCTCGGTTCGCGTATTTTTCGAGGTGTGACGCTAGCTGTTGGCCCGCCTCTGCTCGATTCTGGAAAATCATCGGACTACCTCGACTTCTCTGTGCAGTTCTCGCCGCCGATTCAGCAGCAGGATTTCGTCCTCCTCGTGCAGCAGTCCGTTATAAAAATAACCTTTCTCGAAGTGAATGTTCTGTCGTGGTCTCGAAGGTTTAGAAATCTCCCTCACCGTCTTAGCGACCTGCTCGACGGGAGCATGAAGCGCAAGATCGGCTTGAGTCACCATGCCGACGCACCGTCCGCGCTTGTCCACAACCGGCATTCTGCGAACCTGGTTTTCCTGCATCAACTCTTCGCATTCTTCTATGCTGTAGTCCGGCTCGCAGGTCACCGGAACTGGCGTCATCAATTCCGAGAGCTGAACGGTATCGGCATTCTTCCCGTCCGCCACGACACCGCAGCAGAGGTCACGGTCGGTTACGATCCCCTCGAGCAAGGGGTCGGATAGCTCTGAAACCACCGGGATGGCTCCAACTTCGTGTTCTTTCATCAGGCTCGCTGCTGCTCGTGCCGTGTCCCATGGCGTACAGCAGACGACTTCGTTTGTCATGAGTTCTCTTACGAACATCGTCGTTTCCTTTCCTGTATTGTCAACGAACGAAGATCTGCGCTCAGTGAACCGGGTTACACCCTTACGTGAGCAACGTCACAGGGGAGGCACGTTCGCACATCACTCGCGGATGGATGGCAAGACCGAAAGAGCAACCTAATGACCCGGAAAGCGATGGGAGAATCAGAAGTCAGAGAAACTTTGGCTCAGACTTGACGGCCACGTACACAGCGGGAACCGGGCGAGCAAACTTCTCCGCCACGATCTCGAGGGCTTGGCCGTTCTGACTTCTAAACCTGTAGGGTACACAGAACTTTAACAAAGCTAACCAGCAGGGCAACGAACGGCCATAAAACTCACGCTCGAACCGTCAGAACCGGGCACACGGCGTATGCGATCACATTGTGAGCAACAGCCATTGGGAGATGCGTAGCTCCTCCCGGAATGCCTTCGGGCTTCCGCACGCCCAGCACAATCAGATCGCTTTTTCGGTTTTTCGCTACTTCGAGAATCGTCTCGGCTGGATCGCCTTCCTTCACGAGATAGCGAGGCTCGCACCGGAACTCGGCGTTTTCAAGAACAAGTTTCTGCATGCGCTGTAGCGCAGCGGCTTCGAGTTCGTCCGGGCGGATCGCGCCGCCAGCACCAGATTTCTCGATGACGTGCAAAAGCGTCAGGTGAGCTTGATGTTCTTGCGCCAGCGAAGTCGCGTACGGAGCCGCAGCCAGCGATTCCTCGCTGAAATCCGTTGCGTACAAAATCTCCCCGAACCTCCCCTCGCGGGGCGGCTCGGAAGGTGAATGTGGACCCACCGTCAAGACGGGGCAAGAAGCCCGGCGCACGATGTCTTCCGCCACCGAGCCCAGGAAGAACTTTCCGATGCCGGTTCGGCCGCGTGTGCCCAAGACCAACAGGTCAATCTTTTCCTCATCGATCACCGATCTCAGGACCGACCATACAGCTCCCTCGGGCGTCAGGACGTCAGTCTCGATATGCGGCAGGTCGTTGCGAAGGACTTGTCTCAGTTCGCTTTCCTGTTTTTCATATTCTTCATTTGTACTAGGCCAAGTTTCAGGAGCGCCCAGAACATAGTTCTCTGGTGTTCGCGCATGGACCGCATAGAACTTCGCACCGAATCGCCGGGCGAATTCCGCCGCATAAGGAAAGGCAGCGTCCGCAGCGCGAGAGAAATCGGTCGCGTACAGAATGTTCTTTAACTGAATCCGCTTGGCAACGCTTGTTGTGCTCATTTTGCCCCCTTTCATTGTCTATTCCTCCGGCCCTTTGGACGCTGTGACCGTCGTCACTTCAGGCAGTGATCCGACTCACCCACACTGCCCTTTCAAAATGCCATTCTGTTTATGCTGCAAAAGGCGCTGGAACGTCGTCGGTGGCTTGACGTAGCGAATTCGGAGGTCCTTGGATTGGGCTGTTCTAAAATTCAGATTTCTTCACACATGAACCCGCTATGGATACGACTTCCGCGCCGCCCCACACGATTTTCACCACGCCGACAGGGTTGTCCTCCCCGGAAGCGGCGGAACGGCTTGCGCACTACGGCCCGAATGATCCCGCGGCAAGCAAGCCCCGAACCGCGCTGACCGAACTACTTCTCCTGTTCCTCAACCCGCTGGTCATCATCCTTCTCGTAGCCAGCCTGGTATCCTTTGCGCTGCGGAACACCGGCGACGCCTTGATTATTGCCCTGCTGGTCCTGCTGGGTGTTTCGATTAATTTCATTCAGACCTACAAATCGCACCGCGCAGTCGAAAAGCTTAGGGAGGGAGTCACTCCGACAGCAACGGTTCTGCGCGACGGAGCGTGGCAGGAAATCAAAAGACGTGAAGTCGTCCCGGGGGACATCATTCGTGTTTCGGCAGGGGACCTGATTCCCGCTGATGCTCGACTCATCGAATCAAGCCACTTGTATGTCCAGCAGGCCGCACTGACGGGAGAATCCTTGCCCGTCGAGAAGAACGCGGGCGGCTCCGAATACGGCATCACGCAAGGGCCCGACGCTCCTGATCTCGTATTTCTGGGAACCTCCGTCGTAAGCGGGATGGGAACTGCCTTGATTCTCTCGACCGGCCCTCAAACCGCGTTCGGTGCCATCGCCGAACGGTTGGTAACGCGTCCACAGGAGAACGAATTCGAGCACAGCATGAAGCGCTTCGGTTTCCTCATCATGCGGGCTATGTTCTTCCTAGTGCTGTTTATTTTGGTTGTCCGCGTAGCTCTCCAAAAGGATGCATTCGAGTCTTTTGTCTTTGCGGTGGCTCTCGCCGTAGGGCTGACGCCTGAATTCCTTCCAATGATCACATCCGTCACGTTCGCCCGCGGCGCTGTTCGCATGGCGCGCGAACACGTTGTCGTCAAGCATCTTCCGGCGATTCAGAATTTCGGGACGATCGACATCCTCTGCTGCGACAAAACCGGCACACTCACAACGGGCCAGATGGTTCTCAACGCTTCTCTCAACTATCTCGGAAAGCCATCCGACCGGCCGCTGGCCCTCGCTTACCTCAACAGCAGGTTCGAAACGGGCATCCGCAGCCCGCTCGACGCCGCGATCCTGAAAACAGAACGCGCCGACGCCGACTCCTACGTGAAGCTCGACGAGATTCCCTTCGACTTTGTTCGCCGCCGCCTCTCCATCGTCGTAAAGAAGAAGGACGGGAATGCAGCAGACCGTCTCTTCATTACCAAGGGCGCTCCCGAAGGATTACTTGAACTGGCCTACTCTTATGAAATCGACGGCCAGATTGTTCCTTTTGACGAGGACGCGTGCCATGGCTGCCGGAGAACCTTTGACGAACTCAGCGGCAAGGGTTTTCGCGTTCTGGCTGTCGCCTATCGCGACGTTGGCGCACAGGACAGCTTCACTGCCGCCGATGAGCATTCACTCGTCTTTGCCGGCTTTCTCACCTTCGCCGACCCGCTGAACCCCGACACCACCGCATCCCTCGCGGCGCTTGCGCGTGATGGCGTGCAAGTCAAAATCCTGACGGGAGACAATGAACTCGTCGCCCAGCATATTTGCGAGCAAGTCGGCCTTGAGAATCCAACGATTGTCCTCGGCGAGGAGCTCGAACACACCAGCGACCCGGCGCTCCAGCATCTCGCCGAAGACACGGTTGTGTTCGCGCGGGTCACGCCCGTGCAGAAGCACCGGATCATCCATGCGCTCAAGCTTCGCGGCCACGTGGTGGGCTACGTGGGCGACGGAATCAACGATGCGCCTTCGCTGCACGCCGCAGACGTGGGCATATCCGTGTCGTCTGCGACGGACGTTGCGCGTGAGGCAGCGGAGATTATCCTGCTCCAGCCCGGGCTGCAGATTTTGCATAAGGGCATACTCGAAGGCCGGCGGGCGTCGGCAAACGTCCTGAAATATCTCCTGATGGGCACAAGTTCAAATTTCGGCAATATGTTCAGCATGGCAGGAGCCTCCGCCTTTCTCCCTTTTCTTCCCATGCTTCCCACACAGATTCTGCTGAACAACTTCCTCTATGACACGGCCCAGATCACCATTCCT
>Ga0306920_100008934_pt1 | contig 13347 bp, 13 predicted proteins | sample flu12Cox44000170_FD_204666 | JGI IMG/M metagenome (GOLD analysis project Ga0306920, IMG submission 204666) | Lab enrichment of tropical soil microbial communities from Luquillo Experimental Forest, Puerto Rico - flux4day.12C.oxic.44.000.170 (v2)... | ecosystem: Environmental > Terrestrial >... | reverse complement strand
CGTCCTGATGGATCAGGTGCTTCCCGACGGCGACGGCGTGTCGGCGACGAGTCGGATCCGCGAATCATTCCCCGAAACGCGAGTCGTACTCATCACCGATCACGCCGACGCCGGGCTCATAGAGGCCGCAGCCGAAGCCGGAGCGGCGGCGTTTGTAGCCAAACAGAGCCCAATCGTCGATGTCATGCGCGCCCTCCGTCACGCCGACGACGGCGCCATGATCGTTGATCACAACACTCTGAAAATCGTCCTGCAGGATCGAAATCCACTGGGCCGCGACCCGGCCAACACTTACGGCCTGAACGAGCGGGAACTCGTAGTGCTCGATCTGCTCGGCCAAGGGCTACCGCTACGTAGCATCGCTGCTGACCTATGCGTGAGTATCAATACCGCTCGGGGTTACACGAAGTCGATTTTGTCAAAGCTCGGGGTCCACAGCCAGCGTGAGGCCGTGATCGCCGGGCTGAGGCTCGGGTTGATCGCCACCCCAGCAGCATCGCCTCACGTGCCTCCCGTCTGAGTAGCTGGGGGCAACCGGAGTCACCAACGGAAGGCCCACCTGATCAAAGGGCTCGACCCCGCGTTCGCGGTGAAGCTCCCCCCACACGCGGCAACGGTCCACCCAATCGGTCCCTCGACATCACGTCCGGCCGGACGATGTTCCGGTCACTCGCGACGTCGGATAGACGCGGTTCTGGAGGTGACGGCGGTGCGACGCACCGAGTGGGTGTCGTGCGTGGTTCGGCGGGGTCGGCACTATCGACCCCGCTGTCACCGCATCCGGCGCCTTATTGGGCAAGTTGCCGTAGCGATCGTGAGCGCCGTGACCGTCGTCGTCGCCATCACATACCTGTTATGGGACCCCCAGGCCGTCTACGCGACGGCGGTCGGCGCCCCCGCCGCAGCGCCACAGACCGTCCTCTACGGGTCGGTGCCTGCCGGCGTCGACGACCTCACCGTCAGTGTGGCGTTGTGCCCGGGCGGGGTGGACCCGAGCGACGCGTGGCCTGACATCTGCACGCCCGTCGGATCGACCGTCGCCTCGGATGGTATATGGAGAGTCGTGATCGCTTCGTGCTCCGGCACCGCTGGAGGGCAAGGGTGCAAGTTGTGGGTCAAGTTGCAGTCGAGCAACCCATTGGTCTCCGGGACTCGCATGGTTCTGATGCGTACGGGTACTGCACGCGAGCTCAGTGCCAGAGTTGTCCAGCACCCTCAGACGCTCTTCGCAATATTCCTTGGCGCCACATACTGATCCGTTGCCATGTCACTCGATGTCACTGTCCTTGCGTGGTTGATGCTCGCCATTGCGATCTACTACGTCGCGTTGTTCGCCCTCAGCCACCGACCGCGCACTAGCGGCCCCTCTCGAAACCGTCCACTCATTGTGCTGATCATCCCTGCGCATAACGAGGAGCTTGTGATCGAGACCACGTTATCGCGGCTGTTGTCATCGCCCTATGAGCGCAAACTTATCTTGGTGATGAATGACGGCTCTACGGATGAGACGTCGAGCATTGCTCGCGCCGTTGGGGCGGGTCAGCCCGTGCACGTCATCGACCGGCCGCCAGAGTTGGCCGGGCGCGGGAAAGGCGCGGTACTCAATCATGGGCTGGACGTCCTCGTCCACGACATCCTTTCCCGAGACCTCTTGGCACCCTCACCCGACGACGTGATCGTTGGGGTCATGGACGCGGACGGCCAACTCGATATGGGGGCCCTCGACGCCATCGCTCCGTTTTTCGCCGACGCGCGCGTGGGCGCCGTACAGATCGGCGTGCGGATTGTGAATGCAACCGATGGGCTCTTGCAACGCGCCCAGGACATCGAGTTCGTGGGCTTCTCCGGCTTCGTCCAGACCGCGCGTGATGCGTTAGGGTCGGTTGGGCTGGGGGGCAACGGGCAGTTCACGCGGCTCAGCGCGCTCATGGAAGCCGGGCCGACACCCTGGTCTGCCTGCCTCACCGAGGATCTCGACCTGGGGCTCTCCCTCGTTGAGCGGGGCTGGCGCATCCGCTTCTGCACGGACGTGTTCGTCGCTCAACAAGCAGTCGACAATCTCGCAGCCCTTCTCCGTCAGCGGACTCGCTGGGTCCAGGGACACTATCAGTGTTGGTTGCACTTCCCTCGGCTACTTCGTGCAAGGGGCGTCCCGTGGCGGACGAAGATGGACCTCGCGCTGTACCTCGGCCTGTTGGTCATGGTGGTCGCCTTCGCTGCCAACGCGGCCCTCAGCGTTGCCCAACTCCTCGGAGTGCTCAACGTCTACAACGGGGTGCTGGCCGCGATCCATTCAGCATTTGGCCAGCGAGCTCTTATCGAAGGGGTGTCGTTGGGGCCGCCGCTGTGCTTCATCACAACTTACCAAGTGCGAGCAGCGCATCGGCTGCCTTGGTGGGCGGTGCCGGCAGCGATCGTCTTCTTCGTCGTCTACACCTACCTGTTCGTTGTTTGCCACTTCTGGGCGTGGGCGCGCCTCCTCCTGAGACAGAAGGACTGGGCCAAGACCGGGCGCGTCGTTACCGGGCAAGGTGCGATGTTGAGTGTCAAGAATCCAGATTGGCAGGACGTCGGCTGATGGATGAGTCACCGTTCGACCGCGGCCCGAAGAGCGACCCAGCCTGCGAGGCCTTGTCAACTGTCAAGGGAAGGACGTGACCGCAGCTCGCCGCCAGGATGCGACGGGGTCGCGGCGCCGGGTCTTGATCGTCTTCGGAACCCGTCCGGAGGCGATCAAGCTCGCTCCCGTCATCGCTGCCCTCGGTCGTTCGCAGTCGCTCGCGCCGATCGTCGCCGTCAGTGGTCAGCACAAAGAGATGCTGGACCAGGTACTCGAGACCTTTGCAATCGCTCCAGACCACCACCTGGGCGTCTTCGCCCCGGGGCAGAGTCTCACTGCGATGACCGCTTGCGCGCTCTCGCGACTGTCACCGGTCCTTGAGGCCGCCGAGCCGGACGCGGTGCTCGTCCAGGGTGACACCACCACATGCTTCGCCGCCGCCCTTGCCGCGTTCTACCACGGGGTCCCCGTTGCCCATCTCGAAGCTGGTCTCCGGACGGGTGACCCGAGGTCGCCCTACCCCGAGGAGATCAACCGCCGTCTTACGACCCAACTCGCGTCGGTTCACCTGGCGCCAACGGCGTCTTCTCGTGACAACCTGCTCGCCGAAGGGGTGCCTCCACACCGAATAGTTGTCACCGGCAACACAGTGATCGACGCGTTGCTTTGGGCTGCGCGGCAGATGTGCTCTTGGGGCGATGAATTGCTTAGCGCACTGGATCATGACTCCCGCCGCGTGCTGCTCGTAACCGCGCACAGGCGGGAGTCCTGGGGAACAGCTATGAGATCGATCGCGCGCGCCATTGCCGAACTAGCGCGAAGCGAGCCCGACTTGCTTATCGTCTTCCCAATACACCGGAACCCCCTCATCCGCGACGCGATCGTCCCGGCGGTGCGTGGCCTGTCCAACGTTATCGTGACCGAGCCTCTCCCTTATGGCGCCTTTGCGCGACTCATGGCCAGAGCTCACATAGTCCTGACCGACAGTGGAGGGATCCAGGAGGAGGCTCCCAGCTTAGGGAAGCCAGTGCTCGTCATGCGCGACACGACCGAGCGACCCGAGGCCATCACCGCGGGCACGGCGCGGCTGGTTGGAACTGACCATGCCGCGATCGTTTTGGCTGTCCGGGGACTGCTTCGCGACGGACTCGCTTTTGATTCGATGGCACACGCCGTCAATCCCTATGGTGACGGCCACGCGGCAGCGCGCGTCCTCCAGGCCCTCGCGTACTACTTCGGAGACGGTCCCGCTCCGATGGAGTTTGATCCAGCAGAGGTGGCGTCGCGCGTCGGGCAGGGGCAGCGGTGAACTCCAACGAGGGAGGCGATGACATGGCACCGTTGGGTACTCCTAGCTCGTCTTCGCGTTTCGCCGCCCGGCGCCCCACCGGCCACCCCGTTGGGGTGCGCGTACGATATTGCGATGACTATGGATGAGGGCCGAGGCGAGGGCTCGTGTACTAGCGAGCCGGCGCTCGGGTCCAGGCTTCGGGCGCTCTCCTCGTCGACCATTCAAGGTTGAGCACCTTTACGGATGGGCGCCGGAGAGTCAGTTTGCTCCACCGGAGGCACGTCGCACCCGGTCCAGCTCCACCGCCGAGCCGATGTCCGAACCGATCGACAACGTCCTGTCGTGAACATCCACCGCGAAGCCGGCTAATCGCAGCACGTCCGCGAGCGGGCGCCGCTGCCAGCCCGCGAACTTGACGATGGCCGTCCCTCCGTGCAGCGTCTCGGAGTCCAATAGCACTAGGCTGGTGTTCACCGAGGCCGGCACGAATCGTCCGTGAATGACCGCGACGTCCGGATCGGTATGCACGATTGTCACTGGAGGATGCTCGACGTTGACGGCCCCATCGATGGCGCCTGCTAGCTGCTAGCCGGCTGTCCGTCGCTGCGAGACGATGGCGCCGGGGAACACGCGCAGGGCACCGATGAACCCGTTGAACGGGGTCACGACGGAGGTCATGTGCGCCCAGACGTACCTCGGCGGAGCCCACGCTGCATGCGTCCACCACCACCGCCGTCGGAGCTCAGCCTGTCGTGGGGTGTGCCCACATGCTCGATATCGGATTTTGACAGCACCATCTGAGCCGTTGGGTAATACCCGGCGTGCTCTTGCCGACGGTGGATCGCCGGAGGACCGGGGGCGCGCACGGTCCTAGGCGGGCCCCTTGGTCCTCCCATGGCTGGAAAGCGAGAGTTGTCAGGCCGGGTCTGATCGCCCTTGGGCGCCAGCGGTCCAGAATGACGGTTGAGCGGTCAGCGGGGGCGCCTTGGGAGTGCGCTCCCCCCGGCGTGACCCGGCCGGTCAGCCGGCGCCGGCCACCATCGGCCGTAAAGCGGCCGGCGAGGGCCGGGGCGGTACGTAAGGGTGTCGGGGGTGCGGTGGCCGCCGGCGAGGTGCCAACTCGGTCTGCTACCGCCCCACCCTCTGCCCCCGGATTGGACGGCGGCGATTGCATCGGCCGCGCTCGGGGCCAGTGTTCAGGAAGTCGGCCCGAACGTTTCTACGCCCGAGCTCGACGACGAGTGGTCAACGATCGCGAACGGTGACATGGGCATGTCGTCCCTCGGCGGGTAGGGCGACCCGATGAATGTGTGATGCCGTTGGGGTGGCCGAGGGCGTCTGAGCGATCGCGGAGATCCGGCCGGGCGTCGTGACGTCGCGTGGGCCGAGGTGTCGAGTTCAATCCGACTCGAGGCCATCTCAAGCCGGCGTTCCAGCCCTCGCCATCAAACCCGATCAGCGGACGGCGGTCTACGCGTTCACGTTCGGCCTCATGCGCGCTACCACTTGTCGGCCGTATCCACAGCGGTCGCAGTGGGTCGTCGAGGCGGCTCTCACGTCTCTGAGTTCCGAGGGTAGCTGGAGGGCCTGCTCCTGCCGCCGGCATCCCGGACCGGGGCGCGCATGGCGATGCTCCGGCGCAGTTGGTCGACCTCAGTGCGCGGGGGTCCATGCTGGTTCGTCTAGCCGAACGCGTGTTCGGTGCCGAGACCCGGTTCGGGCCCGTCGGTCGGGGCCGGCGCAGCGCCATGGGCGACAACTGCTCCGGCCTGCCGACCACGCCCAGTACCAGAGGGTGACGGGCGCGGTGATCCCGTCGGCATGAATCGCCGCGACCGAAGGGAATCGACGGGCCCATCACGAAGACTCGTCGCCGACCGGACACGGGGTCGTCCGCCGCTCGAGGCCCGTGAGGGCCGAATGGTCGGGACACGGCGGCAGTACGCCTCGTTGGTTGGGTCCTGCCTGCCCGCTGATCAGCGACAGCGGCCCTCGGCGATTGCGGCCTCCAGTACCTCGGTGCGGCGGCGCATGGTGTCGAGGCGGGGTTGGAGGTTGGGGGGCAGCGGGCCGAGGCCCGGTGGGAGGGCGAAAGCGACGACCAGGTCGGGTCGGCCGGCGTCGAGCGCGCGCTCCTGCTGCTCGAGGTGGGTGTCGATGTCGTCGAGCACCGAGTACCACCGGTTGTCGTTGGTCATGATGGAAACCTCACCTGCACGCTGACTTGTCGACGATTCCAGATCCGATCGGCACCGGCTGAGGCGACGTCCGGGAGATCGGCGGCCATCAGCCGTCCATGAGGCCCCTCGCGCCCGAATCTTCTCTGCCCGCTCTCCACCACGTTCCGTGTCGTTATCGACCGCGGAACGTGACAATGTGCGCCAACGACCGCTCACCTAGACCGCCGTCCAGCCGACAAAGGCGGGGGTTGGGCGGAGAGGCCGCCCAAACAGGAGCTTCGGCGTGTCACTCGATGAGATTGTCGCCGCCAGCCGCTTTTGGCAGGCCGAGGAGTTCGAGGCGGTGTTGGGGATCTGCCCTGCCTCCCCAGCGGAGCTCCCTACATGACTGCCGTCATCGATCTCTCGTTGCTCGACGGTTCGTCGGTGCACATTGGCGCAGGTCTCCCCGGCTTCCCCGGGGCGCACCGGTTCCGCCTGATGCCGTGGGGCGACGAGGCGGGCCCCTTCTCTCTACTGGTGTCTCTCGACGACGAGGACCTGGTCTTTGTGGTCTCGACCCCCGACGTGTTCTTTCCGGACTACCTGCCGGAGATCGATGGCAGCACCGCCCAGCGCCTCGGCATCTTGTCGCCCGCTGACGCCGCCGTGTACGTGATCGTCACGCCGGGCCCGACGCCGAGCGAGTCGACCGCAAACCTGCTCGGGCCCTTGATCGTTAGTCGACGCACTCGCCTGGCCGCGCAGGTCGTGCTCGAAAGCACACGTTGGGAAATGCGCACGCCGCTCGTGTCAACCCGGCGAATCTACGAGTAACCAGAGCGGCTTCCATCCGGCACGGAACCGGCGAGTCGGGCCTCGGCGTGGAGGTTCGGTGTCGTTGGCGCCGTAAACCCGAAGCCGCGCACGTCAGCACCGAGCATCCCGAGCCACTGACAGAGCCATGCTCCTTTGAAGCCCCGGTGGCCGGCACCAGGACGCGGCGCCCGCGGTAGGCATCGGCGAACGGGAGGCGGACCTGGGTGTCAGGCTGCAGGACGATCACATCGGCGCGGTGGGCAGGGACTCAAGAAGCGGGTGTACGGGCCGGCGGCAGACCTCGCCTGGCGTCTGGTACGCCGAGGCCGGCCCGGTCAGTGACCCGGCCGGGCGGCGGCGGGCTGGAGCAGCGCGGCGAGTCCGGACGCGACCACCGCCGGCTCGAGGTGGGCCCGCACCACCGCCTGACCCGACTCCGACAGCGACGTCCAGCGGGCGTGGTCGGTGATCAGCTCGAGCACGGACCGGGCCATCCCGTCGGCATCGTCGACCACGACCGCGTCACGCCCGGCCACCAGTGGGACGCCCTCGGCGCCGGCCGGCGTCGTCACCAGCGGGATGCCCCAGGCCAGGGCCTCGACCACCCAGGGCTGCATGCCCGACGCCGCCCGCCACGCACCCACGGCCAGGGTGACCGGGAGCGACATGGCGTCGAACGTCACCGCCCCGGCCAGGCGCACCCCCGGTCCGGCCAGCTGGCGGACCTCACCCCGCGTCGGGTCGCCGACCACGGTGGTGGCAAGGTCGGCGAACGTGAGCTGGACGCGCGGGACGACCTCCTCCAGGAGCCACCTCGCCGCGATCACGTCCTCCTCATCGGAAGCGTCGACGCGGACGACCAGGCTCGGCCGGCCTCGGCCGGGCAGTGAGCGGCGCGGCCCCACCGGGCTGGCGAGGGGGACGACGTGCACCGCCGCCCCGGGCAGGACGGCCCGGAGCCGCACGGCGGCGGCCTGGCTCGTCGTCACCACCGCGTCGGCCAGCTCGAGGACCCACCGCTCGATCGCCTCGGCCCGACCGAGCTCGGCGCCGTCGGCACCGTCCCAGGCCTCGCCGTGCTCGACCCGCTGGCGCAGGGCGGCGGAGCGCACCGACGGCAGGTCGGCCACCACGGTCACGTCGGCCCGGGCGGCCTGGACCGCCACGGCCACGCGTTCGACGGCCCCGAGGCCGACGGCCCAGACGTCGCACCCGGGCTCGACGCCGGCCAGCCGGGCGGCGGGGACCAGGTCGACGGTGCGGCCGGCGGCGCGCAGCACGGCGGCGACCGATCGGGCCCGCTCCAGCAGCCGCTCGCTGCCCCCGGCCAAGCCGGACGCGGGGCCGTCGCCGGGATCCGCCGTCACGACGGCGATCGGCCGGCCCGACGGCAGGGTCCGCCGTCCGCCCGGGCGGAGCAGCCCGACGGCCCGGCCCGACCGGTCGGGGTTGGGCGGGCGGGGCCAGCCGGGGGGCTCCTGGGCGTCGAGGACCGTGCGCCACTTGGCGACGAACCGCTCCCGGCCCGCCTCCCACGCCAGCCCGGCCCCGCCGACGTCGACCTCGGCGGCCGGCGCGTACCACACCGCCCAGCCGGCGGCCCGGGCGCCGAAGCACAGGTCGAGGTCCTCCCCGCCGGCGGGGACGTAGCGGGCGTCGAAGCCGCCGAGGTGGTGCCAGACGGTGGCCCGCACGGCCAGGCAGACACCGCTGAGGGCGTCGACGGGGCACGCCGCCCCCACCGCCGGGTCGTCGCCGGCGCGGCCGCGCCCGGGTGCGCTCACCGCCCCGTCGCTCCCGACCACCAGGCCGGCCGCCTCGACCAGCCCCTGCGCGCCGAGTACCTTCGGCCCGGCGACGCCCACGACCGGGTCGGCGAAGGGGGCCAGCAGGCCCGCCAACCAGCCTTCCCGCACCCGAACCCCGGCGGCCACGATGACGATCACCTCGCCGGCGGCGACGTCGGCGCCCTGGTTGGCGCCGAGCAGTGGTCCCGCCCCGTCCGGGCTGCACACGGCCGTGGCCCCGTCGACCTCGAGGGGGTCGGGGGCCACCACGATCAGCTCGGCGCCGTCCACGCCGGCCCGGGCGATCGCGTCCAGCGTGACGCGGATGTCGTCCGGCGACGACCCGACTACGACGACGCTTGCGCCGGGCCCGCCGGACGGGACCTCCGCGGGCGCGGGCTCGGGCACCCGCGGCGCGCTAGGCCGGGCGGCTGGTGGTGAGCCGCACCTGGCGATGCCGGGCGGTCAACCGGGCCGAGTAGTCGCTGCTGGCCGCGATCGACGCGTAGAAGGCGGCGCGCTTGTTGGCCACCCTGGTGCTCTTGGGTTGCGGGCCGAGCAGCTCGGGGTCGAGCTGGCTGTTGAGCCCGTCGCGGAGCAGCACGAGCGCCTCGGCGCGCATCTGCGAGATCCGGCTCTCCGTGACGCCCAGCTCGTCGGCGAGCTCCTGCATCGGGCGCTCCTCGAAGAAGTACCCGATCACCACGTGGCGCAGGCGCTCGGGGAGCGACGAGACGGCGTCGAGCAGGTAGGCGCGGCGCTCGCGCTCGACGAGCACGACGTCGGGGGTCTCGTGGTCGGCCGGCATGGCGCTGGTGCCGTCGGGCGACGTGCTCAGCGCCTCGAAGTTGAGGACCGAGGCGCGGAACACGTCGTCGTGGACCGACCGCACGATCCGGGCGTCGAGGTTGGCCGCCTCGGCCACCTCGTCGTGGGTGGGCCGCCGGCCGAGGCGGGCGGTGAGCTCGTCGGACGCGGCCGTGACCTTGCGGGCCCGGCTACGGACGGAGCGGCTGGCCCAGTCCCGGCGGCGCAGCTCGTCGAGGAGGGCGCCCCGGATGCGGTTGGAGGCGTAGCGGTCGAAGGCGATGCCCCGCGCCAGGTCGTAGCTGCGGGCGGCCTGCGCCAAGCCCTCCATGCCGGCCGACTCGAGGTCGGCGCGCGAGACGTGGCGGGGGACCTTGTTGACCATCTCGGCCACGGCGTAGCCCACCAGGGGCAGGTGGCGGCGGACGAGGTCGTCTTCGCGCTGACGTTGTTCGGTGGTGAGCGTGCCCGGCGTGGCCATGGCATCTGGCATCGGCTTGCGGCCGCGCCGCGCCCCATCGGCCGTCAGGATGATCTTTGCCGCTTGGGTAGCCCTACCGGGTGGCCGGAGGCATGACCCGAACGGACTAGTCTGATTCGGATGGCCCAGGCGAAAGGCCTGGTTGGGGCCCCGACGGGCACTACCATCCCGACCCGGTGCCGTCGCGGACGCCCGTGCGGGCGGTGGTGGTGGACGAGTGGCCCATGGTGCGGGTCGGCGTCGGGAAGGTGCTCGGCGACTGCGGCGTGCGGGTCGTGGCCGAGGCGGCGGACGCCGCCGCCGCGCTGGCCGCGCTGCGGTCCCAGGATCCGGGGCTGGTGGTCGTCGGGCGCCACGACGGCCCGCAGGCGCAGCTGATCACCCGGGCCTTCGAGCTGCTCCCCGCCGTGCGCTGCCTGGCCCTGCTCGGCGAGCCCGAGGACCTGCGCCCGGTGCTGCTGGCGGGCGCCCACGGCGCCGTGCCCCGCGCTGTCGATCCCGTCGAGCTGACCGACGTGGTGCGGCGCATCCTGGCCGGCGACCGGGTCGTGTCGCCCGGCCTGCTGCCCCGGCTGTTCGGCTCCAACGGCGCCGGCCCGGCCCCCGCCCCCGGCGCCGACCCGCGGCGCGACGACCCCGGCGTGACGCCGGCACCCCTCACCGGGCGCGAGCGCGAGATCCTCCGGCTGCTCGGTGCCGGCCGCAGCAACGCCGAGATCGCCTCGGCCCTGTTCGTCACCCCGGCCACGGTCAAGACCCACCTGGCCCACATCTACGGCAAGCTCGGCGCCCGGGGCCGCTACGAGGCGCTGGGTCGCGCCGTTGCCTTAGGTCTGCTGGACTGAAGGGATACGCTGGCTGCCCGGCCGCCCACGGAAGGAGCGCCCCGGTGCTCGTGCTGACCCGCCATGCCAACCAGAGCATCATGATCGGGCACGACATTGTCGTGACCGTTCTCGAGGTGCGCGGCGACCAGGTGCGGATCGGGATCCGGGCCCCGCGCCACGTCGACGTGCACCGCGAGGAGGTGTTCGCCGCCCTCCAGCAGGCCAACCGGTCGGCCGCCTCACCGACGGCCGAGGCGCTCGAGGGCCTGGCCGAGCTGCGTCCCCAGCCGACCCCGGAGGAGCCCTCCCGCTGACCCCGGTGACGTGGGACCATGGAGACGTGGCCACGACCACCACCTGTCCGCACGGTCTCGACGCCAGGTCCTGCCTGATCTGCTCCACCCTCGGCATGACCCCCGACCGCACCAGCATCCCGGCCGGCCGGCCCGAGGTCCTCTCCGGACCGCCCCGCCGCACCCGGCCCCGCGGCGGGGTCGGCCTGCTCGGCGGTCTGGTGATCGCCGGTCTCGTGCTGCTCGTCGTGTGGCTGCTGGTCGGGCTGCTGTGGAGCCTGCTGCGGGGGGCCGAGCTGCTCATTGCCGGCGCGCTGTGCGGCTACGTCGGCTACCGCATTGGGCTGTCCGTCGGCCGCCATCGGGCTCGGCCGCCGACGCGCTGACCAACTGCGCCGACTGACGGCTCCGGCTGACGGCGCCGACTATCTGGCGACGCCGACGCCCTCGTCCTCGGCCAGCCGCCGGTCGATGGTGGCGGCGCGCTCTTCGAGGCCGGCGAGGAACTCCTCCAGCCCGGCCATCTTGGTCCGGACGGCGCGTTGGAGGTCGGCGTTGATGGCCAGCGCCTCGTTGAGCAGCTCGCGCCGGCGGGCAGGGGTGAGCCCCGCCCACCACTCGCGCCGGATCTCGGCGAGGCGGTCCTCGGCGGTGACGACGACCCCGATCTCGGTGAGGTTGAAGCCGACCAGGTCGCGCAGGTGGCGGATGCGCTGGAGCCGGGCCACGTCGGCGTCGGAGTAGCGGCGGGCTCCGCCCGCCGTGGTCCCCGAGGGGGTCAGCAGGCCCAGCTCCTGGTAGTAGCGCAGCGTCCGCGTCGACACCCCGGCGAGGGCGGCCGCCTCGCCGATGCGCAGCCGGGGCGTCGTGTCGGGTTCGAGCGGCACCGAGCTCACGCCATCGACTCCTCGACCACCGCCTCGAGGTCCTCGGGCGGCAACCCCACGATCTCGGCGTCCTCGGTGACCGCCGCGCTGCCCCGCAGGGCCGAGCAGGCGGCGCCGACGAGGCACATCACGACCGACATGGTAAAGGCGATGCGCAGCCCGTGGAGGAACGGGCTGGAGATGAGGTGCGGGAAGAAGCTGCGCCCCGTCACGTTGGCCTGCGCCGCGGGTGACAGTGAAGCGAGCTTGGGTCCGAGCAGCGTCTTCATCGGGTTGTAGCCGAGGAAGGCAGCGAACAGCAGCGCCACCGGGGGCAGGTGCGAGATCGTGGTGGCCGAGTGGGAGTCGAGCCCCTGGCCCACGAGCCCGCTGTAGAGCGTGTGCGGGAGCGTCGACGCCAGCCCGACGATCATGAGGCTGAAGAACAGCCCGATGGACAGCACCATCCCCGAGTTGCGGAACGTCGCGCTCATGCCCGACGCCGCGCCGCGTTCGCTGGCCGGCACCGAGTTCATGATCGCGGTGGTGTTGGGCGCGGCGAACAACCCGAACGCCAGCCCGTTGAGGAGCAGCAGCACGCCGAACAGGGGGTAGGAGAAGTTGGCGGGAAGGAACATGAGCAGCAGGAAGCTCAACCCGCCCACGATCATGCCGCCCGTCGCGAAGGGCCGGGCGCCGTAGCGGTCCGACAGGAAACCGGATATCGGTGCCGACAACAGGAACCCGGCCGTGATCGGGAGCATGTAGATGCCGGCCCAGAGAGGCGTGCGTGCGTAGTCGTAGCCGTGCTGGGGCAGCCAGATCCCCTGCAACCAGATGATCAGCATGAACTGCAAGCCGCCGCGGGCGATGGCACCCAGGAGGTTGGCGGCGTTGCCGGCCGTGAACGCGCGGATCTTGAACAGGCTCAGGCGGAACATGGGGTCCTCGGCGTGCAGCTCGATGAAGCCGAACGCGATCAGCAGGGCGATGCCGAGCAGCAGCTCGAGCTCGACCCACGGACCAGTCCACCCCATGGCGTGGTGCTTGTAGGGCTGGATGCCGTAGGTGATGCACACCAGCACGAGGGTCAGACCGAGTCCGAAGGTGATGTTGCCCCAGACGTCGATCTTGCCGCGGCGGGCCCGGCTGATCTCCCTGAGCTTGAGGTACGCCCACGCCGTCCCGAACAGGCCGAAGGGCACGTTGACCCAGAACACCAGCCGCCAGTTGACGTCGGCCAGCACGCCGCCGAGCACGAGGCCGATGAACGACCCGGCGATGCCGGCGATCATGCTGATGCCGAGCGCGGTGCCGCGCTGGTCGACCGGGAACGCGTCGGTGAGGATCGCCGTCGAGTTGGCCATCAGCAGCGCGCCGCCGACGCCCTGCACGACGCGCATGATGATCATGTACATCGCCGCCGACGAGCCGTGGCCCGGTGTCAGCGAGAGCGC
>Ga0306920_100008933_pt1 | contig 13347 bp, 12 predicted proteins | sample flu12Cox44000170_FD_204666 | JGI IMG/M metagenome (GOLD analysis project Ga0306920, IMG submission 204666) | Lab enrichment of tropical soil microbial communities from Luquillo Experimental Forest, Puerto Rico - flux4day.12C.oxic.44.000.170 (v2)... | ecosystem: Environmental > Terrestrial >... | reverse complement strand
TCGCCCTCGTCGCCTCCGGGCTGACGCTGATCTTCGGCATCATGGACGTCGTCAACTTCGCCCACGGCGAGCTGTTCATGCTCGGGGCCTACGTCGGCACCACGATGCTTGTGGTCACCGGGAGCTTCTGGGCCGCCCTGGTGGGCGCCTCCACCACCATCGGGCTCCTCGGCGCCGTGATCCAGGTGGTCGCCCTCCGGCCCCTGCTGGGGCGTGACCCTCTCACCACGATCCTGGCCACGTTCGGGATCTCCCTGGTCCTCCAGAACTACGCCCTGTGGCAATACGGACCGGTGGCCCGCAAGATCCCAGAGCCGATCAGCGGGCACTTCCGCCTGTTCCAGCTGGAATACCCGTGGTACCGGATCGTCATTGCCATCCTGTCCGCGACCCTCATCGGTGCGCTGTGGTTGTTCCTTCAGCGCGGGAAGTATGGCATCTGGATCCGGGCGACCACTCAGGACCGGGTGATGGCCCAAGCCATGGGCATCCCGGTGCCGTGGGTCCACACGGGGGTCTTTGGGATCGGCGCGGCCCTCGCAGCCGCGAGCGGCGTCCTCTTCGGCCCGCTGGTCGGCGTGAACCACGCCATGGGTCTAGACCTCATCCTGAAGGCGTTCATCGTGGTGGTCGTCGGCGGGATGGGGAACCTGGGCGGCTCGATCCTCGCCTCGATCTTCGTCTCCTGTCTGGAGGCCTTCGCCTCCCTTTGGGTCAGCCCGGCCCAGGCGGTCATCGTCTCCTTCGTGGCCCTCATCCTCACCCTTCTCTTCCGGCCCACCGGGCTGTTCGTACCGACGCCGAAGTGACCGCTGCCCGACCAGGTCTCGGCTTCTGGATTGGCTTCGGGCTCGTAGCAGCCGCGCTGGCCATGGCCCCCTGGCTCTTGCCGCTGTTCTGGCAACGCTTCCTGACGGAGATCCTCATCTGGGGACTCCTCGCGATGTCCTCGGACCTCCTGATCGGCTACACCGGCATGGTGTCCTTCGGCCACTCCGCCTTCTTCGGGCTGGGGATGTACGGCGCCGCCGCGGCCCTCCTGGCGCTCCGGCCCCCCAGCCTGGCCGCCGCACTGGCCCTGGGGCTCTTGGCGGCTGGCGTCGTGGCGGCGTTCGTCGCCTACTTCGCCACCCGTCTCCGGGACATCTACTTCTCCATCACGACGCTCGTGTTCTCCCAGATCTTCTACGTCGTCATCTTCACGTGGACGGAGGTCACGGGAGGAGAGAACGGGTTGAGCTTTCGCCAGCCCCCGCTCAGCCTGCCCGGGTTGCCTCCATCCCCGCTGACCCCGGCCACCCTCCACTGGCTCGTGCTCGCCATCGTCGGCTTGGCCTACCTCGCGCTCCGGCGCGTGACCCAGTCGCCGTTCGGCATGGTGCTGCAGGCCATCCGGGAGAACGAGCCGAGGACGCGGGCCATCGGCTACGCGGTCGAGCGTTACAAGATCGTCGCCGTGCTCCTGTCCGGCCTCTTCGCCGGACTGGCCGGGGTGCTGTACGCGGTGCAGAACAAGTTCGCGGCCCCGGACTTCGTCTTCTTCGTGGTCTCGGGTGAGGTCGTGATCTTCAACGTGATGGGTGGCATGGGCACGCTGGTCGGGCCGGTGGCGGGCGCTGCGCTCTTCTTCCTGCTACGCGAAGGGCTCTCGCGCTACTTCACCCAGTACTACCTGATCCCGGTCGGGCTGATCTTTGTGGCCATGGTCATCTGCGTGCCGCAGGGCCTCCTGGGCTTCGCCCGGCGCGCCTTGAACCGCTAGGGAGCGGGTCTCGGTGAGCCTCAGCGTCCGGGCCAAGCTCGTCGCTTCCAGCCTCGGGCTCCTCCTGGTGGGATCGCTGGGGACGGCGATGCTGACGCTGGCGCTCCTGCGAGGCTGGGTGGAGGAGGGGCTGCGCGAGCGGGCCATCGCGTTCGCCCGCGAGGTGGCGGTGACCATCCGGGATCGCCGTGAGCTCGAGTCGGGTGCCTTCCTGGCGGAGCAGATCCACCAGATCCTCCTCGTCCGCCCGAACGTGATCCAGATCGACATTCTGGCCTTCGGACTGGATGACTCCCAGGTGGTGGCCACCAGCGACTCTGCCCACCGCCTGCCGTTCAGCCGCCTGGACGCCCGCGAGGTGCGCGCAGGGCGGGTCGTGTCCCACTTCGTCACCGCGGTCGGCGAGCGTCACTGGGAGGTGATGGCGCCCATCCTCGTTAGGGGAGCGGTGGCCGGCGCGGTGGCGTCCCGCTTTTCCATCGATCGAACCGATCAGCTCTCGACGCGCATTCGGGTGTGGTCGTTCGGGCTGACGGCCGCGCTGGTGCTCGTCGAGGTCTTCCTCATGGGGCTGGCGGTGCGGCTCTTCGTGGACCGGCCGATTCGGCGATTCCTGGACGTCATCGCGCGAAGAGCGGGCGGCGACGCGGAGGCCCGCGTCGACCTCCGCTCGCGCGACGAGTTCGGCGTCCTGGCCGCTCACTTCGACGGGCTCGTCGATCGCGAGACCCAGTTCCAGGAGGAGCTCCAGGCGCGGGTGGCCGAGGCGACGGCCGAGCTGGCCCACCGTTATCGCGAGGTCGAGCGGCTCAACGCCGTCCTCTACCAGATGCAGCGCACCCTCTCCCAGGTGGACCGGCTCACTCTGGCCGGTCGGATCATGGCCGAGGTGGCTCACGAGGTGGGGACGCCGCTCCACTCCGTGGCCGGACACGTCGAGCTCTTGCGGCGCGATCTGCCACCGGCCATCCTCACCGACGATCTCACACGCCGGCTCGCCGTGATCGAGCGCGAGCTGTCGCGGGTCACCGAGATCATCGCCCAGCTCCTCGACCTCACCCGGCGGGCGCCGGCCGAGCCGGGTGAGGTCGACTTGAACCCCCTGGTGCGCGACACGCTGGATCTGGTGCGGCCGGGATTGGCGGCGGCGGGGTTGGCCCTCGACGTGGAGCTGGCGCCCGATCTGCCGCGGGTCACCGGCCACGCGACGCCGCTCCAGCAGGTCATCCTGAACCTCGTCACCAACGCGATGGACGCCACGTCTCCCGGGGGCCGCCTCGCCGTCGAGACGCGCCCGGCGGCCGACGCCGTCGAGGTGGAGGTGCGCGACACGGGCGAGGGTATCCCACCGGCCCGTCAGCGGGAGATCTTCGAGCCGTTCTTCACCACCAAGGCTCCGGGCCGCGGGACGGGGCTCGGGCTGTTCATCTCGGCGCAGATCGTCCGCGACCATCGCGGCCGGATCGAGGTCGAGAGCAAGCTGGGCGGGGGCAGCGTCTTCCGGATCGTCCTGCCGGCCGCGGTGTCGGCCATGTCCGCCGGGCGATGACCAGGGCGTCCCTGCTGATCGCGGACGACGACCCGGTCGCCCGCGACCTCCTGGCCGAGGTGCTGCGGCACGAGGGCTACCGAGTCCGCGCTGCCGCAGGGGGTGAGGAGTGTTTACGCCTGGCCGAGGCCGAGCCCTTCGACCTCGCCCTCGTCGATCTCCGCATGCCCGATCTGGACGGGGTGCGCGTCTTGCACCGTCTGGCCACCATCCAGCACGGGCTGCCCGTCCTCATCCTGACGGCCTTCGCCACCATCGAGACGGCCATCGAAGCGATCCGTGCCGGCGCCTACGACTATCTCTCCAAGCCCTTCCGCATGGAGGAGATCCGGCTCGTCGTGCGCCGCACCCTCGAGGCGCAGCGTCTTACGCGAGAGAATCGGCAGTACCGGAAAGAGCTCCGCGAGCGCTACGCCGTCCACAATCTGGTCGGACAGTCGCCGCTGATGGTCGAGCTCTACAAGCTGGTGGCGCGAGTCGCCGAGCTTGAGACCACCGTCCTCATCTACGGGGAGACCGGGACGGGCAAGGAGCTGGTAGCCCGGGCCATCCACTACGCGAGTCCCCGCGCCGATCGGCCCTTCGTTGTCGTGGACTGCGCGGCCCTGCCGGAAGCCCTCTTCGAGTCGGAACTGTTCGGTCACGAGCGGGGGGCCTTCACCGGCGCCTTCACCGCTCGGCGTGGCTTGCTCGAGACGGCCCACGGGGGCACGTGCTTCCTCGACGAGATCGGGGAGTTGCCGGCGGCGCTCCAGGTCAAGCTGCTTCGCGTCCTGCAGGAGCGCGCGGTCCGCCGGGTGGGCGGCAACGAGCCGTTGCCCGTGGACGTCCGCGTCCTGGCCGCGACGAACCGCGACCTGCGCCGGGCCGTGGGAGAGGGAGTCTTCCGGGAAGACCTCTTCTACCGGCTAAACGTGGTCGCGATCGACGTGCCGCCGCTTCGCGAGCGCATGCAGGACGTGCCCCTCCTCGCGCGGCACTTCGTGGAGCGGTACGCCACAGGGGCGGGGAAGCCCGCGGTCGGACTGGCCCGCGAGACCGTGGCCCGACTCCAGAGCCATCACTGGCCTGGCAACGTGCGGGAGCTGGAGCACGCGATCGAGCGCGCGGTCGCGCTCGCCCCATCGGGCATCCTGCTCCCGGACGATCTGCCGTCGGAGATCGGCGCCGCGGCACGCCCGGCGCCCCGGCTGCCCGAGAGCCGGATGACCCTCGACGAGGTGAAGCGCTGGTACGTTAGCCGGGTCTTGGAGGAAACCGGGGGCAACAAGCTCCGCGCGGCCGAGGCCCTCGGGATAGACCGCAAGACGCTCGCTCGGATTCTGGATCGGCGGGGTGAAGACGAGGCGATCGAGGCCTAGAAGCGGCGGCGCTCCGAGACCACGGGCTCGACCGGCGCCGAGGCCGCGGACGGAGGGCGAGCGGAGACGGGGCCCGTCGCCGTTCGAGGCCGACGGGCCCGCCCTTCCGGCTCCAGAGTCCGGGCGACCTACGGCGTCGAGACTTCCAGGCTCGTCGCGACCTTCTTGCCGTCCCGCTCCTCGTAGGCGGCCTTCACCGTGGCGCCTTCCTTCAGCGTGTCGAGCGACACCCCCTCGGCCACCCAGATCTGGGTGCCGTCCTCGAGGACGATCATCCGCTCGGCGGCGTTGATAGTCTGAACCTTCCCCTGGATCTCCTCGGCCCACGCTCCCGCGGCAGCGAGGCTCACGACGACCGCAAGCACGACGGCGAGCACGACACGCATCCTGGATCCTCCCTGGTTGAGGTTGCGACGACACGAGCCAGCGACTGCGAGAGGAGCAAGCCCGGTGCCACCAGGACCGTCGACTCGAGGGTGTGCCGCCGCGAAGACTTGAACGACGTGGGCGCCGGGGGGGCCAGTGGTGGTGCGGCACCTTGTCCCAGTGCGCGGCGCCAACTGGGGCGGAACGCCCCAGCGTCCGGCAACCCCGGGGCCCTTGACGAGTCGGCAGGGCAACGAAACAATGAGGGCCTCATGGTTCCCCCATGGCCTGCGTTCCCACGCGGGCGGGTGCGGGGTGCCCCGAGCAACCCTCGGCGCCCACGCGGGCGGTACCGCCCGCTCTTCACCGGAATGGTGGTGGGAGCAGCAGGGCTCCTCTCGGCGTGCGCCCCGGTGATGCTGGGGGCCCCGGGTGCCCCGCCGCCGGCCCGGTTCGATATCGACCGGGACATCTTCGCTTTTTCGAACCTGGTCCGGGCCGCGCGACCGGGACGGAACGACGGCTTCGCCAACTACTGTCTCTTGATGGTCCGCGGTGCCAGCCAGTTCTACCGGTTCGCGCGCTTCGACCCGAGCGCGCCCCGCGTGACCGCCGACGAGTACACGCGTCTGGCCCGGGCCGTGATGGCCGGCACCCCCTGGGCGCCTCCCCGTCCGCTGGAGGCCCGCATCGTGATCCCCGGGTACGCCGACCTCATGGCGCTGTCCCGGGACCAGGAGCCGGCCGTCAAAGCCGCCTTCGGCTCGAACATCCTGAGCATGATGGACGTCCGGCTCTGGCGCGTCGTCTTCGCGCCGTCACCCTCCCAGCAGGCGAAGGTCGCGGCCGAGCTGCTGGCCGAGGTGGACGCGGGTCGTCCGGTTCCCGTCCTGCTCACGAACTACCCCGAGCCGGACCTCCTGAACCACGCCGTGCTCGTGTACGACTATCGTGACGAGAGCCGGATCCTCGAGTTCGGTGCCTACGACCCGAACGATCCCCACGGCCGGTTTGCCCTCTTCTTCGACCCGGCCACTCGCGGCTTCTACGTACCGCCGCTCACCTACAGCCCGCCCGGCCGCATCCGCGCCTTCCGGCTCTACACCTCCCCCCTCTTCTGACCGGGTGAGCGCGTGAACCTGGGGGCCGCTCCGCCACGGTGGCACGTTCACCCACACAACCGCCCCGGCTACTACCGACTCGTCCGGGCCACGGCCCGGCGGCTCCCCTGGCCGGCGCGCCACTGGCTGGCGGTCCGAGTGGCCCGCCTGGGCGCCGGGCGATTCCCCGCCGAGCGGGCCGCGGTCCGCCGGAACCTGGTTCGTGTCCACCCCGACCGGTCCGCGGTCTGGCTCGATCGCGCCGCTGACCGGGTCTTCGAGCGCTACGCCGTCTGCTTCGCCGATCTCCTGTCGCTCAACCGGGAATCCCCGGACCGGCGGTGGCGACGGGTCGCCGGGGCGGAGACGCAAACGCCGACCCGGGAGGCCCTCGCGGCGGGACGCGGGTGCGTCTCGATCACTGCCCACCTCGGCAACTGGGAGCTGGCGGGACGCGCGCTCACGATCCTCGGACGACCGGTCAACGTGGTGATGGCCCCGGAGAGCGATCCCGACCTCGACGCCGTGCTGACCGAGGGCGGTGACCCGCCGCTCCGGGTGGTCCGCCTTGGCAGCCCCCTCGATTCCGTCGGGCTCGTGGCCGCCCTCCGGCGCGGCGAGGTGGTGGCCTTCCAGATGGACCGAGCGCTCGGCGGTCGCGGAGACCGGGCGGTTCCGTTCTTCGGCGTGCCGGCCCGGTTTCCCCTCGGGCCTTTCCTCGTCGCCGCCGCCGCGGGGGCCCCGGTGGTCGCGGCGTTCTGCGTCCTCGAGCCCACAGGCTCCTACCGCCTCCACGTCCAGCCCGCGTTCGACGTGCGGCGCGGCGACGAGCCATCCGGACTGGCTCGTGCGGTCCGCGTGCTCGAGGGCTACGTCCGCGCTCACTGGGACCAGTGGTTCAACTTCTTCGACGTCTGGGATCGTCCCGCTCATGCGTGAGCCCGTGCTCGTGACCGGCGCGGGGGTGGTCACGCCCATCGGCCAGGATCTCGACAGCTTCTGGGCCGGCCTCGTCACGGGCGTGTCCGGCATCAGCGAGATCGAGCGCTTCTCCGTCCAGGACCTCCGGGTGACGCGGGGGGGTGAGGTGAAGAAGCCTCGCGCCGAGAGCTCGGGGCCGGGTGCGCCGGCGGGACACCGGGAAAAGCCCGCCCGCGCGGTGGCCGCCCGCGGGGCGCCCCCCGCTTCCCGGGCGTCCCGGTTCCTCGTCCAGGCGGCCCGCGAGGCGCTGGACACGGCGGGATGTCGGGACGGACTCCCCGCGCCGCCGGCCCGCATCGGTGTGGTGATCGGAACGGCCCTCGGCGGGATCGACGAGGCCGAGCACGCGGTCCGGGGCGAGGGCGGGCTCCGTCGCCTTGCCGGGGCGCTCTACGACGGACCCACGCAGGATCTCGCCCGCTGGCTGGGCGCCACCGGGCCCGTGCTGTCGGTTTCGACGGCGTGTGCCTCGGGGGCGACGGCGCTGGGCATGGGAGCCGACCTCCTGCGCGACGGGCGGGCCGACCTGGTGGTCGCCGGCGGAGTCGACGTTCTGTGCCGTTTCGTCCAGCGGGGGTTCAACGTCCTCCGCTCGCTCACCCGCGACCTCGTGCGGCCGTTCGACCGGCGCCGGAACGGCCTTCTCCTCGGCGAGGGTGCGGGGCTGGTGGTCCTCGAGCGTCGACGGGACGTGGCGGCCCGCGGGCACCGGAACGTCTTCGGATGTCTCCTCGGTCACGGGAGCGCGGCAGACGGGGTCCACGTGACGGCACCGGACCCCGACGGTCGAGGGCTGGAGGTGGCCATCCGCTTGGCCCTCCAGGAGGCCGACCTGTCGCCCGCGGCTCTCGAGTTCGTCAGCGCCCACGGCACGGGGACGCCGGCCAACGACCGGGTCGAGACCGAGGTGCTCAAGCGGGTCCTGGGGCGGCGCGCCACGGCGGTGCCGGTGAACTCGATCAAGGCGCACCTGGGTCACACGATGGGGGCGGCGGCGACGCTCGAGGCGATCATGTGCCTCCTCGCTGGGCGGCACGGCCTGATCCCCCCGACCCTCAACTACGGAGAGGCCGATCCTCAGTGCGACCTGGACTACGTGCCGAACGCCGCGCGCCGGTTGCAGCCGCGGGTCTCCCTGTCCACCTCGCTCGGCTTCGGTGGCTGCAACGCTGCCCTTGTCCTGGGGATGCCATGACCCCGAGCCACGAGGCCCCCGCGACCGTAGACGGAGGCGAGGCGGTTCGGGTCGGTGACGGGCGCCGGGCGATCCGGATCCCGGTCACGGCCGCACGGGTCCCGGCTCCGCGCGTGGCGGGCGTCGGGCTGCTCACCGGCTGGGGAGAGGGGCGAGCTGCTTTCGAGGGGGCGCACCCGAACGGCCCCCGGGGTTTGGTGCCGGTCCCGACGCCGGCGCTTGTCGGGGAGCGCTTCCGGCGGGCCACCCGGGAGTGCCTCCTGGCCGTGGCGGCGGCGCGGGCGGCGGTGGCCGACGCCGGGCTCGATCCGGCCTCCATCGGCGGGGAGCGCACGGCGATCCTCTACGTGAGTGCCACCGGGTATGCCGCGGCCAACCGGGCGTTCCTCGAGGACGAGGGGTCGACGACGCTCCACTTCCCCTATACCTCGCCCAGCGCTGTCCCGGCCGAGGTCACAATCGAGATGGGAATCCGGGGGCCCTATGTCAACCTGATGGGCGGGGCCACCGCCGCCCTCCAGGGGTTCTGGTACGGGGCTCGCTGGTTGACGGGTGGCCTGGCGGACCGGGTGCTGCTGGTGGCGGTCGAGGCGACGCACGAGGTGCGGGATCTCTTCGACCGGGCCCGGCGGCTGTACCGTGGCCCGCTCGTCGAGGGCGCTGCCTGCCTTGTCCTGGTGCCCGGCGGCGCCGGCGATCTCCGCTGGGCGTCGGGCCTCGCGAGCGGGGGGAGCGTCGGTCCGACGGTGGACGCGGTCCTCGGGGCCGTGCTCCGCGGATCCCGGCCGGCCCACATCGCGAGCGGCGCCAGCGGGGCTCGCTTCCGTGAGGCAGAGCGCCAGGCGCTGGCCCGGCGGCGTCTGGAGGTGACGGTGCGGAAGGAGCCGGGCGAGCCGCTCGCCCTGGCCCCGCTCGCCGCGATGGCCCGGGTCGCGCGACCGGCCGCCGGCAGCCTGGTGACGGCGACCTGGAAGAACGACTACGGGGCGCTCTGCTGGCCGCGAGGCTCGCGAGGATGACGGCGGGAGGAGCGATGGACGCGCAGGCGATTCGAGGAGAGATCGAGGACATCATCGTCAAGCGGCTGAAGTTCGAGCCGAGGCGACTCGCCGAGCTCACGCTGGATACACCGCTCCCGAAAGGCGTGGAGGGGTCGCTCGGGCTCGACTCGCTGGACTTCATCGAGCTGTCGATCGCCCTCGAGGAGCGCTTCGGCGTCATCGTCCAGGAGGAGGACGAGATCGTGCAGCACTTCGCGACGCTGGGAACCCTGGTCAACTTCGTCCGGGCCCAGCGCGGGGCTGCCTGAGAACGCGGCCGACGTGCGACGCGTCGTTGTGACCGGGATCGGGGTGGCGAGCCCCTACGGGCTCGGCCGAGGGCCCTTCTGGGCGGGGTTGGCCGACGGACAGTGCGCGATCGGTCCGGTGACCCTCTTCGAGACGCAGGGGTTTCGATCCCGCATCGCGGCGGAGGTGCCGCTCGCCTATGGTCCCCGCGGCTCACGCCGGCGCTCCCGGGCCGACTGGCTCGCCGTGGCCGCGGCCGATGAGGCGGTGGCCGACGCCGGTCTGGCGCGACGAGAGCTTCGGCCCGCGGCCGTGGTGATCGGCGGCATCGGCGGCGGCATGCTGGAGGCCGAGGCCTGGTTCTGGAAGCGAGAGCGGGACGTGGTGGATGACCCTCATCTTCGCCGCGTCCTCGGCTCGGTCATGCCGTGGTCTCACGCCGACGTCCTCGGGCGCCGCTACGGTGCCACCGGTCCCCAGGAGACCGTGGTTCTGGCCTGCAGCTCGGGCGGCGCCGCTCTGGGCCTCGCCGCCGATCTCGTCGCTCAGGGGACGACGTCGCTGGCCATCGCCGGAGGCGTCGACGCCCTCACGCGGGTCTGCTTCATGGGCTTCAACGCCCTCAAGCTGCTCGATCCCGCGCCGTGCCGGCCCTTCGCCCGGGATCGCCAAGGCATGTCGGTCGGCGAGGGCGCCGGTGTCGTCGTGCTGGAGGACGAGGCTCACGCGGCCGCGCGAGGCGCCCGTCCGTACGCGGAGCTGGCGGGATACGGGCTCACGACGGACGCTCACCACCCGACCGCGCCCCATCCGGACGCGGAGGGAAGCGTGCGCGCCATGATCGAGGCGCTCGAGCGGGCCCGCGTGCCGGCTTCCGCCGTTGGGTACGTGAACGCCCACGGCACCGGCACCGCGCAGAACGATCGAGCGGAGGCGCTCGCCCTCCGCAAAGTCTTCGACCCTGACCAGGTCCTGGTCAGCGCGAACAAGTCCCTCGTCGGACACACCATGGCCGCGGCGGGGGCGCTGGAGGGCATCGCCACGGTGCTCACCCTGGTCCACGGTCTCGTGCCCCCGACCGCGCACCTGGACGATCCCGATCCCGACATCCCCTTCGACTGCGTTCCCGGGGTCGCCCGCTCCGCGCCGGTCGAGCTCGCGATGTCGAACTCGTTCGGGTTCGGCGGACAGAACCTCGCCCTCCTGTTCCGGCGACTCCCGGGCGGCCGACGGTCCCTGTCGGTGTCATGACGGCCGGGCCGTCCGTCGTCCTGACCGGAATCGGCAGCGTGAGCGCTCTCGGGATAGGTGGGGCTCAAGTCGTCGCCGCCGGCGTCGCCCGTGGCCTTCCCGGAGTGGCCCCCCTCCGTGCGTTTCCGACGGACGGGCTCCGGAGCCGGCTCGGAGGCGAGGTCGGCGACCTCAGCGGTCACCTCGATCCCGACGAGGCCCGGCGCCTCCCGCGGGCGAGCCAGCTCGTGCTCGTGGCCGTCCGGCTCGCCCTTCTCGATGCCGGGCTCGAGCCCGGCGGGGTGACGGGGCTCGGGCTGGTCGTGGGCTCGCACTGGGGAGACCTCCGCTCCTCGGAGGCGTTCGCCCGGGGGTACCTCGCTCGCGGTCCCCTCGGGCTCTCCCCGCTCGTCTTTCCAAGCACGGTGATGAACGCGATGGGAGCCCACGCCGCCATCGCGGTGGGCGCGCGGGGTCCGATGCTGACGCTGAACCAGGCGGGTGGGGCGGGGGAGGCGGCGGTGGCCCGCGGGGCCGCGTTCGTGGCGACCGAGCGGGCCGCGGCGGTTCTGGCCGGAGGCGTCGACGAGCTGTCGCCCACGCTGTTTCGCGAGCTGGTCCGCCTCGGGGTGACCTCGCCCGCACTGGGCTTCGTCGAGGGCTGTCGCCCGTTCGATCGGCGGGCCGACGGGACGGTCCTCGGCGAGGGCGCGACCTTCGTGCTCCTCGAAGCCGAGCCGGCGGCTCGGGCCCGGGGAGCCCGGATCTACGCGCGTCTCGAAGGAAGCTCGGCCGGCGTGGTGCCACGGCCCGCTCGTGGTCGGACGCCTCGGCGCCGGCCGGGCCCGGCCGGGCCCGGCGTCATCGGGGCGGCGCTCGCCCGCGCGGGCCGGCGGCCCGGCGACCTTCGGGCCGCCTATCTCACCGGGTTGGGGGACCCTGCGGTGGACCGCTGCGAGCTGGATCTGCTGGCCGTCGCCTGCGGTGACGAACCGGTCCCTCCGGTGGCGGCGCTCACGCCGCTCGTCGGCGACCACGCCGGCCTAGGCGCGCTCCGTGTGGCCGCCGCGGCGACCGTGACCCTCGGCCGCGGCCAGGTCCCGACCCTCCCTGACCTGAAGGACCCGGTGCGGCCCGAGCTCGTGCCCGGGCGAAGCGCCGCTCAGGGTATGTCGGGCCCGGAGGAGGGAAGGACGGCCGTCCTCGTGCACGGCCTCGGACCTCGTGGGGTTGCGGTCGCCCTGGTGCTCGGTCAGGCGCCCGCGGGGCAGACCGCATGATCGTCGCGGTGATCCCGGCGCTTGACGAGGCGGCGACGATCGGGGGGATCGTGGCGCGGCTTCGACGGAAGGTTGGCGTGATCGTCGTCGATGACGCCTCGACGGACGGGACGGCCGACCATGCCCGCCTCGCGGGCGCGATCCATGTCGTCTGCCACTCCCGCCAGCGCGGGAAGGCGGCGGCGCTGCGAACCGGCTTCGCCGAGGCGCTGCGGCACGGCGCCACCGGCGTCGTGACTCTGGACGGGGACGGTCAGCACGATCCCGACGACCTGCCCCGCCTCGTGGAGGCCGCCCGGCGCCAGCCGGACGCTCTGGTCGTCGGGGACCGGCTCGGGTCGGTCGAGGGCGATCGGGTGCCGCCTCTCCGGCTCGCCGGGCTCTACGCGGCCGACTGGAGCGTCGGCCGCCTCGTCCGGCGGTCGGTCCCCGACAGCCAGTGCGGATACCGGCTCTATCCGGCCGCGATGCTGCGGGACCTCGCGCTCCGGAGCGAGGGCTTCGTCTTCGAGACCGCGGTCCTCCTCCAGGCGGCCCGTGCTGGCCGACCGATCATCTGGGTACCGGTTCGGCGCATCTACCTTCGCGGCCGGCGCAGCCGATTCCGGGCACTGATCGACGGCGGCAGGATCGCCGCGTTTCTCGGCCGCGAAGCCGTCAGCCAGCTGCGGTCCCGGCACGTCGCCTTCCGGACGTCGCCGCCGGCTCCGGCCCCGCCACCCATACTGGAAGTGTGAGGATGCTGTCCGATCGCTCCGACGTGGTCGTCGTGGGAGGCGGGCCCGCGGGCGCGACGGCCGCGGCCCTCCTGGCTCGGGCGGGCCTGGACGTGACATGCGTGGAGCGGGAGCGGTTCCCGCGCTTCCACGTGGGCGAGTCGCTCCTTCCGGCCAACGTTCCGCTCTTCGCGCGCCTCGGCGTCCTGTCGCGACTGGAGGAGGCGGGCTTCCTGCGCAAGAACGGGGCCGTCTTCTTCGACGAGGCGGCCGGACGGCAGGTCGTCCTCAATTTCCGCGCCGGACCGCAGTGGGCCGACCACGCCTACAACGTGCCCCGCGCCGAGTTCGACCGGATCCTCCTGGACCACGCGATCAAGGAAGGCGCCCGGGTCGTCGAGGGCGCGGAGGTGCGCGGGGTCCGGCTCGACCCAGACGGCGTCCGGCTCGACGTCGCTCTCGAGGATCAAGGCTCCCGATCCGTCGAGGCCGGTTTCCTGGTCGACGCGACCGGCCGC
>Ga0306920_100008931_pt1 | contig 13348 bp, 13 predicted proteins | sample flu12Cox44000170_FD_204666 | JGI IMG/M metagenome (GOLD analysis project Ga0306920, IMG submission 204666) | Lab enrichment of tropical soil microbial communities from Luquillo Experimental Forest, Puerto Rico - flux4day.12C.oxic.44.000.170 (v2)... | ecosystem: Environmental > Terrestrial >... | reverse complement strand
GAAGTGCTCGGTGATAGGTGTAACCTTCGCCATGGGTGTAAGTCTCCTTTCGAGAATGGCTTTCGCTTGTCAGGCCAAAGCCAACTTACACCCTCTTGCTTTTTACACAATCGAAGTTACGTCACCCAGACGATCCATCTTCTTGATGTACTGTAGATGGTGATGCAAAATGTTTCGCGCCGCAGTCCGTTCTCACGAACATTAGGTTCCACTGCGCGGGTGCTTTTTACGACCCTCCTCTTCACTGCCGGAGGCATGGGCCTCGGCCTGCTCCTCGGGATCATCGGACTTGTAACCTACGGCTTGATCGCTGGAATCCAACCCGACATGCGCAACGCCTACCGGCATGTCGCGATACCCGTAGCCATCATGATCGGCTGCGCCGCCTTCGCCGGCGCACTCGTGCTGGAATCCCGCAACCGACAGCAGTGACTCCCCGTTCCCGCTGTTGAACATAAGCCCCACCACTCGCTGATCGCGGGTGGCGGGGATTGCTCGGGCGTATTGGCAATCGAATCGGGAGAGGGCGCGGTTACAGCCCAGAGTTCGTTGTGGTTTATTTCTTCGGCATGTTCTGTGCGCGGGAATGGAAGGCTTTGTTCAGGTTGGCGATTGCCTGGTTAATGTTCTTGATAGCCTGGTCACGAAACCCTCCCCATTCACTGCCGGGGTGCATGAGGTCGAGTTGGCTGTTGTGAAAATGCCGCCGTGGTTGCCGATGCGAGGCCCACGACGACCGCGCAGAGCGTACATACTTTTTTCATGGGCCCTTCTCCTATTGGTGGTGAAACGGCCCGGAATCATGAAGCGGGGACCAAGCAGTCGAAACGAAGAAGGAGATACTAATTCCGTCTCGCCTCAAAACGCAAAAGCGCAAGTCGTTAGACCCTTGCAGTACGGCTTACTTGGCTTGGATATCGGTCGTGCGCCAGACACTGCAAATTGCCCCGATTTTTTTGCTCCGATAAACTGAAGTTCACTCCGCAGCCCAGCGCTGCCATAGGTAAAGCCATCATGTCCGATACGATTCACGTAAAACTGCCTGACGGCAGCGTCAAAGACGTACCTAAAGGAACCTCCGCCCTCGACATCGCCAAAAGCATCAGTCCACGCCTGGCCGATGCCGCCCTCGTCGCGCAAATCAAGCCTAGCTCCAACGGAACTGAGCCCAAGCTCGTCGACCTCACCCGCCCCATCCACGAAGACGTCGAACTCCGCCTGCTTACCGAGCGCGATCCCGAAGCGCTGGAAGTCTATCGCCACTCGTCGGCGCACCTGCTCGCCGCCGCCGTCCTCGAACTCTTTCCCGAGACCAAGCTCGGCCACGGCCCTGCCACCGAGAACGGATTCTTCTACGACTTCCTGCGCGAACAGCCCTTCACCCCCGAAGACCTCGAAGCCATCGAGAGAAAGATGCAGGAGCTCGCCAAGGCCGACCTGCCCTACGCGCGCGAATTCATTCCTCACGCCGAAGGCCTCGCCCGCTTCAAGTCCGAAGGCGACTTCATGAAGTGTCACTTCATCGAGCAGTTCACCTCGCCCGACGAGCCCATCTCCATCTACAAGACCGGCAAGTTCCTCGACTTCTGTCGCGGCCCGCACATCCCGTCCACCGGCAAGATCAAGGCGTTCAAACTGCTCAACGTTGCCGGAGCCTTCTGGCTGGGTGACGAAAACAACCCGCAGCTCCAGCGCATCTACGGTACGTCGTTTTACTCCAAGAAAGAACTCGACGACTACCTCCACAAGCTCGAAGAAGCCAAGAAGCGCGACCACCGCGTGCTCGGCAAGCAGCTCGACCTCTTCTCCCTCCAGGAGCTCGCCGGTCCCGGTCTTATCTTCTGGCATCCCAAGGGCGGCCTCATTCGCAAGGAGATGGAAGATTGGATGCGCAACGAGTACCTTAAGCGCGGATACTCGCTGGTCTTCACCCCGCATGTCGCGCGCGTCGATCTCTGGAAGACCTCCGGGCACGAAGGCTACTACGCGCAGAACATGTTCACCCCCATGGAACTGGACGACGCCGATTACCGGATGAAGCCGATGAACTGTCCGTTCCACATCCTCATCTACAAGGACTCGCTCAAGTCCTACCGCGACCTGCCCGTGCGTCTGGGCGAGCTCGGCACCGTCTATCGCTACGAGCGCTCCGGCGTCATGCACGGCCTGCTGCGCGTGCGCGGCTTCACCCAGGACGACGCCCACATCTTCTGCACCCCCGAGCAGATTGCAGACGAAGTCGTCGGCTGCATCGACTTCGCGCTCGAAGTGCTGCGCGTTTACGGCTTCGACAAGTTCACCGTCGAGCTTTCCACCTGGGACCCCGCCGACCGCAAGACTTACGCCGGCGGCGACGAGCAATGGGAGCTCGGCCAGCGCTCGCTCGAACAGGCGCTCAAGCGGCGCAGCATCGAGTACAAGACCATCCCCGGCGAAGCTGCATTTTACGGCCCCAAAATCGACATCAAGCTGGTTGACGCCATCGGACGCCCCTGGCAGCTCACCACCGTGCAATTCGACTTCACCCTACCCGAGCGCTTCCAGCTCGAGTACGTCGGCGAAGACGGCAAGCGCCACCAACCGCTCATGGTGCACCGCGCCCTCTACGGCTCCATCGAGCGCTTCTTCGGCACCCTCATCGAGCACTACGCCGGAGCCTTCCCCGTCTGGCTATCACCGGTGCAGGTGGTCGTCATCCCGATCGGCGAGAAGCATCATGCCTACGCACACGAGGTCTGGGAGAAACTCAAGTCCGCCGGAGTGCGCGTCCACGTTGACGACCGCAACGAGAAGATGAACGCCAAAATCCGCGAACACGCCCTAGAAAAGGTGCCGTTTCAGTTGGTCGTCGGCGACAAGGAAGTGGAGTCCGGCCAGGTCAACGTCCGTGTCCGCGGCCAGGAAAAAGCCGAAGGCTCCGTCGCGGCGGACGCGTTCGTGGATCGCGTGAAGAAGCTGATCGAGACGAAGACGGCGACGCTGTAGCGGTCTAGCAAACAGATCCCCTATTGCCGAATCGGAATTCCAAAATGGGGAGGGTTTTCCCTTGAGCAGGGTCTTTCGTCTGGACAAACTGGCGTAAGCTGGAGCACATGCTCACCCACTTTCCCCAGGCAGTTCCGGAGATTCCCGTTAGCAACGTCGAGAAGGTCGCCCGCTACTACGTCAACGCCCTAGGTTTCCCTGTCGACTGGAGTAACGATGAGGACGGCATCGGAGGCATCTCGCAAGGCGACTGTCGCCTGTTTCTTACAAACGCTGGCTTCCACCAAGTTTTGGCAATGCGGGAGCAATCGTGGTCGGGCTGAACCTCGACCGCAAGCAGGAAGTCGACGAACTGTACCATCGCTGGCGAGACGCTCATCGCCGAGGCGGAAGACAAGCCGTGGAACCTGCGCGGGTGCACAGCCACTGATCTGGACGGCAATCGATTGCGGGTATTCTACGACTTCACTTGTGAACTCTGGCAAAAACAAAACGTAGGGAAGATTCGCGCGCAGGTACTGCCTCCTGGCAGTTGGCTACTGCTTTTCGAAAACAAACACCACTTCCCCGTCCTCGTATTTCCAGACGTTGGTGAGGACTTTGCCATCGGTCGACACAGTAGAGGTCATTTCCGTGACGATCTTGTCGCCGTCCTTCTCTACGATCTTCCGTGTCGAGCCCGGTTCTATTTGGCACATCACGGTTGAGGTCTTCGACGGGTCGACGTGCGCTACAGCGTGTTCCTTGGCGTCGCAAATCCGGACCGACTCCTGGTGCCGCTTCTCGCCCGACCTGGTCACGTAATCGAGTGTGCTGGCGTAGGTGTCTGGACCGGTTTGCTTGATGGTGAGCGTTCCCTGCGATATGTCGCGGTTGCCGAGCTTCGATCGCTCAGGATTGAGTCTCCATGTGCCGGTAAAATCGGCGCCCGCCATCGTCCCGACGATTAGCACGATAGGCAGCGCTGTCCTGAGGAGAGGAATCATAAGGCGTCTGTTTGCGACGCAATCGGTGTGGATCGAAGCCGCCGCATGGATGGAGTGGCAGTATAGCGCAGCCGACTTCTCCAGCGCCGGCAACGAGTTGACGGGCCAGCAACAACAGCGGACGCCCTTCAGAGCGCCCGCTGTTGCTGGGTTGACATTCTGCTAGGTTAGGGGAATTGCACGGCCGGAAGCACGCTGGTTCCCTCCGCACGAACTGCGTCCAAGAAGCCCGGAGCGATCCCCAAGGCTTTGAGAATAGTAGGCGCCACCTGAGCCGTACCCACTGCGGCGCTCACCGTCCGCGGTGTGAAGCTCGGATTGGAGAGCAGCAGAACGACATTGGTGTCGTCATGGGCGAACCCGCCGTGCTCGGCCTGTTTCGCATGGCTACCAGAGTACGTAACACCGACATTCGGGGTCACGATGATGTCCGGCGTGCGGGGGTCTACGGTTGGGTCGTTATAGTTAAGGAAGAGCGATGGGCCGTAATAGATCTGCCCGAGCGCGATTCCGGTAGCGGAAGCGTTTGATTCGAGGACTCCGACAGCGGCATCCGTATCGAAGGCGCTTTCCAGCCAGATGAGCGAAACGTCATCTTCCGTCGGCCCGATGCCGGTGGGGTTGTTGGTCGATTCGGAATAGGGGAGGAACCCGTCGTTAGACAGCAACGTGGCGGGTGAGGTGCCGACATTCAACTGGGCTACGTAGCGGCTGGGATCGATGGGCGACTGCCCGTGTTTGGCTGTGATCACGATCAGGGTCGAACTCAGCAGCCCCTTTTTACTCAGCTCGGCGACGAATGCGCCAATTGATTCGTCGACGAACTGGAATTCGTTCAGCAGGGCTGCGCTTGGCGTGCCTGCGGCATCCAAATATCCGCCCTTCGTGTTATTGCTCGCTTCGATCAGCTTCTGGCCCACGCTTACTGACTGAAAGTTCATGCCGAAGACGGTCGGCACCTGTGTTGTCGTATTGCCGAGATGGTTCTTGCCATTGATCTCGTTCAGGATCGCATTTACTTTCAACTGGTCATAGCACTGAATGTTCTCAAAGCTGTTAGTCCACGCCGTCAGGTCCGAATGGGGATCGCGAATTGTGGCGCAGGAGAAGCCTGTGACCGTGGTGACTCCAGGCAGGCCAATAACGGTGGAGTTGATTTCCGGTGCGTAGAAGTCGTCGAGTGCGCTCGGTCCGATGCCCGAAGCGACCGAGGCGTAGGCAGGATGCTTGTCAGACCACGCTGTGTATCCACCTTTGCTGTGGATCACGCTGAAGATGCTGTTGGCTCGAACGAATTCCCATGGGTAGACGGGCGCGCAGCCGGCCTCGGGGTTGCGAACCAGTTTCTTCGGATCGATCGACTTGATACCACCGTCTGTCAACGAAGCGCCGCGCGCGCCGCCGTTCACTTTAGTCTTGTCGATATCGATGCCTTCTTCATATTCCGTTGTGGTGCCCGATGGCGGTCCATACGGTGTGCAGGGGCCGGCCGCAAGGCCGTTGCCGGTAGTCTTCGCGGGCGCGTTGTAATTCCTGGAGTAGGCGACGTCATAGTAAACGCCGGTCAGGGCCGGGCTTCCGCCCGTGACGATGGCGGTCAGGCCGGGAAACGAATCAGAGGGTTTGGAAGTGCTGGCGGCGACGTAGTTGATTCCAGTCTGGGCCAGCTTGGCTATGTTCGGGCAGTACGGTTGGTTGTTGTTGGCGGTGCTAATGCCGTTGGCGCAGTTTAGGAAATCCACTGCGTGCATTCCGTCGACACTGATTAGCAGCACATGCTTAATTTGGGCAACCGCAGCGCCGGTGAAGCAGGCCGCTGCGAGGGCAATCATTGCAAGTGTCTTCTTCATCGTGGACCTCATTCGTTAGGGGATGGAATTGTTTTGCGGTTAAGCGCTGCGCAGGGTTAGCCCTGTGTAGCGCGTTGGGGGTAGGTTATTTCAGCGCTTCTTCAGCCGGCGGGCGAGAATTCCTAAGAATCCCCCACCGAGTAACAACGCCGGTGCTCAGATCGACCGATCCGAATTCGTTGCCCATGTCAACAAACGTCATGTTCGGCGAAAGTCCGGTCGCCGTGATCTTGTAAACGGTGTTGCCTCCGGTGTCGCTCATCAGGAAGTATCCGTGTGTCGCATTACCGTTGAACGCGGAGTCATCTGGTTTCAGCTCGGGCCGAGCAAGTGGATGAACGATTCGGACTGATTGGGTGTTCCGGCGTTGTGAATGAAAACCAACTGATGGTCCGCTTCGCCAGTCAGAACCAAATCGCCTGTTGGGAGCGAGGATGAGAGAGTCGGAGTCGGTGATCGTGTCGCCCATGCTCGTCCCATTCACAAGATTGGTGCCGGTGAACTGCGAGTTCAGGATGCCCGAGACCTGCAGGGGCGAACTTAGTCCGGTCGTAAGCCTTAGGACGATCGCGCTGTTCGATGCCGGATTGGTTTCGCTGAGGAACGTGTTTCCATTGGTGAAAACCACGTCATCGAAACCACGATTGGCCGGGTTGGTGTACGTGTTTCCGTACGTGTACAGGGCGGTGGTGTTGGTGACTGGATTGATCGCCGTCAACGTGGAATTGCCGTCATTGTTTTGCAGGGCCCACACCAGGCCGTTGGGGTCGATCCGCAGCCCGTCCACGTTGCCCTTAATAGACCAGGTTTGCTGCACCACTCCGCTGGGGCTGTATCGAACGACGGTGCTTGACCCAAACGATCCTGTAGAGTCGGAGCCGTTTTGATAGGAGATCCAAACGGAACCAAGCCCGAAATACGTGGAATCGGGTTGGGTTGTTCCCAGGGTCGTCCCAGTGGCGAAGGTGTGCACTGAGTAATTGGGCGCGGCGGGTAAGTTTACGGTGAGTAGAAAGGTGAAAGCTGCTGTAGCCACAATCGCGCCGTATCGGCGAAGGAGACTGGACATCGTACCTCCTCATTCGACCTCGAGTTTCTTGGAGTTGTTTCCGACCAACTCAGCCTTGAAATGGTGCGCCGATAGGCTAATTGCAAAGCGAATCGTTGAGGTGAACGTGCGGTAAATTCAGTGGCCGAGGCATCTACGTGCTAAAAAAGCGGGCGGGAAGTGCCACCGATCCCCAACATTTTCCCCCGAGAGCCTGGTCACCGCGTAGGTTCATTTCTCTCTGTTCCAGACACACGAGACCGCAGTACCATCACCCCGCTTGCAGGTTGTAGTAGAGGAATCTCTGTCGTCTCATCGGAACGGACTATGAAGATCTCGGAGGCTCGCTACCTGAGGCATCTTCTTAGAAAAATATCCGCGCTATACACGCTCGTCTTGGCGATTACGCTTCTGACTTACCCGGTTGTCCTGTTGGCCGACGCCGGCAAAACGCTTACGGTCTCTATCCCTTAGCACACCGCCAAAGGCGCCTTGCTGTCCGAGGTTGCGAGTACGATATCTCATCACAAGGCCGACCGGAACACCGGCGTCCGGTTCGAAGCCGTGCAACTCGCGGGCGTCGAGCAGATCCTGGTCACTGACAATCCGTTTAAAGGGAATCAGGCGAATCAAACCTTGTCGCCTGAGTTGCGCGACCGGGCCATCCCGGAGCACTGCGATTACGTCCTGTTGGTTTCGCATGCTGATGTGCGAACCGTGCGCTCGCCGCAACCGAACGTCCTGTCTCCGAATACACAGTCGACGACAAATACGTAGGATCCGTATATGCGCAGGCAAGATCCTGACAACTAGGTTCGAGTAAGCTACCAGCTGTATGCGCGGGCCCCGGCGACTCGCCACGTCGAAGGGTTTGTCACGACACGACTCCGCGCCGTAGCAGGCGGTCGTCGTCCAGGCGCTCGCCTGCTGGCCAATCAGGTCTTCGCGAAGCTGGCGAAGTAGGGCCTTGGGCGCCACGGCTCCCAGGCGCACAGAAGTTCACTTCCGCAAGCACTGGTTACCAAAGTTTTTCCATCTGCCTTCTGCCTTTTAACTCGTGACAAGCATCTGCATCACTCAAATGGATACCTGTAACTAATTGTTTTTCAATTGGTTACGATAGATTTACCCTAACCTATTGAAAACACAAGCCCGCACCTAAGTGAGTTTGTGTGAATTTTGCGCTTTATCGGACATTGAATTCAGATTTGGCCCGCCTGCGGGGTTTCGTAGTACGCTATCGCCGTCGGAGGCGCACTTGTCCGATCTCACATCGCAACTGCCATCTGAACTGCCACCTGAGCCGGATCCGACCCACTTTACCTTGGGAGGTTACACCGGCCCGTCGCGGGTGATCGAGGGCGTCAGCTTCTGGCCACGTGTCGGAGCGCGCATGATCGACATTGTCGTGATGACGTTTCTTGGTTTCATCGCGGGTGTGCTGTTTGGCGTCGTGCTGGCAATCGTCGCCACTCTGCTTCGTCAGCCCCTGGCGGTGGTGGCAGCCAGGTACCACCGAACGGGAATCGCGGTTTTTATTTTCTCTGTGTTAGCTGGATTGGCGTACCACACCATCTGCGACGGGCTACACGGCAGTACGGCGGGAAAGCTCGCATTGAACATGGTCGTGGTGCGTGAAGATGGCACTCCGTGCGACCTTAGCGCCGCGCTGAAGCGTGAGATTGCTTACTTCTTTGACGCACTCTTCTTCGGCTTGATTGGATACGTGTCCATGAAGAAAAGTCCGCAGGAGCAGCGTTACGGCGACCACTGGGCGCACACAATTGTCTGCCGGCGCGCCGCGGTGGCGCCGCAATACCTCCGCAGCGGACGCCGCTTCGTCGGCGTGCTTGGGCTCGCGTCGCTCGCCAATCTCGCGCTGGTGATTGTGGGACTTCTGCTCACCTAGATCCCTACTCATAGCGCAGCGCCTTCACCGGATCGAGCCGCGCCGCACGGTGAGCCGGCACGTAGCTCGCAAGTACGCAGATTGCGGAAAGAATCGCAGCGACCACGATGAGTGTGGCGACGTCCCACGGCTTGACGCCGAAGAGGACGCTGCGCAGGCAGTATCCCGCGAGCACCGCTCCGGCAACGCCGGCCGCGATGCCAATCGCAGCGAGCCGCGCACCATTGACGAGGATCAATCGAAGGACGCTGCCGCGCGGCGCCCCGAGTGCTATGCGGACGCCAATTTCGTGCGTGCGCTGGCTCACTGAATAGGACACGACTCCGTAGAGACCGACAACGCCTAGCAAGAGCGCCGACACGGCGAAGATACTCACCAGCCACGCCGGATAGCGATGCATCATGGCAGCCGGAGATTGCGCGATCAGGTCTTCCATGGTCTGCATCTGGAACAGGACGATGCCAGGGTCGACCTGGTGCACGGCGTTTTCCAACTCTGGCCAAAGGGTTGCGCGATCAAGATCGGAGCGCACGACGATCGCGAAGATGCTGTCGCTACCCTGGGCGGAGGGCGTGTAAATCGCGGGCTTATCAGGGTCGCTGAGCAGGCCCTCATGAACATCGGCAACGACACCCACCACCTCGCGCGGCTTCTCTTGCGGGCTATAGGTGAAAACGATCTGCTTGCCGACGGGGTCCTGATCACCGAAGGCTATTTTCGCCAGCGTCTCGTTGATGATGATCACCTTCGGCGCGTTCATGTTGTCGCGAACATCGAAGTATCGCCCGGCTCTCAGTTTGGCCTGCAAGGTGGAGAAGTATCCGGAATCGATGTCGCGGCTGTTGGCTTCGTAAGCTAGGGGCGTCAAAGGGGCGCCGACGACGCGGAGGAGGCTGGTGTTCCCTCCAACGATCGGCGGAGTGCTGGTGGCTCCAACTGACGAAACGCCGGGCACGGAGCGCAAGGCGTCAACCAGCTTGTCATGCAGCACAAGAGCCTTGTCCTGCGTGCTGTAGCGGTTGATGTCGGGAAAGACATAGAAGGTCGTCAGCTTGCTTACGGTGAATCCCGTGTCGACGTTCAACAGGCGGTAGAGGCTCTTCAGGAGCAAGCCTGACCCGACCAGCAGGACGGCCGAGATCGCCACCTCCGCGACGACCAAAGATGAACCAACCTTTCTCCACGAACCCGCGGCGGAGGGCGGCCCGCCTTCTTTCAGCGCATTGTTAAGCGGCGCGGACAGACCCAGCGCCGGCGGCAGTGAGAACAGGAGAGCCGTCAGTAAATCCAGTCCGGCTGCGAAAAGCAGAAGACCTGGTTCGACGGAGGCGTCTTTGAGATACGGCATGCTTTGAATCGCTTGCTTGGGCAGGGTGTGAATCATCCATCGCGTGGCGACGATGGCGAAAAGAATTCCCGCTGCCGTACCCACTGTGGCGAGCAACGTCCCTTCGACGATGAGTTGGCGAACGACTCGCCAACGGCGCGCGCCGAGCGCAGATCGGATGGCGAACTCTTTAGCACGGGTTGCAGAGCGGGCAAGAAGCAGGTTGGCAATGTTGGCGCAGGCGATCAGCAAAAGCAGTCCGACCGCGACGAGCAGCACCATCAGGATGGGTTTGATCTGCCCGGTGATGAGCTCGCTAAGCGGAACAACCACGGTGCGAAGCTCTTGGTTGGAGTCGGGATATTGCTTCTCGAGATTGGCAGCGAGGGTGTTCATCATCCCCTGCGCCTGGTGGAGCGAGACGCCCGGCTTCAGGCGCCCGACGGGATGAAGCCAGTGAAGGTTGCGCCGGGTCTTCATGCCGCCGCTCGCGTGCAAGGTGACGTAGAGGTCGTTGTCGCCCATGGGGGCAAAGTGGAAGTTCTTCGGCAGCACGCCGACGATCGTGCGAGGCGTGCTGTTGATTGTCAGCGACTGGCCGAGGATGTCGCGCTTGCCACCGAATCGACGCTGCCAGAAGCCGTGAGACAGGACCACATATCGCGGTGACGACTCGAGATCTTCGCCAGGCTGAAAGAAACGGCCAAGCAGTGGAGAGACGCCGAGGGTCTGGAAGAAGTTGTCGCTGACGCGCCCGACGGGGACCATCTGCGAGCCGTCCGGTCCGGCCAGAATGCCGTTACCTCCGCCGCTATAGGCGGCCAGGGACGTGAATGCCTGGTTCTGCTGTTTCCAGTCGAGGTAGTCGGGGTAGGAGGCCTCGAAGCGCGAATAAACTTCGGCCTTGCGCGAATCCCATATCTTCACCAATTGCTGGGGGTCGCGATAGGGCAAGGGTCGTAAGAGTGCTGTCTCGATGAAGCAGAAGATCGCTACGTTGGCTCCGATAGTCAACGCCAGCACCAGAGCAGCTACGATGGTGAAGCCGGGCCGGCGTAGAAGAACGCGCACGCCGTATTGAATGTCTTGCAGCAATCCGTTCATCCCCACCCCCTGGAGCTTGCTATCGTCTAAGTCCGTACCTGCGGCCGTGGACCGACCGGTTGCACCGATATTTCTCTTTGACTCTCTAAAGGGCCAGAGGTTTACAAACAAGGCACGCTTTCGTAACAGGAGGGCAGGAATGGACTGGAGGACACATGGCGTGAAGATTGTGCGGGCCGGTGAACTGGACACGAATACGCCGCAAACGCCCGGAATGACGCGGGCTGCCGCCATCACGAATGCGCGTACGGGCGCCAGCAAGTTATGGGCGGGTACCGTGGTCGTACAGCCGCAAGCCAAAACGGGTCCTCATCACCACGGCCAATTGGAGACCGTGATTTATGTCGTGCGCGGCCGCGCGCGAATGCGTTGGGGCGATCGGTTGGAATTCTGCAACGAAGCCGACCCCGGAGATTTCATTTATGTTCCGCCTTTCGTGCCGCATCAAGAGATCAACGCTCGTACTGATATGCCGTGCGAGGCGGTGATCGTCAGAAGCGGGCAGGAGCCGATCGTCGTGAATCTCAACATTGAGAGCCCGGAACCTGAGACTGGCTCGGGCGATGAGAAACCGTTCCACCCAAACCGTTAGAGTTCTAGTTCTAGTTAACGCCGGTCACTTGCATTGGCACCTGTGGTCTCGTCGCGCCCAGTGTTTTCAGGCTCCGATTGTTCAGATTTGCGGTTAAGCAAATGATAGGTGACGGCGTCCCAGGCGTTGTGAATGCCGCAGAACAGGAGCAGCGAGGCTGCAGCTGCCACTCCAAACAGTGCCTCGTACGCATGGGACTGTGTCGCATAGGCGGAGACGGCCAGAGCGGCGTACGCTGCTGGCAAGACGACGTGACATAGCGAGTCTTCGAATACGAGTCTTCGAATACGGGCTGGTACAGGGTCTGCGCCTGCATATGGCGGGCTATCGCGAGCGTATACAAAACGCCGACTAGCTAGTCCGACCAGCCCCCAGGCAACTGCGGCGCTGATGATTCCGTGCCAGGGAGCATTCAAAATCGCGGACAGTAAGAGCACCGTTCCGAAATCAACGATGGTGGGCGTGGAGAAAGCCGCGCCCGCCCGTGACAGATCCTGTCGAATTGGCATCTGGGAGATTAGAGTGAGACGACGAACTGCAATCCGATGAGCGCGCCGGCGGACGACCCGACAAATAACGTAGAAGTTCTCCCCACCGGCAAGGGCTGTCATCTCATCACCAGAGTGTTGCGTGTATGCAGCCGATAACGATACCTCAACATGGGAGTTGGATCAGATGCGCCTACTGTGTTCTCGGAAGCAGGTAGATCGTCAATGAATCTGAATGACAACCGCGACATCGAACTTGGAATAGTACTTCTTGACGTCGCCGGCTCCATACTTCTCCCGGAATTTTTCCACGATCGATGAGACTCGTTTCTTATCCGTGACAGCAACGGCCTTCAATTCAGCTTCTACGCCGCGAGCGTCGATGCCAATCGCCGGTTTCTTGAGCACGTTCTTGTACCACTGCGTATCGGAGCCTGCGACCGGCACGAGGTAGAGCGTGTGGTCTTCGAACACGAACCATACCGGATTGGATATCTTACGTCCCGACTTTCTTCCCGTCACCGTGATCTTGATTTCGCGATACCGGGAAAGGCGATCTTTCAGGTCATCGTTGTGAGCTGGCATGTCTACCTCCCGGTAGCTGACTGTGCGCCTAGGATCTGCTTTCCCGTCGAATCGTTTTCTTTGAGCTACGGACGGGCCTACTTCGGCCGCTGCGTTTTGTTCATCCACACACGCCACGTCACCGGGCCAGCTTCCTTATTGGTGATCGGCCGGCCGGCCAACTTGAGCGCGAGTTTAATCTGCCCGTGATGATACCCCTCGTGCCAGATCATGTGCTGAAGCAGGAGTATTGGGTGATCATAGTGCTGTTTCATCTCCTGTTCCGCCTGGACCCGGCTCTTTACCGCCTCCCGCACTGCTTTCGCGCTCTGGTTCAGCATCTGCGTCATGCGATCGGGATCTCGCTCTGTGGCCCACTCGCGCTCATGCTCAACCGGCATGCGGGCAAACTCGGGCGCATCTTCCTCGACGAACACCAGCCGTACATAGTGGATATGAGCCAACATCTCGCCGACCGTGGGGCTTCCCTCTACC
>Ga0306920_100008930_pt1 | contig 13348 bp, 14 predicted proteins | sample flu12Cox44000170_FD_204666 | JGI IMG/M metagenome (GOLD analysis project Ga0306920, IMG submission 204666) | Lab enrichment of tropical soil microbial communities from Luquillo Experimental Forest, Puerto Rico - flux4day.12C.oxic.44.000.170 (v2)... | ecosystem: Environmental > Terrestrial >... | reverse complement strand
GACTTGAATGGATACAAAAAACCAAAGCGTCTGGCGCCCCCCTTCGAACTGAACCCTGATTACCACGGTGGATGCGGCCGCCCACTACAGCAGCCCCGCACCTGCGTGATCCTTGAAGAGTTCGGCATCGCGGACATAGTCGCGCATACTGCGAGAGCGATGTGCTCAACACCTATCGAGTTTGGCTGCGGTATGAACTCTTTCGAGGCCGACTATCAGAGGCCCAAAGCGAGCGAAGCTGGTCTCGTTGATTTCATAAAGGCACGGGGGGATACGAAGCCGCATCTTGCTGATCTCATGTAACGCGCACAATGGGCAATGTTCTGGATCGTCTCGCTCGGCCGGCTCGGCATCGCGTCTGCGGGTCAGGTCCGCCGCGCGGGGCGGACCGCGCGCGGCTCATCGCCATGCTTGCCAAGGCGGAGGCGAGCCACGACGGTCTTCTGCGCGGGCAGGACAAGCCGGGACCGGCCGTCCACCGGCGACAACGTCGCGCGGTTGCCGGCGTTGCAGCAGGAAAGTAATTGTCGTTACCGGGATACCAAACGAGAATTTTGAGTTAGATTAAGAGCCGCAGATTTTGTTTCGCAATTATTTCAGTGGGTTACGCTGGCGCTGACCTCTGGACAAACAGTGAACGACATTATAGGGTAGGGGCACATGGAGATTCGTCCGCCACCACCCGGCATCATCACGGCACCGGCCCTCGACCGCGCAATTCAGGCGGTAATGCGCGAGGCGATCTTTCTCCGCCTTCTCCGCCTCCGACGACTTCAGCGCCGTGGGCGGGTAACGGTCGCGGAACTCAAACGAGATCATATCGAGACGCTGCTGGAGGTCACCCGCCGTGAACACGGGAGGCGCACCGAGCCGCCGCTCGAACCCGCCGACGAGTTCGCCGAGCTGATCTGTGATTGCCACTGGACGATCGGCGCGTTCCTGAACCGCCTGGCCCGCTACGGCATCATCAGCGAGCCGCAGCTCGAAGCCGCCGAGGAGTTTTCCGAGCTAGTCCGGGACTATCGCTCGACCATCGGCGCGCCCCTGCTCAGAGGCCGGCCATCAAAAGTCGAGCGGGCGAAACTGGCAGCCATACCCCGCGAGCCGGCGCCAAAAAGCAGGCTGGAACTGGAAGATTTTCCATCGGGGTTTGCGTCCGAGCTGCAGTGTCGAGATGGATCGACGCCGTCACGCCAAGCTATCTTCAACCCTCACATCAAGGCGCGGCGGCGTGCCTGGCTCGATCGCAAGGTTAAGGAGTACATCGCGCGCGGCGGCAAGATCACGAGGTACCCTCTGGATCACCGCACCATCGCCATTATGAGGCGTGACCCCCATGCGTATGTCCCCGGGGCGTGGCGCAGCGGTTACGCTCCATTTCGCCAGAATGGCGCACAACTGCATTGCCCTGCACCTGATGCGGACCCGGACAGTGAGGGCGGCAGGTACGTTGTCAACGAAGAGAGGAAATTGTGCAGGCGCCTTGATCGAGCCTGTGCAGCTCTGCGCAACGCGGGGCAATCGGCGGAGCGCATCGTGCGCCGGCTTTGCGAAGATGACATTACCCCGGCCGAGGACACCCCTACAGCGGTGCTCGTCCGGCAGCCGGCCGAGATCACGGACCTCCAGGACGGGCTGGAGGCATTGAGAAAATCTTTGCATCACGCCGCCAACAAACCCGTCGATGACGCGCCTCGTATCAAGCGCGAGCGGAGAGCGCGGAGAAGACAAGAGCGGAGAAGAGATGTGAAACACGCGGCCTAAAACACCGCGTTATTGGGAGCGTTCAACGCCGGCCTTCGCGCCGGCATTTTTATTTGGTCAATACTCATGCTGGCGGCGGCTTCATGACCTTCACGCGAGTGGCGGCCAATAGCTCTGGGTCTAAAGTAGATCAAAGTAGATGAAGAAAACGGGGGTTAGTAAAATGGCGACTGGAAAGAAGACTGGCGGGCGACGCCGAGGCACGCCCAACAAAATTACTGCTCAAATGCGCGAGCAGGCGGCTAAGAGCGGCAAGTCGATGCTGGAGGTGATGGTAGAGAACGTCCGCTGGATGGACGATCAGATAGAAGGGCTCGTAGATCGCCTTGCGGAGGCCTCTGGTGAGGAATTAGCTGAGACCATGGCAAAGATAGTCCAGCTGCGCACAATCTCACACCAGATGGCTGCGCGGGCGGCGCCGTTCTTCCATCCGCAGCTTGCTGACATTAAGCATGATCATCGCACAGCGGATGGCGAGCTGATCCGGCCGATAATCGAGATCACTGGCTATCCGGCGGCACTGAAAGAGATTGCGCCACCGACGGCAGCGGTGCCGCTGGCCAAAGGCAAGCATTGAGGCATCGCCTCGCAAGAAACGAAAACGGTCGATGTCTCGCCCGCACCATCCATCCAGTGGTGGTGTCGGACGCTGCTGCTTCCACTGCGAATGGACTGGCGGCCGACATCGGTAACCGTGACCAAAAAACCACACCATCGAATTGCACGCCCGACTGCACATTTGCTATTGAACTTGTTCCAGTTTGTGTTTACACGTTATGATCAACGACCGCTGACTATCAGGTGTGTACCATGGCCGAGGGCAAGTTCGTCTCCTACCTGCGGGTTTCCACGGCGCGCCAGGGCCGTTCTGGACTGGGTCTGGAGGCTCAGCGCCAGGCTGTTACGGACTGGCTGGACGGTGGCCGCTGGGCGCTGGTCAAGGAGTTCGTGGAGGTCGAGAGCGGCAAGCACGCCGACCGGCCGCAATTGGAGAAGGCCTTGCGGCTGTGCCGGCTCATCGGCGCGAAGCTCATTATCGCCAAGCTCGACCGGTTGTCTCGCGACGTGCATTTCCTGACTGGCTTGGAGAAGGCCGGCATTGAGTTCGTCTGCGCCGACATGCCTGAGGCCAACCGGCTGACCATCCACATCATGGCCGTGATGGCGCAGCATGAGCGTGAGGCTATCTCGTCCCGTACCAAGGCGGCACTGGCAGCTGCAAAGCGCCGGGGCGTGAAGCTCGGCGGCGATCGCGGCGTCCGGTTCTCGCCGCGGCATATCAAGCTCGCTGTAGCCGCCAGGCGTGAGAAAGCGCGCGCCAGGGCTGCGGACCTCGCCCCCATCATCGCAGAGCTACGGGCGGCCGGCATTGTGACCTTGCAGGCCATTGCAGACGGGCTCAACGAGCGCGGTATCCCTGCCGCTCGTGGCGGACAATGGGGAATCACGCAAGTCGTCAGGCTCCTGGAGGCCATCGACCCTTTCGTTCCGGCCGCCTCCGCAGCGTGAGGAGGCGGCACAAATGACGACGTGATGTCGAGGCTGGCGCCATCTGATAGGCGCCGGCTGATCGAGAGGCTCACGAGCGCCAGGGCGGAATGGTCCCCGGCGGATATTCGCTCAGAAGTCATAGGCGTCCTGAGTGTGGGACACGATCGTGGTCGCCGCGCTGCCGCTGATGCTCGTGCTGATGTGGCCGGGCCTGCGCGTTCGTTGACTACTCCTTAGGCGACCTGGCCGGAGAGTATGTCCCCTATTGTGAGACTCCCGGTGGAACGGGACTGCGGTTCTCGCTCGAGGGGCCCCGGACCAAGGCTGTTGAGGACTATCTCAATGGCGGCCGCTGGAAGCTGGTGGCCGAGTTCACGGAGGTCGAGAGCGGCAAGCGCTCGGATCGGCCCCAACTGGCCAAGGCAATAGCCGCCTGCAACAAGCGTAAGGCCAAGCTGGTCATTACCAAGCTCGACCGGCTCTCGCGCAATGTCCATTTCATCAGCGGCCTGATGGAGCGAAAGGTTGATTTCGTGGCGTGCGATATGCCGAGCGCCAGTGCATTCATGATCAACATCTACGCCGCGGTGGCGCAGGAGGAGCGCAGGATGATCTCGGAGCGCACCATGGCTTGGCGGCGGCCAGGGCGCGTGGAGTGAAGCTCGGCAGTCCACGATTGCTCGAGCTCAACGCCGCGCAACGGGCGGACGCAGCAGCGCGCGGGCCATTGCTCCGGTCCTGGCCGAGCTCGGCGGCAAGTCCTGCTCGAGCGTAGCAGCCAAGTTGAATGCACGGGGCATCACGACCCCAACGGCCGCGCCCTGGTCGGCCAAGACTGTCATCCGCGCAGCGCGCGCCTCTGAAGCGCGATCTCGGCGCCGTCGATCGCCTAGGCCGTAGCCCGGACCCCGGCAGGGTAGGGTCGCTGGCCGCAGGAGGTACGGAGGCTCAAGGGACTGCTCCCCGCCTCTGCCAGCCTCGGTAAAATTTTTCAGAATTGTTTCAGATGCGCTTCGCACGCGCAAAACAATCTCACGAGTGCGTGAGTGTAATTCAGACTTTCTGATCAGCGCACGTCGGAACGTTGCCCGTCAGAGACTTAGCGGCCGACGGGCGTATGAAAAAATATGAAAAAAATGCAAATCGAACCTCGGCGTTCGCGGCCCGGGGAATTTTCATTTGGCGGATCCGGCGTTCCACGGGATCATTACGTCGCTTCGGAGAGTCGAATCTGGCCCCGGTCCAGGACCAGCAAATTTTTTTGGACCAATGAAATCTGTCTGATCAGGAAAGGGAAAATCAGATGACAGACACCTACACAATAATTCTCGCCAAGGACACCGTCGCCCGCATCGACGCCTGGCGCAACCAGTCCCTATTCGAGCCCAGCCGGCGAGCCGCAACCCGCGCGCTCGTGCGGATGGCGCTTAAGGTGCTGCACAAGCAGAACCTGGCCAGGGGCGCCAAGGCAGCCGCCGCGAAATCCACGGCCACCGCCGCTCCGGCGCCGGCTAGTGACCAGGCGGTGGCGTCATGAGCAACAACATCCAATCGCGTCCCCACCCGGAAGACGTCCTGGTCGAGCGCCTGCGCGAGCTCAACAAAAGCTTCGCCTGGGAGTTCCCCGACCTCAAGGACAAAACCACGCTCATGACCGCCGCCTACGTTCGGGTGCTCCACGACCAAATCATCGGCGGCGTGTGGGACTACCCCGATGGGTTCGCGTCATGAGCTCGTACATAGAGCGGAGTGGCGTGTTTTTTTGACCGTCGAGCGACTTTAAGAGTGCTCGATCAAACAAGGGCAAGGGAGGCCCAAAATGCAAAGCGTAAATGACAAAGACTACGTCGGACACGTCACGTTCGACCGCACCACCTGCGAACTGGTCGACCGCTGGCGAAGATTTCAGACCGTCATCCCGACTAGGCGCGCCGCCACCGTCATCCTCGTCAGGAAGGCCGTGGCCAGGGACCTGAGTGCCGGCGAGCAGGTGGGAGGTGCCCGATGAGCACGCTCAGCGAAGACCAGGTCATCAAGCTCATCAAGGCGCACATCGCGAAGGGCGATAAGGCGAAGCACACGTCCGATCTGGCAGGAAAGAAGGCGGAAGAGCATTACATCGCCGCCGGCCTCCATCTGAAAACACTGCGGGAGGGCTCCAGCAAGGCCGCCTGGGAGAAGCTGATCAAGAGAAAGTGCGGCATCGGTACCTCCCGCGCGTACGAACTGATCCAGATTGCGGACGGCAAGAAGACCGTTGCCGAGGTGCGGCTTGGCACCGCCAAGCGCATGCGCAGGCTCGCCGAGAAGAAGCGTCAATCTCGTCCGTCAGCTGACGGACAAAATAAGGCAGAGAACCCGCTCGGCACCTGCTCGTATTGTAGCAAGGAGCGCGAGGTACAACTCTTTGTCGACAACTCCGACCGTGGGTTGCCGTCCAGGTACGCGTGTGACGAATGCCTGAAGCTGGTCGAGGAGGTACCCGAGCCCGAGCGCAGGAGCCGCCTGGCAGCGATGGACCCAGCCGAGCGCAGGCGCTTGGCTGAGCGCAAATCCGAGCCGGAGCCGGAGCCCGAGCCCAAGGTGAAGCGGGGAAGCCGGATCATCCCAGAGGTTCTGGATGACGAGCGCCTCTGGGATCGCAGCGCCTCCGACCTGGCCGGCAATGCCATGACGATGGAGGCATCCTGGACACGGCAATTCGGTGCCGCCTGGAGGGATTTTCCGGTGACGCCTGGTCTCGCAGGACTGGCCAGGGAGGCGGCTGACGCCTGGAACTCCCTGGCGGAGCAACTCGCTGCGCGCGCGGCACCGGCAACCGAGGCTAAGGCGCCAGCGCCCGAGGCCGCGCCCGCGCCTGCTGCTGCTGCCGCCGCCGACGACTACTGGGACAAGCATGTAGGCCCGGTGCCCGGTTTCCTCGACCGCACGCTGCCGCAGGGAGCCGCAGCATGACCACCACCACCCCACTGCTGTCGGTCTACAGCGGCCGTGATCTCGTCGGCTTCGTGCTCGCGCGCGGCCCGCGTGGGTTCGAGGCCTTCGATGTCGGCGAGAAATCCCTCGGCTGTTTCAAGACGAGGGATGCGGCTGTTGGTGCGTGCGTCAAACAGAGAGCCCCCGCTGGTTAGGCGGGGGCTGGGTAGCGGCGATATTCGCCTGGAATGTGTAGCGTCGGATCACGGCACCAATCGCGATGCAGATGGAGTAGTATAGATGCCCGGTCAACAACTAAAAAAATGGGGTTACCCGCATGTCACGGAACTGCATTATCCCGTAGGCGGGATCAAAACAACGAGGGACCGTCACAACTGGATCAAGGGTGTGTACCTGGACGGTCGGCTGACCGAGCGGGCTCAGCATATTCTCACCCGCCTGATCCTGTACCTCAACCTGAACACGCAGGTCTGCAATCCGACCCTGCGAAACCTGGCCATGATGTGTGGCATGGGGGAGGACGAGAGTGCGGTCCGCATGGTTCGCGGCGCCCTGGAGGCGGGAGAGAAGCTGGGGTGGATACGTCGGCATATGCGGTTCGGCGGCAGCAGCAAATACAATCAGAGCAGCCGGATCGAGTTCCTGGTCCCGGACGACGTCACGCCTGCGGGCCTCGCTGGCAGCGTCAAGCTGAAGGTCGTTGAGCAGGGCGGCAAGTGGTACGTCGCCCAGGTCAAGGACGGGGTAAAAATTTGCGGCCGGTTTGCCACCCGTGAAGCAGCCGAGACCTGGATGATGGAACACGGGCCGGACTGGGGAACCGACCGGACTCTTTCGAAGCCCGACCGGATTATTTCAAGGCCCGACCGGACTCTTTTGAGGTCCGACCGGACTCCAGAGTCCGCCTTGAACACTGAATGTATGAATACTGAATATGTGAAAACTAAATATGGTGAAAATTCAGTACTAACGTACTGCGGCTCTAACGAGCCGCACTCCCATCCTGGCTGTATATCAATTAACGGCTGTATATCAGATACCTCTAAGCCTACGCCAGGGAAGCGTATCGGTACCAGCCGAGGGCAATCAGAGGCAGCCAGGAATAATAATAGTAACCCTGCGCCGGCTGCCGACAGCAAGATAGACATCGAGGCCCTAGCCGAGAAGGTCCGGGGTGGCACATCGGCGTTGATGCACCTGAGGCTCACGGGGCAGCCGAAGACGGTTGGTGCGCTCGTCCACTCTGTCCGACTAGGCAACGAGGAACTCGATGTCGCCGCCTTCCTGAAATGCGGCGCCGTCTATCGTGAGGGTGACCTCATTTACCCGGTCGGCTGGAGTCCGAGCAACGTGGCGCCTGAGTTTGATCCGAGTGAGTATCCGTTCTGATGGCCGCCGCGCGCGTTGCGTAATGTTGGAATGAGAGTAATGTCCCGAGGACCGAGTTCATTCACCCAGGAAGATGCTGACCGCATCCTGAAGGCTGCGCAGAAGATCGAAAGGGCAGCGCAACGGACAGGGGTGCCGATCGACCGAATAATGAGAGCTGTGATCACTCATCGGGACGGCAGCAAACTGGAGATTGAATTTAGAAGGCCAGATGCCCACGTAGACGCAACCGGTTCCCACGGGAGTGAATGGGACGTTCCATTGGCTGGCACTGAGGGGGCTCGATCACCGTGAAGCTTAGGCTTCCGAAATATATCAAGGCATACGTCGATCCGAACGGCAAAGCCCGGTATTATTTCAGGCGCGCCGGCTTCAAGAGCGTGGCGCTGCCCGGGCTACCCTATTCGCCAGAGTTCATGCGCGTCTACGAGGATGCGCTCGCAGATCAGCCGACAGGGGTCGGAGCGCGGCGTGTCCTACAAGGATCGATGCACGCGCTCGCGATCAGCTACTACAGCTCGCCCGAGTACCTCGGCATGCAGCCGAGTTCTCGAAAGGTACGCCGGCGTATCATCGATGGGTTCTGCCGCGAAACCGACGTCAACGGCCGATGCAACGGAGACAAGCAGGCTGCTGCGCTACAGCGCGAGAACATCGTGCGCTTCATGGCGGCCAGGGCAAAGTATCCAGAGAGTGCGAACGGATTGCGCAAGGCGCTGCGCGCTGTCATGCGCCACGCGGTTGACATCGGACTACGAGCCGATGATCCCACCCGTGACGTGAGAGCGATCCGCGTTAAGTCGGATGGCTACCACAGCTGGAGTGAGGGGGAGATCGCGCAGTTCGAGGCTCATCATCCGATCGGCTCGCGCGCTCGTCTGGCGCTCGCGCTGCTGCTCTATACCGGGCAGCGCCGCTCAGATGTCGTGCGCATGGGCCGGCAGCACATCCGAGGCCGCAAGATTGATGTCCGGCAGCTCAAGACCGGTCGTCCGCTGAAGGTGCCGGTGCATTCGGACCTGCAAGTGGTCATCGACGCGACAGTGGCGGGCCAGATGACCTTCCTCATCACCGAGCAAGGCAAGCCCTACACCGCCGGCGGCTTCGGCAATTGGTTCCGGGGGCAATGCAATGCGGCTGGGCTGCCTCACTGCACGTCGCACGGTCTACGCAAGGCGGCGGCAAGACGCCTCGCCGAGGTCGGCTGCACCGAGCACGAGATTGCAGCGATCACCGGCCACCGCAGCCTGCGCGAGATTGTTCGGTACACGAGAGCGGTTGATCAGGAGCGGCTCGCCGAGGCTGCTATCGAGAAGCTTGAGCGGATGAAAACGAGAACAGCGAGTGTCTAATTTTGATTGCGATTAGACAATTAAAAGAAAAAACTGTGAATAATCAAAGGGTGGATCAGGGCATGCGAATCTGGATCGGGTCGCTCATGACATATCCCTGCTCCCTGGCATCACCGCCACTACGCTAGCCACCTTTGCCTGAAGGTTTGCGGAGCGCCACCGCCATGCCGGATGCGGCGAGGCCCGCGCCCAGCGCGAGCAGGACGCCGGCGACGCCCGTGGCGGCGGCGAGCAGGCCCGCAAGCGCCGGAAACACGATCTGTCCGATCCGATTGCCGGTCATCCGCAGCGTGAGCGCGGTGCCGCAGGCATCGGGTGGCGCCAGATGAACGACGCTTGAAATGGTGAGCGTCGAAGCAATGCCCATGGCAAAGCCGAGCGCGATGAGAACCGCATACATCGTCGGCAGCGCGAGCGGTATGGCAAGGATCAGAAAGGTTACCGCGCTTGCCAGCATGCTCGCGAGCGTGAGCGGCAGGCGGCCAACCGCGAAGATGAGCCGGGTGTAAAACACGCGCGAGATCAGCGACGCGACGGAGCGCAAGGTCAACAGCAGGCCGATGTGATCGGAGTCGATCTCCCTTTCCGTGCCCAGGACGGGCAGATAGATCACCAGGAGATCGAGCGCGGTCACGGTCACCACACTCGCGGCCATGAGCACCGGAAAGCCGCGCATTCGCAGCAGCGCCGCGACCGGAATGAGCGGCGCCCGGTCGGAACTCCGCGCACGCTTCGCGCGCGGCCTGATCAGCAGCGCGATCGCGGCGCTGGCAACCGCGGCGACGAGCCCGATGGCGAACAGCTCCTGGGTGGGCGCCAGCGCCGCCGATCCTCCGAGCCAGCCGACCACCAGAGGGCCCAGTCCCTGTCCGACGGAAGTCGCCACCATATAATAACCGATCACGTTCTCTCGGCTGCGGATGCCGCCGGCGTGCACGGCGAGCATCTGGTGACCCGCCATGCAGAACATGTGTCCGAAACCCAGCAGCACGCTGAAGGACAGAAGGTAAAGCGCCGAGCCCGACCAGCCCCAGAAGCCGATGCAGGCGACGAGGACCAGCGCTGCGCCGAGCCGGCATGCTTTCGCATCATTGCCGCGATCGATCCAGCGTCCGACCGGGAGCGCGGTAAAGGCGGGAATGAGCGCAAATCCGGTGGCAATGATGCCCAGCCAGACCACGGGAAGGTCGAGCTCGATCGTGCGGTAGGAGGTGGTGATCCGTATCACCAGGATCAGAGCCTGCACGAGTATCGCATGCGCCAGGAACGGGATGAGAAGCCGATGATCGATGTCGCTCTTTGCGGCGGCGCTCGCCTTCGGCTCGAGGCTCATCGACCAATCGTGGCAGGCGCGATGCATGGGTTCAAGTCCATGCGAGCGCTGCATGCTGGACCTGCATTCCCGCGCTGACTATTTTTGGGCCGATGTTTGCTCCCCCTGTTCTTGACGGCGCGCGCGACTACGAGGAGCTGCGCCGATCGTTCCGCTGGCGGATTCCGGCGCACTACAATATCGGCGTCGATGTCTGCGACCGCTGGGCGGAGCGCGAGCCGCGGCGCACGGCCGTGCTCGACGTGCGCTCCGACGGGGTTGTCGAGGAGATCAGCTATCGCGCGTTGCGCGAGACGTCCAACCGGCTCGCCAACGTGCTTGCCGCCCGCGGCATCGGGCGCGGCGATCGCATCGCTATCCTGCTGCCGCAGATGCCCGCAGTTGCCGCATGTCACATCGCCATCTACAAGCTCGGCGCCGTCGCTCTGCCGCTGGCGATGCTGTTCGGGGTCGAGGCGATCTCCTATCGGCTCAAGGATTCCGGCGCGCGCGCGCTGATCACCAATGCGCAGGGTCTCTCAAAGCTCGCGTCGCTGCGCGAAGAGGGGCATGTCCTCGATCTTATCCTCTCGCTCGACGGAGCGGCCGATGGCGCGCAGGATTTTCAAGCTACGCTCGCGCGCGCCGCATCGTCCTTCACCCCGGCAGCGACCGCGAGCGACGATGCAGCCTTGATGGTCTACACTTCCGGCACGACCGGCCCTCCCAAGGGGGCGCTGCATGCGCATCGGGTGCTGCTCGGGCATCTTCCCGGCATCGAATTTCCGCATGAGTTCCTGCCGCAGCCGGGTGATCGGTTCTGGACGCCGGCCGACTGGGCGTGGGCCGGCGGCCTTCTCGATGTGCTGCTGCCGGCCTTGCATTATGGGGTGCCGGTGGTGGCGCACAGGTCCGAGAAGTTCGACCCCGAGCAGGCGTTCTCACTGATGGTGAAAACGGGCGTGCGCAACGCTTTCATCCCGCCGACCGCGCTTCGAATGATGCGTTCCGCGCCCAGGCCGGACGCTGCGCTGCGGCTACGCTCGGTGGGATCGGGGGGCGAGGCGCTCGGCGCCGAGACGCTGGAGTGGGGAAGATCTGCATTCGGCCTGACCATCAACGAGTTCTATGGCCAGACCGAATGCAACCTTGTGCTCGCCTCCTGTGCCCAGATCGGCGTGTCGCGGCCGGGCGCCATCGGCAAGGCGGTGCCCGGCCACGACGTGGCAATCATCCGGTCCGATGGAACACCGTGCGCGGCCGGTGAAGCGGGCGAGATCGCGATCAAACAGCCGGATCCCGTCATGTTCCTGGAATATTGGGGAAAGCCCGACGCGACCTGCGACAAATTCATCGGCGACTGGATGACCACCGGCGATCAGGGAGTGCGCGATGAGGAAGGCTATGTGCAGTTCATCGGCCGCAATGACGACGTGATCACCTCGTCCGGGTATCGCATCGGACCGACCGAGATCGAGGACTGCCTCATCAAGCATCCCGCGGTGGCGCTCGCCGCGGTCGTGGGAAAGCCCGATCGCGTGCGCACCGAGATCGTCAAGGCCTTCATCGTGCCCAAGCAGGGACACGAGCCGTCAGCCGCCCTTGCCGCCGACATCCAGTCGTTCGTACGGATGCGTCTTTCCGCGCACGAATATCCCCGCGAGGTCGCATTCATCGAACAGATGCCGATGACCACTACCGGCAAGGTGATCCGGCGGTTGCTGCGTCAGCAGGCGTGAAGCCCCGCACGGGGTCGAGGATTTTGAGACGCGCGCTACCTGCGAGCGTCGCGGCGGCGCAGCAGATCGCGGCCGCCCTTCGTAAGTCCGATGACGCTTCGGCGCATGCCTTCGAGGGTACATGGCATGCCAAAGGGCAGAGAGGCTGCGGAGCTCGGACAGATCAGGTGATCGGCAAGCATCAGCCGCTCACGCCAGACATGGTCGATCATGGGATGATCCGGCGTGGCACAGGAATCCACACGCTCGATGCACGGATCGCCTAGCAGCCTCTCGGTCACATCAAGGATAAGCTGCACGCCCGGTGAGAACCGAGCCCGCCGCTCGTCGTAGGCGATCTTCCAGCACCAGGCGGTTGCCCTGCTGCGCAGCATCACGATGGCGGCGACCGCACGGGCGTCGACGCAAAGCCGCAAGATGCGCGCCTTGCCTTCGGCTGCCAGCCCGCTCACGGCGCTTTCCATGAACCTGCGAATCTCGTCATGGCAGCGAGCGGCGGTGCCGGCGCGCCCCTTCCAGCCTCGCATTTCGAGCGCAAAAAAATCCTCGAGTGCGTGCGCCACCGCCAATGGCGCGCTCGCTTCCATCGATGTGACGCTGCCGCCGTCGGCGAGACGCTTGCGCTGCCTGCGCAGCTCCTTGCGTTTTTTTGAATGGATCGACCTTTCCAGATAGCCCGCGCGCATGTTGAGGGGCGAAAGCAGCGCACGGGCGTGCCGCGCAAACGATGCGCTGCTGCCCCCGCGCCTGCTCAGGACCGTGTCAATGGTGTCGGCCAGCAGGCCCTCGGGCAGGTACGGCAGCAAAATGAGCTTTGGAAGCTCCGCGTCGCGCGCAATGAAATCAAGCCACGCCTCGATCACGGCTGCGCGCATCTCGGGCTCGACCAGCGGCGCGCCGAGCGGGGCATAGGGATGTGTCCATCCGACCAGTATCGGCAGCGCGATGCCGTACCGGCGCCGCTCCACACGCGCGGGAAAAAATCCTAGCAGCGAAGGAGATGCGCCGCGCGACCAGACCAGGCCGGCGCCGACATCGTGGCCGAAGACGGGCGCCGCAGCCAACGCGAATGCAGGCTCATAGAATATGTTTGGCTCGACGGCACGGCCGGCGAGCTCTCGCCACTGCGCGACCCACGCGGCCAGCTCCGGGAACGGGCGCCACTCGACGCGCAGGGCGGATTCAAGCGTACCATGCACAGGTCAGCGCTCCGCGCGGGCCCAGACAAATACATGGAACCCGAGCCGTCGCCTGGTCGCCGTGAACAGCAGAACGGACTCTGTGACGAGCGCGCTCGCAGTTGCGATCGCGGCGCCGAGCATCCCGAAATACGGAATGAGGACGATACACAGCCCAATATTCAC
>Ga0306920_100008929_pt1 | contig 13349 bp, 10 predicted proteins | sample flu12Cox44000170_FD_204666 | JGI IMG/M metagenome (GOLD analysis project Ga0306920, IMG submission 204666) | Lab enrichment of tropical soil microbial communities from Luquillo Experimental Forest, Puerto Rico - flux4day.12C.oxic.44.000.170 (v2)... | ecosystem: Environmental > Terrestrial >... | reverse complement strand
TGGCTGCCGCGAACCGCTATCTGGAAGACGTGAACCGCCACGCGCGCGCCACGACGACCTACATCGTCCGCGCCGACGGCTTGAGCATCGCCGCGAGCAACTGGCGCGATCCCGATAGCTTCGTCGGCGCCGATTACCGCTTCCGCCCGTATTTCATCGACGCGATGAACGGCGGCGTGGGCCGCTTCTTCGGCATCGGCACGATCTCGCACGACCCGGGCTACTACGTCTCGCAGCCCGTGCGGCGCAACGGCAAGATCGTCGGCGTGGCCGTCGTGAAGCTCAATCTCGAATGGTTTCCGGGCACGGATGCCTCCGAGCCGCTCCTCGTCACCGACGATCACGGCGTGATCTTTCTCTCTTCGGTGCCCGCGTGGAAGTACCGCACGGTGCGCCCGCTGCCGCCTGCGGTGGTCGCCTCGCTCGACGCCACGCGCCAGTACGCGAGCGAGCCGATCGCGCCGCTGCCCACGCGCGTCGAGCGCGTGCTGCAGGGCGACGCCGACATCGTGCGCATGGGTGCGGGCATCCGCGCGCCGCGCTACCTGGAAACGCGCCGCTCGCTCGGCGAGCCCGACTGGCATCTTGTCACGATGTCGTCGATCGACCCCGTGCTCGAGGCCTCGCGCAACGCGACCATCATGACGGGCTTCGGCTATGTTTCGTTGTGTCTCTTCGGCTTCTACTGGCGCATGCGGCGCGCGCGCGTGAAAGAAGTGATGCGCAGCCGCGCGATGCTGCAAAAGGCCTACGCCATGCTCAACCAGCGCGTGGCCGAGCGCACCGCCGATCTTTCCCAGGCGAACGAGCGCCTGCAGCGCGAGGTGGCGGAGCGTACGCGCGCCGAAGCAGAGCTGCGCGCGACCCAGGACGAGCTGATCCAGGCGAGCAAGCTCGCGGCGCTCGGCCAGATGGCGGCGGGCATCACGCACGAGCTGAATCAGCCGCTTGCGGCGCTGCGCAGCTTCTCGGACAACACGCGCGTGTTTCTCGAGCGCGGCCAGTACTCAGCGGCCACCGAGAATCTGGAGGCGATCGGCTCGCTCACCGAGCGCATGGGCAAGATCGTGAATCAGCTCAAGCTGTTCGTCGGGCGCGCACGGCCGAAGAGCGCGCGCGCGCCGGTCGCCCGCGCGCTGCGCAACTCGCTCGCGCTGCTCGGCAAGCGGCTCGACGGGGTGCGCGTGGATCTCACGCTGCTCGAAGACGGCGCGTCGCCCGCGCCGCTGGATACGAACGCGGAGTACCCGGACCTGAGCGCGCAGTGCGACGACCTGCGGCTCGAACAGGTGCTCATCAATGTGGTCGGCAATGCGCTCGATGCCGTGGCGGGCGTGCCGTCGCCGCGCATTGCGATCGAGGTGCAGGCGAGCGCCGCGACGCTCGCCATCGCCGTGCGCGACAATGGTCCCGGCATTCCCGAGGATGTATTGCCGCGGCTCTTCGAGCCGTTCTTCACGACGAAGGAGATGGGGCAGGGGCTCGGCCTCGGGCTCGCGATTTCCTCGTCGATTGCGCGCGATTGCGGCGGCTCGCTGATCGCGAGCAACGCACCGGAAGGCGGCGCGCGCTTCGTGCTGACGCTGCGCCGCGCCCGCGCGGACGCCGCGAGCGCGGCGCGTGCGGCGGGCTTGTGAAGCGGGTTGATGAAGCGGACCTATGAAGCGGGCTAATGAAGCGGGCTAACGAAGCGACCAGGCAACGCTGGCTCATGAATCAGGATGACGAACGAACATGGTGAATGCAACGCCCGGCCGGGTGCTCTACGTAGAGGATGACGAACTCGTGCGCCGCGCGGGTGTGCAAAGCCTGCAGCTCGCAGGTTTCGACGCCGCCGGCTTCGCGAACGCCGAAGGCGCGCTGCCGCTCGTCGACGCCGACTTCGCGGGCTTCGTGGTGAGCGACATCCGCCTGCCGGGCATGAGCGGGCTCGACCTGCTCGCGCAGTGCCACGAACGCGCGCCCGACGTGCCCATCATCCTCGTGACGGGCCACGGCGATATCTCGATGGCCGTGCAGGCGATGCGTGACGGCGCTTACGACTTCATCGAGAAGCCGTTCGCCTCGGAGCGCCTCATCGAAACGGTGCGGCGCGCGCTGGAGCGGCGCCTGCTGATGCTCGAAAACCTCGCGCTGCGCCGCGAGCTGGCAGGGCAGAACGCGCTTGCGCCGCACATCATCGGCAAGAGCCCGGCGATCGAGCAGGTGCGCAAGCTCATCGCGAACGTCGCGCCCACGGACGCGTCGGTGCTCATCAATGGCGACACCGGCGCGGGCAAGGAGCTGATCGCGCGCAGCCTGCACGAGCTGTCGCCGCGCCACGACAAGCCGTTCGTGGCCGTGAACTGCGGCGCGCTCCCCGAGCCGATGTTCGAGTCGGAGATGTTCGGCTACGAGGCTGGCGCGTTCACGGGCGCGGCCAAACGCCGGATCGGCAAGCTCGAGCATGCGAGCGGCGGCACGCTCTTTCTCGACGAGATCGAGAGCATGCCGCTTTCGCTGCAGGTGAAACTGCTGCGCGTGCTGCAGGACGGCGTGCTGGAGCGCCTGGGCTCGAACCAGCCGGTGCGCGCCGACTTGCGCGTGGTGGCGGCGGCCAAGGGCGACATGAGCGAGCACGTCGCGGCGGGGACCTTCCGGCGCGACCTGCTGTACCGGCTGAACGTGGTGACGATCGCGCTGCCGCCGCTCGCCGAACGGCGCGAGGATATCGTGCCGCTCTTCGAGCATTTCCTGCTCGACGCAGCGGTGCGCTACCAGCGCAGCGCGCCGCTCCTCACCGAGCGCGACCGCATGCGGCTTGCGCAGCGCGACTGGCCGGGCAACGTGCGCGAGCTGCGCAACGCGGCCGATCGCCGGGTGCTCGGGATTCCCGACGATCTCTCAGCGGGCGCGGCGGGCGGCGACGACGATGCGCTGCCGCTCAAGGAGCGTGTGGAGCAGTACGAACGCGCACTGATCGCCGACGCCTTGCAGCAGAGCAACGGCGCGGTCGCCCAGGCCGCCGAGCGGCTGCAGATGGCGAAGGCCACGCTGTACGAGAAGATTCGCCGCTATGGGCTGGTGGCGCGCGGCGAGGGATAGTGGCGCGTTACGGAGCAAACAGGCGTAAAAAAAGCAGCGGGGTTTCCGCTGCTTTTTTTGTTGGCTACAAGCCGGGCATCAGGTCGCCAGCGCCTTCTGCAGCAGCTGGTCGAGTTCCGCGAACTGCGGCTCGCCCACGTAGCGCTTTAGGATCGTGCCGTCGCGGCCAATCACGAACGTGGTAGGCGTGAGCTGGACATTGCCGAACTGCTTGGCAGCCGAGCCGTCGTCCATTGCCACCTTGAACGGCAACTGACGCGTTTGCGCGTAGTTCGCGACGTACATCGGCGCGTCGTAGCTCATCGCCACTGCCACGAACTCGAGACCTTCGCCCTTGAAGCGGTTATAGGTCTGGACCATCTTCGGCATTTCCGCCATGCAGGTCGTGCAACTCGTCGCCCAGAAGTTGACGAGATACACCTTGCCCTTGAGGTCGCTCGTGGAGACCTTCTGGCCGGACAGCAGCGTGAAGGTCGCATCGGGCACACGCTGCTGGCTGCCGAAGAAGGCGAAGTAGCCGGCCACGGCGATTGCGGCGACCACGACCGCCGCGCCGATGCGGCGGATCGCACTGGAGCGCGCGTTCGAAGAATTCGGGGATGCAGCGGTCATGAGTCTCGCCTTGTGCGCCGAGGGGCGCGGGTGTGGAGCCGAATTATTGTAGCGCCGAATTTCCCGGCATAGCGGTTGCGGCACGACACTCGGGTATGCGCCGGCGGATAATGACGCCCACCTTTCACGCTCATGACGAACCGCGCCACATGGTTTCCGACTTTCTTGCCCGTGCCTGCCGTTCGCTGACCACACCGGTGCGCGCCTTCACGCCGGCCCGCGTGCCAGCGCTGGGCGTGCTCGTGACGGCGCTCGCGCTGGCCGCCTGCTCGCCCACCTACGACTGGCGCACGGTCTCCAGCAACGAGAGCGGCTACACCGTCGACCTGCCCGCCAAGCCGGGCAAGGACGAGCGCAGCATCGACGTGAACGGCACGCCGATGCGCATGCGCATGCAAACGGCCGAAGTCGCCGACGACGTATTCGTGGTTGGCACGCTCGAATTGCCCGACGCGCAGCCCGCGACGCAGCAAAAGGCGCTCGACTTCCTGCGCGCGGGCCTCGCGCGCAATGTGGGTGCGGCTCCACAGGCGCACGCCGTGGCTGTGCCGCTCGCGGCGGGCGGTTCGGTCGAAGGCGTGGAGATGCGCATGGCCGGCAAGGCGGGCATCAACGGCGAGACGCGCACGATCCACGCGCGGCTCGTCGCGAAGGGCGCGCGCGTCTACCAGGTGGCGATCGTCGGGCGCGCCGAGCCGCCGGTCGAGCAGGTCGACCAGTTCTTCGGATCTTTCAAGCTCTACTGAGCTTCCGGACTCCACAGCACGCCTCGCGTGCGCATGTTTGCCGCACGCAGTGGCGGCCGTTGGCGGACCGAAGTGAAGGTTGCGCCGCAGGTAAACACGCTAATTGCCGGATTTGATTGAAGGTTTACCGGTTACCCACAGGACCTGTGGGTAACTTTGTGGAAAAAACCTGTCCGCGGGCCGGAAAGGGCCGTCCTGTGGGCTTTCTGTTAGTTTTCGCCGCTTTTCTGCTGATGCAGAAAGCAAGAAGAATCAATGGGTTACGGAAACCGTCCAGGTGCGATGCGAACCACGCATAAAACGGGCCTCAACACGACGATATGTGCATAAGTCAAGTCTTGACTTCGATTTATTGGTGCGATCGGCATTCGCTGGCGGCGCAAGCACCGCTGCGCCTTCCCGTGGATTCGCCGTTGCGTTTTCCTATCGCTCTGCGAACACCCGCCGATACTGCACGGCCTCGGCCACATGTGCGGCTTCGGGCATGGGCACGCCCGCGAGATCGGCAATCGTGCGGGCGACCTTGAGAACCCGATAGTGCGCGCGCGCTGACCAGCCGAAGCGCTCGCCCGCTTCGCGCAGCAGCGTTTCGCCGGCGGCGTCCGGCTGGCAGACCGCATCGGTCTCCCGGCCGGTGAGTTCGCGATTGGTTTTCCCCTGGCGCGCCAGCTGGCGCTCGCGCGCCGCCTGTACGCGTTCGCCGATCGCGGCGCTCGATTCCGCGCTGGTGCTGGCGCGAGCCGCCAGCTCGGCGGGTGGCAGCGCAGGGATCTCGATCTGGATGTCGATGCGGTCCAGCAGCGGCCCGGAGAGCTTGCGCAGGTAGCGCGCGGCGCTTTCGGGCGTGCAGCGGCAGCGCCCAGCCGGATCGCCGCGCCAGCCGCAGGGACAGGGGTTCATCGCGGCAACGAGCTGACACGCGGCCGGGAAGTCGGTTTGCCACGCGGCGCGCGAGATCGTGATCGCGCCCACTTCGAGCGGCTCGCGCAGGGTTTCGAGCACGTGGCGATCGAATTCGGGTATTTCGTCCAGAAATAGCACGCCTAAATGTGCCAGCGTGATCTCGCCAGGTTGCGGCGGATTGCGCCCGCCAATCAGCGCGGCCGCGCTTGACGAGTGATGCGGCGCGCGAAACGGCCGCTGCCGCCACTGCTGCGGCGTGAAGCCGATCGCGCTGGCGGAGAGCAGGGCCGCGGAAGCCAGCGCTTCGTCGTCGGTCATGGGCGGCAGGAGGCCGGGCAGGCGCGCGGCGAGCATCGACTTGCCCGCGCCGGGCGGTCCCACCATCAGCAGATGATGCCCGCCTGCCGCCGCGACTTCGAGCGCCCGGCGCGCGCCGCGCTGGCCGATCACGTCGGCCATGTCGGGCGGCATGACGGCCGCCGCGGCATCGAGGGCGCTCGCGTGCACGGGTGCGAGGCGCGCGTCGGGGTCCTCGCCGGCGAGGTGGGCGCACAGCGAGCGCAAGTCCGCTGCGCCATAGACCGCGACGCCTGGCACGAGCGCCGCTTCCGCTGCGTTTTGCGCGGGCAGATAAAGCTCGGGCACGCGATGGCGTTCGCGCGAGGCAAAGGCAATGGTGGCCGTTGATTCGTAGGCTTCAGCGTCAGGATGCCGAACGATTTCGTTGTCGCTGATCGCGTTGCCGCTGGACATTGCCGCCGCGTCATGGCCCGCTTCGCAACCGCCGTGCGGGCGCGCCGTGCCGCACGCCATGGCGAACGCACCGCGCATCGGCCGCACGGCGCCGGTGAGCGACAGCTCGCCCGCGAACTCGCGATGCGCGAGCGCCGCGACGGGAATCTGGCCACTCGCCGCGAGAATGCCGAGCGCGATCGGCAGATCGAAGCGACCCGACTCCTTGGGCAAATCGGCGGGCGCGAGGTTGACGGTTATGCGCCTCACCGGGAAATCGAAGCCGCAGTTCGAGAGCGCGGCGCGCACGCGCTCGCGGCTTTCGCGCACTTCGAGGTCGGGCAGTCCGACGATGGAGAACGACGGCAGCCCGTTGGCGAGGTGGACTTCGACAGTGACTTCGGGCGCGCGGCCAGCAGCCGGCGCGCGGCTGCGCACCACGGCAAGCGACATGGGATTCTCCGGAAAGGGCGCATGAGGGAGCGGTGCGCGCTTCGTACCTGCTTCGTACCTGTTTGGTACTCACTACGCGCGCCGCGCATGCGCCAGGCTGGTGAGGCGTATGCCCCTTTACGGTTCCATTGCGTTTCGCGTACGGATCGCTTGCGGTGGTGCCGCAGTTACCACTGCAGTGACTGCAGTCGACTGCGCACTTCATTGGGCATGAAGCTGCGCAAGGAAATGATCAGGACGACTGGCTAGTCACCGGCAGCTTCTGTTCGAGTTCGGCCACGCGGCGCTCGAGTTCTTCGAGGCGCTGGCGCGTGCGCACGAGCACCTGCGTTTGCGCGTCGAATTCCTCGCGCGTGACGAGGTCCAGCTTCGAAAAGCCTTGCGACAACATTGCACGCACATTGCGTTCGACATCGCGCGCCGGCGAGTTCTTGAGCAGATCGCTCACGCGTGCCTGCAGATCATTGAATACGTCGTTTGGTTGCTTCATTCGATTCCCCTTCGCTGCACACAAAATGTGCAAATTTCGTTTTGCCTGTGCCCCGATTCGGATCGTGATCGATCTTGGTGCGAATTCACGGGGCTGCCCCTAAGCGTGCGCGCAACTGGTGCGCACGACCAGCCAGCGTGCTGCGCCCTACCGCCTGGCCGGCCACTTTCAGCCGCCGCGCGCCGCTGCGCGCGGGAGCGAAGCCTGAGAACACTGTAGCAACGTTCCTGGCGCCCCGCCACCGCGCACACGCCACGCTGGCCGTTCGGCCAGGGCCTTGCGCGCCGCGCCCCACAAGGCGCGGACCGGCATTGTCCACGGCTTTGGGCGAGCTTGCATTGAATCCCGTCACATACGTGTTCGAAGCGCGGCGCAGCAGGTTGGCACGGGTGTTGCTAATACTGCCCCGCGCACCGAACGACGGTTGGCTCACGGTGCGCCGGCGACGCGGCGAAGCATCATGCGCCGCTCGCAAGGCGCCCGTAGCAGAAGCAAACAAAGGGATGAAGCAACCACAGCGAGGACTACATGAAACTGATTACAGCAATCATCAAGCCGTTCAAGCTCGATGAAGCGCGCGAAGCCCTCTCGGCGATCGGCGTTTCGGGGATCACGGTGACGGAGGTCAAAGGCTTCGGGCGCCAGAAGGGCCACACGGAGCTGTACCGCGGCGCGGAGTATGTCGTCGACTTCCTGCCGAAGGTGAAGATCGAGGCCGCCGTGGCCGACGACATCGTCGAGCAGGCCATCGAGGCGCTCGAGCGCGCAGCCCGCACGGGCAAGATCGGCGACGGCAAGATCTTCGTCACGCCGATCGAACAAGTGATCCGCATCCGCACCGGCGAGACCGGCGCCGACGCGCTGTAACGGAATTACGAGACCAGAGAGACAAGAGGAAACCGAGATGCGCAAACTTATGATGTCCCTGCTGATGGCCGGCTCGCTGCTGGCCGGCGGCGTCGGCGCCGCGCTGGCGGACGACGCATCGGCACCGGCCGCGGCCTCCGCGCCTGCCGCCACCGCTTCGGCGCCTGACGCGTCGGCCGCGGCTCCCGCTTCGGCACCGGCTTCGGCACCTGCGGCCGACGCTGCATCGGCTCCGGCCGCCGCCGCGAGCGCCCCGGCCGACGCATCGGCTGCCGCCGCAGCCGCACCCGCCGCACCGACCGCGCCGTTCTCGCTCGATTCGTCGAAGATCAACTCGGGCGACACCGCGTGGATGCTGACCTCCACCGCGCTCGTGCTGTTCATGACGATCCCGGGCCTCGCGCTCTTCTACGGCGGCATGGTCCGCAAGAAGAACGTGCTCGCGACGCTCATGCAGAGCTTCGCGATCACCTGCGTCGTCACGGTGATCTGGACGGTGGTGGGCTACTCCATCGCGTTCACGCCGGGTGGCTCGTTCATCGGCGGCTTCTCGCGCATCTTCCTTGAGGGCATGAACTACATCAAGGGCGACAAGGCGACGACGCTCACCGTGAGCCACCTCGCGCCGACCATCCCCGAGACGGTCTACTTCGTCTATCAGATGACGTTCGCGATCATCACGCCGGCGCTCATCACCGGTGCGTTCGCCGACCGCATGAAGTTCTCGGCGATGCTCGTGTTCATGTCGCTGTGGTCGATCATCGTCTACTCGCCGATCGCGCACATGGTCTGGGAACCGACGGGCTGGCTCGCCAGCGCCGGCATCCTCGACTTCGCGGGCGGCACGGTCGTGCACATCAACGCCGGTATCGCGGGTCTGGTGTGCTGTCTCGTGCTCGGCAAGCGGGTTGGCTACGGCCGCGAAGTGATGGCGCCGCACAACCTCACGCTCACGCTGATGGGCGCGGCCATGCTGTGGGTGGGCTGGTTCGGCTTCAACGCGGGTTCGGCAGTCGCGGCTGACGGCCGTGCCGGCTTCGCGATGCTCACGACGCAAATCGCCACCGCGTGCGCGGCTCTCGGCTGGATGTTCGCGGAGTGGGTCGCCAAGGGCAAGCCGTCGGTGCTCGGCATTGCTTCGGGCGCCGTGGCAGGTCTCGTGGCCGTGACGCCGGCATCGGGCTTCGTCGGCGTGCTGGGTGCGATCGTGATCGGCGTGGTGGCGGGCGTGGTCTGCTTCTGGTCGGCCACCTGGCTCAAGCACAAGTTCAACTACGACGACTCGCTCGACGCGTTCGGCGTGCACGGCATCGGCGGCATCATCGGCGCGCTCCTGACTGGCGTGTTCGCCGTGAAGGATATCGGCGGCGCGGACGGCAGCGTCATCCTGCAAGCCAAGGGTGTGCTTACGACCCTCATCTACAGCGGCGTGGTGAGCTACATCCTGCTGAAGGTGATCGACATGGTCATGGGCCTGCGCGTCACGGAAGAAGAAGAGCGCGAAGGTCTGGACGTGATCCTGCATGGCGAGCGCGTGGAGTAAGCGAGCCGTTCGTCATGCCTTGAAGCTGGTTTGAGTAGGGCAGCAAGCAGCAGCGACCTGGGCCCGCCGTTTCGGCGGGCCCTTTTTCTTTTTGGGCCTCGCGCGCCGCGTGCGACCCGCTTACGACCTTTGTTCGCGCCGAGCGATCCGGGCGGGAATAAGCGCCCCGCTCGCGCGTTCGCATAGTGCCCCTTCAAATCGTGTGCCCAATTGCGCCGGGTGCCGCGCGCGGTCCAGAATGGATATTCGACGTGAATTTCCGCGTGGGCCGCGTTGGGCCAGGCTGGATCGATTGACCCTACTGTGTTCAAGGGATTCCCGAGGGATTCATGAGGGCAAGCCCGTCTTGCATCTGGCGCAATCGTCCCCAGATAGACGACCGGCTTCCCTACAATCAAAGCATTTCGTCCGCGAGTCACCCCTTATGGTCCCGCATCTGGTTACGGCGTTGAACGGCCCGCTCCTCGAACTGGAGCAGCGCATCCTCGATGCGACGCCGGCCATCGAGCGCTGGTTCCGCCTCGAATGGCAGGAGCACACGCCGCCGTTCTACTGCTCGGTGGACCTGCGCAACGCCGGCTTCAAGCTCGCGCCGGTCGACACCAACCTCTTTCCCGGCGCCTTCCACTGCCTGCCGCAGGAAGTGCTGCCGCTCGCCGTGCAGGCGGCCATGGCCGCCATCGAGAAAATCTGCCCCGACGCCAAGAACCTGCTCGTGATTCCCGAGATGCACACGCGCAACGAGTTCTATCTGGAGAACGTCGCGCGTCTCGCCACGATCATGCGTCAGGCGGGGCTGAACGTGCGCTTCGGCACGCTCGACGAGACCATCGCCGGGCCGGTCACGATCTCGCTCGCCGACGGCCAGAAAATCGTGCTCGAGCCGCTCGAGCGTTCGCAGCGCCGCCTCGGTCTCAAGAACTTCGATCCGTGCTCGATCCTGCTGAACAACGATCTTTCGGGCGGCATTCCGCCGGTGCTCGAAAACCTGCACGAGCAATACGTGCTGCCGCCGCTGCACGCGGGCTGGGCGGTGCGCCGCAAGTCCACGCACTTCTCGTGCTATGACGACGTGGCGAAGAAGTTCGCGAAGATGGTGGGCGTGGACCCGTGGATGATCAACCCGTACTTCGCGCACGTGGAAGGCGTGGACTTCGAGGCGCGCACGGGCGAGGAGCAACTCGCCGCCGCCATCGACGTCGTGCTCAAGAAGATTGCGAAGAAGTACCGCGAGTACGGCATCACCGAAAAGCCCTATGTCGTCATCAAGTCCGATGCCGGCACGGACGGCCGCGGCGTGATGACGGTGCACGACGCCTCCGAGGTCGCCGCACTCACGAAGCGCGAACGTGCGAAGATGTCGGCCACGAAGGACGGGCTCGAGGTGCACGACGTGATCGTGCAGGAAGGCGTCTACACGTTCGAGCACATCGGCGACGAAGTGGCCGAGCCGGTCGTCTACATGATCGACCGCTACGTGGTGGGCGGCTTCTACCGCGCGCACGGCAGCCGCGAGCGCGACCAGAACCTGAACGCGCCGGGCATGCACTTCGTGCCGCTCGGCTTCGAGCACACGGCGCTGCCCGACACCCGGGCGAAGGCCGGTGCGGCGCCGCCGAACCGCTTCTACATGTATGGCGTGGTGGCGCGGCTCGGGTTGCTGGCGGCTTCGGTCGAGCTGGAGAAGACCGATCCGGAGGCGATCCAGGTCTGATCCGGCCGTCATCATTCGCACAATTGAACGCAGCGCCCGCCACCGTGCGGGCGTTGCCGTCATGACACCCGGAAGTACGCAGGGACAAGACAGGGACAAGGCAGGGACGATATGGACATTCTCTTCATCGCCGATCCGCTCGAGCGGTTCAAGATCTACAAGGACTCGACCTACGCGATGATGGCCGAGGCCGCGAAGCGCGGCCACACGCTCTTTGCGTGCGAGCCGCAGCACCTCGCATGGGTGAGCGGCCAGGTCGAAGCCGACGTGCGGCGCTTTACGATCGTCGGCGATACGGCGGACCTGCATCGCGAAACGTGGTTCAGCGACACGCCCGATGCGCGTGCGCTCACCGGCTTCGACGCCGTCGTCATGCGCAAGGACCCGCCCTTCGACATGGAGTACGTGACGTCCACGTGGCTGCTGGAGATCGCCGGGCGCGCGGGCGCGAAGATCTTCAACAAGCCGCAGTCGATTCGCGACCATTCGGAAAAGCTCGCCATCGGCGAGTTTGCGCAGTTCGTCGCGCCCACGCTCGTCACGCGCAGCGCTGCGCGTTTGCGCAAGTTCCACGAGGAGCACCAGGATGTGATCCTCAAGCCGCTCGACGGCATGGGCGGAATGGGCGTGTTCCGCGTGAAGGCGGACGGCATGAACCTCGGCTCGATCATCGAGATGTTGAGCCACGACGGTGCGCGCAGCGTGATGGCGCAGAAGTTCATTCCCGAGATCAAGGCCGGCGACAAGCGCATTCTGCTGATCGGCGGCGAGCCGGTGCCGTATTCACTTGCGCGCATTCCGCAGGGCAACGAAGTGCGCGGCAACCTGGCCGCCGGCGGGCTTGGCGTTGCGCAGCCGCTCACCGAGCGCGACATGGAAATCGCCAGGGCGCTCGGGCCGACGCTTGCTGCACGCGGCCTGCTGCTCGTGGGGCTCGATGCCATCGGCGACTGGCTCACCGAGGTCAATGTCACAAGCCCGACGTGCTTCCGCGAAATCATGGAGCAGACCGGCTTCGACGTGGCCGCGATGTTCGTCGACGCGCTGGAGCGCGCGGCGGCCTGAGTTTCGGCTGGAGTGGCTGGCCAGCGCACATTTGAACTGCGCACCTGGCGCGCGGACTTGAAAGCCGCGTGCATGGCGGCATCTGGCCGGTGTGGGCGCCTTGCAGGGCGGGCGCTCCATCGCGGCGCTGGCTGGCGGGCGGGCAGGTTCGGACCACGAAGGTTCGCGCAGGCGCCCGGAGGCTGTGAACCGCGCGCCACATAGGTGACGGCAGTGAGCAGAACCGCCTCGCGTGCGCGAAAATGACCCTGCTACAATGCCGCGAGTCCACGTTTCGGGCTGGCGGACCAGCGCCTTACAAGACGCTTTGGTTGCCGCGCGGCGCGTGTTCCGACCCTGCGAGCCCACGGCTGGCCACAGGTTCGGCGCTGCTGGATGCGATCCAGTGGGTCAAACAAAGCCGTTTTTTGCAGTCAAGCTGAAATGAACCACCCCCAACGCTCCCTGCGGTCGCTGCCCCCCAAGGGGGTGTCAGTCCTCTTGGGGCTGCCCGGCGAGTACTGACATGGCAGGCATTCTGATCATTGCGCACGCACCGCTCGCCACCGCGCTACGCGAGTGCATCGCGCATATCTATGGCGGTTGTCCGGCGCGCATTGGCGCGCTCGATGTACTCCCCGACAGCGACCCGGCTGAAGTGGTCGCCCAGGCGAACGCGGAGATCGAGCGATTGCGCGAGGAGAACGGCGCGCTCGTGCTGACCGACATGTTCGGCGCGACGCCTTCGAACATCGCGGCGCGTCTCGCCACCGTGCCCGAGGTGCGGGTGCTGGCCGGCGTGAATCTGCCGATGCTGGTGCGCGCCGTCTGCTACCGGGCAACGCCGCTCGACACGCTCGTCGAAAAGGCGCTGGCCGGCGCGAGCAAGGGCGTCCAGACGATCGGGCCGACCACGCCGCCTGCCGCTGTCGCCGCGGGCACGTGCGGCTGTCCGCCCACGCCCTGCGCCGAGGCCGTAGCCGCCGCGACAGACTGTGCCGCAATTCAGGCTACAAATCAGGCCACGAACGAGGCAGCAAGCCCGGCAACGAGCCAGGCAGCCAGCGCGACGCGCAGTCCGGCCGACACCGGCGGCGTGGCAGCCGGCGTGCTCAGGCCGGCGGGCACCACCTGAGTCCTGCGCGCGCCGACGCAGCCACG
>Ga0306920_100008928_pt1 | contig 13350 bp, 12 predicted proteins | sample flu12Cox44000170_FD_204666 | JGI IMG/M metagenome (GOLD analysis project Ga0306920, IMG submission 204666) | Lab enrichment of tropical soil microbial communities from Luquillo Experimental Forest, Puerto Rico - flux4day.12C.oxic.44.000.170 (v2)... | ecosystem: Environmental > Terrestrial >... | reverse complement strand
CCGATCTTTCGACCCGCCGGCTGTTGACGATGACCTGGCTCGACGGCGCGCCGATTCTCGATGCTGCGAAAGCACCGCTGACGCAGCGCAATGAGATTGCGCAGCGGATGTTTCGGATCTGGTACGTGCCATTTTACCGTTACGGGGTCATTCACGGCGACCCGCATCTCGGCAACTACACAGTGACAGCGCGGCGAACGGTCAACTTGCTCGATTTCGGCTGCATCCGCGTCTTCCGTGCCTCTTTTGTCAGCGGCGTCATCGATCTCTATCATGCCTTGCAGCGCGAGGATCACGACCTCGCCGTCCACGCTTACGAGAGCTGGGGTTTTGGCAATCTGTCGCGCGAGCTGATCGAGGTGCTCAATCGCTGGGCTTTGTTCGTCTATGGCCCGTTGCTCGACGATCGCAAACGGCTGATCCAGGAAAAGCCGAGCGGAGCCTACGGTGCCAGCGTGGCCGAGAGCGTCCACCGCGATATTCGCCGGCTTGGCGGGGTCAGACCGCCGCGGGAGTTTGTCTTTATGGACCGCGCAGCGATCGGCCTCGGCTCGGTGTTCATGCATCTCGGGGCTGAGATCAACTGGTACCGGCTCTTCCACGAGCTGATCGACGATTTCGACGAAGCGGCGCTCGCCGTCCGCCAGCGTTTGGCGCTCGCGGCGGCGAGCGTGCCGTTGTCCCCCCCTAGATGAGAAAGCCGCGCCGATGATCCAGCGTGCGCTCCTTTCGGTCAGCAACAAGACGGGACTAGTCCCTTTCGCCGCCGCGCTCGCGACGCGCGGTGTGGCGCTGATCTCGACCGGCGGGACGGCGCGCACACTCGCAACGGCCGGTCTGCCGGTTACCGAGGTGGCGACGGTCACGGGCTTTCCCGAAATGCTCGATGGCCGCGTGAAGACCCTCCACCCGGCAATTCACGCCGGCCTCCTGGCGCGGCGCGACCGGCCGGATGACCTCGCGGCACTTGCCGAGCGAGGGATAGCGCCAATCGACCTCGTCGTCTGTAACCTGTATCCGTTCGCCCAAGCGGTCGCCTCCGGAGCCGATGCGGCCGGTTGTATCGAGAGCATCGATATCGGCGGGGTGGCCTTAATTCGTGCTGCCGCCAAAAATCATGACTCGGTGACGGTAGTAACCGACCCTGGCGATTACGAGCTGGTACTTGCCGAGATCGAGGACCAGGGCGGTGCGCTCGGAGCAGCAATGCGTCGGATGCTGGCGGGCAAGGCCTACGCGCTGACGGCAACCTATGACGCGGCAGTCGCGGAGTGGATGGCGCGAGCGGAAGGGATTGCGTTCCCGAAAACGACCGTCTTGACCGGCCGTCTGGTGCAGCAATTGCGCTACGGAGAGAACCCGCATCAGGCGGGTGCCTTCTACTGTACCCGTGATAGGCGCCCGGGGGTGGCGACGGCGCGACAGTTGCAGGGCAAGGAGCTGTCCTACAACAACTATGGCGATGCCGATGCGGCCTTCGAACTGGTTGCCGAGTTCGCCGAGCCCGCAGTTGCGATCGTCAAGCACGCCAACCCTTGCGGTGCCGCGACTGGCACGGCCTTACTCGAGGCGTGGAACAAGGCGTTGGCCTGCGATCCCGTCAGCGCGTATGGCGGGGTAGTAGCGCTGAACCGTCCTCTCGACGCGGCGACCGCCGAGGCAATCGGCCGTCTTTTCATCGAGGTCGTCATCGTCCCTGACGTCACGCAAGAGGCGGCGGCAATTCTCGCCCGGAGAACGGCGCTGCGACTGCTGCTAACCGGGGGCGTGCCGGATCCGGCAGCGGCGGGCACGAGTTTTCGCTCGGTGTCGGGTGGCATCCTGGTGCAGGAGCGCGATCGGCTCAGTATTGGGCGAGAGGCGCTACGCACCGTGACCCGCCGGGCACCTAGCGAGGCCGAGATCGCCGATCTGCTTTTCGCCAACAAAGTCGTCAAGCACGTCAAGTCGAATGCGATCGTCTTCGCCCGCGATCGGAGGACGGTCGGCATCGGCGCTGGTCAGATGAACCGCGTTGACACCGTCCGGATTGCTGCCGCCAGAGCGGCAGAGGCCGGTAGGTCGGCGAAGCTGTCCCAATCGCCGACCGTCGGCTCGGTGCTCGCCTCCGATGCATTCTTCCCGTTCGCGGACGGCATCGAAGCGGCGATCGAAGCCGGTGTGACGGCGGTCATTCAGCCCGGAGGGTCGATCCGCGATGCGGAGGTAATCGCCGCGGCGGACGCTGCCGGCATTACGATGACGTTCACCGGGATGCGCCATTTTCGGCACTAAAGTCGCTGTTTTGATTCTGTTGATATTTAATAACCCGAAAGAGCAATAGTGCCGAGTGATCGTTTGTGCTACTATTGGACTAGAAGTTAATAGTGATCGGAGGAGCGACGCGCGTCGCGGGCATGGAGAGCGATACGGCGCGCAGCACCGTCCTCATCGTCGACGACGACCCGGCCATCCTCGAATATGCCGGTGGGGTGCTCGAGGAATATGGCTATGCGGTACTGACGGCGCTCAATGCGGCGAGTGCTTTGGTAATTCTGCGCAGTAACGACGGGATCGACTTGTTGTTTACTGACCTGGTAATGCCGGGATCAGATGGCATTGAACTAGCGCGTCGGGCCGGCGAAGAAGTTCCCGGCCTCAAGGTGCTGTTTACTACCGGTTATTCGAGTGATCCGACACCCATTGGGCGCCTGCTCAAAAAGCCCTACAGGCCGCAACAGCTCGCCGGTGCGATCGCCGCCGCACTAGCCACGTAAATGTGGCGATCAAGACGTTGGATGGCTCGTCATCGCATCTCTAGTAACGCCCTCGCGACGATATCGACCGGCCAAAAAACCGCGGCCGAGTAAGCGACAGGGAGTTCGGCATATTTGATCGTCTGGTCCGCGCCCCAGACATCGTCGGTCAAGCGGTAGGCAAAGTCGACGCAAGCCGCCGCTCCATAGAGCCAAAGCCCGATTAGCCAAGCCCGCCGACCCATGGGAGCCTCGTCAAACCACGCGAACATTCTTGAACTGCCATGGGTCTTCACGGTCGAGATCCTCGGCAAACAGAGTCTCGCGACCGTCGAGTGGTGTCCAGTCGCCGCGAATCCCGACCACCTCGCCGAGATAGGGTCGCGCGATCTCAAGGACGCGGTCGAAATCCATTTCCTCGGGCTCGACAATGCCCTGGCGCGGACGCTCGAGCGCCCAAACGACGCCAGCGAGCACCGCCGCGGTGACCTGCAGCGAGGTGGCATTGTTGTGCGGCGCCACCCGGCGCGCCTCGCCGATCGTCAGGCGCGAGCCGAACCAATAGACGCCGTTGGGCTGACCCATCAGCAGCACTCCGAGCTCGTCTGTGCCGCTGGTGATTTCCTCCATCATAAGCCGTTTGACTGGCTGCAGCCGCCAGCTTTTGCCGGCAAATTCGTGTAAGCTCAGCACTGCGTCGTCGCAGGGGTGATAGGCGTAATGGCAGGTCGGACGGCTGCGCACGCGGTCGCCTTCCTTCAGGGTCAAGTAATCGGCGATCGAGATCGACTCGCCGTGGGTGATTAGAAATCCATGATAGGGGCCCTCGAGTGGTGTCCAGCTGCGGACACGCGTCGCGGCACCGGGCCGCAACAGATAGATCGCAGCGCCGCAGCCGAAATCGTGCCGGCATCCATCCTTCGGGAAATGCCGCTCATGGGTGCCCCAGCCGAGTTCGGCTGGCTGTGATCCTTCGCTGACGAACCCGTCGATCGACCAGGTGTTGACGAATTCGCCCGGCTCCTTCGGGGTCGTCGCGACCTGGGTGTCCCGTTCGGCGATATGGATGACCTTGATGCCGAGTTGTTCGGCCAACAACGCCCAGTCGTTGCGCCCCTTGGGCGCGGGAGCGCCAAGCCCCGATGCCTGGGCGAGATCGATCAGCGCCTGCTTGACGAAATGCGACACGAGCCCCGGATTGGCGCCGTGAGTGAGGACCGCAGTTGGCCCGCCGGGATAGAGCGAACGAAGCGCCAGCGCCCGCTCGCGGAGCGCGTAATTCGAACGTGCCGCAGGCGGCAAGCTTGGATCGGTGTACCCGCCGGGCCAAGGCTCGATGCAAGTGTCGAGATAAAGCGCGCCTTTGTTCTGGCATAGCTCCACCAGCGCGACGCTTGACACATCGACCGAGACGTTGAGCAAAAAATCACCGCGGCCCAATCTCGGTTCGAGGATCGCTCGGTAGTTTTGCTGGGTCAAAGGTGTTTCGATAAAGCGAATGCCGTACTCCGCGGCGACAACCTGACCCCGCGATTCGGCCGTGATAATGGTAATTTGATCAGGACCGATCTCGAGATGGCGCATCAGTAAGGGCAAGACCCCTTGGCCAATACTGCCAAAGCCGACGATAACGAGGCGCCCGGAGAGGGCGACGTGCTTCTTGTCGAACATGGCAATCGAACGTAATCGGACCGACGGAACCCCTACGGTCGGAGCATGGTCTTTGTCAAGCCACGTACTCCGCCAATCATTTCCGAGAGGAGAACCTCGTCCAGCGAGGAAATTGTATCGTCGCGCCGCTCGGCTACTGTAAGGCCAGCTTAATGGAGACTGTGGAATATGTACAGATTGGCGGCGGCCATCGCCTTTAGTATGGCCCTCGCGCCGGGGGCAGCGCCTGCTCAGAAAAGCGGCAAAGGCAGCGGATATGAGCAGTTGAACCTGTTCGGAGAAGCGTTCGAGCGCATTCGCCAGGGTGCGGTTGAGCCGGTCACCGAAGGGAAGCTGATCGGAGCGGCAATCGCCGGGATGTTGTCCGGACTCGATGCGCGTTCGGCCTACATCAGCGAAGCGACACTTCGGGCGTCGCCGACATCGGCAAATGACGACGCTGCGACCCTAGGACTGGTGCTGACGATCCGGAGCGGTAAGTTGCAGGTGATCTCGCCCAAAGACGGATCGCCGGGGGCGCGAGCCGGGATCAGGCCGGGAGACGTTATCCTCGCGATCGACAAAGAGCCGGTCTACGATCGGACCTTAGGCGAGGCCGAGCAGAGATTGCGCAGCCAGGCCGGTGGCGAAGTCCAGCTGACCCTGCGGCACGGCAGCGAGAAGCCGATCGATCTGACGCTCAAGCACGAGCCGTACAAGCTCCAGACCGTGGTCGGGCGCATCGAAGCGGAGAACATCGGCTATCTCCGCATTGCCGGGTTCGACAGCGGAACCCAGGCAGCCCTTGCCGCCGCGGTGCAGGGTCTCCGGCAAAAGATCGGCAGCAAGCTAATTGGTCTCATCCTCGACCTGCGCAACAACCCCGGCGGCGATTTCGGCACCGCGGTCGCCGTCGCCGACGCCTTTATCGACAAGGGCGACATCGTCGTCGTCGAGGGCCGCAAACCCACGAGCGTGAAGCGGATCAGCGCCACTCCTGGCGATCTCGCCAACGGGCTGCCGCTCGTCGCGCTGGTCAACCGCGGCACCGCGCGAGAGGCCGAGTTGGTCGCCGGCGCGCTGCAGGACAATCGCCGAGCAGTGCTGCTCGGCAGCAAAACCTTTGGCGAGAGCTCGATCGAAAGCTTGATTCCTCTTCCCGGCAATGGGGCCATCCGTTTGACTACCGCTCGCTTTGTGACGCCGACCGGTCGACAGATCCAGGGAAAGGGTCTCGAACCTGATCTCGCCGTGGTGCCGCTGAAGCTTGAAAAGCTAGCGCAAGGTGACAGGCATCACGAGGTGGATCTGCGCGGCGCCTTGAAGAACACCGATCCGATCGCACCGGGCAGCGGACCGCCAGCCAGTGTCCTCTCCGGCGCGACCGTCACTTCGGCCGTGTCTGAAGCTCCCTCAGTCACGACCAGCAATATCGGTTCAGTAGGTGACGAGCAATTAAGTGAAGCTGTCGACGTGCTGCGTGGCTTGTCCCTTGTCAGCGGTCGCGCGGTCCAATGACGGCAACCGCGCACGTGCCGGCTTGCGCTTGCATGTCGACCCCGATCGAGTGATGCAGCAGCGCTGTTCAGCCCCGACTACTCGGGTGTCCGGAGATCCCGAGACCGCTGAGGTCGGAGAACGAGTGAAGTCGGCGGATTCCGTCGCGCGCCTCAGCCGCGTTCACGTCGCCACACAGAATCCAACGGTCCGGGTCGTCACCTACAACATTCATACCTGTGTTGGTGTTGACCGGCGCTATGATCCCGGCCGGATCAGCATGGTGTTGCGGGAGATCGACGCCGACATTGCTTCCCTGCAGGAGGTGGACGCCCGTCGCCCGGTGGAACGGCACGCCGGCCAGTGGGCCTATCTCGGCGCAGCCACCGGCTGCCGGGTCATTATCGGAACCGGTGTCCGCCAGCCTCGCGGGCGATTCGGCAATGCGATCCTGAGCAGGTTTCCGGTGCTCGCGGCGCGGTTAATCGATCTAACTGTCGCCGGCTACGAACCGCGCGCCGCGATCGATGCCGAGGTTCTGATCGGCGAGCGAGTGTTGCGCGTTATAGCCACCCATTTTGGTTTGCACGCCGCGGAGCGACGCCAGCAGGCGAACCGGCTGATGGCGGCGCTCGGGGAAGCAGTACCGGCGAGCCGGCGCAAGGCCCATGCGGTGCTGCTGATGGGTGATCTAAACGAGTGGCGGGGCCGCCGCGGTGCGATCCGCTCCCTCGATCGACGTCTTGGACCAAGTACGGCCGCGCGCACATTCCCATCATGGATGCCGCTGCTTTCGCTCGACAGGATCTATGCGGGCGGACCGGCGGTGCTGCGGGATGTTGACGTCTATCGCTCCCCGCTTGCCCGCCTTGCCTCGGATCATCTGCCGCTCGTTGGGAGCTTGTCCTGGAGCGCACGCGACCAGCAGGATCGCGAGCGGCCTCGGCCGTCGCGCCGCAAGGGGCGACCTCCGGTCAACAAGTCGGCGAGCAACTGAGCATAGGCGGGCGTCGAATTCCACTCCAAGCCCGGTTCGAGGGGCCGCATTGCCGGCAATTTACGCCGGATCGCCGGTCATGAGCCGCATGATCGGTCGAGCAGGGTTGCGGAGGACGTCATACCAGTCTACTCATCGCAGGTGCCGCCAAAGAGGAACCCGCTCAATCTGAACGCGCTGCAGCTCCGGACGCTGACGCTGCTCCAGGAACTCGCGCGCCTTCCCGACTATTCGCGGCCAGGTGATGAGCCAGGAAGCGTCGTTATCGCCGGCCTGCCCATCGCACATGGCGACCATTTTCACATCGGAAAAGCAGTCGTCGCGTCGCGTCACGCCACCGGGTTGCGCAATCCTGCCGTGTGGATCGTGCTTGAGCGCAAAGGGTTGGTTCGCCATCTTTCGGACCACGCGGCCTTGACCCCTCTAGGGGTCGGCTACGACACCGGGTTGCGCGACGCGATCCTGGGCGTCGGCAGTCACTGACGCTCTCGATCTCTACTACCAGCAAAAGGTGAGAGCGACGCCAACCGGGCTATAGGAACCCTTGCGTAGCGCCTTCTCGATTCGCTTGAGATCCGGTGGTCGCCCGCTGATAGCACCGAATTCATCGGCATGCACGCCCCCGACAATCAGAACGCTGTCGATACCGGCCCCAGCCGCACCTGCGATGTCGGTGCGTAGACTATCGCCAACGGCAAGGATGCGCGAGCGGTCGCCGATACCAAGCAGGCCGAGGCAGGTGTCGTAGACCGAACGGAACGGCTTGCCATGCCAGCGCACGCGCCCCCCGCGTTGCTCATACCACTGCGCCAATGCGCCCGCACAAAGAGCGAGATGGCCGACGTGCATGACCACAAGATCGGGATTTGCGCAAACCATCGGGAGACCGCGCGCCAGCGCCCGCCGCAGTAGCGGTGCATAATCTTCTATCCGGTCATCCCAGCCTGCGGGTCCGGTGTTGAGGATAAACTCCGCTTCCTCGGCGGCTTCGACGAGCTCAAGCCCGAGCCCTTCGCGAATCCCGGTGTCGCGCTCTGAGCCGATATGCAGACACCGGCGACCAAGTGTCGCGTAGAACGCATCATTACGCCGGTCGAGATATTGCCACGCCTCTTCACCCGAGGACATAACTTCGTGATACAAATCGGACGGCACACCGATCCGAGTAATTCGCTCGGCGACATCGCGGGATCGTCGTGGCGCATTGGACAGCAGCACGATGCGCTTACCTGCTTCGATCAAGCCGCGAAGACAATCGAGGGCACACGGGAGCGGTGCGACACCGTCATGGACGACCCCCCAGAGATCGAGAATGAACCCGTCGTAACGCGGCGCCAGCGCTCTGATGCCGCGAATCAGGCGAATCTCCATGCTGCACCCTAAAACCAGACAAATGCGACGGCTTTAGCGAAGGCCAAAGGATTTTCAGCTCGGATCGCGGATACTTGCACAGGAGCGCACTTTTCTTATCCTCCTCAAAAGGGGGGTCACCATATCTCATGCCTGCGCGAAATTCCCGAATCCTCACAGCTGCGTGCGTGCTGATCTTTTTGTCCGTACTGCAGGTCCGTGCCGAACCGGTATCCGATCGCCAAATCATCCATATCTTGAACCGGCTCGCCTTTGGACCGACGCTTGAGGATTTCCGCCTAGTTAGGTCTATCGGGGTCGATCGCTACATTGTCGAGCAACTCTATCCCGAATCGATCCCGGAACCGTTCGAATTGCAGTGGCGCATCGCTGCGCTGGATACTCTCCGCTACAACGCGGCTCAGTTACGGGAGCTCTTCGGGCCGTTGTCGGCCATCCGTGGGTTTAAGCTGCCTCCTGAGCTGGAGAAGGTGCGACGCGAGCGCGGCCGCACAATAGTCAAGCAGGCTGCGGAGGCACGCATCCTTAGGGCAGTATTGAGTCGGCGACAACTTCAGGAGGTCATGGTCGACTTCTGGTTCAACCATTTCAACGTCTACGCCGGAAAGGATTTGGATCATCTTTGGATCGGCGACTACGAGGAACGGGCGATCCGTCCCTTCGCGCTGGGCCGCTTCCGGGACCTGCTCTTTGCCGTGACGAAGCACCCGGCGATGCTCGTCTATCTCGATAATACCCTGAACACAGCTCCCGCAAGGCCCGCCGCGCGGGGCACCCGGAGCGGACTCAACGAGAATTTTGCGCGCGAGGTTATGGAGCTGCATACGCTCGGCGTCGATGGCGGCTATACCCAGGAAGACGTGATCACCTTGGCACGTACCCTGACAGGATGGAGCATCAATCGGCCCGACGCCCGCGAATTTCCTGACCAGACTGCCGTATTCGTGGGTGCTCGTCACGACTTCAGCTCCAAGGTCTTTCTCGGGCACGCGCTGCAATCGAGAGGCAAGGCCGAAGGGGAGGAAGCGCTCGATATCCTTGCGAAGAGCCCGGCAACCGCCCGTCATATCGCCTTCGAGCTGGCGCAATATTTTGTCTCCGACGAGCCGCCAAAGCTCCTCGTCGAGCAGCTCGCCGAGCGGTTCCTGGCGACGGATGGCAATATTCGGGAAATGTTGCGCTCACTTTTCGCTAGCCGAGAGTTCTGGGAGAGCTATCGCCTAAAGTACAAGACGCCCTATCACTTCGTGATCTCGGCAGTGCGCGCGGCGGGCGCTCCGGCGGATAATATCCGGCGGCTGTTGGATACGATGCGCGAGCTTGGCATGCCGTTGTTTGGTTGCGTGACGCCAGACGGCTACAAGAACACCGAGGGCGCTTGGCTGAGCCCGGATGCGACCGCCCGTAGGATCAACTTTGCGACGGCGCTCGCGCGAGGCAACCTGCCGACAAGCAATCTGGCAACCAGCGCTGTGCTCGGTCGTTACTCGGACCTGTCGACACCGCACGCGGCAAGCCCGATCGACGCCATGCGTCTGGAGCAGATCTTTGACTCGACCATGAGTTCTGCGACCCGCGTGGCAATCGCTGAAGCTCCGCCGGGGCTGCGCGCCGCCCTGATCCTCGGCAGTCCCGAGTTTATGCGCCGCTAATGCTGACGCGGCATGCTACTGCGCTCCCGAGTCTCGTCACGCTCTGCCGGAAGCCTTGCGGCCGATTTCCAGCGCCGGGAAAGAGTAGGCGGGCCCAGGCATCAGATAGCGGAAGCCTTTCTCAAGCAATGCCTCGACATTTTTGCTGTCGACGTGCGGGTGGCCGCAGGCGACATTGTGCTGCTTGCAGATCGACAAGATCTCGTCGATGGCCGAAACCACTGCCGGATGATCATATTGCCGCGGATAGCCGAGATCCTGCGACAGATCGCCCTCACCAATTATTACCACACCGATACCGGGCACCTGTTCGAGCATGTGCGGCAAGTTTTTGATCGCCCGCACCTCCTCGCACATGACCGCTACCAAAATCTCGCCTTGCGGGTTGAGCGGCCAAACATCGGCGCGCGTATAATATTCCTGTAGAGTCAGCCCCCAATAGCGCGCCGCCGCGGCCGGGGCATCGCCGCGCTGACCCGGCGGTTCGAAATAAGCGGCCGAGCGCGGACGCGGGTATCGACATGCGGTAACCGCGTTACGTGCTTCTTCAACGGTGCTTACATGCGGCCATACAATTCCATAAACGCCTTGATCGAGGACCTGCTTGGCGACCCATTGGTTAATCTCTCCACCATTGGGCGGAATCCGCACAAAAGGGGTGACCACCGGCGCCAAGCTGGCGGCGCGCAGTATCTGCCGGCGATCCAACATGAATTGCAAACAGTCTCGCAACGCACGGATATCGTACGGCCGGTGCTCCATCTCAAAGACGACACCGTCATAGGGTGCCGCATTAATCGCCTGGCCTGCCCCGATCTCCGCCGGCGAAAAGGTTACAAAGGTGGGCTTGCCCTGCTCCAAGGCCCGGATCACACCGTTCAATCGAGGAATTTCGGCCATTGCTTTGTCTCCTTGACCAATAACCAAGCCGCAGCGACATTGTACCACTTTTCGCCGGATCGGACGAGATCGCAGACAACGACACGTTCTCCGGCCCTTGCCAGTCGGAGCGCGATATTCGACCCGATGAGTCCGGCACCTCCCGGCCGCGATGATCAAACGGGGGCCAGAGAGATTCTGGCTTGCCGGCATGATACATTTTCTCGAATAGAAATTTCCAGCTCCGCCTTGCTGGGTCACGGTGACGAGTTTACTGAGCCCTTTACGACAATTCCGGTGATCACCGGACCGGTGATCGTGTTTAACAGCGTGAAGAACTTTTGCAGCTCGTTGAGCTTGGCATTCGCAACGTAGATGATATCTTTGTCCTCGATAGGAAAACGCTGGGCGAAAAAATAAGAGTTCGCGTCACTGAGGTCGAGACGGTAGACGATAGGTGAGCTGCCGCCAGGCCCGGTTGCTAAAGCCGGCGCCTTGAGAGCACCGACTACGTCCGGCGGCTCGAAACGAAAAAGAAAAACCCCGGCAGGATCCGCGCGCAAGTCCTGCAATCCTCCGGCTTTGGCCAGCGCCTCGGCCAACGTGACCTTCTCGGCGTTGAAGCTCACCTGGGTGTTCTGGCCCGTCGCCCCGAATACAGAGAAGGTTTGAGGTATGCGGACCAAAGTCAGCACGTCCCCGGGCCACGCGTAAATGTTCTCCGCAGGGTCCGAAACTAGCACCTCCATCGGGATCGTCACCGTAACACCGTCGCGCGTAAGCCTAACAAAAGTTTCGTAAACTGCGGATTTTGCTCCGCCGGCGAGGGCGATCAGGTCGAGCAGACGATTACCATTGAGGGACAGCGGCACTCTGGCACCGTTGACGACTTCACCCGATACCGTGGCGGCGTTAGTGACGCTTTTCGTAATAACGACGATCACCTGCGGTTCGATCGCTTTGTCGGCAAGGCGTTGCTCGATCGTGTGCTGAACCTCAAGTGGCGACTTTCCGGCCACAGGGATGCGGTCCGCAAAGGGCACACTGATCGCACCGTCGCGGGCGACCACCTGCTCGGGAATGGTCACACTGCGCGAACCGGGAGTAATACCGGTGGTCACCGCAGAGCCAAAGAGCCCTCCAGCCGCGGCTTCCCAGATTGTGACCGTGATCGTGTCGCCGATTCCGATCTTCGGATCGGGAGGTTTACCGTATTTCTGAAATCGCGTGCGGAAGCTTTCCTCAGGCCGAGCCAAGAGTGTCGAGACGACATTGTCGTCGACGTCGACAATATCGAAGCGCTTCTGGTTGTCCTTGAGCGACTGGTCCACGACTTGGCCCGTGGTCGGCCCTGCGGTCGGCAATGTCGAGCATCCGCCGAGCGCGGCACCGGCTGAGCAAGCGAGGATAGCGGCAAACCTCATTGTGCGATGCAGCACGGTTTCGCAATCAGGTCTTATTTTCTATTGGAACCGGCGGAGGAACAAGGGGCGGCCGCGGCCGCGCTACGAGTGTCATACGTCGGATCAGCGTCTCGACCGCGGGAGATCCTGGCGCATCGACACATGGGCGCGCCGCCTCGCGACGGTGCTCGGTTGCGATCCTGCCTAAACGACCTGTAGCTGTGTCGCGATCAAACGCGATGCATAGACGCCCATCCAGCCGGCCGGATCGAGCCAACCCTTTTCGTCGCGCGGAGGGCGAATCGCCCGTATATGGGCATCGGTGATCTCGGAGAGGCCGCTGATCGGACGCGGCGGGTCGAACTCAGTTGACCAGAAAAAATGTGCCGTGCCGCCTACCTCATGCTTGGCAACCAGGCAATTCGGCGCACCACCCGCCCGATTGTAGAGCCCGACGGCCGAATAGCTTTCCTGATGGTTCACCATCATCACGCCTTCCGTCCCCGGAAAAGCATATTTCATTGCAGAGAACCAACGGCACAGCGCTGCGAGCTCGTGCTCGGTAAATTCGTACTTGGTTGTCTCCGGGTCAGCCCGCGGCGGAACACCTCGCACCGTCAACGGGAAAAGCACAATGTTGGTTTGCTCGGACACTTCGTCCCGTTCGCCCCCAATTATCTGGCCGCATCGTGAGCGGCCGTAGTCCCCACTCTCTCGCTCGTAGACGCCTTCGACTCTATCCCTCGCTCCCGATTGCCGGGACACGGCAAGCGAGAAAAAGCCGAGCTTTTGCCGAGTACTTATCAATCGACGGTCGATACAGCGCACAGATCAATTTCGACTCAGAAAATACTATCGGAGGGCGTTTCCGAGTCAATCGAGCCCATGGGCACGGCGCGGCTTTTCTGCCAACTGTGATCGAATGGCAACAGTGGCAGATAGGAGACAGTCTATTAAACTGCAAGTTGGTCGGCCGGCGCGGTGGGAGGTAGCCACCCTAGACCTTATGTTTCCCACCGGCGGCGATCGACCTGATCGGCCGATAGATGAAGTCCTAAACTTGCTGGAAAAAGGGTTGGGGTGCACCCTCGCCTGATTGGCAATCAACGAGGACCGGTATTGAGCCGGCCTCTGCGAAGGAGCACCCCGATGGAGAGAATACTGGC
>Ga0306920_100008927_pt1 | contig 13350 bp, 17 predicted proteins | sample flu12Cox44000170_FD_204666 | JGI IMG/M metagenome (GOLD analysis project Ga0306920, IMG submission 204666) | Lab enrichment of tropical soil microbial communities from Luquillo Experimental Forest, Puerto Rico - flux4day.12C.oxic.44.000.170 (v2)... | ecosystem: Environmental > Terrestrial >... | reverse complement strand
GCTGATGATGTTTCAGCTTCGGAGCTTGTCCACTTCGACGAATCATGGCAATTTGCTTGAGCGCTTTTACGCGCCGGGCCCGGGGCGGCACGATTTCAATGACCTGGTAGTGCGCCATAAACAGGACGTGTTTGTAACCGACACCGCGGCTAACGAGTTATATCGCTTCGATCAGGTGAATCGTCACTTCACACCTGTTGTTCTTTCTCGCCCGCTTTTCTATCCGAACGGGATCACTTTATCAGGCGACGGAAGTTCACTTTACGTCGCGGACATAATCGGCGTTTTATGGATTGACCTGCGGAACAACAACGTTCAAGAGCTAGATCCTGGTAGGCGCGACACACTGGCGGGAATCGATGGGATGTATTGGTACAAAGGCAGCTTGGTTGGCGTGCAGTATGGCACCAGCGCCTACCGCGTTACCCGATGGTATCTTTCTCCAGAGGGCTGCGCGTGAAGTCGAGGAGGGTACTTGAGTATCGGTCTCCGATCCTGAAATTTCCGACGACGGGCGCCATCGCCGGAAACAAGCTCTACTTCACCGCCAACGCGGATTTCGACAACCTGTCGGCTGGCAAGATCGCCGATACCGCTAGACTGGAGCCAGTAAAAATCGTTGTCGTGCCTTTGAACTCAGGATTCCACCAAGCGAGTACACGGTACGAAAGAGGAGGGACAGCCTAACAGGTTGTATACGTTATACCGACTTTTCTCTGATGTTCCAGGGTTCAGCCTGCCCCAAGCCGCCCGAGCCCAGCCCTCTGTCGACTATGAAGTTTGTCTTAGGAAATGGTTTTGGGATGAGCTCGTTCTGCAACAGACAAGCTGCTCGAATGCGTTCACATCTTCGGATTCGAAACGTCGCACGGGCATGCCCGAAGGCGTAGCCTCGAATCGGTAACCGGCGATCTCAGTTGTGCGGACTATTGTTGATCGGGTTACGCTGACCGAAACCAGAAAGCTTACTCTATTTGCCACGCCTGCTACACTATTTCGATGGACATCAAAAACGTAGTAACTCAATTAAAGCAGGAAGTTGCCCGGCTCAATCAAGCTATCGCAGCTTTGGAAACATTGAACGGTATGGGACCTCGTCGCGAGGTGAGCCAGAGTATGCTTGCCTCGCGACCGCGTCGTCGTACGATGAGTGTGGCTGCGCGGGCTAGAATAGCCGCTGCCCAGAGGGCACGCTGGGCGAAGCAAAGAGCTGGTGCAACCAGGACGAAGGCTACTCCGGTCAAGACCAGTGGTCGCGGCCGCAAGAGCCTTGCCGCTCGCAAGAGACTCTCAGCACTGATGAAGGCACGTTGGGCGACGAGGAAGAAGGCTAGAGGTCAGAGAGCCACGTAGGAGCAAAACGAAGGCGGTTTGACAATAGAGGCTAGCCGGTTTTCTTATCAGAAGCGGGGATGAGCTCGCTCACGTAAGTGGGTCGGAGAGGACCCTTTTCTGTTTCGTGATTCTCATGGGTTTGCCTAGTTCCCGGCAGAGGTTGAACATGAGCGGCTCATCGGATTGTACAGGTGATTTCGAGACTACCCTCGGCTTGTAGATGGTCACGGAGGCTCCTACACGGGCCGTGATCAACAAACGGAATATTTCCTGCCACCCATGTTGAAGTTTAGTAGGGGCTAACCGGAGGTTGGTCGTCTATCAGGTCGACGCGACCTCTGGCGCGGTCCCAAGTATGCCGCCACCAGCCGCTTGAAGAATTCGGCATACACCCTTGGGCCGCGACTGAGCCGGCGTGGGCCCTGGCGGCTGTTGCATTGAAGAATGCTGCAGTGGATCAACTACTGCCATCGAGGTGAGGATCCCGAGCGTGACGCGGGACAACGGTTGCTGTGCCACTGCCAAGAGTGGAAGAAGCAGGAACACCACGTAATGAGCTCGAAGAGCTTTTGACATGATGCCTCCTTGTCAGCCTGCGGTGCAGCAGGTAACTGCCGGCGTTCAGTACACGAGATTGAAAGTCTATCCCGATCATCTTCTTCGTCACAGTCGAATGCCCTCCAGCACTCTCGCCTCGATTTCGAGCGCTTGCTCGCCGAGTTCGACTTCAAGCTGTGAGTAGGCAATCCCGCCATGATTCAAGCCAAGCCGGTGCTCTAGCCGATTACACTGAAGTTGACCCCGTCGATCCTGTAAACGAAGCTTACTTGCGAATAACCTGATACAACTCAGTCGAGTGGGGTGCGACTGCGGCAAGCCTGGCCCTGGCCATCGGACTATACTGTGGAGGTGCTCGCTTCCCCAGATAAAAGGAGTTGCTTTGGCAGCGGCGTCAGTGAGGTGTATTGCCGGGGACGAGCCTCCTCTTGGGTTGAACTTTACGATTGCCTCGGACGACCGCCCCGGCAAAAGGCTGGGAGAAATACGGCGCAACGATCGATCTCAGAGCGCAACGGAGTAAGTGGAAGGCCCCTATGGCGATCAATCGGATGGCGCCCATGTTCGCCCGCCGCGAGATCACCATTAGCCCGCTCGAGAACATCCGGCGCCTGCGTACGGCGCTCACCGTCAGGCGTGATTGGAATCCTGACATTGTTCGGGCCGAACTGACCACGCCGATTGTGGTCGGTTCAGGATTTTCATCGGAATCCGGGAGTAGGCAATTTCTTCCACGATCAGCGATAGTGTGTCCAGTTACAAGCGGGGTAGGACTATGAAGGGTGGGGAGTGGGCCCACATCCGTGGCGTGGGCTGCGCCGCAGCCGCACTCGTCTTGTTTTCGGGTTCGGTACTCGCCCAGGCAAACTCCGAATTGAACTCCCCCAAGGCACAGGCTCCGGCGTCGGAATCACAGCAAGGTCCGCTGGCGACCTTCCGAGCACATGCCGACTTGGTTCTCATCCCGGTGACGGTCACCGATAAGGTGAACCGGTTCGTCCTTGGGCTTCAAAAGGAAGATTTCCAATTGTTCGAGGATGGCGTGGAGCAGAACGTGGCACTTTTCTCCGGCGAGGACGCGCCTCTCTCGGTTGGCGTGCTCTTCGACAAGAGCGGAAGCATGGCCGATAAGCTTCCAAGTTCTCTCGACGCTGCCAAGCAGCTGCTGAATGCGTTGAACAAGGAAGATGAGGCATTCCTCGTGGAGTTCGCGGACGCTGCCAGAGTATCGATCGGATTGACCAGCAACACGGACGACCTTCACAGTGCTCTGAAGAATCTTCAGGCTGGTGGCCTGACCGCGATGCTTGACGCCATCAACACCGGACTACTCGAGATGAAAAAAGCCAAGAATTCCCGAAAGGCAATCGTGATTGTTTCGGATGGCGGGGACAACCGCAGCCACTACACCGCGGTGCAGATCGAGTCGCTTGTTCGCGAAGCGGACGTGCAAATCTATGCCATGGGTGTTTTCGAACCGGTCTTCTCTCTCGCGCTGACACCTGAGGAAATCTCCGGGCCGCGTTTGCTGTCGGAAATTGCCGCGCAAACCGGTGGGCGAGCTTTTGCTGCCGCGGTCCCAGGAGACATGCCAAGCGTCGCAACCCGGATTGCGATCGAACTGCGCAACCAGTACGTCCTTGGCTACTATCCGCGGAATAAAACCAGAGACGGGAAGTACCGCACAGTGGAGGTCAAGGTCTCGCAGCCTCCGGGTCTCGGCTCTCCTCTCAAAGTGCACTGGAGACTCGGGTACTACGCGCCCGCTCAGTGATTGGCTTGGCCTAGCGGTGAACGCCTGGGTGCACTCCCACGTGCGGAACAGGGTGCCCAGTTACGGGATGCGGGGCAACCGGAGCAACGGGCGTCGGGCGGTAAACAGGCCCGTGTAGCGGCGGAAAGGGTAAGGGTCCGGCATGAGGCGGTCGATAAGGCGATATTGGAAATCCGCCCTGCCGTATTCCCAGGAACACAGGCAGGTATGTATAACCAGGCAAGTAGATCGAGTTGAACCCCGGCTGATATGTGGCTAAGGACCTGTACGTGCTGGACAAATCCGGCGCAACAGCAGGAAGGCCGAGTACCGGGAAATACGTAAACGTATCGTAGCCGGAGTTGGCGGTAGTTATCGAAGCGGGGTCCTGGATGTTCGCCGCGATGGCGTTGTCTGCGGAAATCGATTGTTGACGGCCTTCAGCCCAAAGGCTCAGCGAATCGTGCGGCTGGTCGATCGATCGTTCTGGCACGAGCACAGGCGCGAACGGCACATTCATGCCTTGCTCAACCGATAGCGCCTCATTGCTGCCCGCTGATACTTCCGCCCTGCCTTGGAATACCCACAAGCGCGGTGGATCGGAATCGATCCGGTAGACACCCTGTTCGGGGAAGCGTACGCCCCAATTTTTGTAAAGCAAGGTCACCGATGTACCAGAGGTCGGTTCCGCCGAATCCACGACTGCAGAGCCTGCCAGCAATTCGACGCGGGTGTCCGAGAGCTTGTTCGCCACCATGCGGATCTTACTCCGCTCGCCAATACGGACGAAGACACCCGGCGTCAGCAGCACCTCGGCACGGCCTGCGGCCGTCCGTAGTTCGGCGCCTTGGGGTACGCTTGAGAATCTTCCCGGATGCGATTCCAGCGGCTGGTCACCCAGGTAAACAGCCCCTTCAAAAAAATGGACGGTCCCTGAGTGAGTGGAGATCACCGATTGCCCGTCAGCAGGAAGCGTGAGAACGGCGACTACAGCGAGGGTCAAAAGCGCATATGCGCGACCGTGAAACATAAGACGGCCCTTGACAACTATCCGCCCATTTGCAGCTCCCGTCAAGTCTTAACCACGGCGGCTTTCTTGCTACCGAGCCTGAAGAAGAATGAGAGAGGCCCGCTGACCATTTATGGCCTTAAGGAGCTGCTAAAGGTGGACAATAAAGCCCAGCAGCTACCGGCGCGCCGGACGATTTGATTTGTCTGGCGATGCGCTTCCAGCCACGGTTTGAACTGCAGACCGGCATGTGCCCTCGGAATCCGTCAATAGATCGACAAGATGCCGGGTGTGGCGATCTCGATCAGATGCCGGTCTGGATCGCAAAAATGGATGCTTGGGCCGCCCAGGCTGCCTCCCCAATACCCCGAAATCACTACCACCCTTCCAGTGAGGTTCATGGTGTCGTTCTGCCTGCTACCCCTTCGGAAACCAATCAAGGCGTACGAGGAACAGAGGCCATCGACAACCGACAGAGGAGCAGTGCGGCTGTGCGAGGTACCACAATGCATCGTCGCTGCATTGCGGAACGTTCTGCCGATAAATGCGGCTGCGCCGGCCACTTAAGAAATACAGGGTGTTTTATTTAGTTTGCGAGCATGTGCAAGGCGACTATTGTGAGGATGGCTCCGGCCGTCAGCGTTGTCGCAGTGATCAGCGGCATCGCCAGTAGTAGGTAGGTCGGCGCGAGCGTTTGCTCGCCGGGCTGCAACGTTGCACGCGATCGCTCCTGTCGCGCAACAGGCTGCAGCAACCTATGATGAGCACGGTAAATGGTAGGGCGATCAGCAGCGCCCACAAAGTCCACTGTCGTGCCGCGTACCACACGACGATTCGTTGAGCGGTGCGCGCCGGTTGGTATTGCAGCGACTGCAGGTTCCGCACGGCCAGCGCTCCCATGAAGAGGAGGGCTGGGGAGATGGCTCCGTAGCTCAACGATTGGATCCCCGGCGAGGTACTCACCTCCTTCCTCAATGGGTTGTAATTGTCGATAACGCGGGTCATCACCGCGAATCCTGGAAGGGTCTCCGGGTAGGGTTCAGTCCGCTGCTGCTTCAACCACATTGTCAACCACTCGGGGACGCAACAGTTTGTCATAGACCCATAACAGGACTGCGGTTGCGACGCCTACGCCGGTGATGACCCACCACATCATCTCCGGCTGGTGTTTCACCTCGCCGAAGTAGTGCATGAGAAATCCACCGAACTTTCCCCCGATCAGCGAGCCTATGCCTAACGGTAGAAAAGCGAATCCCATGTACGTCCCTTGTTGTCCCGAGGGCGCCAGGCGTGAAATGTACTCGTAGTAACGAGGAGATTGGGTAATTTCACCGAGAGCCACGGCGACCAAGGTAAGGATTGCGCCTGTGACGGTTGGTCTGACGATCAGAATGATCCAGGCCAGCGCCGTAATGAGCGTGCCGGCGCTGATTGCCGTCAGGGCATGAAATTTCTGGGTAAGGATGTTGATAGCCAGCGTCAGGACAATCACGACCAGCGGACCTGTTACCAGCAGAAGCTCGGTGTCAGTTTGCGGATTGATGTAGGCGTGAACATAGAGCGGGAAGGTGATGAATTCCTGCCAGTAAACAATCCAATAGCCGGTAAAAATCAACAGGAACAGCATGAATCGGGGATTGGAGACAACGGTCCAGAAATTTCTGCCAGCTTGGGCGAGGCTGGTGGTTTCAACTTCGTCATGACGCCGAGGTTCGCGAAAGAACAAGAGAACGCCCACGAACATCAGGAAAACGCTGAGCGCGGCCACGCGAAAAACGTTTTCGACGCTCAGGTGGCGATGCACGAAGGAGGCAACGTAAGGGCCGGCTGCGCCGCCGATATTTACCAGCGTGTAGTAGATCGAGTATCCGATCGAGCGGACATTTTCCTTCGAGGCGCGTGCAGTAGTGCCGACGACGCTCGGCTTTACCAGGGCGACTCCCAGGGCGGGTAGAGCCAGCACAAATGTCACCAGCGCAACAAGCGGCACATTGTCGCGCACAGGCCCGAGCCATGGCGCTCCCAGGGAGCCCAAGAGAAAGTAGGCACAGCTCAGAATCAGGTAGGCGAGCGAAAGGGCGCGCCGGAAGCCCATTCGGTCGGCGAGGGTTCCGCCGAAGACCGGGAGAAACCATACCAGGCCGCCAAAGAAGCCCGTGAGTGTGCCAACTCGCTCGGTGGGGAATTGCAAGATTTCGTGGAGATAGCGCGCGAGGGATGCGAAGGCGGCATAGTACGAGAGCCGCTCAAATAGTTCGCTTATGTTGGCGACCCAGAAGGGACGCTCGAAACCGGTGCGAATGTCGCGCCAACGCTGCGCAAAGCTCAAAGTGGTCTCCTTCGGAGTTCAGCCGATGACCTCTAGCAATCTCTCTCTGATCTGGACAGCAGAGAGGTCGCGCACGCAAATGACTTTTCGTCGGCTGGTTGCTCCGGCGGTAATCGTAACTGAGGAACGCGGCACATTCAAAAGGTTTGCGAGGAACTCGATGCAAGCAACGTTGGAGCGGCCTTCTAAGGGAGGTGTAGTCAATGCGAGCTTGAGCGCGTCGCCGATCTCGCCGGTTACTGCGTTCTTTTTTGCCCGGGGATGCACCTTCACCTGGAACGTCGCCCCGGATGGCGTGTCGCTGATGGGAATCATGGATGCATGCGCTCGCCGAAAATCGCAGTGCCGATGCGCACGCAAGTCGATCCCTCTTCGATCGCTACCTCGAAGTCGTGTGACATGCCCATGGAGAGGATATCGAGAGTAACCGCCTGCGCCTTGCGTGTGACCAAACGTTCTCGGAGCTCGCGCAGCTCGCGAAAATACGGACGCGCGCCTTCCGGGTCTTCGGTGAAAGGCGGAACGGTCATCAGCCCACGAATGCGCAAATGTGGCCAGTTGGGCGCACCGCTAAAAATGGCCTCAAGCTCGGGCGAATCGGGTGCGCTGCCGCTCTTGGCTCCTTCGCCACCTATATTGATCTCAATGAGCACGTCGACCGTCTTGCTCAAGCTTTTCGCAGCGTCGTTTAAGCGATGTGCAAGTCTTGCAGAATCAACCGAATCCACCGCGTGAAATATCTCAACGGCCTTCGCGGCTTTGTTCGATTGCAAGTGACCGATCATGTGGAACTCGGCGGCGTGCAGATTTGCTAAAGCACGGAATTTTTCAGCAAACTCCTGGACGCGGTTTTCGCCGAATAGGTATTGGCCGGCATTGTAGGCCTCGAGGATCTTTGACGCTGGTTGAGTTTTGCAGACGGCCATCAGCACGATGTCATTAGGGCTGCGTCGGGCGCGATTGGCGGCGCGCGCGATGCGGCCACGAATGACGGAGAGGTTGGAGGCAATGGACATCGGAGGTGTGTCTTCAGGGACTATACAGGTCCCTCGACTCTGTTCGGGCAAAAGAGGTGTTCCGCTCAGGATGCCACCAGACGAAAGATGGAGACAACCTTGATGGCTCTCTACATGATGGCCGTCGGCGGTGCTGGTTCATCCGGCCTGCCGGCATTGGCCAAGGGTATGCGCACCATCACAACCGCCAGAATCACAAGCACAATGAACCCGGATGCGACGCTGGGATGTTCGAAGATCACGGGCAACGGCCACTGCTTGTAGCGGAAGATAGCAATGACAATGCCCATCAGAGCCTCGCCCGCGATGAATCCTGAAGCCGTGAGTACTCCTGCATTCTCGACCCGTGCCTTCTGTGCTTCGTTCAGGTCGCGGCGATCACGCATCCGGTCGGTGAGCCAGCGGATCATGCCGCCGAGGAAAATAGCGAAGGTTGTTTCCAGGGGCAGGTACATGCCGACGGCGAAGAGCATCGGACTTCGAACCTCAATCATGATGAGTCCAATGCCTAGCATGATGCCCACAACGATCAGCGGCCACGCCATCTCGCCGCCGACTATGCCCCGCGAGAGCATAGCCATTAACCCAGCCTGCGGGGCGGAAAGCTGCCGGTCGCCGAAGCCGATGCCCCCACTGTTGATGTTTGCCTGATTCAGCAGCAGCAGCACGGGGAAGAGCGCGAAGCTGGCGACAGTCACCCCCATGAAGTCGCCGAGCTGCATCTTGGCGGGCGTGCCTCCCAGGATGTGACCAACTTTCAAATCCTGCAACATCTCTCCCGCCACTGCTGATGACACGCAGACGACGGCCGCTACGCCCAGCACCGCAGCAACTCCATGCATGCCCGAGACCCCAATAATTACCATCAGCAGGGCCGCGATAACCAGCGTCGCGAGCGTAAGTCCGGAAATGGGGTTGTTGGATGAGCCAATCAGGCCTACCAGGTTTCCTGAAACGGCTGCGAAAAAGAAGCCCACGATGATCATCACAATGGCCGCAACGATGCCAGCGTTCCACGCATCGGCGTAGCTCTTATAGAGGAAGATCATGCTGATCAGCACGACAGCCAATCCGCCAAAGACGATCTTGGCGTTCAAGTCGCGCTCGGTGCGGGCGGTACTGGCGTGGGCGGCGGCGGATTTCTTCAGGTCGGAAACGGCGCGGCCCATGCCGGACGCAAGACTCTTGCGCATGCGGAACAGCGTGTAGCAAGCGCCCACCAGCATTCCGCCCACCGCGATTGGTCGAACGATAAAGCTCCACACGGCCCCGGCTTGGCCAGCCCAAAACGCTGTGTCGGGATTCGCACCCGCCGGCACGAACTGAGCGACGAATGTTGGCCCTCCGAGAAACAGGATCAGGGGAACCAGAACTCCCCAAGCCAGCACGCCTCCGGCGAAATTCAGCGAGCCCAGTCGCGGCCCGATGATATATCCCACTCCCAGGTACGCGGGGCTGATCGCGGGCGCTGATACCGTCGTTACTGCTCCTGTCGGCAGTGTTGGCGAACCTGCGGTGCGGCCCATGCGCACGAAGCTGGAGCCCAACTGGCCCACGTTGACAATGAAGTCCCGGCTCGCACTGAACAAGCTGAACTGGCCCAGCAAGTACACGATGCCGCCGAATCCCATGTTGCCGAAGAGAATCTTCGCGGCTCGACTGCCTTGCTGTCCGGCTATGTGGATTTGCGAGGCAGCGACCGATTCAGGGAAGGGAAGGTCGCGGTCTTCAACCATGACCCTGCGGAGAAGGGTCACGAACAAAATGCCTAGTGCTCCGCCGACCAGCATCAGAATCGATGATTTCCAGTAGGCATGGGCAAAATCGAAGACCGGCCAGGCTCCCGAGATGACGAAGGCTGGGATCGTGAATATGGCGCCAGCAGCTACTGACTCACCAATCGAACCCACGGTTCGGGCGATGTTCTCTTCCAGAAGAGAGCCTCTCATCAGACGCAGCACGGCCATACCGATTACCGCGGCCGGATATGTGGCGGCGATCGTCATGCCGGCACGGAGGCCCAGATAGGCATTGGCTGCCCCAAGAATCACGGTCATGACGAGGCCCAGCAGTACAGCACGCAGAGTGAACTCTGGCAATGTGGTCTGGTCGGGAACGTAAGATCGAAATGTCTTTTCCGGGGTAGAAACGGCGGTACTCATAGGGGGAGACCTCGCGCGGCGCACAATTGCTGCGACCGCGCAAGTTAGCACGTCGAGTGCTGTTGGTACAAGTGCAGCGCGCAGGCAGAGCAGGTAAACCGGAGAGTCGTTGCCTTCTAACTCAACGTTGGGGCCTGCGGACCCGGGGGATTCAAATCGCTCTCCTTGGATGGTCTGCGAAGCGGGGTCATGGAGAAGTAGGCTCCAACCCAGGAACCGGCTGCAGCGAAACAGACATATACCCAGTTGCGGGTATAGCTGATGACCGCGAACGCGGAAAGTAGATACCAGACGCTGCTCCAGGTGGCTGCGGAGAGGCGCCGTCGCGACGATACAGCTACATTAAAAAGGACATACACCGCGTCGGTCGCGGCCGTGAATGCGAAGACGCCAAGGGCCAGCCAGGGATGAATTTGTGGCACGATCCTCACCTCATTGAAAACATAATGGATGTGATTGTTACTGGCAGCTGATGAGCTTCGAGTGCAGCATGGCAGACGAATTGCAATTCGCCAACATTGTTGAAATATTGATGAAAGTAGTGAACCGTATCCCATCCAGCATTGCGCCCGTGCCTTCGAGTACCTATAATAAATTGTCTTGGTGCTCTCGCCCAACTGCAGGTCAGAAGGCGATCGTCTCGGGTCTGAGTAGCACCGCGACTGGAGGGTTGTCTTCAGCAGTCGTGAGACGCTAACCCGAATTCGCCAAGTGCAGTGCGTCAAGGGACGTGCTGTCTCCGCCGGGCCTCTGAGAGAACTATTCGGCAGTTTCTTTACTGTTTTTCTCCCCTCTGATTGGTTGCAGAACGTGCGAGGCGCATCCAGCGTCGTCGATCCTGCCCCCATCGCTGAACGCAATGCCATCGCCATTGATGAGGTCATGACCACCGGTGCCACCATGTCCGAATGTGCCCGCGTCCTCAAGCGGGCTCAGGTTGAACAAGTGGGCAGCCCCTGTGGCTCGCACTCTAAGCAATGCGATGCTGCACTCGGCTGCCGATTACGGGGAGGAGGGGAAGAGAGAAGCGGTATCATGCGCCGCTTCGGTTTGAGGTATGTCCATGCCGGCTCATAGCACAGGGTCCCGTCACGGAAAGTCACTGGCAGGATATATGCATCATGCACGTGTGGTCGCCGAAGAGCCAGGGCCACATGCGACCATGCACGCTCCTGTGCTGGTACTGAATGCGTCTTACGAGCCCATCAATGTCTGCGCAGCGCGCCGCGCCATCGTACTGGTGCTGAAAGGCGTCGCTATGATGGAAGAGGCGGACGGACACTGTCTGCATGCGGCTCGGATTGTCATGCGGGTGCCCTCGGTGATTCGCCTCTTGGAGTATCGCCGCATTCCCCATCAGACCCGGGCTCTCTCTCGCAAGAACATCCTGCTGCGCGACCGCAATACCTGCCAGTATTGCGGCCAGATTCTCGCCTCCGGAGAGTTGACCCTTGACCATGTGGTGCCCCGATCGCGCGGTGGAGCCTCGACGTGGGAAAATCTCGTGGCCTGCTGCCACAACTGCAATCGCAAGAAGGGAAACCTGCTGCTCCATGAAGCTGGCATGAAATTATTGCGCGAACCACGCGCCTTCAACCTCCATACCAGCCGGCACATCATGCGTCTTATGGGACACTCCGACGCCAAGTGGCGGAAGTATCTGTTTTATTGAATCCGCGGAGCCTCAAAGAGTGTAACCGGAGTCTTCTCTTACGAGCCATCGGCGAACCTGAGCAGGGTCTTAACGTTAGCCGGGCGTGTGTGTCGCAAATCCTTTGCGAATGTCTCAGCTTTCGCGTATTGTGGCTTTTTCTCGTTGACCACTTACGGTTCGGGGCCACCAGTTGTCAGAAGCAAATCAAACTGTGGAACTGGAAAGACTTCGCGCACAAGTTGCTGAGCTGACGCAGAGAGTCTTTCGCCTGGAACAACTGCTGGAGGGAGGTGCGTCGGCGGGATATACGGCCGAGGCTGCCCTTTACCCGACTATGCAGCTGGATCGCTTGGGCGAGCCGACTCCCGTCGCAACTGAATCGCCACGCCCGGATACCGGTACTGAATCCATCCTGCTGACTCTCGAGCCGGAGCCTCCCGAAGCGCCCAAAAACGCAGTTTCCGTACAGGAGCCAGGGTCAACGACTGCAGAGTGGATGCCTTCGCTCGATGCGCCGCCACCGATTCCGCTCGCTTCGCCGGAGCAGCCGAGTGTGGTGCAGGAAGACCGTAGAGCATCGGACATGCGGACACTCGCGAGTCCGCCCGGGTCCCCGAACCCGCCCGAGGTAGCGAGCCTGCCAAAGCCAGCGAGCCTGCCAAAGCCAGCGAGCCTGCCAAAGCTAGCGAGCCTGCTCCAGCCGCCGAATGAGCCCAACGTCGTAAATCCGCCCAACGTCGCGAGTCCGGCCAGGCGGCTCACCTCGTTGGAGATACGCGTCGGCGGCCAGTGGTTGAATCGTGTCGGCATCGTAGCCGTGCTGGTTGGTCTGTCATACTTTCTCAAGCTCGCTTTCGACAACAACTGGATCGGCCCCCCTGTCCGCGTCGGCGTCGGCATAGCCATAGGCATTGGCCTGCTGCTCTGGAGCGAACGCTTTCGCTCGAGAGGATTTGTAGCGTTTGCCTATTCCTTGAAGGCGATCGGTATTGGCGCTCTCTACCTGTCGTTGTGGGCTGCCTCCCAGTTCTACTACCTGGTGCCTGCCACGGTTGCGTTTGCTGGGATGGTACTGGTCACGGTCACCGCCGCTGCATTATCGCTGCGGCAGAACTCAGAGCTGCTGGCTGCTTTTGCTCTCGTTGGCGGATTCCTCACACCAGTTCTGGTTTCCAGCCATCAGAATCAGGAACTGGAGCTCTTCTGCTACGTAGCGCTTCTTGACTTAGGTACACTCTGGATTGTCGTCATCAAGCAGTGGCCTCGCATCTTACTGGCTAGCTTTGTGGGGACAGCCTTGCTGTTCGCGGGCTGGGCTTACCCCTACTATACCGATCCACAATTGCTGCTGACATTCTGCTTTGCCAGCGTTTTTTTTCTATTATTTGCTGCAGCACCTCTCTTCCTTCGTAGACTTAGAGCAGGAGTCGAATCCGCCAGCGTTGTCCTGCTGGCACTAGCCAATGCAGCCACGTATTTCGCCGCTTCCGTTGCGATGCTGGTGGATCATCATCGCCAGGACTTGGCGTGGCTG
>Ga0306920_100008925_pt1 | contig 13351 bp, 10 predicted proteins | sample flu12Cox44000170_FD_204666 | JGI IMG/M metagenome (GOLD analysis project Ga0306920, IMG submission 204666) | Lab enrichment of tropical soil microbial communities from Luquillo Experimental Forest, Puerto Rico - flux4day.12C.oxic.44.000.170 (v2)... | ecosystem: Environmental > Terrestrial >... | reverse complement strand
GGCGTCCGCAAGCGCCGCTAACATATTGCTCATAATTTTTGCGTTGGCATCGCTCGCCTCATTGACCGTTTTGGCGCTGGTGCTGACGCCACTTCTGATGCGGGTGTAATCCGGCGTCACGGTGACGCTGCCTTCACCGATCACTATCACGCGCGCTTCTGCCGGCGTTTTCGGCTCGGCATTCTGGGCTTGCGCCGGCGCCACGGAAAGCGCCGTGGCCAACACTGCAAAAACCGGTAAAATCGCCAGTTTTGTTGTGTCGAGTAATTCAGACCCAACCATTGAGAATCCCTTCGTCTAAAGGAAAAATCATCGACTACACAAAACCAATTTAAAGCAGAACGATGACGGCAGACCGCCGATTGGTCGCCTGCTTCGCCGGGATTGGATGAGTGTCGGGTGGCTCGGAAAGAGCGTGCCGGCTTTAACTCGCCAGCATCGAGGGCGACGGCATGACCGGATTGAGCGCGTTGTGGATGACGCGCCCGAGCGTCGAGATCTGGTACGGCTTGCGCAATACCGGGAATTCGGGATCGGCGTCGAACACTTTGGTATAGCCGGTGGTGAGCACCACCGGCATCTGCGGGTAGCGTTCGACGAGCGTGCGCGCCAGCGCCAGGCCGTCGGCCGGGCCGGGCAGCACCACATCGCTGAAAACAAGGTCGACGTGTTTGTCCGCGGCGACCACATCGAGCGCAGCTGCGGCCGTCTCCACCTCCATAGTGCGGTAGCCGAGCTGCTCGAGCAGCGAGACGGCAACGCGCCGCACGTCGGGATTATCTTCCACGACCAGAATGGTGCGCCGGTCGAGCGCGGCATAGTCGGACTCATCCGGCGGCGACGGCGCCGCCAACGCCGCATGACTGCGCGGCAGATACACGGTCACTTTGGTGCCGCGGCCGATCTCGCTGGTGATCGCGACCGTGCCGTCGGAACGACGCGCAAAACCGTAAACCTGGGACAGGCCGAGCCCGGTACCCTTGTTCGGCGCCTTGGTGGTGAAGAACGGCTCGACCACGCGGGAGACGAGATCAGGCGGGATGCCGCTGCCGGTATCGGCCACGCTCAGCGCGACGAAATCGCCGCTGATGTCTTCCGGCAGCTCGGCGGGGCGGACGTGGACATTCTTGGCCGCGATCGTGATCCGCCCGCCGTCCGGCATGGCGTCGCGCGCGTTGACCGCGAGATTGACCAGCGCCAGTTCCAGCTCGGATTTGTCGACGCGAATCGGCCAGGTCGAGGGCGGCACGTCGATCTGGAATTCAATATTGACGTGCATGGAGCCCGCCAGCACGTCGCGAATGGCGCGAATGGCGTCGGCGGGATTGATCACGGTCGGGCTCAACGGCAGCGTGCGTGAGAACGACAGCAATTGCCGCGTCAGATTCTCGCCGCGCGCCGCCGCCATTTCGATCGCCTGCAGGGCGCGCACGTCCTTGGTGTCCTTGAGCCGTTTCTTGAGACTCTGAGCGTGGCCGCTGACGATCATCAACAGGTTGTTGAAGTCATGCGCGATGCCGCCGGTCAATTGGCCGATGGCGTCCATCTTTTGCAGATGCGCGGTCTGCCGCTGTGCGCGCTCGAGCGCCGCGGCGGCCTCCTTCTCGGCGGTGACATGGCGGCCGGCGACGTAAATCAGCCCCTTGCTCGCGGTCATCGTCCATTGCAGCCAGCGCCACGACCCGTCCTTGTGCCGGAAACGGTTTTCCATGCGCACGCTGGTGGCGCCATGGGCGAGTTGCGCGCGGCTGGCGATCGAGGGCGGCGCGTCCTCGGGATGGCGCAGCTCGCTGACATGCATCGACTTGATCTCATCCTCGGTCCAGCCGAGGAGCCGGGTCCAAGCCGGGTTGATGGACAGGAAATAGCCCTCGAAATTCGAAACCGCGAGCAGGTCTTCCGAGACATTCCAGATGCGATCGCGCTCCAGGGTGCGGCGTTCGACCTCCTCCTCGAGCCGCTCGCTAAGCATGCGCAATTCGGCCTGGATGCTCAGGCGCGCCTGTTCGGCGCGCATGCGCTCGATGGCGAAGCCGAGCTGCCGCGCCAAGGTGAGCGCCAGCTCGAGGGCCTCGCCGTCGATCTGCCGCGGCGTGTCGTAATAGACCATGAATTTGCCGACCAACCGGCCCTCTGCCATCAGCGGGATGAAAGCGAGCGCGCCGATGCCTTCCTGCTTGACGATGGTTTTCAGCGGCGGATCGAGCTCGGCGCGATCGACATCGAGCATGCAGACCGGCTCGGGATTGGCGTCGTCGAGCCTCCAGGGCGAATGCCCGGTGGTGGCGCGCCGGTAGCCCTCCGACAAGCCGCGCCAGGCCACGAACCGCATCACACCGTCGGTGTCGCAGCGCAGGATCGAGGCGCGGCTGCAATGCATCGAATCGATGATCGCATCGAGCGCCGCCTCATAGATGGCTTTGAGCGACTCCGCGCGATAGAGCCGATTGGTGAAGCGATACAGCGCCGCCTGCTCGTCGGCGCGCCTGGCCATGACCGACTCGGCGCGCTTGCGTTCGGTCACGTCGCGAGCGATCTTCGAGGCGCCGATAATGGTGCCGTGCTCGTCGCGCATCGGCGACACCGTCAGCGAAACGTCGACCAGCCGGCCGTCCTTGCAGCGCCGGATCGTCTCGTAGTGCTCGATGCGCTCGCCGCGCCGGATCCGCTCCAGGATCTGCGGCTCCTCGCCCTTGAGGTAATCGGGAATGATCGTGGTGATCGGCTTGCCGATCATCTCTTCGGCGAAATATCCGAACAGGCGCTCGGCGCCCGGATTCCAGCTGACAATGCGTCCGGTGAGATCCTTGCTGACAATGGCGTCGTCGGAAAACTCCACGATGCTGGCAAGCTGCCGGCGCGCCTCTTCGCCGCTGCGCTGTTCGGTTATGTCGTGCAGCGAAGCGATCCAGCCTTCGACATCGCCGGCGGGGTCGAGCTCGGGCCGATAGGCGATGGCGAGCCTTCGCATGCCGCTATGCGGAAATTCCAGGTCGCATTCGAAGTCGACCGATTCGCCTCGCAACACCGCATCGATGAAAGGCTGCAAGGTCTCTAGTCCGCGCCGCCCGATCACTTCGTCGATGCTCTGGCCGATGACCTCGTCGCGGCCGCGGTCGATGAGATGAGCGTAGGCCTCGCTGACGAAGCGGTAGCGCAGATCGCGCCCGCAGCGCACCAGCATGAACGGGGTGCGATTGATGACCGATTGCAGCTCGGCCTCACTGGCGCGCAACGCTTCTTCGGCGCGTTTTCGCTCGGTCAGTTCCTGGAAGCTGCAGACCGCGCCCTCGATGCGCCCCTGCGCATCGTTCAGCGGCGCGGCGTTCATCAATACCGGAACTTGCGAACCATCCGGCCGCTCGATCAAAAGCTCGACGCCACGCACCGGAACACCGCTGTGCAGCGCCATCGCTACCGGGGTCGCGGCGAATGGCAGCGGCACGCCTTGCGCGGTGTAACGGCGGAAATTGATTTCCGAATGTTCGCCGGTGTCGCCCAGCCGTGGCGCTCGGCCCCAGAGCTGGACCGCGCGATTGTTGTAGCGGAGCAGCGCGCCATCGGCGCGGCAAACGCAGAAGCCGGTCGGAATCGCGTCGAGCAGGGTCTGGTCGATGTCGGTAAAGGCTTGCAAGCCCTGCTCTGTCGAGGCGCTCGTCGAGGCTTGACCACGCATTCCAGTTCCCCGCACCTCGCAAAACACCGCGAACGCGGAAAAGTTCCGCGAGTTTCAATGGCTTGCCGCCGTGCGCCGTCGCGCCAAGCCGGTATAGTCGCCTTCGCTGGCGAAATTAGTTTGGAGCCAAGGTTAAGACTCGCCTGCTCCATGGGCCAGCATTAATTGCACCGCGCCGGCGCTGCCGGGTTTTGCCGACGAGATTCGGCAGCCTATCGCGTGCGGCCGTCCGCGTCTGTCCGGCATCGTATGCTGACCGACAAACATGGCGATTTTTGATGAAATTTCCGGAAGGCCCATTGTCAGGCCGGCTGCCGCGATTTGCGGCGCGGCGCTATTGACGCCCGCTCCGGTGCGGGGGATGAAGACCAAAAGCAATCCGGATGACCCAAGAGGAAAAAGAGAAAAAACCCAAGGCACCGCACACCCTGGCCGATCACCGCTACGGCCGGGAGGCGGCGCATGTGCATGCCGGCGACGCCGATCATGATCATGACCATGATTTCGACGATGACGGCCCGCTCGAAGACAATCCGTTGTGGCAGCAGGACAATGTCGCGCTGACCACCGTCGGCATCGATATCGGCTCTTCCGGCACGCAAGTTATCTTCTCGCGGGTTCACTTACGCCGCTTGGCCGAGGATCTGACCAGCCGTTATTACGTCATCGCGCGCGAGACGCTGTTTCAATCGCCGGTGGCGCTGACGCCTTATCAGAACGAAGAGCGCATCGACGACTTAAACCTCGGCACGATCATTGACGACGCCTATGTCGCGGCGGGACTGCCTCCCGACAGCATCGACACCGGCGTGGTCATCCTCACCGGCGAGGCGCTTCGGCGCGAGAATGCGCAAGCGATCGCCGCGATCCTTGCGGAGAACGGCGGCGACTTCGTCACCGCCAGCGCCGGCCATCACATGGAAGCGATGCTCGCCGCCTATGGTTCGGGCGCCGCCCGGGTGTCGAGCGACCAGGCCAAGCGCATCCTTAATGTCGACATCGGCGGCGGCACCACCAAGCTTGCCGTGGTCGACCGCGGCAAAGTCGTCGCCACCGCCGCGATCCATATCGGCGGACGCCTGCAGGTGGTTGAGGAAGGCAAGATCGTGCGGCTCGACCCGGCGGGAAAGCATCACGCCGCGCGTGCCGGTTTCTTCTGGCAGCGCGGCGATAATGTCGAAGCCGCGGATTTGCAGAAAGTGGCGGACGCCTTGGCGGATGCGCTCGTCGCAGCGATCCGGGCGCGGCCGCTGCCGCCCGACATCGCCCGGCTTTATCTGACCGATCCGATCGCCGATCTCGGCCGCATTGACGGGGTGATGTTTTCCGGCGGCGTCGCCGAGTACGTTTATGCGCGCGAAGATCGCGATTTCGGCGATCTCGGACGTCACCTCGGCCGCGCCATTCGCGCGCGCATCGAGGCCGACGCTCTGCCATGGCCGGTGCTGCCGGCCGGCGAGTGCATTCGCGCCACCGCGCTTGGCGCTTCCGAATACAGCGTACAGCTCTCAGGCAATACCAGCTACATCTCGGCGCCGGGCAAGCTGTTACCGCGCCGCAATCTGCAAGTGCTGCTGCCGCCGTTCGTCTGCGCCGAGCGGATCGACCCGGACGAGCTAGCGCGCGCGATCCGCAATCACATCAGCGCGTTCGAGCTTGGCGAGACCGACCGCGACCTTGCGCTCGCTTTGCGCTGGAGCGGCCCACCCTCTTACCCGCGACTCGCCGCTTTCGCCGAGGGCATCAAGCGCGGCCTTGCCGAGCGGATCGGAAGGGGCTTGCCCATCTACATTATGTTGGATGGCGACGTGGCGCACACGCTTGGCCATCTCCTGCGCGATGAGTGCCGCATTGCCAGTGGTCTTCTGGTAATCGACGGCGTGATGCTGTGGGATTTCGACTATATCGATCTCGGCCGCATCCGCATGCCGTCCTACACGGTGCCGATCACGATCAAATCGCTGGTGTTCAGCGAAGACCCGCGCGATCCGCGGCAGCGGCTGCACCACCGCGATCATGATCATGAACATCGGCACGAGCACGGTCACCAACCAGAACACGTATCCCGGGCGCAGCGCAGCACGTAGCGCAGCGAAAGTGGTGCACCGCGTCCGGGAAACATGTACTGGATTTTGCGGCCAATCTGCGCGAATTTAGATCAAGACTCATAAGGAATACCCATTAAGGATTGCCCGACTAAGGATTAGCCATGGCCGAGACTGACAAAAACAATGCGCTCGTCTCCGACGAGCTGGCCAACAAATTCAAGACCGAGAAGGAGACGCCCTATACCCGCTGGGTCAAGGCGGAAGGCCTCGATATTTTACCTTCGTTCTATATGCGCAATCTGCGCACCGTTCCGTTAAAGCCGTGGGCGCGCCGCGGCGGCAGCGCGGTGTTTCTCAATCACGACGCCTCGCGCACGTCGAACGATTGCTACGTCATGGAGATTCCGCCAGGCAAGAGTCTGGCGCCGCACCGGCAGTTGTACGAAGAGATGGTCCTGGTGCTCGGCGGCCGCGGCTCAACCACAGTCTGGAACGATGCCGGCGCGCGGATCACCTTCGAGTGGAAGGAAGGCGCGCTGTTCGCGATCCCGCTGAATTGTCATCATCAGCATTTCAACGGATCGGGTCGCGAGCCGGCGCGCTACGTGGCCGTGACCAACGCGCCGCCGGTGATCAATCTCTATGAAGATCTCGATTTCATCTTCAACACCAAAAACGACTTCCAGGATCGTTTCGCCGGCGAGCCGGATTATTTTTCCTCCAAAGGCGAGCAGAAAGGTTTTCTGCTGACCACGAATTTCGTGCCCGACGCGGTCAATATTCCGCTGGTCACCGCGACCGAGCGCGGCGCCGGCGGCGGCCATATCCGTTTCAACATGGCCAAAGGCTCGATGAACAGCCACATTTCGCAGTTTCCGATCGGCACTTATAAAAAAGGTCACGCTCACGGGCCGGGCGCACATGTCATCGTGCTTTCAGGCGATGGCTTTTCGCTGATGTGGCCTGAAGGCGAAGAGCCGCAGCGTTACGATTGGGACATCGGCACGCTGATCGTACCGCCGAATATGTGGTTTCATCAGCACTTCAATACCGGCGCGACGCCGGCGCGCTACCTTGCGTTCAAATATGAGGGCGTCGCCATCCGCAACGCCCAAGGCGTGCCGAAGGCCTGGATCAGCCGCCGCACCGGCGGCGACCAGATCGACTATATCGACGAGAAACCGGAAATCCGCCGCATCTTTGCGGTCGAACTGGCCAAACACGGCATTGCGCCGCGCATGGACGCCGCCTATGCGAAGGAAATGGCCGAGCTCGGCATCAAGTCTGCGTAGCGTAACTCACCTTTCCCCGCACGCGGGGAGAGGAAGCTAAACGATCACAGCGCCGGGCAATTTCCGCCATGTCCGACAACGCCGCTAACTCCGACACCCCCTTCTGGCGCTTCTCGCTTAATTTCTATCGGCAAACCGGCGTCGCCGAGGCCTGCATCGCGCTGGAGGACGATTGCGGCGTCGACGTCAATCTCATGTTGTTTCTGTTGTGGTTGGCCGCTGGCGAACGGGAACTGTCCACCGACAATATAAAAGAGCTGGACACCGCGGTTCGGGGCTGGCGCGAGCTCGCCATCATTCCGATCCGCGATGTCCGCCGCGGGCTCAAAGCCTCGCCGACAATCCTTGAAGCCGGCAAGCAGGAGGCGTTCCGCACCAAGATCAAAGCGCTTGAGCTCGAAGCGGAGCGCCTGCAACAGGAAGCGCTTTATGCCAGCCGCTCTGGTTTACCCGGCAGCGCGGCGCAGCCGGCCGCCGCCGCGCGGGCCAACCTCGCGGCCTATGAACGTGTGCTCGGCGCGCGCTTTGCCAAAGCGGCGGTGGATCGCCTCCTCGGCGCGTTCGCCGCGGTCAAATTTGAGGATTTCGCCGCGCCCTGACCCTACTGGCACCGCATCCCGGCCCATGGCACAAGTCGTTCGGCGAGCGAACGAGATTGGGTATGGCCAGGGCTACCGCGCGGCTGATCGTGGGGATTTCCGGTGCCTCCGGCACCGTTTACGGCGTGCGGGTTCTGGAAATGTTGCGCAAAGCCGAAATCGAGACGCATCTGGTCATGAGCCGATCGGCGGAAATGACGCTCGCCTACGAGACCGATTACAAGCCCAAAGACGTCCGCGCGCTCGCCTCGGTGCACTATCCGGCCACCGATATCGGCGCCGCGATTTCCTCCGGTTCGTTCCCGACCATGGGGATGATCGTCGCGCCGTGCTCGATCCGCACCATGAGCGAGATCGCCAGCGGCGTGACCGCTTCGCTGTTGTCGCGCGCCGCCGACGTCGTGTTGAAGGAAAAACGCCGCCTGGTGCTCGCCATCCGCGAGACGCCGCTGCATGTCGGTCACCTGCGCAGCATGACCGTGCTGGCCGAGATTGGCGCGGTGATCGCGCCGATCGTGCCGGCATTCTACAATCAGCCGCGCACGGTGGAGGATATTGTCAATCACACCTGCGGCCGGTTGCTCGATCTGTTCGGCATCGATACCGGCACCGTCAAGCGCTGGAAGGGCGGAGCGGAGCGGTGAATAGTCATTCCGGGACCGAGCAGAAGCGAGGAGCCCGGAATCCATAATCACAGTTATCAAGCTAAAGCTGAGGTACCGTGATTATGGATTTCGGACAGCCGCTTCGCGGCTTCCGGAATGACGGGATAAAGAGAGGAAACAACCATGGACCAGAAACGCTACGACACCGGCCTTGCCAAACGCCGCAAGGTCCTGGGCGAGGCTTATGTCGATCGCGCGCTGCAAAACGTCGACGATTTCAATCGCGACTTTCAGCGGTTATTGACCGAATATTGCTGGGGCGAGACCTGGGGCGACGAAACCCTGGCGCCGCGCGAACGTTCCATTCTCAACCTTGGCATGATCGCCGCGCTCGGCAAGATGGAAGAGTTCGCCACGCACGTGCGCGGCGCGCTTAATAACGGGCTGACGCCGAACGAGATCCGCGCCGCGCTCACCCAGATCATGATCTATTGCGGTGCGCCGATCGGCGTCGATTGCTTCCGCGTGGCGCGGCCGATCATCGCCGAGCACCAGAAAGCGAAATAAACTTTTCGATGCTCGACAAGCGCCCAGCCAAGACAGCAGCAAGCACAGCGAGCGGCCCGCCGCTCGACCTGCAGGAGCATTTACGCAGGCTCGAAGCCGAAGGCCTGCTCGTTCACATCGATCGCACTATCGACAAGGACAGCGAGCTGCATCCGCTGGTGCGCTGGCAGTTTCAGGGCGGGCTGCGCGAGGACGAGCGGCACGCGTTTTTGTTCACCAATGTCGTGGACGGCAGCGGCCGCCGTTATGACGTTCCGGTCGTGGTCGGCGCATTGGCCGCGTCGGCGCAAATCTACGCCGTCGGCATGGGCCGGCCGGTCGAGCAAATCGGCGACGCCTGGCTGCGCGCCATTGCCAATCCGATTGCGCCGACGCGCGTGAGCGCGGCTGCCTGCCAAGAGGTCGTCATCACCGGCGGCGCGCTGGCCCAGCCGGACGGCGGCCTCAAACGGCTGCCGGTGCCGATTTCCACGCCGGGCTTCGATGCCGCGCCGTATCTGACGGCGACATTATGCATCACGCGCGATCCCGAGACCGGCGTGCGCAATATGGGCACCTATCGGGCGCAGCTCAAAGCCACCGACCGGCTCGGCGTACGCATGGCGGCCCGTCCTGGCGGCGCTGGCGGTTATCTGCATTGGCAGAAATACCGCAAGCTCAAACAACCGATGCCGATTGCGATCGTAGTCGGCTGCGCCCCGGTGGTGATGTTCACCGGACCGCAGAGGCTGCCGATCGATTGCGACGAGATGGCCGTGGCCGGGGCGCTTGCCGGCGCGCCGATCCGCACCGTGCAAGGCGTCACCGTCGATCTCGATGTACCGGCCGATGCCGAGTTCGTGGTCGAGGGCGTGATCGATCCCGAGCTCCTCGAGCCGGAAGGGCCGTTCGGCGAGAGCCACGGTCATGTGGCGCTCGAAGGCTACAACATGTCGATGCAAGTGATCGCGATCACCCATAAGCGCGACCCGGTCTGGCTCTCGATCCTAAGCGAGGTGACGCCGAGCGAGTCGAGCGTGATGAAGCGGGTCGCCTACGAGCCGCGCTATCTGGCGCATCTGCGCGACACCTTGGCGATCAAGGGCGTTCGCCGCGTCGCCATGCACGAAGCCCTGAGCAATCTGCGCAAGATCTTGTTCGTGCAATTCGCGCCGGGCGTGCCGCGGACCGAGATCTGGCGCGCGCTGCACGGCGCGGCGATCTTGCAAGCCGATATCGGCAAATATGTAATTGGCGTCAGCGACGACATCGATCCCGACAATCTCGACGCGGTGTTCTGGTCGCTCGCCTATCGCGCGAACCCGACCGAGGACGTGCACATCGCGCCTTATCGCTCGGCCGGCCACGGCCCGAAATCGGAAGGCGGCGGCGGTGTGGAATCCACCATGCTGATCGATGCCACGCAAAAGACCGCCGATCCACCGCTTTCGCTGCCCAAGCGTGAATTCATGGAACGCGCGCGGAGGATCTGGGAGGAACTGAAGCTGCCGCCGATCACGGCGCGCGAGCCGTGGCACGGCTATTCACTCGGCGACTGGGACGCGGTGTGGGACACCTTTGCCGAGCGCGCAGTGGCCGGCCAGTGGGAACAGACCGGCCGCGAGAGCTTGGCCCGCCGTCGTGCCGGGCTCACTCCGGAGACGCCGGTGAAACGCGTCGACGAGTAATCGCTGCTGTCGCTTTAGTCCACCGACACGCCGCTCGCTTTGATCGGCACCGCCCACTTCTCGATTTCCCTACTGACGAAACGCTTGAGATAGTCGGTCCCGGTCCGGTCAGGAGTGACCAGGTCCGTGCCGATCGTCTCCATGCGAACGCGCAGCGCCGGCACGTTCATGGCTTTGATCGTGGCGTCATGAAGCTGGCGAACGATCGATTCCGGCGTCTTGCGCGGGAAGAACAGCCCTATCCAATTATTCGCCTCGAAGCCGTCCAGCCCCTGCTCCTGTGCCGTCGGCACTTGCGGCAACATCACCGCCCGGTGGCGCGCCAGCACGGCAAGCGGTTTGACGGTTCCGGCCTTGATCTGTGGCAGCGCGGTCGAGACGGCATCGCACAGGTAATTGATGCGGCCGGCGACCAGATCCTGCAAGGCAGGCGCCGAACCGCGATAAGGCACGTGCTGCACGTTCACGCCGATCGCGGTGTCGAGCAAAATGCAGCCGAGATGGGTAGCAGAGCCGCTGCCACCGGAGCCGAACGACAGTTTCGCGGCGTTGGTTTTGACGTAATCGGCGAAGCTATTCAGCGAATCGACGGGGAAATCCTTGTTCACGACCAAGACCAGCGGTTGCTCGGCAATGAGCACGACCGGCGCGAAGTCATCGTTGGCGTTGTAGAGCGGTTTTTTGTACAGCGTCTGATTGTAGGCTTGGGTGCCCACCGTGCCGAGCAGAACCTGATAACCGTCGGGATTGGCCAGCGCCACGCGCTGGGCGCCGTTCATGCCGCCAGCGCCGCCGATATTTTCGACGATCACTTGCTGGCCGAGAATATCGCCCAGGCGATCGGCCACGGCCCGACCGACCACGTCGGTCGGGCCGCCGGCGGCGAACGGCACCACCATGGTAATCGGTCGGGTCGGCCACTGGTCGGCCACCGCCACCTTCATCGCCCCAATGCTCAGCGCCGCGAATACACCCACCCCGCCGACGATCAAGCCTACAAGTACGATGATGTTTCGCCTCGTTAGCATCTCACCCTCCCCACGGACCAGCGCACGCGCCAACGCGCGATGCGGCGACGTGCCGTGTAATCTGCTTTGCGATGCGCCCCGATTACTTGGTTGAAAAGCGCGGCGCAACCGACGTCAACGTGCTTTGACCGACCAATACGCCCGTTGAACGAGAAACTCTGGTCATAATGAGGCAATTTTTTTTCTCGTTGCGAAATTTCGCCAAGAAGCAATTTGCGGAAAGCCAGAAACCAATTTGCTGAAAAATGAATCTACCGACGAAAATGTGTCGGGCGGACAGATGCGCGACCAAATCGCGGCGATCGGCGCGGTGTTTTTGCAACCGCGGCCATAAATAACTCCCGATCTTGTGCAGGATCCAATCAATGGCGCCGCGAGGGCCGCAGTGTGCAGGTTTGGGGCCGTTATATGCGTCATCGCGTCATTCTCGCCACGCCGTGGCGCTGGTGATCGGTGTGTTCAGCTTCAATCTCGCCGCGTAAGTCATCCCTCGTTCCATTCAGGAAGGAGGTCCCGACGCTGCGTTGCGTGACAAGAAAAATGCCTGGACCGTCGGCATCGTCGGCGGGCTGTCATCCGGCACCTATATGCGCTTTGTGGACGAGATGGCGTCGGTGCTCAACGACGGTCACAATTTACGGGTTCTGCCGATCGTTTCTTATGGCGCCGCGTCCAATCTCGACGATCTACTGTACCTTCGCGGCGTCGACGCGGCGGTCACGCAATCCGATGTGTTCGAATAGTTCCGTAAGGAGCGCAAAACGCCCAATCTTGAGCGGCGGGTCCAATACGTGATCCGGCTGCCGATTTCGGAATTGCACATTCTGGCGCGCAACGACGTTCAGTCGCTGGAAGATCTGCGCGGCAAGAAGGTCAATTTCGGTCCAGCCGGCACCGGCGCAAGCCTCACCCGGCACGATCGTTTTCCAGCGGCTCGGGGATCAATGTCGAGCAGGCGAATATCGATCAGCCGACGGCATTGCAGAAATTGCAGTCGGGCCAGGTGGACGCCATCGTCCGCGTCATCCCGAAGCCGATCGATTTCTTCAGCAAGATTCCGCAGAACTCGGGCCTGCATCTGGTTAATATTCCGTTCACCAAGACCTTTACACGCTCGGTGAGTTCACAAAGCAGGAGTACCCCAATCTGCTCCAGGGTCAGGACCGTATCGACACGATCGCAGTCCCAACGGTGCTTGCCGTCTTCAATTGGCCAAAGAACACCGACCGCTACAACCGGGTCGAGCGCTTCATCGAATATCTGTTCAGCCGCTGGGATACGCTCCAGCATGCGCCGTACCATCCGAAATGGCGCGACGTGAATTTGGCCGCCACCGTGCCCGGCTGGACGAGATCCAGCGTGGCGGAGCAGCTGTTGCAGCAGATGGCGATGCAGCAACAGCAGGCGCAGCAGCGCGCCTCGTTCGAGACCTCCCTGAGCAATCAACCCAACATGCTAGTGAGCGATGCCGATCGCGAGGGCTTGTTCCGCAAATTCCTGCAATGGCAGGCGAACGGACAGCGTCGCTAGGGAGGAAATCCGGGAGGGCGGCTTCCAGCAGGGTTGCAGCACGAGACGGCGACCATGAACTCGCCTAACGAGGATCCGAATCGGAGTCCGAAGTGGACTACACGCCGCCATGGGTACGTGAACAGGCAGCGCGTGAACAGGCGGCTCGACACCCTGATCAGGCGCGGCAAAAATCTCCTCAATGAGGGCGATTTCGCCGGAGCGCGGGTGCTGTTTGAGCGCGCCGCCAACGCTGGCAGCGCCGAAGCGGCGCTGGAGCTCGGGCTCGACCTACGATCCGAACGTGATCAAGCGGCTCGGCGCGATCATGGTCAAATTGGACATTGCGAGCGCCCGAAA
>Ga0306920_100008924_pt1 | contig 13351 bp, 11 predicted proteins | sample flu12Cox44000170_FD_204666 | JGI IMG/M metagenome (GOLD analysis project Ga0306920, IMG submission 204666) | Lab enrichment of tropical soil microbial communities from Luquillo Experimental Forest, Puerto Rico - flux4day.12C.oxic.44.000.170 (v2)... | ecosystem: Environmental > Terrestrial >... | reverse complement strand
TCATGAAAGGAGTAACTTCGACCGAAACCCTGTTCCGGTCGCTCGCGGTGCCGCGCTGGGTGAGGCCGGCGCTAGGTGGGCTGCTAATCGGCGCAATCGCACTGCCCTTCCCGCAGGTTCTCGGCAGCGGACATGGCGGCATTACCCGCGTGCTGCATTCCGGGTTCGATCTGCCTATCCTAGCTGCGCTTGTCGTTGCGAAGATCGTCGCTTCGGCGGTGTCGATCGGTTCGGGGTTCCGCGGCGGACTGTTTAGCACCTCCCTGTTTCTAGGGAGCCTCTTCGGGAGCTTTGTCGGCAGGGGGCTGGCCGAGCTCGCTCCCCATCTCAGCCCTGACCCCGTGATTTACGCACTGGTTGGCATGGGTGCGGTGGCAGCGGCGATCGTCGGCGCGCCGATGACGATGATCATGATCGTGCTCGAGACGACGGGCGACTTTGGGGCGACAATCGGGGTCATGGTCGGCGTGGTTACGGCGGCGATCGCGGTGCGGCATTGGTTTGGCTATTCGTTCGCGACTTGGCGCTTTCACCTCCGCGGGCTGTCGATCCGCAGCCCGGAGGATGTCGGCTGGATCAACGAGCTGCTCGTCGGACCGATGATGCGGCGCGACCCGGCAGTCATCTCCGCCGAATTACCCATCCGCGAGCTCCACCGCCGTTTCCCGGCGGGCAGCGCCCGGCAAGTGTTTGTCGTCGACGATCGTGGCGGCTTGTGCGGCATTGTCGATCCAGGCGAGCCGGCCCTTGCGAACGGCCGCGAAGCCGGAAACAGCGTAGGAGAGTTTGTCAGCCAGCCGGCCGCCTTCCTGTTGCCCGGCGACAATCTGCGCAGCGCCCTTGACCGGTTCAGCAAAGCCGCGCAAGAGACGCTTCCGGTCATCGACAATACCAACGATCGCCGCATTCTCGGTTATTTGAGCGAAGCCTACGCGTTGCGTCGTTATGCGCAGGAGCTGGAGCGCCACCGTGGCGGTCGGCAAGATGACGCAGGTATCTTCAGCCCCGCCGCCGGAGACACGCCCCCGAACCCGCAGTAACCATAGAATGATGACCAAATTTCACATCGTTGCGGTACAATGCGGCTAATGCTATCGACCTCGCGCAACGTCCGCCAGCCGCCCGGGTGAAGAGAGAATGACCCCGCCGACGAGACGTAGGATGATCAAGGAGAGGGGTCTTGCGACACGGCCGTGGCAATGTCGTCCGCGCATCGGCCGGGATGATAGCCCGTTGCGTCCGACGGGTTGCGACCCGTTTAACAGGATGATTGATGAGGGTTGCCGGGCCACCGAGCTGCCGTCGATCGGCTGCGCGCCCATGATAGAATACTACACCTCCGGTGTGATCGCCGGGGTTACGAAAGGGTGAGAAATGGCGCAAGTCGCGCTCCGCAACGTCGTCAAGGCGTTCGACCGCACACCTGCGGTTCAGGGCATCAACCTCGACATCGCCGACCGAGAGTTCATCGTGCTGGTCGGGCCCTCGGGCTGCGGCAAGAGCACGACTTTGCGCATGATCGCGGGCCTCGAGGAGGCGACCTCGGGTGAGATCTACATTGGCGATCAACTCGTCAACGATGTGCCGCCGAAGGACCGGGACATCGCAATGGTGTTCCAGAATTACGCCCTCTACCCGCACATGACAGTGTTTGAGAACATGTCTTTTGGCCTTCGTTTGAAGAAGTTTCCCAAGCCGGAGATTCGGGAGCGCGTGCAAGCTGCGGCTCGCATCCTTGACATCACCGATCTTCTCGAGCGCCGTCCAAAGCAGCTTTCCGGCGGGCAACGTCAGCGTGTCGCAATGGGCCGGGCGATCGTTCGCAATCCCAAAGTCTTCCTGTTCGACGAGCCCTTATCCAACCTCGACGCTAAATTGCGCGTGCAAATGCGCACCGAGATCAAAAAGATCCACCAAACGGTGACGACCACGACGGTTTATGTCACGCACGACCAAGTCGAAGCGATGACGCTTGCCGATCGGGTTGTGATCATGAATGCGGGGCGGATTGACCAAATCGGCACTCCTTACGAGGTTTACCACAGCCCCAAAACTCAGTTTGTCGCCGGGTTTATCGGCTCTCCGACGATGAACATGCTGCCCTGCCGCCTCGCCGAAAACGGCAGCGGCTTGACCGCTCGACTATCGGATTGGCTCTCGTTTCCGGTGCCGTCCTCGCGGCTGGCACGTTACCGTCCTCATGCCGGAAGGGAGCTCACCTTCGGACTACGCCCGGAGCATATCATCGAAGGGCGCGGAGAGGTGCCACCAGGCGCTGCCGCGTTCGAGGCACGCCTCGATGTCGTCGAGCCGATGGGTATGGAGACGATGGTGTACTTTATTGTCGACGGCGTCGAGGTCTGCGGCCGGGTCAATCCCGCCGCCGCTGGGAAAGTTGGGGAAGCGATGCGGCTCGTTGCCGACCTCAATCAGATGCACCTGATCGATCCGCGTACCGACTTGGTCATTTGATCCCGGCGGCGCGCGAATGACGGCCACAGTGATGGATATCCGCTCCATCAATCTCGCCTCGCTCGCCGCAACCTACGGCATGCCCTTCGCTCTCCACTATACGGCCTCGAAAGCGGCGGTCATCGGCCTGACGCGCGAGCTTGCCCGGGAGCTCGGCCGCGACCGGATCCGTGTCAACGCCTTGGCCGCGAGCGCGGTGCTGACCGACGGGACACGCGAATTCTTCGGCGACAGGCTCGACCGAGCACTCGACGTGATCAAGAGCGGGCAGTCGATCCAGCGCGATCTAACGGCGCCCGATTTGGGCGATATGGCTCGTTTCCGATGCAAGCTGTTTTGTAACCGGGCGGACGATTGCCATTGACGGCGGCACGATGATGCTCTGACCGCTCGGGCAACAGGGATCAATCGCCGCTAACGTTGGTTCTGGGAATCAGATCGACAAGAGGTCGGCAGCGGTTTCGACCCGGCATTCGGCCGTTGGTGGCGCCTACCTTGACGCGCTCTCGTTGCGTAGGTTTCTTCAGCCGCGACAATCCGTCTCGTCATGGCGCGGAGCGCGTCGTCCCGTGTGATTATGCGGTCAACAATTGCTCGACTCGCTGAGTCGCAGTGGTCTCGTCGATCCGCTCGACGGCAGCAAATTCGCGCACGAGACGATCGAGAGCCGCCTGATAAATCTGTCGCTCGCTGTACGACTGCTCCGGCTGGCCAGTATTGCGATAGAGATCGCGGACTACCTCGGCAATTGAGCCAGGATCGCCGGATGCGATTTTAGCTTGGTACTCCTGTGCACGCCGGCTCCACATTGTCCGCTTGGCGCGAGATCGCCCCCGCAATTTCGCAAGCGCCGCATCCATTTCCTTCCGGCTCGACAGACGTCGTAGACCGGACACCTTGGCCTTGGCGAGCGGTACACGCAGGGTCATTCGGTCCTTGTCGAAATGCACCACGAACACGCTGAGCATGTAGCCGGCAATCTCCTGTGTCTCGATGCCAAGAATCTTGCCTACCCCGTGGGTCGGATAGACGACGAGATCACCGGTGGCAAATGGAAGCTTCTCGGAATTCATGACCGTCTCTCAGAATCGACCCGCTTGGCACTGCCGGGACCTATCAGTCGTCGTTAGACCACCAGCTGCGGCCATCCCGCTCTCGTCGAAAGCCCGGGAACCGGTGAGGAAGTCGGGTATTCCTATATATAATACCATGAGAGCGCTGCTGAAAACACCGGATCGTACATATTCGATCCGCAAATCGTGACCGTCGGAAGGCGTGGTTGTTCCCTCAACTACCCGCCAGGTTCAGGACTGAAGTATTTCTTGTACTTGTCGGTGGCTTCCTTGAAGTCGTCCGCATCGGCCGGATAGGGTTTCTTGCGCGTAATATTGGGCCAGGTGGCCGCGTACTGGCGGTTGAGGTCGAGCCATCGTTCCGCCACCGGTTCACTATCCGGGATGATCGCTTCGACAGGGCATTCCGGCTCACACACCCCGCAATCGATGCATTCGTCCGGATGGATTACCAGCATATTCTCGCCCTCGTAGAAGCAATCGACAGGGCAAACCTCCACGCAATCCATGTATTTGCAGCGGATGCATGCTTCGGTGATAACGTAGGTCATAGCGTTCGCATCTTCTCCTCAGCTGCCCGGGTGCCCTCGTCCGTCCGCCCTAGCCAACTCCCTCCGACATCTCAATGAGCTTTACCCGTTGCTCAACCGCCAGCCCTTCATTGATTATCCCTGTAGCGTGGACAGTTCCGCTGCTTCGGATGCCGTCCCCTCCGCCGCCTGTTAGCAATATCCGCGCCTCGGAGTGAGACAAATTGAAGCGCCTCTCGGTCAGCCTGCAGATGATCGCCAGCTCCGCCTGCTAAAGCGTAAGCCGAAGCTCATCTCGCCACCCCGGTCTCCTCCCGGCCATCCGGCCGAGCGCCGCGGGTCTACTCTCGGCTAGTGTCAATCCGCTTATTGCCTAACACGGCGCCTCCGTCCGGAGCAACCCCATGCGATTTGGGGTTTTGGTCCGAACCCTGGCGCCAAACGAGCGTCGCAGCCGAAGCGGATTTTTGCGGCCGGCCGATGGAAATTGCCGGCCGCACGGACCGTTGTCAGCGGACCATTCAGAACTATGCTGGATCTTGTCGTGGCCACGCGTGGCAACATCGTCGTTCTCCATTTTGCCGGTCAAATGCCGCTTGCCGGCATCGCCTGGCAGGCGTTGCATTATCTTGTGGGGCTTGAGCAACTTGGATACAAGGTTTGGTATATCGAAGATGGCGGAGCCAATCCCTTCGATCCGCGAATGAACAGCGTCGCGATGGAGTGCGACTACAATGTCGGCTATCTGCGAGAGGTCATGGGGCGCTTTGGTTTCGCTGAGCGGTGGGCTTATTGGGACGCGATCCACGATATCCACTACGGGCTGTCGCGGCCCCGGATAAGCGCTCTCTATCGCGACGCCGACGCGCTGATAAACCTCTGCGGCGCGACACGCTTGCGGGAGGAGCACCTCGCCTGCCCGATCCGCATCATGATCGATACTGATCCGGTCTATGAGCAAATCAAATATGCGACGGCCGACCCGGCCTCTCGCGCTTACCTGGACGCCCATACGCATTTCTTCACTTATGGCGAGAACCTCGGAGCCGGGGACTTCCCAGTGCCGTTGTGCAGCATTCCATGGCGTCCGACCCGACCGCCGGTAGATCCAGGCTTATGGCCGGTGTCGCACGGCGCGCCGGCATGTTTCACAACCATCGGCACCTGGGAGAACCGCGGCAAGGACATCGAGTACGACGGCCGGCGCTACGTCTGGTCGAAGCACACGAATTTCCAGCGCTATCTGGATTTGCCGAAGCGTCGCCCGGGCGTCTGTTTTCGCATGGCGATGCTGCCTCCCGATCAAGGGGTGCGCGCGGCGATAGTTGCGGGTGGTTGGGGCCTCGTTGATCCACGTCCAATCTCGGCCGGTATCGAGCGTTATCGCGACTTCATCGCTCATTCGCGTGGAGAGTTCACGGTAGCAAAGGATATCTACGTTCAGGCGAACAGCGGCTGGTTCAGCGACCGCAGTGTCTGTTATTTAGCGGCCGGTCGACCGGTGGTGACCATGCGCACGGGTTTTGGCAAGTTCTATCCAGTCGGGCGCGGCTTGTTTGAATATTCGAACCACGAAGAGGCGCTTGCCGGCATCGACGCGATAAACGCCGACTACGCCCGTCACAGCCTTGCGGCGCGCGAGTTGGCGCGGGAATATTTTGCTCCCGATTGCGTTCTCCGTCCGTTATTGGCAGCATGCGGCCTCTGAGGCGGTTGCCTGCGGCTCGACAGTCGCGCAAGCGGAAGTTCAGATCCTCGACCCAAGGGTACAGGACGGCAGCGGCTCTAAGGGACGATCCCCGGGACCCGGAAAATGGGCGTTTCGACAACTTGGTTCGCCGCCACGCCCGCCGCTCGCGATTCTCGAGCCCGATCCGACAAAGAGGCTCCCTGGGATAGCCGGTCGTTGGCCGTCGTGATCGTCGCGACAGCACTCGTGCTGGCGACGTTCCGCGATTATGGCGTCACCTGGGACGAGGACGCACACAACTGGTACGGAAATTTCGTCCTCGACTATTACCTTTCGTTCTTTGGCGATAAGACCGCTCTACATTGGCGCGACTTATATAATTACGGTGCCGTCTTTGATACGTTGGCGGCTGCGCTAAACCGAATTTCGCCGATCGGGGTCTATGAGACCCGGCATCTCCTCAACGGCCTTGTCGGCGTTCTCGGATTGATAGGTTGCTGGAAGTTAGCCCGCACCGTGGCGGGTGCGCGCGCCGGTTTCATCGCCGCTCTGCTTCTGATTTTGACGCCCAATTATTACGGGCAGATGTTCAATAACCCGAAAGACATTCCTTTCGCAGCCGGTGTCGTTTGGGCCACCTACTACATGGTTCGCATCATCCCGACGTTGCCCCGGCCCCCGCCCCGGCTGGTCGCCAAACTCGGGGCGGTGATCGGCGCGTCGATGGGGGTGCGGATCGGAGGCCTGCTGCTGGTATGTTATCTTGCTCTGCTGGTGGCCTTCGATGGAACTTGGCAAGCCCTCGCCGCCCGCCGCGCGGCAGTACTGTTCAGCACTTTGTGGACGAGCTGCCGGCATGTTCTCGTCCCGGTCGTGCTCGTCGCATACCCGGTCATGTTGATGTTCTGGCCATGGGCGCAGACTGACCCGGTCGATAATCCCCTGCGCGCGCTGCAATTCTTCTCGCACCAGACCTTCCCCTTCTACACACTGTTTGCCGGCCACTTCATCCCGGCAACCGACCTCCCCTGGACCTATCTTCCGACTTATATCGCGATCGCGCTGCCCGAGCTGGTTCTGGTCCTACTGCTTTGTGCACCGATCGTGGCAGCCGCCGTGCTGTGGCGCGGTCGTTTCGCCTTCCGCCGAGAACAGGCACTCGGAGCGTGCGTCGTCAGCATTGGAATCGTCTTTCCCGTCGCCTATGCGATCGCGATTAAGGCGGTGCTGTTCGACGGCATGCGCCACTTCATCTTTGTGCTGCCCCTGATCGCCGTCGCCGCAGCTTTCGCTGGCGATCGGGGGCTTGTCTGGTTGGCGCGCTTTCCGTACCGGCGGCCAATTGTCGTCGCGCTCACCCTCTACGGCCTCGCCCATCTTTCGATCATGGCGATGCTGCATCCCGACCAATACGTCTATTACAACGCCTTCGTCGGCGGCGTTGAGGGTGCCCAACACAAGTTCAAGCTAGATTATTGGGCCAACTCTTACGCCGAGGCGGTGCAAGGGCTTGAGGACGATCTCCTCACACTCTATGCCGTGGATTTCGAGGATCGCGAGTTTTCGGTAGCGGTATGCGGACCACCGGTCTCGGCGGATTATTACTTTCCGTCAAATTTTCGCTTCACCCGCGATCGTACAAAGGCAGATTTTTTCATTGCCTTCACCAAGGACAATTGCGACCGATCGCTGCCCGGCCGGCCGGTTTATCGGGTTGAGCGGATGGGGGCTCTACTCTCGGTCGTCCTTGATCGCCGCGATTTGATTGCTCACCGACGGATCGCAACGCAAGCCGCGGTGGGATCACCGGCCGAGCGAGCCCCGGGACCGGCGGCCCCGCCAATTTCGGCACCGCTCCCGTAGGGAAATGTTGCAAGTGGAGCGCTCCGAGTACGAGAAGCTCAGTATCGTAGAAGATCGGATGTGGTGGTTCCTCGCCATGCACAGAAACTTGCTCGCGCTCGCCCGCCGGATGCCGATCAGGAAGGCAAACCTCCCCATTCTCGATGCCGGTTGCGGGACGGGGGGATTTCTCGGGCGCCTCGCGCAAGAATACCGCGACAAAGCGATATTTGGACTGGAACTCGACCTTTTCGCTTGCACTCGTGCGGGGGCGAAGAGCGCCCGGCCCGTCTGTGCAGGATCGGTGAACGAAATGCCATTCCGCGACGGTTCGTTCGCTGCGATCTTCAGCGCCGATGTTCTGTGCCATTGCAGCGTCGACGAGAGGCGGGCTTTGCGGCAGTTCCATCGCTGTCTCTCTGAAGACGGCTGGCTCGTCCTTAATCTGCCGGCCTATCACTGGATGCTGTCGGGGCACGATGTCGCAGTGCACAATATCCGACGCTATACCGCCTCGGGACTTTCCCGCTTGCTGCAAGCGATCGGCTTTCACCCGATCTATGTATCTTATTGGAACGCAATCCTGTTTCCGCTGATGACGATCACGCGCAAGCTTCTCGCCGGAAGTAACGGTGCTGGGAGCGACGTCAAACCTTATCCCCCTCTGATAGAGCTAATTTGCCGCTGGGTCACGGCTATCGAAACAGCGCTCTTGCAGCGCGGATTGAGATTTCCATTCGGCGGCTCGGTTCTCGCGATAGCTGCCAAAAAAGGCGCGTCTGATGCTTGAGACGGAACGGCCGACTTCCGGTGCAACGCCGCCGCGCTTCGCGCTTTCGATCGTAATCCCGGTCTACAACGGAGCTGGCAGCATCGCTGAGTTGGTGCGAGCAATCGAGAAACTTTCGATCGATGGCGGGCACGAAATCGTGCTCGTCGACGATGGCAGCCCCGACGGCAGCCTGGAAATATGTAAGGAGCTTGTCGGCAGCGCGCGCGTGCCGATCACGCTCGTGAGCCTGGCGCGAAACTATGGCGAACACAATGCCGTGCTGGCGGGGCTGCGTCACGTCAGCGGAGCACACGTCATTACGATGGACGACGATTTGCAAAACCCGCCCGAAGAGATCGAGCGCCTGCTCGCCCACGCCCAGCGCAGCGCAAAGCAGGTGATCTATACCTATTACGATGAAAAGCAGCACTCGGTCTGGCGCAACCTCGGGAGCCGCTTCACCGATCGCGTCGCCGATTTCGTGCTCGAAAAGCCGCAGGGCTTATACCTCTCTAGCTTCCGCTGCATGAGCGCTTTTGTCGTCCGCGAGGTCAGCCGGTATGAGGGGCCTTTTCCTTATATCGATGGGCTGATCCTGCAAGTGACACACGACATCGACCGCTTGAGAGTGCGGCACCTACCGCGCGCCGCCGGCCGCAGCAACTATACGCTGCGGCGGCTCATGCGGCTTTGGATGAGCATGTTTGTCAATTTTTCGGTGATGCCCCTGCGGATCAGCACGATCGCCGGATTCGTCTTCAGCGGCGTCGGCGCGATTGGCGGCGCGATGGCTATCGCCGAGGCCTTGCTCTACTCACCGCCTGCCGGCTGGGCCTCGCTGATGGCGGCGGTGCTGCTGCTCGCGGGCGTACAGCTCGTGATCCTCGGCATCATCGGCGAGTATCTTGGGCGGCTCTACCTGACCGCCAACGGCAAACCTCAGTCGGTCGTCAAAGAGGTGCGCCGCAGCCACCCGCTGCCCTCCGGCGAGCGGCGGCCGACGGTGTTGTTGCCGGAGCGTGCCTGAACACGATGATGGCGTACTCCGCCAGTCTCATGGCGGCGATCCTCTCGGGATCGCCGGGCAAATTGCATTGAAATCGGAAACCAACGGGTCAGCTACTGTCGTCGCCCAGTTTCTCAACCCATTGACGATGTTTGGCCTCGCGCCCTACGTCGTGGCGCTCAAGAAAATCCCCGTCTCGATCGCCCTTCCCCTCGGTGACGGCAAGCTACGTGATCGTGGCCGTCCTCGCACATTTGCTACGGAACGAGCCTTTCGGCTGGCCGCAACTGGCCGGCATCGCGCGCATCGGCAGCGGGGTGTGCTCATTCACCAGTATTGAAGATAGCTGAAAGACTGTCCTAACGGCCCAGAAAGGCGTGAATTTCAGTGACGACCCGGTCGGCCGCCTCGGCCGAAAGCTGCGGATAAATCGGCAAGCTCAGGATTTGGGGTGCCGCGCGCTCGGTTACCCCTAGGCCTAACGGACCGCAGGCTAGGCGCGCGCGGTAGGCGGGTTGCTGATGGACGGGAAACGGATAATGAATCCCGGTGCCGATCCCGGCGGCCCGCAGGTGAGCCCGCAACGCATCGCGTTCGGCGACCCGGATCACATATTGGTGGAAGACATGGGTGGCATCCGGACGCCGCGCCGGAAGGATTACCGGCAGACCGCAGAGACCGGCGTCATAGCGGGCTGCGATCGCCTGCCGGCAGGCGTTGTCGGCGGCGAGGAAGCCGAGCTTGACCCCGAGAACCGCTGCCTGGATCGCATCGAGACGCGAATTGACGCCACCGCGTGCGCTGATAAACCGCTCGCGCCAGCCATATTCACGAAGCTCGCGCAACGCCGTTGCGAGCGCGGGATCGCTCGTCACGACCGTGCCGCCGTCCCCGAGCGCGCCGAGGTTCTTGGTCGGGTAGAAGCTGAAGCACCCGACATCACCGAAGGATCCGGCCGAATTGCCCCGATAGACTGCCCCGTGGCTCTGGGCGCAATCTTCGATCAGCCGTAAATCGTGCGCCCGCGCGATCTCCGCCAAGCCGGACAATTCCGCCGGCTGGCCATAGATGTGAACCGGTAGAACTGCCGCGGGCCGGCCCGGCGGCGGCCTCTCAAGCGCCCGCAAAAGCTCGCCTGGCGCCATCGTGTAGGTGCCCGGTTCGACATCGATCAGCACCGGCGTCGCGCCAGCCCGTTCGATCGCCGCGACCGTCGCCACTGCTGTATGAGATACCGTAAAGACAAGATCACCGGCGCCGATGCCGCAGGCGCGCAGCGCAAGCTCGATCGCATCCGTACCGCTCGCAACACCGATAGCGTGCGCCACTCCAATAAAATTGGCAAACTGCTTCTCGAATCCCTCCACGTCTGCCCCGAGAATGTAGGCCCCGCCCTCAAGCACGCGGGCAATCGCGGCATCTATTTCGGCGCGCCGCGCAAAATAAGCGGCTCCGGGATCGGTTTGCGGGATGGTGATGGGTGGGTCGCTTGCGCTCATGCTCTCATCAGAAATAATTCGCCCCGCGGCTGCGGTAATAGACAAGTGAGCGGTGCAGTCCCTCCGCGATGGCGACCCGCGGCTGCCAACCCGAGAGCGAGCGAAAGCGGCTGTCGTCGATCAGAAAATCGCCGACATCGATGCGCTTGCGCTCTGCCGGAAACTCGCGGATGACGTATTCTCCGCCGTCATTCGCCGCGATCAGCGCCTCTGCCAGAGCCGCCAAGCTCACCGCCTCGCCACCGACATTGAGCGCCAACCCCTCGGCCGCAGGCGTAATGGCGGCATAGAGAAACGCGTCGGCGGCATCGTCGACATACAGCAAATCGCGATGCTGCTCGCCACCCCAGACCTCAAAGGGCTCATCCTCAATCAACCGGCGCAGCCAAATGCCGATGAAGGTCTGGCGTGCGTCCTTGATCCGCATTCCCGGACCATAAACGTTGGTGAGCCTCAAAGAACGGGTCCTGATACCGTACACGTCGGAATAGAGCAGATGGTAGGCCTCCCCCGCCATCTTGTTGACGCCGTTGACATCGACGGGTCGTAACCGATGGCGCTCGTCGACTGGGAGATATTCAGGACGGCCATAAATCTGCCTTGTGCCGGCATGCACGATCGCAATGCCGGGATTGACCTCGCGGCAAGCTTCGAGCAGCTGCAGTTGCGCCGTGCAGTTGATCGCGAGATCGACTTCAGGCGAGGACATCGAGTCGAGATGGCTCGTCTGCGCCGCGAGATTGAACAAGAAATCCCGCCCCTTGAGCAGATGCCTCAAACCGTAGCCACCGCGGATATCGGCAATATTGACGGCCACCCGATCGTAAATGTCGGCGATATTGGCGAGGTTGCCGCCATATTCGGGGATCATGCTGTCGACAAGCAGAACGTCAGCGCCGAGGGCGACGAGCCGCCGTGCGATGGCAGAGCCGATCAGGCCCAAACCGCCGGTAATTATCGCGCGGGCGCCGGAATAAATTTCAAGCCGAGCCTCCGACCCTGGGCTCATTTGTCCCTCGTCAACCCGCCGGTCGAGACTACAACGCGGCGAGCTTTTCAGCTATTCCGGAGCGCTCAACAAACGCACTATGCCCGGCGTAGGATCAAAAAACAGCAACGATATGACGATATTAAGCTAGGTATTATTGGGATAGCACGCGGTTGCCGTCAGCGAGGTCCCTCCCGCCGCGAGCAGCACCAGTTGCGGTACCGCAGTTACGAAGGTGCTTGTGAGGGTCACCTGCGAAAAGCCGGCGGTGCCGCCGCAGGTGGCCGCGTTATTCAAGGTGATCGCGGAACTCGGAATTGACAAGCCCCAACCGCTCGCGATGGTCTGGATGTAGCTGTTCGTGGTCGTTGAACTATAGGTCCCGCCGGACGCGCATGCGCTGCTTTGGGTCGTGCCCTGGGCGATTGCCATGCAACGCGCGCCCGAGATAGCAGTCTCTTGCAGCGCCTGCCCGGTCCACAGCAAACGGCCGAATTCGATAATGCCGAAGAGGAACATCATGAATATTGGAGCGACCAGCGCAAATTCGATCGCCGTCGTCCCAGCGCATGCCGCCGTCAGGCATTCCGCTCGGGGTTTCCTCATTGCGTCTCGACCAGCACGCTGCGGCTGATCGTGCCGTTGGGCACAAAGCCGAAGGTCGGGAATAGCGCGGAGATGGTGCGGTTCGCGATGATCGTCACAAATTGGCCAGCGATACCGCTGCCACCGGGGCAGGTGCTACCGCAAGTGACCGCACTCCCCCAGCTCCAGTTCCCCGGCGATCCGCTCGGGCAGTAGCAGTGCGTACTGTCGTTGCTGTTGTTCACGTCTACGGTGCTGGTCGCCCAGCTAGGGAACCTCTGCAAAAGCCAGCTGCAATGATCGTGGTATAATGTTCGACGGGGTGGATTGGTGCGCAGGGGTTGGGGGGATGAAGCAGTTGACGCTGGCGACCGCGGGATTTGACCGCTACGCCAAGACAACGCGGCGGGCAGTGTTTCTTGCCGAGATGGAGCGCGTTATTCCGTGGTCGGCGCTGTGCAGGCTGATCGAGCCGTTCTACCCGAAGCCTGGCAATGGCCGTCCGCCGATCGGCATCGAGCGGATGCTGCACATCTATTTCCTGCAGCACTGGTTCAATCTGTCGGACCCGGCGGTCGAAGAGGCGCTGTACGATTCGCAAGCGATGCGGCGTTTTGTTGGCATCGACCTCGGTCGCGAGCCGGTGCCGGATGAGACGACGGTGTGCCGCTTCCGCCACCTGCTCGAGGAGCATGATCTGGGCCGGCCGCTGTTCGACGAGGTGCAGCGGCACCTGGCCGCAAAGGGAGTGAAGGTGGCCACCGGCACGATTGTCGATGCGACGATCATCAATGCGCCGTCCTCAACCAAGAATGCTGACAAGGCCCGAGATCCCGAGATGCATCAGACGAAAAAAGGCAACCAGTGGTACTTCGGCATGAAAGGGCATGTCGG
>Ga0306920_100008922_pt1 | contig 13352 bp, 10 predicted proteins | sample flu12Cox44000170_FD_204666 | JGI IMG/M metagenome (GOLD analysis project Ga0306920, IMG submission 204666) | Lab enrichment of tropical soil microbial communities from Luquillo Experimental Forest, Puerto Rico - flux4day.12C.oxic.44.000.170 (v2)... | ecosystem: Environmental > Terrestrial >... | reverse complement strand
CGCCGTTCTGGCCTGCGACGGGACGATGGCCACCCATCGGGACCACTGGTTCGTCCGCGAAGCGATCGGCCTCCTGCGCCGCACCCTGCAGCGGCTCGACGTCTCATCGCGCAGCCTCTTTGCCGTCATCGACGAGGGCTCTTGCTTTGCTGGCACCCTATTCGAGCTGGCGCTCGCCGCCGACCGCAGCTACATGATGGCCGAGGGGCCGCGCATCGCCCTTTCCGCGCTCAATTTCCGCGGTCTCGACATGGTCAACGGTCGGACCCGGCTGGCCACCCGCTTCAACGACGAAACGGCGGCCGCCGCACTCCAGCAGCATGTCGACGTACTGTTCGAGGCAGCCGCGGCGCAGGATCTCGGTCTGGTGACCTTTGCCCCAGACGACCTCGACTGGGAGGACGAAATCCGGCTGGCGATCGAGGAGCGCGCGAGCCTCTCGCCCGACGCTCTGACCGGCTTGGAAGCGAACCTCCGCTTCGCCGGCGGCGAGACCGTCGCGACCAAGATCTTCGGGCGGCTTTCGACTTGGCAGAACTGGATCTTTTCCCGACCGAACGCGGTCGGCGAGCACGGTGCCTTAAAGCAGTATGGCAGCGGCGGCAGGGCGCGCTTCGACCGGGAACGGATATAGAACGGCTACCGAGACGGGAGACCCACTATGGCTCTCGACTATCAGGAACGAATCCCGAACAATGTAGACCTCGGCGAGAATAGGGCGTTGCAGCGCGCGCTCGAGCACTGGCAGCCGCGCTTTCTCGACTGGTGGAAGGAAATGGGACCGGCGGCATTTGCCGGCGCCGACGTTTATTTGCGCACCGCCACGACGGTCGACGAGAAGGGCTGGGCGAGCTACGGCATGGTCAAGATGCCGGAATACCGGTGGGGCATCTTTCTCGCCGATCCGCTACCCGATCGCCGGATCGGTTTCGGCGACGCCCTTGGCGAGCCGGTGTGGCAGCAGGTGCCGGGCGAGCATCGCTCGGCCCTGCGGCGGCTAATCGTGACCCAGGGCGACACCGAGCCTGCTTCGGTCGAGCAGCAGCGATTGCTCGGTAACACCTGCCCCTCGCTCTACGATCTGCGCAACCTCTTCCAGGTCAATGTCGAGGAAGGCCGCCATCTGTGGGCGATGGTCTACCTGCTACACGGCTATTTCGGCCGCGACGGACGAGAGGAAGCCGAAGAGCTGTTGGCGCGCCATTCGGGCGACCCCGACAAGCCTCGCATCCTTGGCACGTTCAACCAGCCGATCACCGATTGGCTCAGCTTCTTCATGTTCACCTACTTCACCGATCGCGACGGGCGCTATCAGCTCAAGAGCCTCGCCGAAAGCGCCTTCGACCCGCTGTCGCGGACCTGCCGGTTCATGCTGACCGAGGAAGCCTTTCACATGTTCGTCGGCACGAGCGGCATCACTCGCGTCGTCAAGCGGACGCTCGAAGTCATGAAGGCGCTCGGCAGCGATGACCCCGCAGCAGTAAGGAACGCCGGCGCGATCGATCTCCCGACCCTGCAGCGCTACATCAACTTCTGGTTCAGCTCCTCGCTCGACCTCTTTGGCGCCGAAATCTCGTCCAACGCTGCAAGCTATTTTGCCAACAGCCTCAAGGGCCGGCCCGACGAGGCGCGGTTCACCGATCACTTGGCGAGCGAACAGACTTTACGTATCGATGCACCGGATGGAAAGGGCGGAGTGAGAGCCGAGAATGTGCCGATGCGCAGCGCGATGAACGAAGTGACGCGCGGCGCCTATGTCCGGGATTGCGATGTCGGCGTGCAGCGCTGGAACCGGCTCGTCGCAGAAACCGGGTACGATTTCCGGTTCGCGCTGCCGAGCTCCCGCTTCCACCGCGCGATCGGCGTCTGGGGCGGTGTCGCGACCGACCCCGAAGGGCGCCCGATCACCGACGAGGAATGGCGTCGGCGGCAAGGAGAGTGGTTGCCTTCCGCCCAGGACCGCTCGTTCGTCGCGAGCCTGATGCGGCGTGTTGTGGAGCCGGGCAAGGTCGCGGGCTGGATCGCGTCCCCCGAAATCGGCATCAACAACACGCCGCTCGACTACGAGTACGTGCGGCTGAACTGAGGGCGGCTGCTGGGCTCACCGCGCAGAGCTTTGAAAGACGTGGTAAAACCCTCTTGCTGCGCGCTAGGAAAGAAAAATGGCAACCGCGCTTTCGGGCATCGGCGCCTGCGTCTTCGACGCCTATGGCACGCTCTTTGACTATGCATCGGCGGCCGCGGGTTGCCACGATGTGCTGGGCGACCATATTGGGCCGCTGACCGCGCTGTGGCGCGACAAGCAACTGCAATATACTTGGCTGCGCGGGCTGCAAGGCCGGCACGCGGATTTCTGGCAGGTGACGGGCGACGCGCTCGATTTTACGCTGGACACGCTCGGGCTCGATGATCCGCCGTTGCGGGCGCGGCTGATGGACCTCTACCGCACGCTCGATACCTTTCCCGAAGTCCCGGCAATGCTCAAACGGCTGAAGGCTGCCGGGCTCAAGACCGCAATCCTGTCGAACGGCTCGCCGGACATGCTCGACGCGGCGGTGGAAAAAGCCGGGATCAGCGACCTGCTCGATGCGGTCCTTTCGGTGGAACTGGTCGGCGTCTACAAGCCGCACCCCAAGGTCTATCAGCTCGCCGTCGATCGCCTCGCGGTCCCGGCCGGCGCGATTTCCTTTCAATCTTCCAATGCCTGGGACGCTTACGCCGCCTCGGCCTTCGGCATGCGCGTCGTGTGGTGCAACCGTTACGGCCAGCGGCCGGAGAGGCTACCGGGCAAGCCGGATCGCGAGATCGCCTCGCTGGCGGAGTTGCCGGCGTTGGTCGGTGCGTAGAGAGTGCACAACTCGGAGCCGCCAAGCATCCTTGTCGGTGCAATCCGCGACCCGATCAATCAGAGAGCGAACCCATGCGCAGCCTGTTTTTGTGTGTGGTTCTGGCGGAGTTGCCGGCGTTGGTCGGTGCGTAGAGAGTGCACAACCTGGAGCCGCCAAGCATCCTTGTCGGTGCAATCTGCGACCCGATCAATCAGAGAGCGAACCCATGCGCGGCCTGTTTTTGTGTGTGGTTCTGGCGGCCGTTACGGTGGCCGCGGCGGCGCGATCGCATCCGCTCGACGCGCTGTCAGGTGAGGAAATCGAGGCCGCCGTGGCGGCATTGCGCCAAGCCGGGCTTGTCGACGATGCAACACTTTTTCCGATGATCGATCTCGACGAGCCGGCGAAGGCGGCGGTGCTCGCCTGGCAGCCGGGGCAGCCCTTCCCGCGCAGAGCCTTTGTGATCGCGCGCCGCGACCGCACGGTCTACGAGGGTGTCGTCGATCTCGCCGCCGGCAAGGTCGAGCATTGGCGGAAAATCCCGGGCGTGCAGAGCGGCGTTCTGGTCGAGGAGTGGACCAAGGCGCAGCAGGTAACCGTCGCCGACCGGGGCTGGCAGGCGGCGATGAAGAGACGCGGTTACAATTTCGATGCTCCCGGCTCGGCCAAGGGCAAGCTGTTTTGCGTGCCCTTTACGGTCGGCCATGTCGCCGACCCCGCGCTGCAAGGGCGGCGGCTGTTGAAGGTCGGCTGCCTCGATCTCGAGGGGACCCGCAACAACGTCTGGGGGCGGCCGATCGAGGGGCTTTACGCACTCGTCGATGTCGATGACGGCAAAGTCGTCCGGCTAATCGACACCGGCATCGTGCCGGTCAGCCGCGAGATCCACGCCTACGACGAGGCCTCGCAGCCCGTCCTGCGCCCGGTCCTTAAGCCGGTGGTCAACCGGGCACCGGGCGGCACCAACTTCACGGTCGAAGGCGGTACCACCGGCGCGCAGGTGCGTTGGAACAAATGGTCGTTCCATTTCCGCATGGATCGGCGAGTCGGGCTGATCTTGTCGTTGCTACGCCATGAGGATCAGGGCCGCGACCGCATGGTCCTATACCGCGGCTCGGTTTCCGAGATGTTCGTGCCCTACATGGACCCCGATCAGGGCTGGGCGTCACGAACTTATATGGACGTCGGCGAATACGGCTTTGGTCTGCTGGCCTCGGAACTGATGCCGGGTGTCGATTGCCCGAGCGACGCCGCGTTTTTCGACGCGCTGATGCCGGACGATGCCGGCAAACCGACGTTGTTCAAGTCCGTTATTTGCCTGTTCGAGCGCGACACCGGCGCGCCGCTATGGCGCCACGCCGAAATCGTCAACCACAGCTACGAGGGGCGGCCGGCGGTCGAGCTGGTGCTGCGCATGATCCCGGCGGTCGGCAATTACGACTACGTCATCGACTGGGTGCTGACCGAAGCAGGGGCGTTGCGCATCGATGTCGGTTCGACCGGAGTCGACGAGGTCAAGGGCGTTGCCGCGCGCAACAAGGCCGACCGGTCGGCGGCGCGCGACATCGCCTACGGCATGCTGGTCGCCGCCAATCTGGCCGCGATCAATCACGACCATTTCCTGTCGTTTCGGCTCGATGCCGATATCGACGGCGCGACGAACACACTGGTCCGGCAAAAGCTCGTGCCCGGCCGGATGGCGGGTAACAACGCGCGGCACAGCCTCTGGACCGTAGTCGAGGAGCCAGTCACGCGCGAAGGGCCGCTGATGCCCGCGGTCGCCCACGACGGCGGCGAGCTGTGGCGAATCGTCAACCCGACCCTGACCAACAAACTCGGCCAGCACCCGGGATACGAGTTGCGGGCCGGCCATTCGGTGACGTCCTTGCTGGCGTCCGACGATATTCCGCAGCGCCGTGCCGCCTTCAGCGGGTCGCCGCTATGGGTGACCGCCTATGACCGCAACGAGCTCTACGCCGGCGGCGTATACCCGAACCAGAGCAAGGGCGGCGACGGTTTGCCGGCCTATGCGGCACAGCGGAGGCCGGTCAGCGGCGCGGACATCGTGCTGTGGTACACGATGGGGTTCCATCACCTGACGCGCCCCGAGGACTGGCCGATCCTGTCGACGATCTGGCACAGCGTGTCATTGGTGCCGTACGGGTTTTTCGACCACAACCCGAGCCTCGACCTGCGGCGCGAATTTGCCGATGTCGAGGCGAGCAGCCACTAGCGAGACCGTGAAGTTGCCTTTAGAGGCTGACCCAAAAGCCTACATGGCTCTAATCATCGGCAGCAGGACCGCTCTCGAAACCCACAAGGGGCGCTCAGCCTTGTCGGCGGGAACCGGTCTTTATGCCCCCTAACCCGACATTCCCGCATCCGGTTAGCCAGGCTGAATTCCAGCCTCGAAGATCCACAATTTAGGCATCGCCATCTTGTCGCTTGCGCCCCAAAACTTTGACCCTTGCAGCACTTGTAAAGTGCCGACGGGCGGAAGCACCTTACCATAAGTCAGGGCAACGACACCCTGTTCGACCGTTGGGGAGGTAATGATGGAAGCCACATCGACCTATCGCGCAGTGCATGCGGTCAGCGCAGGCCGGCTGGAGCTGACAGAGAAGACATTGCAGGCTCCGGGCCCCGGTACGGTACGGATCCGCGCCGAGGCGTGTGGGGTCTGCCATTCGGATTCTGGCACAGTGGAGGGCCTGTTTCCGATCGATTGGCCGCGCGTCCCAGGCCATGAGGTCGTCGGCCGCATCGATGCGCTTGGTTCCGGCGTCCAGGGCTGGGCGGTCGGTCAGCGCGTTGGGGTTGGGTTTCTCGGCGGCTCTTGCGGCTATTGCGAGTTCTGCCGCAGCGGCGATCTCGTGAACTGCTGGAACCGGGAATTTACCGGCATTCATCATGATGGCGGCTATGCCGAAGTGATGATCGCAAAGGCCAGCGGCCTTATGTCGATCCCAGACTCGCTGTCGTCGGTCGATGCGGCGCCGCTGCTGTGCGCAGGGCTCACGACGTTCAGTGCGCTGCGAAACGCACCAGCAAAGGCCGGTGATCTTGTCGCTGTGGTCGGTATAGGCGGCTTGGGTCATCTGGGCGTGCAATACGCCCGGCACATGGGGTTCGAGGTCGTCGGGATTGCCCGTGGCGCAGACAAGGCGGAACTGGCGAAGAAGCTCGGCGCCCACTACTACATCGACAACGCGGCTACCGACCCCGCCGAGGCTCTGCAGGCCCTCGGCGGTGCCAAGGTCGTTCTGATCACGGCGTCCGGCGGGAAGACGGTCGCCGAGACCTTCAAAGGGTTGCGTCCCGGCGGTGTCTCGATCGTCCTCGGCGTCGGGCCGGAGCCGATCGAGGTCTCGGCCATGGATCTCATATTCGGGGGCCGCAAGCTCGAAGGTGCTTTGACAGGAGACCCCGCGACGGGCGACGAAACGCTCCGTTTCAGTGCGCTGAGTGGCGTGTCCGCCATGATCGAGACGGTCCCGCTCGCGCGAGCGGCGGATGCCTACGCGAAGATGATGGCTGGGGAGGCACGCTTTCGTATGGTTCTGACCATGGGCTGACTATCCGTCGGCGCAGCGGAGACAAGGTCCGCATTTGAAGGCTCTGGGCGCAAGGCAACGGCTGGAAATCAGCGCTATTGAACCATCGCGCGTGACATCCCCGAGCGCGTACTTTGCGGTCCTTGCCCAGTACGAAGGGCGGCGGGCGATCACAAATAAGCGACGCGCCCTCGTCACCTCAATCCAGCAACCTCCGCGTAGGCCCTCAGCTCCCGTTCCACATCGTAACCGCTGGTCCCGAAGATGATGCCGGTGGCACCGCGGGCCTCGAGCTGGGCGAGACGTTCGCGCAACTCCTTGCGAGTGCCTGTGAAGGTAATCTGTTTGGCGGCGGACACGTCGACGAGCGCGTCATGGCCGTTTGAAATGTCGAGGGAATGACCGCGGTGGACGGAGAGGTGGCGGATGTTTTCGTCCGCACGTTCGACGCTAGCCAGCCACGCTTCGCCGTTCGGCAGCGCTTTCACGCTGTCCGGATCGGTCGTGTACCTGAGGTGATAGGCGAGTGCCACGAGCGGTTTGACGGCGGTCGAGGCGCGCGGCGAGGTGACGTCCTCGCCATCATCGAGGACCGTGCCGTTGGTCGACACGAGGCATGTCTCGAACCCTTCGGCCGGGCCGCCGAGGGAAATCAGGCCGTCGGTAATCTCTTTGGCGAGCGCGCGGGCCTTGGGGCCTTGGCCTGCCATATAGAAGGGCACGTTGATCGGGCGGTCGGGCAACCAGCCGTCGGACGCGAGGATCTGGGCGAGACCGCCGTCGATGTCGGCGATGTCGCCGCGCAACAATGCCTTAACCTGCGCAATATGCGTGCGCATGCTCGCGAGGCTCAAGGGCTTCTTGCCCATCCCCGCACGGCCCGTAAAGCCGGTGCCGAACCCGACCATCAGGCGTCCCGGCGCGATCTGCTCGAGCGTCGCGATGGCCGAGGCCTGTGCCATCGGATGGCGATAGCTCGGAATCAGCACGGAGGGGCCGAATTTGATGCGCTTCGTCTTTTCGGCGATGCGGGCGATAGTGACCCATATGTCGTGGCCGAAGGCGGGAATCTCGGGACACCAGACCGCGCGAAAGCCTAGCTCTTCGGCAAGAAGCGCGTACTCGACGGTTCGGGGGCCGGGCGGCAGGCGAAAGTCATAAGTCAGCACGGGGCATTCCAAAAATAAGCATCTTTAATATTCGCCCGATTCCCGGCGATTTCGGGACAAGGTTGCCCCTTCGGCGGGTTTGGGCAATCGTAAAATCGTACCGGCTTGACCGGCTGGCGCACTTTGCGACGCCGTAACCCTTCATTAGTCGCTCGCAAGAACTCGCTCTCCCTGCGGCCGTCGACCACAGCGCGAATCGCGCGCTTGAAGTTGTTCCCGCGCCTTTTATTTAGCGGTCATGCGCTCAGAGCAGGAAATCTTTGACGACCTGGCGGCCCTTTGCATTTCGAAGGGCTATATCCACGCCATCGCCCATTTCTGCTTTCGCGACTACGTCGTTCGTTTCGAGGATGAGCTGAGGCCCGAAAACATGGCACGGCTCTACTCCAAGTCGTGCTTAATCCGCACCGAGGTGACGACGCTCATTGGCCTGATGATGCGCGCTCCGATCGACTTCTTTCTGCCATTACCGCAGACGATCTCCGATTATATCCAGCGGAGCGAAGCACTGCTTGAGGAACTCCATTATGCTCTGGCGCCCACGTTCGCGAACTCCTTTGGCAAGTTTATTCGCGAGCCGATCTTCTACGGCGGTGAATCTGCATACTCCTTCCAGTATCGCGATCTGGCACCACTCAAATACAACGCCGACGCGGATTGGCTACGGCGGAGGCGGGGCATCGATTTAAAGGTCGGCCGCGAGGTGTGCCGGCACGTTGCCGCGCTTTTGAATGATCGGCTTATGGAGACCTTGCTTGGCCTCAAAAGTCGACCGATGGCCGAGTGGACCATGCTCTCCGCCTTTGCCTTTTCTTGCGACGAACTCGCGGCCAGGGCGGGACAGCCCGTCGAAAGCGTAAGGGCTGTGGCGGAGGCGTTTGCAACGCCAGAAAGCGAACGCAACTCCACTTTCACTTCGTTGCACGATTTCAAAAGCGCCTATGCCTATCCGCTCATACGTAAGGGGCCAGACGACTTCCTCCTGCTTCAGCCATATGGGATTGCCGAGGCACTCTATGAGACGCCCTTCTACTGGATGTGCACCGACAACGGCTACCGGCAAACGGCTCTGAGGCATCGAGGAGAGTTCACCGAGACATTCGCCGCCGCGCGACTCAGGCGCGTCTTCGGTGCCCACCGGGTGTTCCAGAACGTCGAGGTCTTCAGGTCGAAAGGTCAGGCAGTTGGCGAGATCGATGTCCTCATGCTTTTCGGTAACCGCGCAATCGTTCTGCAAGCGAAATCCAAAAAGCTGACCCTCCCAGCACGAAAGGGAAACGATCTACTGCTTCAGGCCGATTTCAAGGCGGCAGTCCAGGACGCCGTGGATCAGGCGATGGCCTGTGCCGAGTTGCTGGGCGACCCTTCGGTCACCTTGCGTTGTAGGGACGGCCGGGTTGTGCCACTCGCGCAGCGCCCACGGATAGTGTTCCCGATGTCCGTCGTCCCTGATCACTACCCAGCACTTGCTTTCCAAGCCCGCCATTTTCTCAAAGCAGAGCCTAACGAGCGGGTCGTGTCGCCGCTTGTCACCGATGTCTTCGCGCTGGATGCAATCACCGAGATGTTAGCGTCGCCCCTCAGGCTGCTCAGCTATTTGAACTTGCGCGCGCGCTTCGGCGACAAATTCCTGGCAAACCACGAGCACACGCTTCTATCGCACCATTTGAAGCGCAACTTGTGGCTCGACAGCGACGTCGACATGATGCTGCTCAATGACGACATTTTGGTCCACCTCGATATCGCGATGGCGGTTCGACGTGATGGTGTTTCCGGTGCTGCGACGCCGGACGGCATCCTGACTCGTTTCGAAGCAACGCCCTTTGGGCGGATTATCGAGAGCATCGAGGATACGCCGAGCCCGGCAGCGGTCGATCTCGGGCTCATGTTGCTTGAATTGGGTGAGGACACTGTTGACGCTCTGAATAAATACGTCGATCGGGTTTTGGCGTTGACTGCGGCTGATGGCCAGTTGCATGACGCGTCGATTGGAATCTCAGCGGCGTCCAGCGGCCTCACGGTTCATTGCAGCGCGCTCCCGAACCAAGAAGTCGAGGCCCGGTTGCGGGCTCATTGCGAGAGGCGGAAGTATTTGCAGAAGGCGAATAGCTGGTTTGGCCTCGCTTTAGGGTCAGACGGCTCGGTTCGACTTGTCGCCGAGTTGGTGGGCCCTTGGCAATTTGATGCCGCTAGGGAGACAGCATGGGGAAGTGCGCCGGCGATGCGCCCGATGAATTCTGTGTTCGGAAAGGTCGGCCGCAATGATCCTTGTCCATGCGGCAGCGGGAAGAAATACAAACGCTGCTGCATAGATCGGTGAATAGAACTCGGCGTACTGCGGGTCCCTCTTCTTTTTTTGTGCCTACAGCGGATCGATTCGGTCGACGGTCCGCTAAGGGGGCACAGCCGGTCGTTCGACAGCCGACCATAAACGACGGGACACTGTCCGGACATTGCTGGTGGGGACACGCATCGGCGAGGTTGGACTGCGAGCGCGACAGCCGAATATTCCTCACAGCGCAGTCATACCGCCGTCCACGAACAGCAGGGCGCCGGTAACGTAGGAGGCATCGTCGGAGGCCAAAAACAGGATCGCGGCGGCGACCTCCTCGGCCCTGCCCGGGCGCTTCAGCATGGTGCCTTGTGCGGCCTTGGCGTTATACTGCTCGACGGTCTCGCCGGCCGCTGCGATGCGGCGCTGATGGAACGGCGTGAAGATCGGGCCAGGGCCGACGGCGTTCACACGAATGCCGTCCGGCGAGTGGTCGGCGGCGAGCGCCCGCGTCAAACCCGCGACCGCGGCCTTGGTGGTGTCGTACTGCAGGTTGCCGCCGCCTGCTACGATGGAACGCACGGAGGCGACGTTGACGATGGCGCCGCCCTTGTTGCGGCGCATCAGCGGGACCGCCGCCTTGGCACAGAAGACGTAGCTCATCAGGTTGACGTCGAGGATCTCCTTCCAGCTCGCGGCACTCGCCTCGTCGACCTTCTCGTATTTGCGGATGCCGGCATTATTGATCAGGATGTCGAGGCGCCCGAACTTTTGCGCGGCACCGTTGACGAAGTCGAGGCATGCGGCCTCGGTACCAACGTCGGCCTGCGTGAAGGCGACCTTGGCGCCGGCGGTCTCGAGCTCAGCCGCCACGCGCCGGCCGCGCTCGCCGTCCCGGTCGCAGAATGCCACGCTGGCACCCTCGGCAACAAAACGCCTGACCGTCGCCTCGCCGATCCCCGATGCTCCGCCCGTCACCGCTGCAACCTTGCCGTCGAGCCTACCCATGTTCGCCACCTTTCACTGCATAGCGAAACGCGCATCCACGATACGCCGTATCCATCCGGCGGGGCACCGCCCTTGTTGGCCCGGCCTGGGTGTCCGACCTCAACAGGCTGCGGAAACTTCAAGCCTCCGCTTTCGGAACCTTTCGATGGGCTGACTAGCTCCGACTTGGGTCTCGAATTGAGCCGCTCCCGCTGGCGTGGTCCTGTGACCGCTTACAGCGCAACCTCGCCGTTCACCAGGGCGTTGATGAAGGTCGGGTCGCCGCCCTTTGCGGACCTCGTTGATTGCGGCGTGCACAGCCTGCGCCCTGGCAAGCCGCCTGAGAGCGATCTGGGTGGAGGCGAGGGCCACAGGGCGGCGTGCTGCGGCGGATCGCCGACCCGACCCTGACCAACAAACTCGGCCAACACCCGGGATACGAGCTGCGGGCCGGCCACTCGCTGACCTCCTTGCTGGTGTCCGACGATATTCCGCAGCGCCGCGCCGCCTTCGCCGGGTCGCCGCTGTGGGTGACCGCCTATGACCGGAACGAGCTCTACGCCGGCGGCGACTACCCGAACCAGAGCAAGGGCGGCGACGGCTTGCCGGCCTATGCCGCACAGCGGCGCCCGGTCGCCGGTGCGGACATCGTGCTGTGGTACACGATCGGGTTCCATCACCTGACGCGCCCCGAGGACTGGCCGATCCTGTCGACGATATGGCACAGCGTGTCATTGGTGCGGTTTTTCGACCACAACCCGAGCCTCGACCTGCGGCGCGAATTCGCCGATGTCGAGGCGAGCAGCCACTAGCGAGACCGTGACTATGAGTATGTCCGCTCGAATTGATCTTGACGAAACCCGATTAGTAGTGGTCCGCAGGATTGGATCGGGGGGATGCAGATGGGTAAGCGCTCGTCGCACGGGACGGTGGTTCGCTTGGCCGAGACCGGCTTTGCCGGAGCAGTTGAGAGGTGGCCTCTCGCGGCCGGCCCCGACGCAGGCCGCGAACAGGGCTATCTCCGCCGGGTTCGCCCGCAAAGCGACGGGCAGCGAGAACTGATGCAAGCGATCGAGCATTACCACCTGACGATCGCGCTGGGTCCGGCGGGAACCGGCAAGACCTACCTTGCCGTCGGCGCTGCGGTGGCGGCGCTCGAGGCCGGGGAGGTCGGCCGCATCGTGCTGACGCGCCCAGCCGTCGAGGCGGGCGAGAGATTGGGCTACCTGCCCGGCGGCATCGCCGAAAAGCTCGCCCCCTACCTGCGCCCGCTCAACGATGCGCTTAACGACCGCCTCGGCGGCCGGCGGTCAAGCAGCTGATGGCCGAGGGAGCCATCGAGATCGCTCCGCTGGCGTTTATGCGGGGCCGCACTCTGAACAATGCGTTTATCGTCATCGACGAAGCGCAGAACTGCACCTACGGACAGATCAAGATGATGCTGACGCGGTTGGGCTGGCACTCGACGATGGTCGTTACCGGCGACCCCGATCAGAGCGATCTCCTCGACGGTCTTTCCGGGCTCGCCGAGATTGCCCGCAGGCTCAACCCGATCGCCGATATCGCCGTCGTACGGTTGGGCGACGGCGACATCGTCCGCCACCGGCTTGTCGCCGAAATGCTGACCGTGCTGTGAGCCCGAGTACTGCTCCCTGGTGCTTCCCTGTTCGGTGAATTCGGGTCCCTGTTCGGCCGATTTGATTCCCTGTTCGATGATCTAGGGAATTGGCCCGGCGGGCGATTGAGCATCAACGGCTTAGCGGCAAGGGGTATGGCTCAAAGGCGTCCAAAACCGGCGATTTCGCAGTATCTTCCCGTCGAACAGGGAGTTGACGCGACCGGTCCGGCCGCGCTTAGTGGCGCCAACATCGGAGTTGCGCCAAAGGAGCTCGAAACATGGCGACGCAACCTTTTAGTGGGGTGTTGGTTCCGGTTCTGACCCCGTTCACCCCGGGCGGCGAACCCGACGCCGGGCGTTTTATCGCCTTCTGCCGCTGGCTGCTCGACCAGGGTGCAGGCGGGCTCGCGATCTTCGGCACGACAAGCGAGGCGAATTCGATGTCGCCCGCCGAGCGGATGGAACTGCTCGATCGGCTGATCGAGGCGGGGGTCCCCGCCCAGAAGCTGATGCCGGGGACCGGCGCGTGTGCCATGACCGATGCGGCGATGCTTGTGCGGCACGCGGTCGGTCACGGCTGCGGCGGTGTGCTGATGCTGCCGCCCTTCTACTACAAGGGGGTCAGCGACGACGGCATCTTCGCATTCATCTCCGGCGTCATCGACAAGGTCGGCTCGCCGGCGCTCAAGCTCTTTCTCTACCACATCCCGCCGATGGCCGTGATCGGGTTCTCGCTCGACCTGGTCGGCCGCCTGATCACGGCCTATCCGGAGACGGTGGTCGGGTTGAAGGACAGCTCGGGCGATTGGAGCAACACGACGGCATTGCTCGAACGCTTTCCGGGTTTCGCGGTCTTCCCGGGCTCGGAGGTGTTTCTGCTCGATGGGCTGAGAAAGGGGGCGGCCGGGTGCATCACCGCCTCGG
>Ga0306920_100008921_pt1 | contig 13353 bp, 9 predicted proteins | sample flu12Cox44000170_FD_204666 | JGI IMG/M metagenome (GOLD analysis project Ga0306920, IMG submission 204666) | Lab enrichment of tropical soil microbial communities from Luquillo Experimental Forest, Puerto Rico - flux4day.12C.oxic.44.000.170 (v2)... | ecosystem: Environmental > Terrestrial >... | reverse complement strand
CGACCACGGCCGCGGCCGTGAGGGCTGCAGCCCGGCGGGGCAGGGGACCACGCCGGCCGACCGGTGCGTCCAGTCGAGGCCGCCGCGGCCGTCGCGCACGACGAAGTGGAACTGCACGGTGAGGCCCGCGGCCGGGACGTCGGCGACCTTGGGGGGCTCCCACTTCATCGTGACGTCGGCGTCGGGGCGCGTGTCCGTCGAGAAGATCGCCGCGTAGGAGGCGGTGAACTTCCCGGCGGTCGAGAAGTTGGAGATCTGCAGCTCCTCCGGGCCGGTGGCGCCGGTCAACGGGTCGGTCACGATGGTCTCCCGGTCGTCGGCGTCGGTGACCAACCGGATCTCCTGGTCGACGGCGTCGGCGCCCGTGGGCGTCGCCCGGACCACCGGCGCGCCGTCGCTGCCGTCGCAGGGCCCGCCGGCGTCGCCCACCACCGGCGTGGTCCAGACGGCGCCCGCGAAGTCGAGCTCGTCGTTCGCCAGGTTCGGATGGTGGTTCGGCGGCGAGCCGTCGCTATCGACGGGGATCGCATAGCGCGCGACGATCGTCCCCAGCATGCCGCCCATGAGCGGGACCTGGTTACCGACGAGCACGCCGGCGGCGGGCGCCGTGAACGGCACGTCGATCGGCAGGCCGGTCCCCGTCGTCGGCGCGCCCGGGGCGTCGACGCAGTCCCCCTCGACGCCGGTGCAGAGCGCGATCGCCCAGGGGAAGGGGCCGGGATCGGTCGGCCCGGCGACCAGCCACTCGACGTTCGCGGACTCGCCGGGCGTCACGACGGCGCGGCCGGGATCGGCGGCGACCTGGACGCGCGCGCCCATCACCCGCGTCGCCGTCAGCTCCGAGGCGACGGGCAGGTCGTTGTTGCAGCCGGCGACCGCCGCGGCGGCGGCCAGCAATCCGATCCAGCTCCCGATGCGGTTCATGTTCGTCTCCTTGGTGGCCATGGCGTCCTCCTAGAACTCCCCGCGCAGCCCGAGGCTGGGGAGGATCGGAAGGCCCAGGACCGGCTGGCTGGTGGCGTAGTCGTAGCTGTACTGCAGCCCTTCCTGGCTGCGGTGGTTGTAGACGTTCTGCAGGTCGAGGTAGGTCGCGAGCGCCCAGCTCTTGAACCGCCACCCCTTCTCGATGCGGATGTCGAGCTGGTGCGTGGCCGGGTTGCGCACGCTGTTGGTGGCGCCGAAGACCGGGCTGTAGAAGTCGGCGTTGGCGTCGTAGATGCCGCCGAGGATCGGCGTCGCCGGGTTGCCGCTCGCGTAGCGGAACGTGGCGCCGAGGTCCCAGTTGCGCGGCAGTCGGTAGCCGCCGGCGACGGTGAGGATGTGCGTCTGGTCGTAGTCGAACAGCCGCCAGCCGTCGCCGTGGTCGTTCCGCTCGCTGCGCGACAGCGTGTACGACAGGAAGCCGAAGCCGCGCGCCGTGGGCTTGAGCTTGGCGCTCACCTCGAGGCCGTAGATGCGGCCGCGGCCCCCGTTGACCAGGGTGGGCTGGCCGGAAGCGTTCGCGCCTTCGACCTCCAGGTCGGAGAGCCGCTTGTAAAAGCCCTCGACGCCGAGCTTGGCGTTCTCGCCCAGCACCTGCTCCACGCCGGCGCCGTAGTGCTGGGCCCAGATGACGCCGAGGTTCGGGTTGCCGATGCCGGCCAGCGTCTCGCCGTAGTTCGGCGGCTGGACGAAGAGGCCCGCCCCGCCTTTGAGCGTGGTGCCGGGCGCGACCTTGAGGCGCGCCGTCAGGCGCGGCTGCACGGCGCCGGCGTGGATCTCGCTGAAGTAGTCGGCGCGCACGCCGGGGACGAGCTGCAGCCGCTCGCCGGCCTCGATGATCGCCTCGAGGTAGGCGGCCGGCCGCAGCGTCACGAACCGCCCGTCGAAGGTGGCCAACGTCGCGCCGCTGAGCGGGCTCATGCTGGCCGTCGGATCGCCCTCGGTCGCGCGCACCACGGGTCCGTGATAGGTCACGTCCGCATCGAGGCCGTAGCCGTCGAGGCCGCCGATCAACTTGAGGTGCCGGCCGAGCTGCGCCCGCCACTCCGCCTTCAGCGTCCCCTCGATCCCCTTCGCCTCGTAGCCGGCCTGATCGCCCGCCTGGATGACCATGTCCAGGGTGCCGGCGATGGCGGTGACCTCCTGCTCGACGTTGGCGCCGTAGAGGTGCTTCCAGGTCCCCTGCAGGCGGTCGTAGGCGGTCTTCTGGCCGAAGCCGCCGCGGATGGCGGGGTCGCCGTCGGCGGGCTTGTCGAAGTTCAGCTTGAATTCGTCGTTCGACCCGTAGAACAGCAGGCGGAGCTTGTCGCCGTTCTCCGGGCGGTAGCTGTACATCGCCTGGTAATCGGAGTAGACGGGCGCCGCCGTGATGCCGATGTCCTTGGGGATGACGCTCGAGAACCAGAAGTCGATGTAGCTCCGCTTGGCGGAGAGGGCGAAGGCGCCGCGCTGGCCGACGGGCCCCTCGGCGAGGACCGAGGCGTCGATCAGGTTCACGTCGACGACGCCGTGGTAGCCGTCGGTGCGCGGGTCGCGCAGGCCGATGTCGACGATGCCGCCGATCTTCCGCCCGTAGCGGACGGAGAAGTTGCCGGGGTAGAGGTCGATGTGGTCGATGAGGCGGGCGCTCGTGAAGCTGGTCAGCCCGCCGAAGTGATACAGGCGGTCGACGAGGCCCCCCTCGAAGTAGACCTGCGAGTCGAACGGCGAGGCGCCGCGGATGATGAGCAGGCCGGCGGCGAACGGCGGGCGGGCCACGCCGGGGAGGAGCTCGATGACGCGGACGGGATCGCCGCGCGTGCCGGCGGTGCGCGTCAGCTCCTCGCTCGAGAGCGTCCGCTTCGTCACCTCGCGCGGCGGCGCCTCGATGCTCGCGGTCGCGCCGAAGGCGTAGCCGCCGCTCTTGGCGGCGTTGGGCGCCAGCCGGTAGGTGAGGGCGGTGGCCTCGCCGGCGGTGACGGTCTCGGGCGCCTCGACGGGCGCGAACCCGTCGGCCTCGACGCGCACGCGGTAGTCGCCGGCGGCGACGTCAGCGAACGCGAAGCCGCCGTCCTCGCCGGTGAGCGCGGAGGCGACCGTCGCCCCGCCGGCGCCGAGCAACGTGACGATCGCGCCCACGATCGGGCGATCGCCCGGGCGATCGCCGCCGCGCGCCAGGATCCGCCCCTCGAGCCGTCCGGCCTTGGGCGCGGCGGGCGTCGGCGCGCCGCTTCCGTCGGTGCCCGCGGCGCCGGGCTCCGGCGCGCTCTCCGGCGCGGCGGGCGGCGCCGCGGGCTCGAACGTGTAGCGATAGCGGATGCGCGCCGGCACAGCGCGGTCGCCACGGCGCGCCGGCTCGAACGTGAACTGCCGGACGGCCGCCAGCGCGGCGGCGTCGATCGCCTCGCCCGCCGAGCCGACCACCTTCGCGTCGGTCAGCTTGCCGTCGGCGGCGATGGTCAGCTCGAGATCGACAGCGGCGCCCTCGGCTGGCGTCCCGTCGGGGCGCTCTGCCTCGACGAACTTCGTCACGCGCGGCGGAGTGAGCGCCGGCGCCGCCTCGGCGGGCTGCGTGTGCGCGGCGGGCGCGGCCGCCGCGGACGTCAGGAGCGCCAGCGCGCTCGCAACCAACCTCCACTTCTTCGCTGTTCGTCGCATTCGAGCCTCCGCGGCGGTCCCTGAGCGAAAGCCGTGCCAGCGCGGAAGCTGCGGCAGACACGCGCATTTCTCGTCGTCGCTCCCGTGGCCCGAACGCCCGCGCGACAGCTGTCCGCCCGGACACGAGACATCTGTCCGGCTCGGCCACCCGTTTTGAGGCGGCCGCGCCGTTTTTCAGGCAGTCTGGGCAGTGTTTGAGCCACCGCGCGCGGCCACGGCACCGGAGACGTTCCCTCGCCGCCGCCGCGTTCTCGGTCGCCGCGCTGGCCGCTTCCGCCCCGGCAGCTGCCGAGGTCGAGCCCGCCCCGGCCCCCACCGCGGCGGAAGCCGGGCCTCCGGCGCCCGCTCTCCCCGCGCCGGTCCCTTCCGCGCCGGTCTCCGCCGCGTCGGTGCCGGTGGTCCCCGCGCCCGCCGCGCCGCCCGCGTCCCGGCGCCTCGACTACGCGTTCCTGCCCATCGTCTTCTACGCGCCGGAGACGTCGCTCGGCCTCGGCGGGGGCTTCATCGTCTACGACAACGCGCCCGTCGAGCTCGGGCGGCCGCGCCGTGACGACAGCATCGCCGTGCTCCTCGAAGGGACCTTTCGCAAGCAGTTCATCGTCAACCTGACCGGCGTCAAGTTCTGGGACGACGCCCGCTACCAGCTCACCGAGGACGGCGCGCTCGTCCGCTTCCCGAACTACTTCTGGGGCATCGGGAACGACACGCCGGACTCCGCCAAGGACGGCTTCACGCAGCGCTTCGCCGGCTCGCGCACCAGCTTCGGCGTCCGCCTTGGCGAGGAGATCTACGCCGGGCTCGGCGTCAGCGCCGGCCTTTACGACCTGGACGACTACGCCGCCGGCGGTTCGGTGGCGTCGTACGTCGCCACGCATCCGGCGCGCGGCAGCACCTTCGGCCTCGGCCCGTTCCTCAGGCGCGATACGCGCGACGACGCGCTCGGCCCGCACCGGGGGAGCTTCAGCTCGCTCACGGCGACGGTCTTCCGCCAGGGGCTCGGCAGCACGTACAGCTTCGCCCAGCTCGAAGCCACCCACAAAGCGTTCGTGCCGCTCGGCTCGTGGAGCGTCCTCGGCGCCGAGGCGTACGGCCTCTACACGCCGGGCGACGTGCCGCTCGGCGAGCTCCCCGCGCTGGGGGGCTCGTCGCGGCTGCGCGGCTACTTCCAGGGTCGCTACCGGGATCACCTCTACCTGACCGGGCAGGTCGAGTGGCGCATTCACGTCGCCGGGCGGTTCTCCGTGGCTCCGTTCGCCGCGGTGGGGAACGTGTTCGCCGGATTCGGCGCCGTGTCGGCGGGCGGGACGAAGTACGCGGGGGGCGGCGCCGTTCGCTTCAGCCTCAAGAAGGACCGCGAGCTCAACGTCCACATCGACGCCGCCTTGTCGCCGACCTCCTCGGGCGTCTACCTGAACCTCGGCGAGGCGTTCTGACGCCCAAATATTGGCGAACTTGCGACGCGCACGTTCACCGGCCGAATCCAAACCGTCTCAAAGACCCATTAGCTTCATTGCATGCGAGGCCAGAAACGACTGTTGTTTCTTTGCGCCTGCATGACGATCATCGTTGGGCATGGAACGTTGGTTGGCGTGCGGGCCGCCATCGTCCGCCCCGGCGCTGCCGACGCGTTGCGTCCGGCCGTGCCGGCCGCCGCCGTCGACGAGCGCCCCGTCCTCTGCCCGTACAAAGCGGGCTCGTTCGCCCGCGACACGCTCCGCGGACGGGGGGCGGTGCCCACGTCCCTCCCCATCAAGCACGTCGTGATCCTGATGCAGGAGAATCGTTCATACGACCACTACTTCGGGCGGTTGCCAGAGGCTGGCCAACCGGACGCCGAGGCGATCCCCGCGAGCTACGGCAACCGCGATCCCGAGGGACGTTGGGTGACGCCGTTCCACCTTCCGTCGACCTGCGTGCCCGGCGATCCGCCCCATCAATGGGAGAACGTGAGCGCTCACTACGACGGCGGTCGCATGGATGGGTTCGTCGCCGAGGCCGCCCGGGGCGCCCTCCGCCGCGCGACGCGCGGGCGGTGGCCGAAGCGCGCCGAGGCCCAAAAGGGCGACGGCGACGGCGAGGACGACGACGACGTCTCCGGTCGCTACGCGCTCGGTTACTACGATGCGCGCGATCTGCCTTTCTATGCCTTCCTGGCCAACACGTTTACGATTGGCGACCGCTATTTCAGTCCGGTGATGGCCGGAACCTGGCCCAACCGGCAGGTCCTCTACACCGGAACCGCGCAACCGCGGAGGGCGCCAACCGGCCTGCTGCGCGGGGCGCGAACGATCTTCGACAACCTGAGCGCCGCGCACGTCTCGTGGGCCGTGTACACCGACGGTCCGCCGCGGCAGGACTGCATCGGTTGGAACCGGCACAGCCCCGGCGTCAAGCCCGTGGCGGCGCTGTTCCGGGCGCTTGGCAACGGGAGCCTGCCGGCGGTCTCGTTCGTCGACGCCTCCGCCGAGGACGAGCATCCGCCGGCCGATGTCCAGCGCGGCGAGGCCTGGGTCCGCCGCCTCTACCTGGCGGCGACCGCCAGCCCGCTCTGGAACGACCTGGCGCTGTTCGTGACCTACGATGAAGGCGGTGGGTTCTTCGATCACGTGCCGCCGCCGGCGGCCTGCGCGCCCGACGCCGCGCGGGGCGACCTCGGCCGGCGAGGGACGCGCGTGCCGCTGCTGGTGGTCTCGCCGTGGGCACGGCGCCACCACGTCTCGCACGTGGTCCACGACCACGCGTCGCTGCTCCGCTTCGTCGAGCTCCTCTTCGATCTGCCGGCCTTGACCGCGCGCGACGCCAACGCCGACGCGCTCCTCGACGCGTTCGATTTCGGGCAGCGTCCCGCCTCGCCGCCGTTGCCCCCACCCGCCGGGCACGGCGGCTGCCGGCCCGAGGGCCTGTTGGCCGCGCGCTGACTCAGAGGCCGAGGCACCGGCTGATCACCCGCCCGCGGTCGGCGAGGCTCATGCCCTGGGCCAGCACGATCACATGCGCCAGCGCGCTCCACGCCTGCGTGGCGACGACGCGCCCCGCCCGTCTCCACGACCAGGCCCCGGGTGGCCAGAGGTCGTCGGCGCCGCGCCCGGGCCGCCGGCCCGTCACGTCCCAGTAGGCCATGCAGGCGCCGACCGCCAGCGCCTGAAGGGCGAAGTAGACGGTCTGATCGAGCCAGCCGGCCCGCCCCACCTGCCAGTAGATCGAGCCGAACCAGCCGGTGTGGAGCACGAGCGCGCTGGCGAGGAAGGTCAGGGCGACGTTGCGGTACTTGTGCCGCCGGCTGCCGCCGAGCGGGACGTAGACGAGATCCAGCAGCAGGCGGCGGTTGTAGACGCCCCAGCGACGCCAGAGGTCGACGGGGCTCGCGGCCAAGAGCGGGGCGCGGAACGGCGCGCCGAGATCGAAGCCATAGAGGCGCGCGATCAGCACGGGGATGTCTTGGTAGGTCGCCAGGGCCAGGTAGGTCTCGACGTAGCTGACCGTCACCACGGCCCACAGCGACGGCCAGGAGAGCGCAGCAGCGTCGGCCCCGGTGAGCCCGCGCAGGAGGGCCTGCGGCCCCAGCGCCCGCAACGCCACCAGGGCGGCGACCTTCACCACGAACCAGCCGGCGAGGGTGAGCACGGCGCGCCTGTCGACGCGCGCGGGCCGGGAGAGCAACCCCGGCCCGAACACCATCGGGTGAGTGGCGTCTGATGGAAACAGGTAGCCGAGGAGGAAGCTTGCGGCGCCGGCGGGCGCGGGGAGGCCCGCGCGGCGCGCGTCGGCGCGCGCGCGGAACCAGGCGGCGCTGGCGAACAGCGCCAGGGCCAGGCTCGGCTGCCGGAACCAGCTCCAGGCGGCGGGGTCGTCGCCGTGGAGGGCGAAGGTCAGCTTCGGCCAGACGAGTGTCGCGATGGCGAGCACCGCCCCGAAGGGCAAGATGCGCGTGCGCGTCGCGCAGAGCGCGGCCAGCAGCGCCGCGAAGTAGAGGCCGAACACCGGATCGACGAGCGCGAGCGCGACCGCGCCGGCGCCGATTGCGACGCCGATGCGCCGGGCGGGAAACAGCTGGGCGGCGACCGCGCCGGCCCCCCAGACAACGAGCAAGCTCGGCCGGAGCACGACGCCCATGCGACCAGCCCCGAGGGCGATGGTCGCCAGAACGGGCGTCGCGAGCCCTGCGGTCGCCAACGCGGCGCGCGTCGTGGGGGCGCCGCCAGGCGCGCGATCTCGCGCCGAGGGTTCGGCGATCCCTGCGTGCGGCCAGGCGCCTCTCGCGACGTCCACGAGCTTCGCGCATTCTCACCAGCTCCTCGCGACGCGCGGGTGACGTGTCGGCAAGGTCTCGGCGCCCTTCGCGTGTCTGCCGTGCAAGCGGGCCGGCGGCGAAGCCGCGGGTCAGCGGCCGAGGACCCCGACGTGAGCATGAGCGGCGAGCAGCGCGATCGCGGTGAAACGGATGACGCGCGTGAGGAGCACGATCGGGACGAAGTGCGCGACCGGTATTCCCATGCCGGCGGCCAGCGTCGCTGTCGCCGCCACGGGCGGTACCCCGACGAGGCCGCTCGTCGCCATGACCCACGAGGCGTTGCGGACGAGCCGTGCCCCCGCTCGTTCGCGGACGCGGGCGCAACGCGCGTCGAACCAGCGCCACCGGCGGCGAAGCTCGGCGCCGAAACGGAACAGCAGCATGGCCGTGGTCAGTTGCCCGGCCGCCGCGACGAGGCCCACCGCGATCGGCGGCAGCCCGCCGCGAACGACGCACAGCGCCGCCGCCACCTCGGGATTGGCGACCCAAACCACGGTGCCGACCAAGGAGATCCCATACAGAGCCAGCAGCGACATAACCGCGCGCGGCACGAGCATAGCGGCCGGCCGTCCACAATCCAATTCCCTGCGGGCGGCGATCCCAGTCGTTGCAGTGTTGGTCCGCCGTTGCGCTCGGATTGACGCGGCCGTGTAACGAAGGCCGTCAACGATGGTCGTCAACGGAGGTCGAGATGGCATCGATCATTTACGCCATGTCGGGGGAAGGCCGCGGCCACGCCACCCGGGCCCGGGTGGTCGTCGAGGCGCTGCGGGATCGCCACCAGCTGACGCTGTTCGCGTCGGCCTGCGCGTACGACCTGCTCGCCCCCCGCTACCGAGGGAGCGACGTGCGCGTGGTCAGGATCCCGGGGTTGCACTTCGCGTACAGCGCCCCCGGGCGCGTCGACCTCCTGCGCACACTGTCGGAGGCGGCCCTGTTCCGGATGGCGCTCGGCGACTACGTCGAACGCATCCTTCCGGAGGTCGATCGCGCGCGCCCCGATCTGGTCATCGCCGACTTCGAGCCGATCGCGGCGCGGGCGGCGCAGCGCCGCGGGGTCCCGTTCGTGAGCTTCGATCACCAGCATTACCTCGTGGTGGGTGACTTCGACGGGCTGCCGTTCGCGTTTCGGCAACAGGCGCGCCTCTCCGCGCCGTTCGTCGAGGCGCTGTACGACTGGCAGCGCGCGACCATCGTGTCGTCGTTCTACCGGGTCCCGGTCAAACCCGCCTACCGGGACACGCGCTGGGTCGGCACGCTGATCCGCCCCGAGCTCCTCGGCGTCCGCGCCGAGCGCGGCCGACACCTCTGCGCCTACATCCGACGACAGGCGCCCGCCGCCACGCTCGATGCGCTGGCGAGCTCGGGCCGCGAGGTGCGCCTCTACGGCCTCGGCGCCCGGACGGCCGTCGGGCCGATCCGCTTCCTGGCCGTCGACGAGCGGCGATTCATCGAGGACCTGGCGACCGCGGACGCCGTCATCAGCACGGCCGGCAACCAGCTGGTGGGCGAGGCGCTGTACCTCGGCAAGCCCCTGCTGGTCATGCCCGAGGACTGGAACTTCGAGCAGTCCGTCAACGCTTACTTCCTCGAGCGGACCGGCGCCGGTTGGGCGGAGCGGCGGCCGCTGACGCCACGGCTCGTCGCGGCCTTCCTCGAGGCCGTGCCGGCGCTCGCGCCGCGCCTCCGCCAAGAGCTCGTCTGCGGCAACGCCGCCGCCGTCGCCGCCATCGAGGCGCAGCTCGCCGATTCGCCCACCGCCGCCGTCGGGCCCGCTGCCACGTTGCGGTCCGTGCGAGAGGCCGCGGCGTGAGCGCGCTCGATCACGTCCGGCGGGCGGGCGAGCTCGTCGCCTCGATGTCGCGGACCCAGGGCGCGAAGCCCGATCGCCCGCGGCTCCTCACGTTCGTGCTCACCTTCCGCTGCAACGCCCGCTGCGTGATGTGCGACTCGTGGCGCAAAGAGGGCGACGGCGAGCTGACCCTCGCCGAGATCGAGCGCATCTACCGGCAGCTCCCCCGCCTCCACGCCGTGCGGCTGACGGGCGGTGAGCCGTTCGTGCGCAAGGACTTCGAGGAGATCGCGGCGCTCACCCAGTCGATCCTGCGGCCAGCCTTCGTGCACGTCACCACCAACGGTTTCCTCACCGACCGCATCGTGTCGTTCTGCGAGCGCCGCGATCGGGCCGTCCCGTTGCAGCTCCTCGTGTCGATCGACGGCGTGGGCGCGAAGCACGACGAGGTGCGCGGCCGACGCGGCGCCTGGGATCGGGCGATGGCCACCGTCCGCGCGCTGGCACCCCGGCAGCGCGAGCTCCGCCTGCGCCTGGCGGTCAACCAGACCGTCGTCGACGCCGCCAGCGCGCGCGATTACGAGCCGCTTCGCGACCTCTTGCGCCCCCTCGGGGTGCGCAATCAGGTGGTGGTCGCCTACGAGGCCAGCGCGACCTACAGCCTCGACCGCGAGCGAGAGCTCCGGCCGAAGGCGCCGGGCGCGTTCTCCACCTTCGGCGATCTCGGGCGCGACGAGCTCGAACGGCTGTTCACCGTGGTCGAACGCGATCTCGCCGACTATCCGCTCCCCGAGCGGGTCGCGAAACGCTACTACCTCGACGGCATCCGCAGCCGTCTGCTCGACCAGCGCGCCTCGCCCAACCCGCGCTGCGTCGCGCTCGGGGCCCACCTCCGGCTGCTCCCGAACGGCGACGTGCCGACCTGCCAGTTCAACACCAAGCGCGTCGGCAACCTCCGCGATCGGCCGTTCGAAGAGGTATGGGCCGGCGAGGCGATCCGGACGCAGCGCGCCTGGGTGCGCGGCTGTCCGGGGTGCTGGGCGGAGTGCGAGGTGCTCCCCAACGCCATCTACAGCGGCGATCTCCTCCGCGCCGCCATCGCGCCGCGCCGCTGATCGGGCGCTCTCCAATTGTTTCAATTTCGTGGCTTGAATGTGACGGCCATTTGACGATTCTGATCCACGGTGATCAGAATCGTCGCCCTGGCGCTGTCCGCCTTCATCGGCCTGTTCACAGGCGCCTGGCTCGGCGGGGCCCGTACCGCACGGCAGGCGGGGCCTTCGCCGGACCGGGTTCAGGTGACCGTCGACGCGACCCGCCGCCTGGCCGACGTCGATGAGCGTTTTCTGTCTTTCGCCGTGGACACCGCCGAGGTCGTGGGCGGCGACTTCTGGGCGCCGCCCGGCGCCGGCCACGGGCTGCTGAAGACAGGCGCGGTCGACGCGTACGACTTCGCCCGCCCGGCGATTCGCCGCCTGGCCGGCGCGCTCGCGCCGGCCTACCTGCGCATCGGGGGGACGGACGCCGATCGCACCGTCTATCGCCTCGAAGACGACGCGCCCCTCGCCCCGCCCGCCGGCGCGCGCTGGGTCCTCGGCCGCCGGCGCTGGGACGCCGTCAACGAGTTCGCCGGCGCGCTCGGCTTGCGGATCATGTTCACGCTCAACGCCGGGCCGAGCGCGCGCGGGCCGGAGGGGGCCTGGGACCCGGCGGGGGCGCGCGCCCTCATCGCCTATTCGCAGCGGCGCGGGTACCCGGTCGACGTCTGGGAGCTCGGCAACGAGGCCAACCTGTTCCCGCTCGCGCACCGGAGCTGGCTGTCGGCCGATCGTTACGCCGATGATCTCGGACGCGCCCGCGCGCTGCTCGACGAGCTGCACGCGCCCGCGCTGCTGGCCGGAGGCGGCAGCGCGTTCTTCCCGGGCCTCGGGGAGGGGCGCGCCTTCACCGACGCCGTCCTCGGCCGGGCGGGCCGCTTCCTCGACGTGGTCACCTGGCACTACTACCCGCAGCAGTCGCGGCGCTGTCCGATCGCCACCCGACGGGCGCTGCCGGGAGAATCGCTCGGCGCCGACGACCTCGACGAGGTCGACCGCTGGGCCGACGAGGTCGAGCACGCCGCGCGGACCCGCGCCCCGGGCACGGCGGTCTGGCTCGGCGAGACGGGGAGCGCGCAGTGCGGAGGCGAGCCCGGCTTCTCGAACACATTCGCCGACACGCTCTGGTGGCTCGACGAGCTCGGCCGCCTCGCGCGCCGCGGTGAGAAGGTGGTGGTGCGGCAGACCCTCTCCGGGTCCGACTACGGCCTCGTCGACGATCGTACGCTCGAGCCGAACCCGAGCTATTGGGCGTCCTGGCTCTGGCGCGATCTGATGGGAACGCGCGTCCTCGACGCGGCGGTGGGTCCGGCGTCCGCTTCGCTGCGCGCCTACGCCCACTGCCTGCGGCCCGGGCCCGACCGGCCTGCGGGCGGCGCGGCGCTGGTGCTCGTCAACGTCGACCCCGGCGCGGGTGTGGAGGTCGATCTCCCGGCGCTCGGCGCGGCGCGCGTGCTCCGCCTCGAGGCCGACGGGCCGGGGGCCCGGACGACCCGCCTCGACGGCGCCCCGCTGCAGATCCAGCCCGATGGGCAGCTCCCCGCGCGCCCCCGCCTCGACGACCTCGGCGCCATGACCGCCGCCGAGGCGACGCTGAAGATGGCGCCGCTCTCGATCGCCTTCGTCGTGCTCCCCTACGCCGGCGCCGCCGCCTGCTTGTGACGCCGCTCAGGGCGCCGGGTACCAGACCCCGTCGAGCGGGAGGTTGTCGACCTGGAAGTCGATCACCGGGGCGAGCCAGTCCATTCCGCCGGGGAACGTCAGGTGAAGATCGATGCCGAAGTGGCGGCCGCCGTCGCTGCTGCCGACCGTGCCGGTGACGTTCGTCGCCGCCACGTGGTTGGCCGTCGTCGCCGTCAGGCAGGTCGCGGCGTCGGCGGGGAGGACGAACGCCGTGATCGGCGGCTGCACCTGCCCCCCCGGCAAGATGAAGGCCCAGACCAGCACGCAGAGGGTGTTCCGCACGTCGATCCTCCGGAACACTACGCCGTCGCCGGAGTTGACGGGGTTCACGTCGGTCCCCGCGTACTGAATCGCGCCGGCCGACGCTCCTCCGGTGCCCGCCGCCCCGGTCCCACCGGCCGAGGCGCCGGCGGCGCCCCCGCTGCTCCCGCCCAGACCACCGGCACCACCGGACCACCGGCGCCGCCGACGGAGCCCCCGGTGCCCGCGGATCCGCTGGGTGCGGTGGCCGGGAGCCGGTTGGGCTCGCCGCACGCGACCGCGGCGATGCTCAGCAGCCACGCGACGATCGGGCCGCGACGCATGTCACGATTGTGAGCCCGCTGCCGGCCGGCCACAAGGGCGCGGGCCCGGGCCGCTGATCATGGGAGGAGGCCGTAGACCTGGATCTTCCCGCCCGCCACGGTGGCGACGTCGGAGGCCGGCGCGACCTGGCTGGCGACGAACACCTTGCCGTTGGCGACGACGGGCGCGTTGAACTTGGCGAGGTTGCCGAGATCGTCGCGCGTCTTGTTGGTCGTGCTCATCCAGATCGGCGTGGCGAGGTTCCCGGCGTCGAAGGCGTAGAGCACGCCCGGCACGACGTAGTGCCA
>Ga0306920_100008920_pt1 | contig 13353 bp, 18 predicted proteins | sample flu12Cox44000170_FD_204666 | JGI IMG/M metagenome (GOLD analysis project Ga0306920, IMG submission 204666) | Lab enrichment of tropical soil microbial communities from Luquillo Experimental Forest, Puerto Rico - flux4day.12C.oxic.44.000.170 (v2)... | ecosystem: Environmental > Terrestrial >... | reverse complement strand
TCGGTAACCCGGCCAATCCAGGATTCTCGTGAATTCGTTATCGCGCATTCCCCCGAGTCTAGCCGAACCGCCCCATCACGGAAACCCGCTCTCTTATTGTGCCTCTACAGATTCTCGCTCAGAGCCGTTTTTTCTTTTCGATCGAACGGCTCTTGGGTTTTTTTTTGTCACAATTTTCTGTTTTCGCTTTTCTTCTTCCCCATGCTATCGTCGTGCTTCAGGAGCCACCCACATGTCAGTAAATAAAGTCATCCTTGTCGGTCGTCTCGGGCGTGATCCCGAAACGCGTTTCACCGCCGGAGGTCAGGCGGTCGCCAATTTCTCCGTCGCCACCGACGAATCCTACAAAGATCGCAACGGCGAACGCCAGAAGCGCACCGAATGGCACAAAATTGTGGTTTGGGGCAAGCAGGCCGAAATCGCTCAGCAGTATCTCAAGAAAGGTTCCCTCGTGTTTATCGAAGGCCGCATTCAGTCCCGCGAATGGCAGGATAAGGAAGGCCAGAAACGCACTAGCTTCGAAATCGTCGCCAACAACTTCCGTATGCTCGGCAGCCGCGGTGAAGCCATGGCCGCTGGCGCCGGTGCTCCTGGCGGCCGTTCCGACGACTTCGAGCAGCCCACCGGTCACATCGACGATTCGTCGGGCCCCGAAATCAACGACGAAGACATTCCCTTCTGAATCATCCTCGATGCCGCGCGTCGCCCCGCAGGAGCGTTAGCAATTGAACGCGGCCTTGCGTGTCTGGCGTCGTCCACTCGACACCTTACATCGTCAGCACAACCCGGAATTGCGCCTCCCCGCTTATCATCCGCGCGTACGCTTCTCCCGCCTTCTCCAGCGGATACTTCTCAATCATCGCCCGCACTCCCGCAAACTTCGAAAACTCCAGCGTATCTTGCGAATCCCGCGCCGTCCCCGATGGCCATCCCTGGATCCCTCGCCGCGTCATCAACAATTGCATCGCCGACACTTCCATCGGTTCAAGCGGCGCTCCCACCACCAGTAATTTTCCTCCTACTGCCAACCCTTCGATCGTCTCCACCATCGCCTTGGCGTTCGGTGCCGTCGCCAGCAGCACCTTCGCGCCGCCCAGCTTCTTCAACTCGTCCGCCACCTTCGTCGCCTTCGCGTCCACGTACGCAAACGCCCCCAGCCTCTTTGCCAGCGCCGCGTTTTCCGGCCCCCGCCCAATCGCCACCACGCGATACCCGGCCTTCGCCGCGTACTGAATTCCCAGGTGTCCCAACCCGCCAATTCCCTGCACCCCCACCAAATCTCCCATCCGGGCGCCGCTATTCCGCAGCGCGTTAAAAGTCGTGATCCCGGCGCACAACAATGGACCCGCCTCTGCCGAATCCAACCCTTCCGGCACCAGCGCCAGCGCTTCGTGCCTCGCCAGCATATATTGTTGGTACCCGCCGTCTCGCGTTATTCCGGTGATCGCTTCGTTCTGGCAAGTCACAAAATCCCCGCGTCGGCATGAGTCGCACACAAAGCAGTGCCCTCCATGCCACCCCACCCCCGCGTGATCGCCCTTCTTCCATTCCGTCACACCGCTTCCCAGTTCGTCCACCACTCCCACCACTTCATGTCCCGGTACACGTGGATACGTCAACCCGGGAAGTCCACCGTGCTTCACCAATTGATCGCTGTGACAAACCCCGCAGGCCTGCACCTTCAACCGCACCTCTCCCGCCCCCGGCTGCGGTATTTCCCGCTCGACCAGCTCAAAATCCCCACCCGCTTTGCTTAGCTGCACCGCCAGATTCTTTGCCATCTTTCTTCCCCCAATCCCTTGTGCACCGGCACTCCTGCCGGCGTTACCGGTATCTTCGCCACATCCCGTACAGCCCTGACCGACTTTGTATCTGCGATCAGGCCGTCCCTTGGATGCCCCTTCTTTCCCGCAAGTTAGACCGGCCCGCGGGCTTCCTTGCAGGGCCCTCCATTGCCCCGGACCAGGACGGCCTCGCCCTTCCCGCTACCAGCGCGCCGTCCCTCCCGGTCGAAAAATGGGAACATTCCGCAAAATATTTTCTTTCACGCAAAACTTTTTGCCCCCTGCTTTCGTCTTCGGTTTCAGAGCCACGGCTCTGCGAATGGTCCCAAGGAGCATGCGCTTCTCGCGGCGCGCTCTCGTGCGATTTTGTGTCTTCGTGCTCGTCCGCGCCCGCTTCGTGCGTGCTCTCGGTTCCCGCTGTCTCTCGACGCTTGCCCAATTCGGCCTGAGCCAGCGTGAACCGTTCCAATTCTCTTTTTCTGAGAGGGAACGCCATGGACCGAAATCTTCGCCATCCCCGGCCCTTCTTCGCTGCTGCGTGTCTTGCCTTCTTCTTATGCTTCGCTGCGCCACTCTTTTGCTCTGCTCAGCAGCCTGCCTCCTCTCCTTCCATCTCCGAACTCAAAGCTCACGCCGAATCCGGCGACTCCTCGGCCCAATATCAGCTCTCTCAATTCCTTCTCGATACAGACTCCTCTGTTCCCGGATGGGATTCCGCCCTCTCCTGGCTTCGCGACAGCGCCTCCCAGAATAATTTCCACTCGCAATTCCTCCTCGGTTATCTCTACGAGCACGGCCACGGTGTACCCCGCGACTACGCTCAAGCCGCTCGCCACTATGAAGCTGCGGCCCTCCAGGGTCACCACGCCTCGCAGAATAATCTCGGCATCCTCTACCAGCACGGTCTCGGCGTTCGCAAAAACCTGTCAAAAGCTCTGGAACTCTACCTCGCCGCAGCCCGCCAGAACGATCCCGTCGCTCAATCCAATCTCGCTGCGATGTACTACGACGGCCAGGGCACTCGGCGCAATTACGACGAAGCCGCCCGCTGGTTCCGCGCTTCTGCCGACGCCGGCAACCCCGTCGGCCAGCATGACCTCGGCGTTCTCTACTACAAAGGCCTCGGCGTCCCCCTCGATTACAACGTTGCCGCGCACTGGGTCATTCTCTCGGCTCAGCAGGGTCATCCCTACGCCGCTTCTGACCTCGCCTTCCTCTATGAAAATGGCAAGGGAGTTCCGCTCGACTACATCGCCGCCTATGCTTGGTATTCCCGCGCTGCTGCCTCGGGCGATGCCCGCGCCTCTGTTCATCTCAAGTCTCTTTCGCAAATCATGTCCCGCAAGCAGCTCGACGAAGCCAATTCCATCGTCTCCTCCCAAACCATACCGCCCTGCCCTCACTCCGTTTCCCCACCCGTACCGTCCCTCTCCCTCCTCCCAGATCACTGAACGCGCAGGGGCGCAGCATGCTGCGCCCCATGTCCGCACGATCAAGCAAATTGCCGTTCCGTCATCCCATTCAAACCACCCCGTCCGCGTCTCCCTTCAAATACCCCTCTTCCCAACGAAACTTTCTCCGTTTTTCTTCGTCTTCACTTTTAACAGCCTAAAAGCGATGTGGTCTCAGGTTCGCTGCGTGTTCGGCGCACCGCGTAGGGGTGTCTTGGCCTTGTCCCATTCGCGTCGCCCTTCTCGCGGCACCGTCGCTGAAGGTGTGCCTGCTCTCGCTCGCTCCGGCCCTCCTAACCGATTCGGAGGCCCTGGCTCGCGATCCCGGCTCAGCACTCCTCGGAGGGATCACAACGCTCGCTCCACTTCCTGGGCTTTACTTCCCGCTTCCCGCTCCTAGTCCTTGTTGTCGTGCTCATCACTGGCCGCTCTCTTTTTGCGGCGCCTGGTCCCCAACAGTCGCCCTCCTTTCCCTCTATCTCCGAGCTCAAAGCTCGTGCGGACTCCGGCGACTCCGCGGCGCGTCACCAACTCGCCACCTTCCTCATCTCGGCCGATCCTGCTGCTCTAGACTTCGATCTTGCGCTCTCGTGGCTTCCATCGGCGTCCCTAAAGACTTGACGGTTGCCGTTCGCTGGTATCGCTCCGCCGCTTTGCACGGCAATCCTGCCGGACAGCTCAATCTCGGCGCTTTCTACTATCTCGGCTACGCCCGGCTACGCCACTCCCGTCGACTACGCCGAGGCCACCAGGTGGTTTCGCGCTGCCGCCGAACAGGGTCTCGCCCCGGCTCAAGACAGCCTGGCGCACTGCTATCTCAAAGGCGTGGGCCTCCCTGCCGACTATGCTCAAGCCGCTCGCTGGGCGCGCCTCGCCGCCGAACAAGGCAATCCTCGTGCCTTTGCTCTCCTCGGCTATCTCTACGAAACTGGCAAAGGCCTCCCCCTCGACTACGTTTCCGCTTATGCCTGGTATTCCCGCGCCTCATCATGACCCGCCGTCAGATCGACGAAGCCGATTCTCTCGTCGCCTCGCGATCAATTCCCCCTCAGCGCGCCTCCGATCTCTCTGCTCCGGCGCCCAACGCCCTGTTCCCCAACCGATAGCCTGTTACTGTCCCTCATCCTGTTCCTTCGTTCAGTTGTCGCAATCCCACCCCGCCCGCCACACTATCCGCACGATGTCCTCTCGTTCCACTATATTTCCGTCCTTCGCTTTCCTTCTTCTCGCGCCGCTTCTCGCTGCCTGCGGCAATTCCCCCGCTTCTTCCTCCTCGAGCCAAAATCCTCCGCCATCGGGAAGCGCCGTCACCGTCACTGTCTCTCCTTCTACGGCTAACATTCGCGCGTGCTCCACCTACATGTTCTCGGCAACCGTCTCCGGCTCTTCGAACACCTCGGTCTCCTGGTCCGTCAACTCCACCCCCGGGGGTTCTTCCGCCATCGGCACCATCGACTCCTCCGGCAACTACACCGCGCCAATCTCACTGCCATCTCCCAACACCGTCTCGGTCACTGCCACCAGTTCCGCCGATTCCACCAAATCCGCTTCCTCCGAGGTCACTCTCCTCAATCCCACTCCCGTCCTGACCGGGATTTCTCCACCACCGATCTCGGCACTTACGCCCTCACCGCCACCGGCTCCAGCTTCGTCTCCGGCGCTCAAGTCGTCGTCGGCACTTCCGCTCTCACCACCAGGTTCGTCTCCTCCACCCAACTCACTGCCGCCGGAACTGCCTCCGCTGTAGGCACCTATTCCGTCACTGTCCAGAATCCCGATCCTGGCAGCAGCTTTTCCTCCGGCCTCAATTTTCAGGTGAATGGCTCTCAGCAGGCTTCCAACTGTTCGCAAATGTCCGTCGGAGCGGGCGCGAGCCTCAACGGTTTCATTCCATTTCCTTCAGACAATCTCTGGAACAAAGACATTTCCTCCTCGCCCGTCGACCCCAACTCCGCCGCCATCATCTCTTACATCGGCTCCACCACCGGCATCCATCCCGACTTCAGTTCTGGCCTCTACAACGGCTCCAATATCGGCATTCCCTACACCGTTGTCGATTCCACTCAACCTCTCATCCCCATCAACTACACCGCCTACCCCGCCGAGTCCGATCCCGGCCCCATGCCCATCCCTCTCACCGCGAATATCGAAGGCTACCCCAACCCCGGCAACGGCGATCGCCACGTCCTCGTTCTCGATAACGCCAACTGCTTCCTCTACGAGCTCTACAGTTCCTACCCCCAGGCCGCTTCCTGGAACTCCGGTTCCGGCGCTGTCTGGGATCTTCTCGCCGACGAGCAGCGCCCCTACACCTGGACCAGCGCCGACGCCGCCGGTCTCCCCATCTTCCCGGGACTCGTTCGCTACGATGAAGTCGCCGCAGGCGCCATCAATCACGCGATCCGTTTCACACTGCAAAATTCCAGTGCTGGATTCACTCCGCCCGCCTCCCACTGGGCTGCCACCACCACCACCAACACCACCGCTCCGCCCATGGGCACGCGTCTCCGTCTCAAGGCCGGCTTCGATGTCTCTTCCTTCTCCCCCGCCAATCAGGTCATTCTCAAGGCCATGAAAAAATACGGCCTCATCCTTGCCGACAACGGTTCTTCCATGTACATCTCCGGCGCCCCTGACGCGCGCTGGGACAATTCTGACCTTCACAATCTTGGCGCCGTCACCGCCTCCGATTTCGATGTCCTCCAAATCACCCCGCTCTACACCAGCACCAACATCCCCTCGGGCCCCAGTCCCACGATCACCAGCTTCACCGCCTCTTCCACTTCCGTTACTTCCGGCGCCGCCGTCACTCTCTCCTGGCAAGTCTCCGGCGCATCCTACGTCATCGTCTTCCCCGAAGCTGGCGCCACGCGCGCCACCACCGCCTCTGTCTCCCCAACGATCTCAACCACCTACACCTCTACGCCAACAACGCCTTCGGCCAAACTAGCTCCTCCGTCTCCATCACCGTCCACTGATTCCTGTGATTTCTGCCAAGCGGCCGCTTGCCCGTTTGCCTTTTTCCGCCGAGCAACGCGCGGGCCGCAGCGGAGGGATCCTGGCATAACGTGGATTTTCACCTGTCTTCAGATGGAACCGCTGAGGTTGATCTTTGCCTTCCACTCGCCATCGGCCGCACCTCTGCTCATCCCGCCAATTCCTTCTCCAACACCTTCCCCTTTCGAAACCACGGGCGCTCCACTCGTTGCATGTACCTCGGCAGCGTCCTCTTCTTTGCCGCCAATTTCATCGCCCACTCCCTTGCCTCTTCCTTCTTCCCCGTGAGCCTCAAGTAATTCGCGAAGTTGTACAGAGTCTCCGGCGTCGTTGAATACCGCACCGCCGGCGCAAAATAAAACGCCGCTCGCTCCAGATTTCCCGTCCTCGCGTAGGCGTCTCCCAGCAATCCCGTCGCCCGGTAATAATCAAACTTCGCATCCTTCCCCACCACCAAATCGAGGTCCGGAATCGCTGCCGCGTAGTCTCCCATCCCCAGCGCCGATTTCGCGCGCAGGTAAAACGCATGCGGCGAATCGCTTCGTGCCGCAATCGCGCGGTTCAACAAATCCCGCGCCTTCCCATAATCGTTTTGCTCAAAATACAATTCCGCCAACTCCTCCAGGTTCCCCGCCGAAGGATTGTCCAGAATCTGCGTCTCCAGCGCCTGAATCCGCGACCGTCTTCCGAATCCCTGAAATGTCCCTCTCAACAACCCCAGGTCTGGTATCATTTCCGCGAAAACGTACACCCCCGCTCCCAGCACTCCCCCGAAAATGATGATCCACAGCCAGTACCCCTCCGGCCGCCGTTTCACGAAGTGCCACAGCGCGATTCCCTGCACGATCAGTCCCCACGGATAAAAGAGGTGGCCTAGTCCTCCCATCTCCCGATACCTCGCTGTTGACTCTGGATAACAATCTCGCCACCAGCATCTAGCATCACTTACTCTGCGTCAATTTCCGCCTTTTCCCCCGATCTGTTCTTTCGTAACCTTCTCCGGTCAGCAACCCAGCCTGCCGTAGGCGGGCGCGGGCAGTCACGACTCCCTGGTTCATTCTTGAATCCCCCTTGCGTCTAAGCTCAATCTCTGCTATTCTGTGTTTGCGTTTGTTGCTCTTGTTTCGCCTTTTGTTTTTCAGAGGGTCGCAGGATTCAACTTGCGGCCTTTTTTTTGTTTCCCACCCGCTTACCGCGGTGTCTTGGTGAATCAGCGAAAGACGCCCGGCTTCCCACAAGGTCTCCGGAAAGAGTGCATCAGATAGCTTTTTTGTGTAAAGGAACACATCTGTGAAAGAACAAGGAACAGTGAAGTGGTTTAACGCCGCGAAGGGCTTTGGTTTCATCCAGCGCCAGACCGGCGAGGACGTTTTCGTCCATTTCTCCGCCATTCAGGCGGACGGCTACCGCTCCCTCAACGAGGGACAGGCCGTTGAGTTCGAGGTCGTCCGCGGTCCCAAGGGCCTGCAGGCTTCCAACGTTCAACCTCTCTAAACCATTTCAATCTACGTGCCGTGCCTTCGGGCCGGCAGCAGTTGCAGGGCGCGCCTTCTAAAGGCGGGCCGCTCTCTGCAAGTCATTTGGGCGGGAATCGCAATCTTCCCGCCCTTTTTTCTTCTTCCTCGCTGGCCACCGGCCACTTCTCACGGATTCCCCATCGCCGCCGATGGAAACACAAACACCACCGGCAAATACGATTCCACCGCCGCTCCCTTGTACGTCGCCGGCGCAAACGTCCATCCACTCACCGACCGCGTTGCCGCCGCCGACAGCGCGCCCACGCTTCTCAACACTCTCACTCCACCGAGACTCCCGTCACTCCCCACCTTTACAATCAGCACCACGGTCCCCGACGTCACGGTGTTCGCCGGGAACGCCGCAAACCTCGCCGTTTTCACTTGCGCCGGATGAAAGTCTCCTTTCGTCCATTCCAAACCCTCTGGTGGCGCCGCCGTTCCGTTCGCAATCCCCACCCCTCCCGGATTGAACGGGTTAAACACCACGTTCACATCCACGACACCCGCGACTGGCACCCCGCCCAGCATTGCCGGTGAATACTTCCAGTTTTTCACTGCGTTCGTTGCCGCTGCTGTGAGCGGCGGCGTGTCCGTCACCGTCTGCACGTTCTGCACCCCGCCGCCAGGGCCCACATTCACTTCGAGCGTAACCATTCCTGTTATCGCCGTGTTCACCGGGTAGGGAATTTGTCCACCTCTCGCAATCCCGGCTCCGTTATATTTCCCGCCCGTCTGCCCGAACACGGTTCCGGCCGCCGCGAGGATTCCCAGCGCCGCCACCGCTCCCCATCTCCCTCTCATCTCTTCCTCCTCGCACGGGTCGCCGGGCACTGGCCACTAGTCACTATTCTACTTTCGTTTGCACCGCCCCGTGGGCCAACGCCCATTCCACAAACCCCGCCGGCGCGTTCTTCACTCCATAAACATTCGTTTTCTTCACGCTCCCCATTTGTCCCCACTTCACCCCTTCCAGGTCCGCGCCTACCAATTCCCCCTCCTCCAGGTTCGCTCCCGTCAGGTCCACATCCCGCAAGTCGGCGCCCGTAAAGTCCGTCTCATCCAGCATGCTCGAGCGCAACGACGCTCCCCGCATCTTTGCGTCACGAAAATTCGCTGACCGTAAGCTCGCGTTCTCCAGGTTTGCCCCGGTCATCTCCGCGTTCCGCGCGTCTGCCCCCGCAAGATTCGCGCGCGACAGGTTCACCTTCTTCAGCCGGATCCCTTGCAGAAACGCCGCTGACAGGTCCACCCCTACCAGCGGCACTCGGTCGGCGTTCAACTCCTGCAGGGCATCGATCCTTCCTCCGTTTCCTCCCTTGCCCTCCGCGGTGTTGATGACCTGCCACGCTTGGTAGTGCTTCTGTTTCAGGCGGTCGCCCGACTCCGCAAAATAAAACACCACCGCGATCAGCACTCCAAGGCTGCTCAAGTATTCCAGAACCTCCAGAAATGACCAATTGCTCAGCAGGTAGGCGCACCACTCCATCTCATACTCCATCCACCAGAACGGCTTCATCCACCGCGCGCTCACCCGAGCTTGCCGTTCCGCCCAACTCTCTGGCCTCTTCCGTGTCAGGTGAATTGTCATCTCGCATCCCCCTCCCCGTACGAGTCCCTACGCACGCTCACGTTACACCACCCCTCCACCCACCGTGCGTTCCTCGATTCGGCCCCCTTCAAAACCACGCTGCTCTTGCTCGCGATTTTCACCAGCACCAGCTAGCACTCACCCGCCCCTGCTTTTCTGCTATCCTCTCCGCATGCCCGACACGAATCGCCAATGGATTCTCGCCGCTCGCCCGCACGGACTCATCACCCCCGACGTCCTTCAACTCAAAGAATCTCCTCTTCCCGCGCTTGAAGACGGCCAGGCCCTCGCGCGCGTCAAGTATCTCTCCATCGACCCGACCATGCGCGTCTGGATGGCTGACATCCCGCAATACATGCCGCCCGTCCAACTCGGCGAGGTCATGCGCGCTTTCGGCCTCGGCGAAATCGTCGAGACCCGCCATGCCGATTTCAAAAAAGGCGACAAGGTCGTGGGCCTGACTGGGCTCCAGTCCTTTGCCTGCATAACCGGAAAGGAAACCCGTGCTTTCCAAAAACTTCCCTCGATACCTTTCCTTTCCGACATTAATTTCCTCGGTACCCTCGGCGCCACTGGACTAACCGCTTATTTCGGTTTGCTCGATGTCGGCAAACCGCAGCCCGGCGAAACCCTCGTCGTTTCCGCCGCCGCCGGCGCCACCGGCAGCATCGTCGGACAGATCGGCAAAATTCATGGCTGCCGCGTCGTTGGCATTGCCGGCTCCGATGAAAAATGTAAATGGATTAAAGAGGATCTCGGCTTCGATGCTGCCGTCAACTACAAACACCCTGACTGGAAGGCTCAGCTCGTCGCCGCCACTCCTGCTGGCGTAGACATCGATTTCGAAAACGTCGGCGGCGAAATCATGCAAGCCGTCCTCGACCGCATGAACCTCCACGGTCGCGTCGTCTTGTGCGGCCTTATCTCCGGTTACACCAAGCAAGACCCGGCGCTCGCCAGTTTCGCCCAGGTTCTCATCAAGCGCCTCCGCGTCGAAGGTTTCATCGTTCTCGATTACGCTTCGAAATTCATGGACGCGGGCAAACAACTCGGCATGTGGAGAATGACTGGCAAACTCCAAGACAAACAAACCGTCGTCAAGGGCCTCGAAAAAGCTCCCGAAGCCATCAACATGCTTTTCCGCGGCGACAACATCGGCAAACTCATCGTCGAACTCTAGCCGCAGAGCCTGCGTTGCGGGCCTGGCGCGGGTCCTTCTGTCGAAGCGCTGGCGACTTGGCATCCCCGCGCAGTTCGCGGCGCAAGCCTTTCTCACTGCGCACTTCAGCGCTCGCTTGTCTCGTTGGAAGAATCGTCGTAGGAAGGGTGCGTTCTTAAGCCTTATAGCTTAAAGCTTACAACTCAACACTGAAGTTTACTTCCCCGCTCCCTGCTGCTGCCTCTTCTTCTCCTGGTCCATCCGCTGAATCCATGACTCAAACTTCGGCTTCTGCTCCGGCGTCAGCAGGGTCCGCGTCTGTTCCCGCGCTCTCTGCCGCACTGCGTCCACATCCGCATCCGTTCGGTCATGAATCGCCTTTATCTCGTCATGCGCTTGATGAATGATTTGATCGATCTGCGTGCTCTGCTCCGGAGTCAGTCCCACTTCCTTGGTCATCTCCGCAAGACGTTTGGCCCGCCGTTCCGGCTCGCTCAGCGTTGCCGTCGGACCCGGCGTTGCCGCGTAACTCCGGTGCGCGAAACTGTATCCGAACACCCCCCCAATCGCTGCACCTAAGATAAATACCAGTCCCAACCACAGTCGCGCCTTCTGGCGGGTCTCCGAATTCATTGGCCCGGCTCCTGGTGGGAAATCGACAACACATCGTCGTTCAGCGGCGCGCTCGGCCCGCTTTCAAACACACTTTCTGCTGGCCTCATTTCCGCCGCTTGTCTTGCTTCTTCCGCTTTCCGCACCTCGAGCGCCCACGTTCCGCCCAATACCAGCAACACCGCGCAGAACGCCACCAGTCTCGGCGCCAGTCTCCTCACCGAGATCCAGACTCCGTTCTTCCTTTCTTCAATCTCATTCTCCTTCGCTCGGATCGCTCCCATCACCCGCGTCGTGAACCACGCCCCCGGCTCGACCCCGTCTTCTGACAGCCTGGCCAATTCCCTTCGCGTCACCGCCATTTCTTCCACTGCCGCCTGGCAGTCCGGGCAGGCCCCCGCGTGGCTCCGCACCGGCTCGTTCACGTGCCCCAGCAACGCTTCCGCCGTGGCCTCTGCTCCTCGGTCGGGTCTCGTCGTTTCCAGTGCTTCCAAAAATCGTTCGCATTCGAATTTCCCTGGGCGGTCGCTCATCCTGCATTCACCTCTTTTCCTGAATTCCTGTCTTCTTGGCCCTCTCACACTCCCGCTGCTCGTCTTCGCCTCACCCGGTCCGTGATTCGCTGCCTCGCGCGGAACAATCTCACTTTTACCGTATTTCCATTTATTCCCAGAATCTCGGCGATCTCTTCCACCGAAAATCCTTGCACTTCCTTCAGCACCAGCATCATCCGGTCCCGTTCTTCCAGGCACTCCAGCAGTCGCTCGAGCTCCTGCTTCTTCTCGAGCCTCTCGCTTACGTCCTGCGCCTGCTCTTCTCGCTCTTCCGAGGCGCCATACTGCCTGGCCTGTTCTTCGCTCAAGTCCGCTTCATACAGCAGCGGTCTTACCTTCCTCTTTCTTAGCAAATCCCAACATTCGTTCACCGTTATCTTGTAAAGCCATGTGCTGAACGCGGCGCGCTGATCAAACCTCTTTAGCGAAAAATACGCCTTCAAAAATACCTGCTGCGCTATGTCCTCTACATCCTCTTTGTTTCGCAGTATCCCGCCCGCCACTGCAAATACCCTTGCTTGGTGGCGCCGGACCAATTCCTCGAACGCTTCCTTGTCCTCCCTCTGGGCTCGCCTTACGAGCTCCCGCTCGTCATTCCGCCGGCCTTTCCCGGCCTGGTTCGCCTCCGTCAGGCTAGGCAAGGCGACTGCCTCTGTTTTTGGGACGCGTACCATCCTTATTTGGTTACGCTATTTTAAGATTCCTGTCCAGCCCCGCCAGCCCTCACGTTACGTTTGTTTCCCCACACCGCTTAGAATTTCCTGTTGCAAACCTTTACTATCTGTAGAATACTCAACCCATGATTATCGGTGACAGGCTTCGTGCTCTGCGCGAAGATAAGAAACTCTCACAGGGTGATATCGAGAAACGCACCGGCTTGCTTCGTTGCTATATTTCCCGGGTTGAAAATGGTCATACCGTCCCGGCCATTGAAACGTTGGAAAAGCTGGCTCGCGCTCTCGAGTGCCCACTTTATCAACTCTTCTACGACGGTGAAGAGCCGCCTCAGCTGCCCAATCTCCCCAAGCGCCGGTCTTCCGACGATATCGCTTGGGGCAGCACCGGCAAAGAAGCGCGCTATCTCAACAAGCTTCGTCGCTTGCTGAGCAAAGCCGACGAAGAAGATCGCAAGCTGCTCCTGTATATGGCGCAGAAAATCGCCAATCGGTAGTGGCGTCTCCCTGGGCTGCGGATGCTTCGGGCAGTTACGAGGTGTCGAAAAAGTGCCGCTTTTATGGGGAAAGGGGTCCCTTTTTGCTCCATCGAAATGTAAATTATTGTAGGCCGACTGTGGGAACTTGCGTCCCTCAGTTACCACTTTCTAACCAACAGCCTACTCCCACTCGATCGTACTCGGCGGTTTGCTGCTTACGTCGTAGACCACCCTCGTTACCCCCGGCACCTCGTTTACTATCCTCGTCGAGATCCGTTCCAGGACTTCGTCCGGCAGCCTTACCCAGTCCGCCGTCATCGCGTCCTCCGATTGCACCACCCGCACCGCCACCGTCAGCCCGTAAGTCCTTCCGTCTCCCATCACCCCAACGCTTCTCACCGGCAGCAGCACCGCAAAGGCCTGCCACACCTTCTCATACAGCGCGGCCCGCCGTATCTCGTCCACCACAATCGCGTCTGCTTCCCTGAGCGTCTTCAAATCGTTGCCGGTGACTTCCCCCAACAACCTCACGGCCAAT